>Ga0302251_1000509_pt1 | contig 35441 bp, 29 predicted proteins | sample AAG_RA_Gln_MG_FD_193534 | JGI IMG/M metagenome (GOLD analysis project Ga0302251, IMG submission 193534) | Enriched activated sludge microbial communities from anaerobic digester in WTTP, New Holstein, Wisconsin, United States - AAG_RA_Gln | ecosystem: Engineered > Bioreactor > Anaerobic >... | reverse complement strand
AGATTGATGAGGTCATTGCTGCATTTTCCGAGCATGATCGCATCAGAGTCGTCAGCATTGACGAGGGTTTTCTCGGAAACGCATCTCTTTTCAGATACGCCAGAGATCTTGGAAATCCAAGAGGTGACATGTATGAAATCGCGATCTGGAGAGATACAGTCGTCAAATCCGGCAAAGATATTATGTTTGGCATACATATCCCTCAAGAGTCGGTCACCATTCCTGAGACGATCGACGCAGTCAGAGCTGCACTGGGGATGGAAACAGACCGGCTGAAGGCTGTTGGAGAGACAAACAAGTATCTGGGGATGGGAGCATGGAAGTAAATAACTCTTTTAGAATACAAAGCGTGGACGAATTCGATTATGATGGCAAGTTTGTACTGCTTAGGGTGGATATCAACTCGCCTATTGATCCGGTGACAAAAAAAATAGTCAGCGACAATCGAATCAAAAAGAGTATCCCAACGATTAAAAAAATTCTTTCAAAAAACGCAAAACTTGCGATCATTGCTCACCAGGGTGACACACTCGATTATCAGAATCTGATCCCATTGAACGAGCATGCAGAAAAGCTTTCGGCACTGCTTGGCACTCAAGTCAAATACATTGATGATGTCGCGGGGCCGGCTGCGCAAGCGGCAGTAAAAAGCATGCAGCCCGGTGAAGTGATCCTCCTTGGGAATCTCAGATATTACACAGAGGAAATTTCTACTTTTGAAAACTCTGTGAAACTCAAACCAGAAGAAATGCTCCAAACTTACCTGGTTAGAAATTTGGCACCGATCTTTGATTATTATGTCAATGATGCATTCGCTGCGGCTCACAGAAATGCGCCATCCATGGTTGCCTTTCAGGAACTGTTGCCTACAGCGGGTGGGGAATTGATGGTACAGGAAGTGAGTGCGCTTCAGAAGTTAATGGAGAAACCTGAGAAGCCCTGCATTTTTGTACTTGGAGGGGCTAAAATATCGGATGCTTTCGGCATGATGAAACAAGTACTGTCGAATGGGACGGCAGATCGGATCCTCACCTCTGGAATTACAGGTGAAATATTTCTGCTCGCTCAAGGCATGCGTCTAGGGACTGCAAAAGAAGATTTTATCCGCAAGAGAAATCTGGACGTTTTTATCGAGGATGCCAAGAGATATCTGAAGGAATTTCCAGGGAAAATTGAAAGTCCGTGTGACCTATCCTATGAGATGAACGGGCAAAGAGTGACAGTTTCAACAGAGAGTCTGCCGATTGATGATGCACTTTACATGGATATTGGTGAAGCAACGGTATCGAAATACTCCGAAATCATCAATCAAGCCGCAACTATTTTCGTAAACGGGCCTGCGGGTGTATACGAGAATTCCATGTTCGAAACTGGCACCAAAGAGATTTGGAAAGCAATCGCTTCTTCTAACGGGTATTCCGTCATAGGGGGCGGAGATACTGTCAGTGCCGCACAGAAATTTATTGATTTAAAAGATATTAATTATGTGTGCACAGCCGGGGGAGCCATGGTGCAGTTTTTATCCGGAGATGAACTTCCTTTGATTGAAGCAATGAAAAAAGCCTATGCGAAAAGTCAAAATACCACTTTGTGAATGGAGGCTATATCTTGAAGAAAAAGGTTGCAGTAATCCATACGTTTCTATATTCCGTTGAGGATTTAAAGAAACTGTTCAGAGAAAAATTGCCGGAAGTTGAAATGATTAATATCATTGATGACAGCTTGCTTCAGGAAGCACTTGCGAACAAGGGGATTACGCCAGGGATCATCAAGAGAATATCCAGATACGCTGTAGAGGCGGAAGGCTTAGGGGCAGACGCCATTTTGAATCAGTGTTCCTCTGTCGGCGAAGCTGCGGATATTGCTCAAAAGATGATCAATATCCCCTATGTAAAAATTGATCAACCTATGGCTGAAGAGGCTGTTCGTCTTGGTTCAAGAGTAGCGGTCATAGCCACGGCTGTTTCAACTATCGAACCATCATCGCGATTGGTCGAAAGTATGGCGTTGAAAGCCGGCAAAGAAGTCAAAGTAAACCGCTGCTTCTGTGAAGGCGCCTATGAGGCATTGCTGATTGAAAACAACAGGGAAAAGCACAATGAAATTGTAATTGAAACCATCAAAAAGGCAAGCGAAGAAAATGATGTCATTGTCTTGGCTCAAGGCAGTATGTATCACTTGCTGCCGCTGCTGAAGGATATCAAAGTACCTGTTTTGACAAGTCTCGAAACGGGTGTAGAGCAACTGCGCGGCGTTTTGGGCCTGTAAATCTGATTTAAGTATGAATAGGGCGGATAAGGCGGATACGGTTTGTGATTACACATAATTGTATCCGCTTTATTTAAAAATTTTTTAGTTTACATTGTTATAAAGTTAATTATCAAAATCTTAAATTGAAGGTGAAAAAACATGGATTTTAAATCTGAAGCTATTCGCTTACATAAAGAGTGGAAAGGGAAAATCGAAGTTATCAGTACGGTTGAAGTGAAAACTAAAGAAGACCTTTCGGTTGCCTATACGCCAGGTGTTGCAGAACCTTGTTTGGAGATTCAAAAAGACGTCGATTTGTCTTATGAGCTGACGCGTCGATGGAATTTGGTCGCGGTTGTCACAGACGGTACGGCTGTTCTCGGACTGGGTGATATTGGCCCTGAAGCGGCAATGCCTGTCATGGAAGGTAAATGCGTTTTGTTTAAAACCTTTGGAGATGTTGACGCATTTCCATTATGCATAAGATCGAAAAGTGTTGACGACATTGTCAATACCATTCGTTTGATTTCCGGTAGTTTTGGTGGAATCAACATAGAAGATATCAGCGCACCGAGATGCTTTGAGATCGAAAAGAGGCTCAAGGAAGTATGTGACATACCGATTTTTCACGACGATCAACACGGTACTGCAGTTGTTACAGTGGCGGGTCTGTTAAACGCGCTGAAAATTGTCGGGAAGAACATTGAAGATATCAAAGTTGTGGTCAACGGCGCGGGGTCCGCCGGGATTGCGGTTACGAAGCTGATGATAAGCTTGGGTCTTAAACATGTGATATTATGCGATCGAAAAGGCGCCATCAGTAAAGATCGCGCTGACCTCGATTCAACTAAACAGGAGATTGCTGCCATAACCAATAAAGAAATGAAAAAGGGCTTATTGGAAGACGTCATAGCGGGCGCTGATGTATTTATTGGGGTGTCTGCGCCAGGTGTTGTAACGCAAGACATGATCAAGTCCATGGCAAAGGACGCCATTGTGTTTGCTATGTCCAATCCGGTGCCGGAAATTATGCCAAATTTGGCAATTGAGGCGGGTGCTCGTATTGTTGGGACAGGGCGCTCTGATTTTCCGAATCAAATCAACAACGTGCTTGCCTTTCCGGGAATTTTTAGAGGCGCTTTGGATGTAAGAGCAAAAGACATTAATGATGAAATGAAGATAGCCGCGGCTATAGCGCTGGCCAATCTTGTCGATCCTGAGGAATTAAATGAAAACTACATAATTCCACTCCCGTTTGATCCGCGTGTAGGGAAAGCAGTGGCTGAGGCAGTTTCTGACGCGGCGAGAACTTCCGGTGTGGCACGGCTTTAGCAATCAAAAAAATTTCGGAGGATAAATATGGAAATATCCGTTGGCTATGGTAAGGGTGATCTCAAATTTACCATTGAGGACCAAAATTTACTGGCTAATTTAATTCCAAATAAAATAGAGATTGATATAAGCGGAAAGGAAGAAGTGAGACGCGCACTCATGGAACCTATTTCATCAAAACCGCTTAGAGAAGTTGTTGCGGCAGGTGAGAAAGTCGCAATTGTTACGAGTGATATCACAAGACCCATGCCAAGCAAGATTGTATTGCCTGTCATTATTGAGGAATTAAATGCAGCAGGGGTTCAAGACGGTGACATTACAATCGTTTTTGCACTCGGAAGTCACAGAAAACATACACAGGATGAAATGATTTATTTGGTGGGTGAGTCAGTTTATAATAGGATAAAATGTCTGGATCTAGATGTGAAAGACTGTGTCCATTTGGGTAACACAAGTTATGGCACCCCTGTCAGTTTATATAGGCCGGTGGTTGAAGCTGACAAACGCATTTGCCTTGGCAACATTGAATTCCACTATTTTGCGGGCTATAGCGGAGGCGCAAAGGCATTGATGCCTGGAGTCGCGACCAGAGACGCAATTCAGGTCAATCATGGTATGATGGTGCTGGATGAGGCTAAGGCAGGCGAACTGAATTCCAATCCGCTAAGACGGGACATTGACGAAGTCACCAGTTTTATTTCAATAGATTTTCTGCTCAATGTAGTTCTAAGTGAGAAAAAAGAAATTATCAAAGCATTCGCCGGACACCATAAACTAGCTCATGAGGCTGGCTGCCGTTTCCTTGATCGTCTCTATAAAGTGGATATACCGAGACAGGCGGACATAGTCGTTGTCTCAGCAGGCGGATACCCCAAAGATATCAATGTCTATCAAGCTCAAAAAGCGCTCGATAATGCCAAACATGCCGTTAAACCCGGAGGGATCATCATACTTGCCGCATCCTGCAAAGAGGGGTTGGGCGAAGGCGTATTTGAAAAGTGGATGGTCAATTCAGAAACATCAAAAGAAATGATTTTTCGAATCCGTGAAAAATTTGAGCTGGGTGGACACAAAGCTGCAGCAATAGCAATGATTCTAGAGAAAGCTAGAATTTTCCTGGTATCTGATCTGGATGATGAATTTGTCAGGAGTATTTTTTTAGAGCCTTTTTCAAATATCAATGATGCACTCAACACTGCTTATGAGTCATTGGGACGAAATGTTGACATAGTCATAATGCCGTTTGGAGGGTCAACTTTACCCAATGTTTCTCAATCGACGTAGGCGATCTGGGGGTTTGAGAAAGTCAAAGTGTAAGAACAGGATTTTCAAGGTTAAACTTTTCGAGAAGAACTCTGCATAGTTCTTCTGTGAATGTATTGATGGTGTATTTGGCTCAATAGTGATAAATAGGATCTTCGGAGGTATAGTATGGGAAAGTATGCTGAATCAAAAAAATGTGTACTGAGTTATTTTAATGCCCTCGAAAATGCAGATTCTGAGAGTATTAAAGACGTTCTGGGGAAATATATGTGTGATGACTACATGTGGAAGGGCGTGTATCCATTTCGGGATCAGCAGGGCATATCTGACGTTGCTGAGGTTTTTTGGATTCCGCTTACTAAAGCACTTAAGCATATGCAGAGACGCCAGGATATATTTATAGGAGGCACCAGCGAAATTGGCGGCGAAGAGTGGGTCATGAGCATGGGCCATTTTATGGGCTTATTTGACGCGGAGTGGTTAGGTCTAAGACCAACGGGCAAAATGATCAGCCTCAGGTATGCTGAGTTCAATTGTGTTGAAAATGGCTTGATAACTAAAACCGGCATTTTTGTTGACATTATTGGGTTTATGCAGCAAGCCGGAATCAATCCCCTACCGCCGCAAACCGGAAATTACTTCGTGTATCCCGGTCCGAGAAACCATGATGGCCTTCTGTTTGAAGACGCACCGGAAGAAGAGGGGATTAAGACACTTGAACTTGTAAATCGAATGGTTGATGATTTAACAGAGCTGAATAAAAGCGGCGCTATGGGGTGTCCACCCGAGGTTCTTGAAAAAACATGGTCTAAAAATATGATTTGGTACGGTCCTGCGGGGATTGGTGCCTCCTACACAATTCCGAGATATCAAATACAGCATCAATTGCCGTTCAGAAACAATTTAAAAGACAAAACCTTCAACGGTCATGTCTGTCGATTTGCAGAAGGAAAATTTGCTTGCTTCTTTGGTTGGCCTAATTTAAGCAATACGCCAACGGGTGGTTTTTTGGGACTGCCAGGAGGCAATATAAGGGCAGATATGCAGGTTGTGGATGTCTATTGCCGAGAAGGCGATAAGCTTTCAGAAAACTGGGTCTTGATTGATCTGCCATACTGGCTGAGTCAGCAAGGTCTCGACATTATCAATCGGACGGCACAAATCTATAATCCGGATTTTATTTAATTCACAGGAAAAATTACTGGTGCAACTGGGATGAGTCAAAAAAAGAAAAAGACCCTGGTCGTATTTAAGGTGTACGACCAGAGTCTAAATACATTGCATGGGGTTATTGCATATTTTGTAAGTTTTCAGAAATGATTAATTCCGCTTCTGTGGCGGCAATAACCTGTTCAACGGTATATTCCGGGTTAATTTCTGTTAGAACAAGACCTTTGTCGGTAACGTTCATGACACCCATTTCTGTAACAATAACGTCAACCTGATTTGCTGCCGTTAAAGGGAGGGTGCATTGCTTCAGAATTTTGGGCTTCCCTTTTGCAGTGTGCTCCATAGCGATAACAACTTTTTTTGCGCCGCAGACCAGATCCATTGCGCCGCCCATACCTGGGACCAGTTTACCTGGAATCATCCAGTTGGCCAAGTTGCCATACTGATCCACTTGAAGCGCACCGAGAACAGTAGCGTCAATATGGCCGCCGCGAATAATTGCGAATGACATGGCGCTGTCAAAAAACGCTGCACCTTCAAGTATTGTGGCGGGAACGGCTCCGGCATTGACGAGATCTTTAATTTCTTCACCTAGCTTTGGCTCTGGGCCCATTCTTATGTAACCATTTTCACATTGGAAGGATATATCGATACCTTTGGGTATATAGTTTGCTACCAAAATTGGAAGACCTATGCCCAGATTGACTATATCACCGTCCTTGAACTCTTTCGCAACACGTTTCGCGATAATAGCGCGGATATCACTCATGGTTTTGACCTCCGTTTACTATGAAATCAACAAATAATCCAGGCGTAACGACGTGGTTTGGATCAATGGAACCCACCTCGACAATGTGGTCAGCTTCGGCAATGACTAAGTCTGCGGCAGTCGCCATAAGTGGATTCATGTTTCTGGCGCTGTTATTATAAAGTATGTTTCCCATGTGATCAATTTTATAACCTTTAATAATTGCGACATCTGCTTTAATAGGAAGCTCAACCAGATACTCTTTATCATTAAGGAATATTTTTTGCTTGCCGTTTTCGACAAGTGTACCAAGTCCAACGGGAGTGATTACCCCCCCGAGGCCTGCGCCGGCAGCCCGAATTTGTTCAGCGAGCGTCCCTTGCGGAACCAAAACGACTTCGAGTTCTTCGGAATTCATTTGCAATCCAGACTGAGGATTTGTTCCGATGTGAGAAGTAATTACTTTTTTTACAAGTTTATGGTTGATTAACTTTCCGCCGCCAATATTTACAAAACTTGTGTCGTTGATTATGAGTGTCAGATCCTTGATGTTTTGTCGAATGATTTCATCAATGATTGCTTCGGGTGCTCCGGTTCCTAGGAATCCACCGCACATGACACTCATGCCATCTTTAATTTTGGAGACTGCTACTTCTAAAGAAATGATTTTTTTCATTTTAAACCTCCAGTGTAATTTCTACTATTAGATGGTGAATTGAGTTGATTCTATTGAGTCAAAATAATGCGCTGAAGCCTATATGTTAAATAATACGCAAAAATGATGCCAACAATGCATTGAGCGGTGCAAATAATTTCACAAACTATGACTAAATGTCGAAATAATATGAAGCAAATTACAAGGATTATAGTGATAACAACTATCGTTTTGCCAAATGGTTTGTTTTGGAACAAAATATTATGATTAAACGCCGAAATTTCGGCGAAAATATCCAAATTTTTCCGATAAACTGATTTTGAGTTGGTCAGTATTTTTCATCTGGATCAAGTAGGATCATCAACCTTTTGCTATTTAAGAAGTTAGCAGCTTCTAAAGCGGAACGCAATTAACAATGAGCAGCTTAGGAACCATAATGATACAAAGTCGCTATACCATTAACAAAATGTATATTTTGAAATGACATTTAAAAAATCTATGGCCTAAAGGGTGCCGAAATATAGGCGCGAACCGCCGAAAAATCGGCAGATTTAAATTTGTTTTTTATAGGTTCAGTAGACCTTTAAAGCAAAGCATTTATTTTTGGAGGTGATGACTTGGGGAAATTTAAAAAAAGTGATATTGCAATAAAGTCACCCGGACAGCAGATCCGAGAAAAAATCATCGAAAAATTCGGGAGCATTAAAAATTTTGCTGACGCAGTTGGAATGTATGACTCGTCAGTGGAACAATATCTTACAACAAGAAGTTTGGGGTCAACAACCTTTAAGATAAGATTAACAAATGAATTTCAAAAAAGTTTATCTGAATTATTTCTGACAGATGAGGCTCAGATTAGGGCAATGACCTTATCAATCTCTGAGAATATCAGTTCGTATAACCAGCATAAGGACATTGAGATCTTAGAGAAGCTAAAGGATCTCTGCATTAAAAGGGAATTGCTCGAGGATTATGCAATTGTATGCAGATCGTACGCAATATTTTTTTATAATCAATTGAAATTGGATCGAGCATTGGCATATATGCAGCTTGCAGTCAATTATCTCCGGGGTAAGGAATCCGTGGATCGATTTGTAATTTACTTGTCTGAACTGATTATGATAGAAGCTGAAATCAGCTTGCGGTCCAGAATAAATAGACTGATCTCAGAATGTTTAATGCTGATAGATCAAAATGACAATTCTGATATTGTTTGCAAAGTATTTACTAATATTGGACTTTCGTTGTTGAAGATGGGTGATTACGATGAAGCTGAAAGATATTTCCTAAAGGTGATCGAAACTCAAGAGTCAGATCAAAATGTGGCTTTAGTCCTGCAATTGATTGGTGATATTAATATAATAAGAGGAAACTATGGTCAGGCATTAATAAATTACTCTGATGCTGAAAAATTTGTGAGGCAGAGTGATGAATTGATGACGCCTTTAAACCATAGATTCGCGGTTTATTACAATCTTATTGAAGAATACCAACATGCTGAAAAATATATTGATTTAGTTTTTAGTAAAACAAGGCTTAAACTCTCTGCGACGGATAATAAATATTTAGTTACCATGGCTGAAATTAAAATGCATTTTCGCAAGGATCATGAGGTTTTAATTGAAATCAAAAATCTGTTGGAAGAGTTGAAAAAGAATTCAATATATGCGGAGAGACACATCAGACAACTTGAAAAAATCGTTGAATTGTATCGAACGGATTTAGTTTTTCTAAACAAGATAATTGATTTGTTAATTGGCTTTTATAATGAAAGTGATCTTGACCAGGAATTTGTCGATGCAATTAAAATTGTTATTGGAAGAACTGTTTTAGAAACCTATCGTGTCAACAGTATAAAAAGAACAACGTAAAAAGCCCGAAACTGCGAAGTTTCGGGCTTTAATATTATAGCATTGGTTCAATCAGACCATATTTACCGTCTTTTCTGAGGTAAACAACGTTGACTTCATCTGTTTCTCCATTCCGGAAGACAAAGAAGTTGTGGCCCAACAATTCCATTTGAAGGATGGCCTCCTCGGCATCCATTGGTTTTACAGGAAAACGTTTGGTCTTTACGATGCCATGCTCTACAGGAGCACTATAGGCGCTCTCCGGGATATACTCAAAGCGAATAGTGTCATGGCTCTTGTAGCGTTTTTCCAGTTTCGTCTTGTGTTTGGAAATTTGCTTCTGGAGCTTCTCCACTGCCATGTCAATTGACGCATACATGTCAGGTGAAGATTCCTCAACTCGGAAGATGGCACCATTTTTAAGAGGGATCGTAATCTCGACGATCTGACGATTTTTCTGGACACTAAAGGTGGCAGTCGCCTCCACATCAGTTTTAAAATACTTTTGAAACTTGTCCAGTTTCTCCTCGACCATCTTTTTCAGAGATTCCGTAATCTCCACATTTCTACCTGCTACGATCACATTCATAACAACAACTCCTTCCGGGATTTCTTTATGTCACTTCCAGATAAGCGGGTTTATTACTAGCTCTCCTCCCATCCTGGTGAAGTTGTTATGATTTTACCCTTAACCTGCGCAGTCAAACAATTTTCAATTAACATGATTTTAACAATTAAAAAGTTGTCGGATTCTCTCCCAAAAACTTATGTTTGCCGATGGTTGATTATCATACACCGTCGCAAAAGTCATTGTCCAAACTTCAGAAGCCCCGGCTTCAAGCAATGCGCGAGAGCAAATTTCAAGCGTTGCGCCCGTCGTCATGATATCATCGATGAGCAAAACTGAACTTCCGGAAATGCTGCCAGGTGCCTGTACTTCGAAACATCCTTTTAGTGCCTCGGTGCGGGCATCCCGATTCAATTTTTTCATCCTGGGCGTATCCTGGGTTCGAACCAGGACCCGTTTTAAATGTCTAAGACCAGTCATTTCGCTCATATGTTCTGCCAACAACGCCATCTGACAGTAGCCGCGCTGTCTGATCCTCTTTTTTGATGAGGGCACGCCCACAATGTAGTCGACATCACTGATCCAGGTGGTTTGAAGAAGTTCTGCCATCATTTCCGCCATATGGTAGCCAATATAGCGATGGTCTTTGTATTTATACTTGAAAATAAGCTGCTGAGCCAAGTCGGAGTAAGCGGCAACAGCAACGTTGCCCTTAAATGAGGTCAGTTTACCAAAACAAGCATAGCAAAGGCTTGTGGACATTTCAGGCAAAGGTCTGCCGCAGCGTCTGCAGATTCGGCCGCAGATGATCTCCAAATCCTTAAGGCAGCTGGGACATAACCCATAGCGTTCATCAAAAATGTCCTCACCGCAGCCAATACAGGTGATGCCTCTTGGAAACCAAAAATCGGCTGCATTTCTGATCAAGTGCTTGAGGTCCAGGACCACAAAATCCCTCCGTGCACTTCCGCTGCCCTAGTCTTTGAGCAGTGTACGTGCGTGATATTATAAATCAATTTAATACGGAATCAGATTTTGACCTTGTTTCCCATAGTCTCAATAAACTCTGCCTGCCGGCTTATTTTCCAGCTCAGAGCCGTGTTGCGCTGACTGACATCCGTCCGATCTACCATCATCTTCATATATTTTTCATCCCCGACGAGTACGACGATTTTTTTAGCGCGTGTCACAGCAGTATAGAGTATATTTCTGCTCATCAGCATTGGCGGGAACCAGGTAACAGGCATTACGACAATAGGATATTCCGAACCCTGACTTTTGTGGATGGTGACGGCATAGGCATGGACAACCTCTTCCAGCTGATTGTATTCATAGTGTGCAATTTTGTCATCATCATAGCGAATGACAATTTTACGCTCCGACTCCAGAATAGTTTCGATGAAACCCATGTCGCCGTTAAAGACGCCATCACCTTCCATAGCGTCATCCGTCACCCATTTCATATTGTAATTGTTTTTGATCTGCATTACTTTGTCACCCACTTTGAAAACACGATCGCCTATTTTCTTGTGGGGTTTGTCTTCGTTGCCGTTGAGGGCTTGCTGCAAGAGCTCATTCAGTGCCTTTGTACCCACTCTGGAATTTTTCACAGGTGTCAGGATCTGAATATCCTTGATGGCATCCACCCCATAATATTCAGGAAGCCGACGCTTCACAAGGTCAACTATGAGCGAACAAATATCGTCCTGTTGTCTGGCATTCACCAAAAAAAAGTCCTTGTCCCGATCATTGAGCAAAGGATATTCCCCGTGATTGATTCTATGGGCATTAATGGCGATCATACTCCGTTCGCTCTGCCTGAAGATTTCGGTTAATCGAATTACCGGAACGCGGCTCGAATCAATAATGTCCCTAAGCACGTTTCCGGGGCCGACAGAAGGCAGCTGATCAGCGTCACCGACGAGTATCAGCCTCGTTTCCGGCTTGATAGCCTTTGCCAGATGCTGCATCAAGATGATATCAATCATGGAGACTTCATCCAGGATCAGGACATCCGCTTCCAGCGGCGAATCCTCATTTCTTTGAAAGCTTAGAAATTCTTTATCTTCGCTAAACGTATATTCAAGCAGCCTGTGAATGGTCTTGGCTTCCCTTTTTGTCGCTTCCGTCATGCGTTTGGCAGCGCGACCGGTTGGAGCCGCGAGGGCTACGCTCATGCCCGCGCTCTCGAAAATCCTGATAAGTCCGTTAATTATTGTGGTTTTTCCGGTACCCGGGCCACCTGTGATAACAGCGAGTTTTTCATCAACGCCAGCTTTTACAGCCTGCCTCTGAAGTTCAGAAAAGGCTATGCCCAGGCGCGTCTCAATTTTATCAATCTCATCATCCAAATCTACTTTGACTTTACCCACAGGGCTTCCTATCATTTCTGCAATAAAGCGGGCTACGCGGGACTCAGCCATGTAAAGTGCCGGCAAATAGACTGAGTCCTTCATCTCTTCGAGATCCTCTGTGTCGGCTTCCAGGTATAACTCCCCTTTAAGAACCATCTCACCGAGTACTTTGAGAACCGCGTCGGCAGGAACGTTCAACAACTCAGAAACCTGGGCTCCCAGTCCGGCACTTTGTATGAAAGTGTGCCCTTGAGAGGCACTGTCAACCAAAACATAGTGAAGTCCACCCCTGATCCGCTCCGGAGAACCCTGGTCCAGTCCCATTCGTCTTGCAAGCGCATCCGCATGCCTGAAACCAAATCCATCCACAAGTTCTGCCAACTGATAGGGATTTCTGTGAACCAAACTGACCGCATCCACACCTAGAATCTGATACACCTTGAGGGACATTTGTGCTGTCAGCCCCAGCTTCTGCAGCTGTAAAATCACATCTCTGGATTCAAACTGCTCCCGGTAGGACAAGATGATCTCTTCCAGCTTCTTTAGGCCAATGCCGGGAATCGCCAACAATTTGTCAGGATTATAGGACATGATATCGAAAATTTCCTCGCCAAACGCCTCGATCAGCTTGGCTGCCATTGAAGGACCTATACCTCTGATCATGCCTGATCCCAAATAACGCAGCAAATCTGTTTCAGTTGCAGGTAAAGTAGCCTCACATTGCTTCGCGTCAAATTGCATTCCATAGGTTGGATGGTCGACAAATCTGCCCGTCAGAACCACTTGCTCGCCCTCTCTGACGTAGGGCATGATCCCCTTGGCATGCCAATAAACACCCTCACAGTCCACCACCATGACGGTAAAGCCGTTTTCGTCATTTCTGTATACAATCTCTTCGACAAAACCGCTCAAGGTATTTGAATATCGTGTTTCATCTTGCATTTAACTACATCCTTTGCAGATAAGAAGAATCGAATTTTGACTAATGGAAATTCAATATATTAACATTGATTTATTTAAACGAGTATCTGGTTTTTTCAACGGTTTGATCTATATCAAGAAAAAAAGGTATGGGGTATTAAATTTTGTGGTTTCATTTTTTTGAGAAATGAAAGTAATAGATCATTGAAATCACTGGACTTCAGCCGAAATAACAGAAAATAAAGAATATTTGAAATTGTGACTAATAGATATAGTAAAAAACGGAAATTGTGTTTGTTGTACCCTTAAAAGCTAAACTGTATGATGGTCTTGTGAGAAACGATAATTTCCGCTCAGGTATTATAAAAACATCAAAAAAGTGTCTGTACTCAAATCATAAGCGTTAGAAAAGATTCTGTAAAGTTGAAATAAACTCAAGATTAAATTTGGAGTGATGAATGATGGGATATTGCTTGGACAGAGAGATCGTGATCAAGGTGGGTGATCATGAAGAGAATGAAGTTGCAGCAGATATCGATCGAACGGTTTATTACGGCGATGCTGATGCGGCAAAGCGTATTGTTAGAACCGATTACAACGATTTTTTGAAGCAGGATAGAAAAACTCAAAATTTAGAAAACTTTGATGAGCAATATTCTGATCTTGTTGATTATATTGTAAAAATTACTCATGGAATTTGGGAAGAGAAGAGCATTGGATTAATTTACGATACTTATCATAACGATGTAACCATGCACCTGGGATCATGTTCGGCTTATGGCATTCAATCCGTGATCTCGGGAACTTTGCAGACGCTTTACTCATTTCCGGATCGAAGATTAATTGCTCAAAATGTTATTTGGTCTGAACATGGAAATGGTTATTTATCTTCACACAGAATTCAATCCATTGCTACAAATTTGAACGACTCAAGTTTTGGACCTGCGACAAACAAAAAGATCAAGTTCAGGACTACAGTTGATTGTTTGGTTGAGAACAACAGGATTTATGAAGAGTGGCTGGTGAGAGATAATCTCACGATTTGTGAGCAATTGGGTTACGATCCGCACGAAATTGCCAAATGTATGGCTAAAAATTCTGAAGTTAAAGGCTTGACGAAAATGAAGCGCTTTGGTTTGGATGAGAATATGAATGGGCAGATCATTCCGGAGATTCATTTGGCTAAAGAGGACAGCATTGGTGAGTATGTGCTTGAAATGCTGAGCAAAATCTATAATTATAGACTCTTCAACCTGGTAAAGGAATTTTATACAGAGCAAGCAGTCATTCATTACATATGCGATCAGGATCTTGTTGGATATTCGCAAATACAAGGCATGTTAATTAGTCTCTTTGCATCCTTTCCGAACGCCAAGTATAGTGTCGACAGAGTTACTTGCAATGAAAACAAGGCGCAAAATGAAACATTTGTAGCGGTTAGATGGCGACTGACCGGTTTACATGAAGGTCTTGGTTATTTTGGAAAACCGAGCTTCAAGCCGGTGGAAATCCTTGGGATAAATCATTTCACATTTTCAGGCAAACAAGTTGTCGAAGAATGGATGACGTTTGATGGCTTGGATGTTCTTAAGCAAATCTATGCAGAGGATGAAAGCTGTGAATCAGACGAAGTGAAATAGTGAAATGCAAAGATCGTTGAACGTGATCAATGACAGAATATTTTGCTGAGTTCGCGCGATAAGCGAAATAAATCTGTTTTGATATACTTTAAAATTCCAAAATGATCTGCTCTTCTGTTCAGCCTAATATTGAAGGGGGAAAAAAAGTGATTTCAACAATTGATAGTATTATTATCATAGTCTATATTTTAAGCATGCTTGGGATTGGATACTTTGTAGGAAAAGACAATGAGTCACAAGAGGATTACTTTTTAGCTAATCGTTCAATGCCGTGGTTTGCTATTGCGCTTTCCATGGCGGCTACTATGATTAGCGCGAATGCTTTTATCGGTGGTCCGGGTTGGGCCTATGGGTCTGGCATGGCGCCGTTTATGGTCAATATTACTGTTCCGTTCGCAATTTTTATTGCTATGTATGTTACGGCACCTGTGTTTTATCAGCTTAAAGTGACATCTGTCTATCAATATATGGAGTATAGACTTGGGCCAATCAGCCGCATGCTGACTGTGATTCAGTTTTTTGTAAATTCTTTGATCCAAATCAGTTCCATGGTGTTTATACCATCACTGATCCTTCAAGCAATGACAGGGTGGTCGCTGCAGGTCATTGTGCCTCTTGTTGTCTTAGCTGCAATAATCTACACAATTTTAGGTGGAATCAAAGCGGTAATTTGGACAGATGTGGCTCAAACAGTCGTCATTTGGGGTGGACTCATTTTCGCGATCTTTGTTGCTTTAGACAAGTTGGATATGGGCTTTTTTGAAACGCTTGGAGCCGCTAAAGATGCAGGCAAATTTGCAATGCTGGATTTTGAATTGAGCATTTCAAAAACAAATGCATTTTGGGCGTCTCTCTTGGGTGGCGCTGTAATGTGGACTCGCTACTTCTGTTTTGACCAAGCACAAATGCAGCGGATCTTGACTGCAAAGTCAATGAAAGGTGTTAAGAGTTCGTTCCTGAGCAGCGCGGTCATCATGAATGTAATGTATTTCCTTATGCTTGGCGTCGGACTCATCCTGTTTATTTTTTATGAGGGAAAAGAGTTTGAGACTTCAAATCAAATTATGATTGGTTTTATTCTTGAGAATCTGCCTGTCGGTATCATTGGTCTTGTTGTATCCGGTGCTTTTGCGGCCGCTATGTCCAGTGTGGATTCCCTGATCAATTCAATGACGACAGTGTTTGTTAAAGACGTGTATGAAAGATATTTCTTCAAGGGCCAAGGCGAAACCTCTTTGAAGCTGACATTGAAGATTTCCGCAGCGATAGGCTTATTGGTTATAGTTGTTGTGCTCTTTGGATTCAGCGGGACAGTAAAATCAGTTCTCGATGTCGTAGGAAAATACATATCATACTTCTCCGGTCCGGCGTTTGCCTCATTCGTTCTTGCAATGTTTACAACCAAGGCAAATGATAAAGGGGTCGCAACCGGTTTTGTAGTTGGAGTACCTGCAGTATTTTGGATTGCAAAACTTTTGGGAACCAGCTGGTTGTGGAATCCTCTGATCGGTTTCCTGATTACCTTTATGGTTGGTTACCTTGCGAGTTCGATGTTTAAGAGCACTAAAAAAGCAGAGGATTACAAGGAGTTTACTGCTAAAGGCATGCGTGAAAAGATGATGTCAAACGGTATGCCAACAAAAGAGGATGGCGTTTCGCTGCTGCCATTCTCACTCGATAAATATGCAATTGCTGCCTTGATCTTTTTCTTCGCTCAGTATATATTCATTGCGATTATTCAGTATTCTTGAGTATTATGTTATTCGAATATCAAAGAAGCTTAGTGAGGCACCTTAGAGGGTGCCTCATTTTCTTGATCATTTAATAACGCTTTATTCCTGTTGGTCGATATAAATTGCTATATGAATTTTACAATTACATTACAATTGAATTAAACCTCTGTAATATTAGAAATTATTAGACAATTCGCTTGAAATCAGTGATTGACGCTATTTGCAAGACTTCATTTTTTTTGTATAATGACTTTAACATGGTACTCAGAATGGGGGAAATGCGCATGGAAGAAAAAGTACTTAAGTATGAAGACGTCATAAATAAACTGTCGGGCGTCATCGCTTCCAAAGTCGTACTGGATGGACAGGAAATTCGCGAAATTCACGTATTGACTAATCGGACCAGAGCCCCAAAACAAATCTCCAGAGACATACAATCCTCGCTGACAGCATATTATGGCATGCCAATTGATCATAGAATGATCAGCATCGCGCAAATAGAAGACGGATCCAGAGACAAGCGTCTCGAGCGCATCCTTTTGTCAAAGGTTACATACGAGGTTGAAGAAGATAATATTGCGACAGCTACCGTCAAGCTGAGAATGTTTGACGAAGAATTTATTGGAACCTGTAAAGGCGTCAACTCACTGCGCAACGCCATGAGACTGGTTGTAACAGCGACACTGAACTGTGTGCTCAACATGTTGGAGTCAGACCGTCAACTTGTGGTGGAAGACGTTGAAGTCAATCTGCTGGCGAAAACCAGAGTGGCCATGGTGGCGATATCCCTTGCGGACAGCCATGATGAGCAGCTCCTAGTCGGCGCTGCAGTGGTCAGAAAATCCGAGAATGAAGCTGTTGTCAGAGCAACGCTTGACGCTGTGAATCGCAAGATGTATCAACTGTAATACGGTACCAAATCCTCATTGGCAAAAAATTCGGTCGGTGTACCAAAGCGCAAATCAGGAATGCCCTTAGCGAAGAGTAAGACAACCTGCAGCCCATAGCGAAGCAGCAGAGTCAGCTCACAAGGGGGTTCTTTTCAATGAAAAAGAGATTATCCGTAGTAGTTATGTCGTTCCTGTCTCTTTTATTGGCTGGTGGAGCTTATATAGGCTGGAAATAGCCTAAGCCACCGATCGACCGACCGAATTTTTTATTTAGTACGAACTAATATGGGAGATCCTATATGAAACAAAACGTAGGTTTAAGAGTTTTTACATCATTGATCATTTTATTTGGGTTTTTTATTATTTTTGAAGCGATACAAATGATTAGCGCTGAAACAAAAGTGACTTCAGTGCTTTTTTTTGCTTTGCTTTCCTTTGTTGCTGATTCGATGATTGTTCAAGTCACCGAGAAAAAATATGTCTCATTAGGATTTGCAATTGGATTAGCAGCAATACTATTGTTTGATCCATTTACAGCAGCAGCAATCAATTTTCTGGGTACATTTTTCAGTGTGTTTTATTCGGATGGAAAATACCAACACATCTTTAACAGTTCATTATACAAGCGGTTGTTCAATGGTAGTGCATATGCCATTGGTTCATTAGTTGCTGGCAATGCCTATTTACTGAGCCATACAGTTTTACCATCTTTGACAGTTTCCTCATTTGGTATAATTGGGATCATCGTTGCAGTAATAGTGAATATTATAGTCAACATAATAATATTTAGTATACTTTATACCTTGTTAGATCAATTAGAACCTAAAGAAGTTATGCATGAGTTTGTGTGGATTGGACAGAATTTTATCGGAATTTCGCCTATTGGCGTCTTTATGGCGATCTTATATAAAAATAGCGGCTGGTTTATGGTTTTATTAGTTCTCGGCCCGCTCCTAGTCGCCCGCTATAGCTTCAAACTCTACCTGGACATGAAAAACCAGTATTTTGAGACCATAAAGACCCTCTCCAACGCGCTGGACGCCAAGGACGAATACACCAACGGCCACTCACACCGCGTCGCGCAGATTTCTACAATTATCGCAAAAGAAATGAAAATTCCGGTCCTGCTGATTGACGAAATCAAAACGGCCGCTATTCTTCACGACATTGGAAAGATTGGCATCAGTGATGCCATTATCAATAAGCCCGGCAGACTTGAAGACCACGAAATGGCCATCATCCAGAAGCACCCTGAAATTGGCGCCAATATTGTCAAGGATGTCAAATCCCTTGAGGATCTTTCAAATTATATCCGGTATCACCATGAACGTTATGACGGGAAAGGCTATCCGGAAGGGATCTCCGGTTCGGATATCCCCATAGAGGCAGCCATTATTGCCGTGTCGGACTGTTTTGATGCCATGACTTCAGACAGGGTTTACAGAAAAGCTATGTCCTTTGAGATCGCGCTGTCCATCATTAAGGAGGAGCGTGGGAAACAATTCCATCCGGGGGTCGTTGACGCGTTTGTTCGCTGTGCAGATAACGGACAAATTCCTAAAACACATGAAATGATGTGAAGCCTATGCTGATTGAAACTACAATTTTGGGACTGCTGATCGCGGTGGTCAGTAATCGGTGGCACTTTTTGGTCGAGAACATCAAGATCAAAGGTGTCTGGCTGCCTTTTTTGGCGTTTATTATTGAAGCAGTAATCCAACTGATTTTAAATCGTGGAACCTCAGAAATGCGTGGAATTATCTTCGACTATGAACTGACGCTGATGGTGCTCGTTTACTCGTTATTGGTTGCTTTTTTCGCACTCAATCTCAAGACACCTGGCGTTGCGATTCTTCTGGTTGGTGTCGCCCTCAACATGATCGTGATATTCTCCAACAACGGAAAAATGCCGGTGGATATCGATATGGCCATCAGCTATGGATTTACTCAGACCGCGGAGCAACTTAAATCAGGGCTGGTTTTTGGTCACTCCGCCATTAACTCCGAAACAACAAAACTGACCTTTCTCGCGGACATACTGCATTTGAGACCGCCATACCCAATGCCCAAGAGCGTCAGCCTTGGAGATTTGGTTCTTGATTTAGGTGTTTTAATGGTCTTTATACTGAACCTGCGAGAAAATCCCAATGCACTGGAAAAGGAGGAAACCCATGTTTATTGAAGCTTTAGCCCTTGGCCTGATTGCCGGAATAGTACGCGGCGGCAGGGTCAGAAATCTGCTTGAGCTGGAGATCGCGGGTGTCAGCCTGATTCTAACAGCTGTAGTACTTCAAATACTGCCCATTCTCCTTGAACCTTTTATCAAGTCTGAAAACTGGCTTTCTTTTCTGCCGTTTGCAGGGATCTTGGTCATGATTGCAGCAATAATTATGAATAGAAAGAAGAAGGGCTTTTACATTATTTTGATTGGAGCAATTCTGAATATATTGGCTATGGCTGTCGCCGAATTTAGGATGCCGGTAACTGAAGCTGCACTTTTAAGGGCGGGGATGCAGTCCCTGCTTGAGACCATTCAGGATGGCTCGGTAATCAATTATATACTGGTCGAGAGTGGAGATGGCCTGAGCTACTATCTTGGCAAAGTCATAGCGCTGCCTGAAATCTATCCGCTGTCTAAATTGTTCAGTGTGGGGGATCTATTCATAAGCGCCGGATTGGCCTACTTTATTCAGGACTCCATGCTGACTCAGTGGTTCAGAAAAAGCAGCAGTATGATCAATTACAGATTCTAACAGGTGATAAAAGGGCTGCTGATTGAAGGCAGTCTTTTTTAATAGTGGAATTTGAGTCTGTAAGATGTCTGGTTTTGTGTTTACATGGCACTAGATTTAATCAAACGTTAAGATAAATGTGATAAAGTCGTTTAAGTGTTGTGATATAATGTATGAGGTATCTTTTAAAGTAAGAAAGGATTGAAAAGCATGGCTTTGTTGGATAAATTGTTTGGTAACTTCAACGATCGGGAGATCAAGCGTCTCTCCAAAATGGTAGATCAGATTGAGGCGCTTGAGCCTCAGATGCAGGCGCTGAGTGACGCTGAACTTGCTGGAAAAACAGTCGAGTTCAAAGAGCGCCTCGCAGCCGGGTCGGAACTTGCGGATCTGTTGCCGGAAGCGTTTGCTGTGGTGAGAGAGGCGAGTGTCAGAACCATTGGCTTAAGGCATTATCCTGTCCAGCTCTTGGGCGGCATCGTGCTGCATCAGGGGCGTATTTCCGAGATGAAAACAGGCGAGGGCAAAACACTCGTCGCGACGCTGCCGGTTTACCTGAACGCACTGGAAGGAAAAGGCGTTCACGTGGTCACGGTCAACGACTATCTCGCAAAGCGGGACAAGGAATGGATGAGCAAGGTCTACGGATTCCTGGGCCTCACCGTGGGCTGCATTGTACACGGGATTGGCACGCAGGAGCGCCGCGCGGCTTATAATGCGGACATCACCTATGGTACGAACAACGAGTTTGGCTTCGATTATCTCAAGGACAACATGGTGGTCTTCAAGGAGCAGATGGTTCAGCGGGAACTGAACTACGCCATCGTGGACGAAGTGGATTCCATCCTCGTGGACGAGGCGCGCACGCCGCTGATCATTTCCGGGGAAGGCGCCAAATCGACGGATCTTTACAGGGTCGCGGACATGTTCGTGTCGACTCTGAGACATGAGATTGATTATGTTGTAGACGAAAAGCAGAAATCTGTCGTGTTGACGGATGACGGCGGCGTTGAAAAGGCGGAGCGTTTCTTTAGTCTGGAAAACCTCAGCGATCCGGAAAACATGGAGATTTCGCACCACATCAATCAGGCGCTCAAAGCGCGTCTGATCATGAAGAAGGATGTGGACTACGTCATTAAGGACGGCGAAATTGTCATCGTTGACGAATTCACCGGCCGCCTCATGTTCGGGCGACGCTACTCCAACGGTCTTCATCAGGCCATAGAGTCAAAAGAGAATCTGGAGGTCAGAAAAGAGTCCCAGACCCTTGCGACGATCACCCTTCAGAACTACTTCCGCATGTACAAAAAGCTGGCGGGTATGACCGGTACTGCAAAGACGGAGGAAGAGGAGTTCAAGCACATCTACAATATGGACGTGCTTCAAATTCCAACGAACCGTCCAATTCAAAGACAAGATCTTCCGGATTCCATTTATAAGACGACAGGCGGCAAATTCAATGCCGTCATTGAGGATATAATCAACCGTCATAAAAAGGGTCAGCCTGTTCTGGTGGGCACCATTTCCATCGAAACGTCTGAGTATCTCAGTGAGCTTCTCCGCAAACGCGGTGTACGGCACGAGGTACTGAACGCAAAGCAGCATGAGCGCGAAGCTGAAATTGTCGCCCAGGCGGGCAGAAAGAATCAGGTGACCATTGCTACGAATATGGCAGGCCGCGGTACGGACATAGTCCTCGGCGGCAATCCTGAGTTTATGTCCAAGCGGGATATGTTGAAGCACGGTTATACGGATGAGATGATTTACGAAGTGCTCAGACCAAAGACGCCGGACATTCCGGAGGTCATTGAGGCCAAAGCGTTTTATGAGCAGATTTTTGCCGAGCACAAAAGAGTGACTGACCTGGAAGCGGAAGATGTCAGAAGTGTTGGCGGCCTCCACATTATAGGCACCGAGCGACATGAATCGAGGCGGATTGACAACCAGCTCCGCGGCCGTGCAGGTCGTCAGGGTGATCCGGGTTCTTCTCAGTTCTATCTCTCCTTCGAGGATGAGCTCATGCGCCTGTTCGTTTCCGACCGCGTCAAGGACATGGTTGAGAAGCTGGGCATGGACGAGGATACGCCGCTGGAAGCCAGCGTGCTGTCAAAATCCATCGAAACCGCGCAGAAGCGCGTTGAGGGCCGCAACTTCGGCATTCGTAAGCACGTCCTTCAGTATGACGACGTCATGAACCGCCAGCGCACCATCATTTATTCCGAGCGCTCCAAGGTGCTCCATGGCGAAAATATGAAAGATCATGTGCTTGGCATGATAGACGAAGTTATCAAAACATCCGTTGAAGCGTATACCGCAGGGGCAGATTTCCCTGAAGAGTGGGATCTGAAGGGTCTAGAGGATCATCTGCATCAAATCTTCCTGCCTAAAGGCGGAATTGTGGAAGAGATGGACATTCCTTCGCTCACTCGTGACTCCCTGGAAGAAGCACTGACACAGAAGGCGCTGGCGCTTTATGATGAAAAGGAACAAGCTTTCACGGCTGAGCGTATGAGAGAGCTCGAGCGCTTCCTGGTGCTCCGCGTGGTTGACGACAAATGGATTGATCACATCGACGCTATGGAACAGCTGAAGCAGGGCATTTCCCTCAGGGCCGTCGGCAATGAGGATCCTGTCAGAGCTTATCAAATTGAAGGTTTTGACATGTTTGGCGAAATGATCCGCAACATTCAGGAAGATACACTGAAGTACCTGTTCCACGCCACTATTGAGACGCGCACAGAGCGCACGAGCTCAGTCAAGGTGACGGCGGAATCCGGCGGTGGCGATACGGTGTCCGTGTCGAAACCATCGGCTAAAAAAGAAGTTAAAGTTGGACGCAACGATCCGTGTCCTTGCGGCAGCGGCAAAAAGTACAAGAAGTGCTGCGGTGCCAACGAAGGGAATTGATTTCCCATACGCTTATGCTGATAAACTTAGGGTGCTGTCTGAAGCCCCTTCTTGAGAAGGTGATTGGATGTTGGCTATTGAACAAAGAATAAAAACGCTGCGGGAATTGTCGGAGCGTCTGAAAGAACTGAGGGGTTCACTTTGACATTGACCGTTTGAAAACGGAGCATCAGGACCTGGAAGAGAAGACGGTTCAGGAGGAATTCTGGAATGAGCCGGACGCGGCTCAGAAGGTCCTGAAGCAGGCAAAGCACCTTAAAGATAAAATTGATCTGTTCGATTCTCTCGTGGAGTCCCACCAGGATCTGGAGATGCTGGCGGAGATGGCCATGGAGGAATCGGATGACAGCGTTGAACAGGACATTGTCACGGGCGTGGAGCAGCTCGCTCAGAAAATTGAAGCTCTAGAACTTGAGACCTTGCTCAGCGGGGAGTTTGACCACAACAGCTGCATTTTGTCCATTCATGCAGGGACCGGCGGTACAGATGCCCAGGACTGGGCGTCCATGCTGATGCGGATGTTTACGCGCTGGGCAGAAAACCAGGGCTACACTGTCAGAATCCTGGATTTGCTCAGAGATGACGAGGCGGGGATTAAAAGTACCGCCCTCGAAATTGAAGGCGAAAATGCTTATGGCTTCTTGAAGTCAGAAAAAGGCGTTCACCGTCTGGTTAGAATTTCGCCTTTCGATTCTTCGGGTAAGCGGCATACCTCTTTTGCATCGGTGGATGTCATGCCTGAACTGGATGAAGAAATCACCGTCGAGATTGATCCGGGTGACCTCAGAATTGACACTTACCGTGCGTCGGGTGCGGGGGGACAGCATGTCAATATGACAGACAGCGCTGTGAGAATCACCCATCTGCCGACCGGGATCGTCGTACAATGTCAGAACGAGCGCTCACAGCATTCCAATCGTGCGACGGCCATGCGGATGCTGACCGGGAAGCTCCTCGAACTCAAAGAACGCGAGCACAAGGAGCGGATTGAAGACCTTGCGGGTGACTATTCCCAGATCGCATGGGGAAGTCAGATCAGGTCTTATGTTTTCAATCCCTACAACCTGGTCAAGGATCACAGAACAGGCGCCGAAGTCGGCAATGTCTATGGTGTCATGGATGGCGAGCTGGATGTTTTTATACAGGCCTACTTAAAAGAAAACTCCAGAAAATCCTGATAGACACATCAGACTAAAAAACCGGTTCGAATATCGCAGCGAACCGGTTTTTCTGTCGGGAAGCGGCGAAGTGGCATAGGACGACACTGATAAAAGGGGAAAAGGATATGACAATACTTGAACATTTATCCAAGGAGATGGGCCTGTCGGCTCAACAGACCGAGGCTATAGTACGCTTGATTGACGAAGGCAATACCATTCCGTTTATTGCGCGCTACAGAAAGGAAATGACAGGCGGTACGGATGATGAAACTCTCCGGGCCTTTGATGAACGCTTAAAATACCTTCGCGGCCTGGAGGCAAGAAAAGAAGATGTTATAGCTTCCATCGAAAGCCAGGGGGCTTTGACAGAGGAATTGAGATCTGCAATTCTTGAAGCGGTTGTGCTCCAGCGGGTGGAGGACTTGTACCGGCCTTACAGGCAAAAACGAAGAACCAGAGCCACCATGGCTAAGGAACGAGGACTTGAGCCGTTGGCAGACTGGCTGGCGGATGAGAGCAATCGAAAAACCGACGCAGCCGCCATGATGACCTATGCGGCAGCTTTCATAGACGAAGAAAAAGAAGTGACGGATATTGAGAGTGCCTTGTCGGGTGCCAGAGACATTTTGGCGGAGCGCCTTTCGGACGATCCGGATTTAAGGCAGGCCATTCGGGCCTTTTATCAAAAGCAGGGAAAGCTGCAGTCCAAAGCTGCTGATCCGGAAAAAACTTCTGTTTATGAAACCTATTATACTTTTGAGGAAGCCATAAAAACGCTTCCATCCCACAGAATTCTCGCGATTGACAGGGGTGAAAAGGAAGAATTTCTAAAAGTCAGCCTTCTCATTGATGAGAACCATCTGACCCAGTTGGCGGAAAGGCAGTTCATAAAAAATCTGTCAATCCCTCAGCGCGAGCAGCTGGTCCTTGCGGTTGAAGACGGCCTAAAGAGGCTGCTTCTGCCGTCCATTGAGCGGGAAATTCGAAGTGAGCTCACCGAAAAGGCTCAGGAAGAGGCCATCCGAGTCTTTGCCATGAACACAAAGCCGCTGCTGATGCAGGCACCTGTCAAGGGGAAAACGGTTCTGGCCATTGACCCCGCCTATAGAACCGGATGCAAAGTCGCTGTTTTGGATGAGACCGGCCGGCTGCTGGATAAGACCACCATCTATCCAACGAAGCCGCACAACGATATTGAAGGTGCAAAGAAAGTACTTTTGGGTATGATTAAGAAACACGGGGTGGATCTCATCTCCATCGGCAACGGCACCGGCTCAAGGGAGACGGAGCAGTTCGTCGGGGAGATGCTTAAGGAAGCGGGCCGCCCGGTGCACTACACAATTGTCAGCGAGGCGGGGGCGTCGGTGTACAGCGCTTCGAAGCTGGCCAGCGAGGAATATCCGGACTTGGATGTCACCACCCGAGGGGCCATTTCTATTGGGCGCCGCCTTCAGGACCCTATGGCAGAGCTGGTTAAAATTGATCCCAAGAGCATTGGCGTCGGACAGTACCAGCACGACCTGAATCCGGCGAAGCTGGACGATTCCCTGAAGGGCGTCGTCGAAGCCTGCGTCAACGCGGTCGGCGTCGATCTCAATGTCGCCACGCCATCTCTGCTGCAATACGTGTCGGGTATTGGTTCGACACTGGCGAAGTCCATTGTGTCCCATCGAGAAGAGAACGGTAAATTCCATAGCCGAAAAGAGCTCCTCAAAGTCAAGCGACTGGGGCCTAAAGCCTATGAGCAGTGCGCGGGATTTCTCCGCATCGCGGATGGCACGGAGCCGCTGGACGGTACTTCTGTCCACCCGGAATCCTATGCGGCCTGCAGGGCACTGCTCAAGACCCTCAAAGTGAGTCTGGACGAAACGCGAAAAATGGACAGAACCCATTTATTCGCCCGAATGCAGGAATCCACCGGGAAAAAGTCGCCTGAAGAAGCTTTCAAGGCATTGTCAGAGCTGACCGGCGCGGGCATCCTCACCCTGAAGGATATTGTGGAGGAACTGCTCAAGCCGGGCCGTGACCCGCGTGAGGACATGCCGGGACCGGTCTTCAGAAGTGACGTCCTGAGCATGGAAGACCTTGAAATTGGCATGGTCATGATGGGCACGGTGCGAAACGTGGTCAACTTTGGCGCGTTTGTCGACATTGGAGTCAAGAACGACGGTCTCGTCCACGTCTCCCAACTCTCGGACAAATTTGTCAAGGATCCTATGGACGTAGTTCGCGTCGGAGATCCGGTCGAGGTCCGGGTTATCGGGATCGACAAGGAGCGCGGCAAAATTTCGCTTTCCATGAAGAAAGCATAACGGCAAGCCTGTAAGGAGTTGATAACACTTGAACCTGATCATAAATTCTGTCGAGGCCATGCAGCGCTTCGGACATTTTCTTGCAGGCTGGCTCGAGCCCGGCGCTGTCGTGGCCCTCACGGGTGACCTCGGTGCAGGCAAAACCACCCTGTCACAAAGCATTGCCGCCGGTCTCGGCGTCAAAGAGGACGTGACCAGTCCGACGTTTGCACTTATGAACGTCTACAGCACAACGAGCGGCATGGAAGTGTATCATTTTGATGTGTACCGCATCCTCGACCCCTCCGAAATGGAGGAGATTGGCTTTGATGACTTTGTCTATGGCAAGGGCATCAGCCTGATTGAGTGGGCCGGAATGATTGAGCCCATGGTTCCTGAAACCGCCCTCTGGATCGAGATAGGCTACGGCTTTGAAGCTGAGGAGCGATATCTCAGGCTCTCCTCGCCGGCACCTGAAACCCGGGCCAATATCAAAGCGCTCATTAAAGCCTACGAAGGGGAGGATCGCCAATGAGAATGCTGGCTATAGAAACCTCGTCCCTGGTGGCGTCGGTCGCGGTGGTGGAGGACGATTTGCTGCTGGCAGATTTTGTCCTGCAGCATCCCATGACCCATTCCCAGAAGTTGATGCCCATGCTCGAAAACGCGCTCACTTACCTGGAACTGAGCATTCCTGATTTTGATGCGATTGCTGTCACCATCGGCCCAGGGTCTTTTACAGGGCTCCGGATTGGGGTATCCACGGCAAAAGGCCTCGCGCAGCCGTTCGGGATTGGCGTCATCCCTGTGTCCAGCTTAAAGGCGACGGCTTATAACGCCTATGATTCGCGGCGGATCGTCGCGGTCATGATGGATGCCCGGCGCAATGAATACTATGCCGGGGCCTGGAAATTTGAGGCGGACAGCCTGGTGGCCGTGGCGGAAGAAGCCGCCTGGCCGGTGGATGACTTCGCCGCAAGACTTTTGGAGGCCGCCGAGCAGTCCGGGACGGAGGTGCTTCTCATGGGCGAAGGCGCTTCAAAAGCCTACGAACGTGTGCGTGCCGTGCTGGGAGAGCGGGTCGCTCTGGCGCCTCAGGAAATGCGCTGTCAGAGAGCGGCCTCAGTGGCCATGTGTGCCAGACTGGAAGGGATTCCTGCCGTCTCCTATGACAAAGTGCCCATGAACTACCTGCGCCGGCCCGAGGCAGAAGTCACTCGTGAGCAGCGGATGAAGGGGTGAGGCAATGATGGGTTCTGATCACCAGACGCAGGAGTTGATTGTCAACCGTGGCGTCCTCCGACCCATGGCCTTTTCTGACGTCGACCGCGTGGCTGAGCTGGAAGTGCTTTGTTTTACAACGCCATGGCCGCGCAGTGCCATTGAGGAAGAATTGTCGTCCAATCCCCGTGCCCACTATTTTGTCTATGAGGTTGGGGCCAAACTCGTGGGGTACTGCGGGTTCTGGCTGATTCTGGACGAGGGCCACATCACCAATCTGGCCATTGATCCGGAGGAGCGATCCAAAGGGTACGCCCAGGACATGATCGCTCAATTTGTTCGGGAGGCCGAGTCCCTTGGGGCGGCGTCACTGACGCTGGAAGTCAGGAGCGGAAATGCCTCCGCGATTCACGTTTATGAAAAGGCAGGCTTTGTCTCAATGGGCGTGCGAAAAGGCTATTACCTGGACAGCGGGGAAGATGCGCTGATCATGTGGAAGACCATTTGAAGAGGTGAGCAAAGTGAAACGTAAATCCGCACTTTGGGTGCTGCTGGTGCTGGCACTCGTGATCGCTGCCATAGGGGTTGTGATCTGGCGGGCAACCCGGATGGAAGACGGCGTACTTGTCTACACAGAACAAGTCATCTCCAGCGAGGCTGCCGCTTATGTCTACGCCAGCGGCAAAGTGGTTGCCGCTGAAGATCGGGATGTCTATGCAGAGGCTCCCGGGATGGTCAAGGAGGTCTTTGCTGAATTAGGGCAAGAGGTCAGGAAAGGCGACGTACTGGCAACCCTTGATTCCCAGACTCTCGACCAGCAGCTGTCGGCTGCACGCATTCAGCTCAGCATTGCTCAGGAGACCCTGAAACAGACTCAAAGTGCGGGTAAGCTCACTTATGACTTGCCTCTGAAGACTGCCACAGCCGCTTATGAGGATGCGCAGAAAATGGTTGCGGATCAGCAGGCGCTTTTTGATGCAGGCGCCATAAGCCAGTCCGAACTCGAACAGGCCAAACGCCAGCTGGAGCGTGCCGAAACGGAAAAGCTTTCCGCGGAGCGCGGCTATAACAGTTATGGCCAGGGAAGCACCTTGCGGATTCAGTCCCTTTCCGTCTCCTCCGCGCGTCTCGCCCTGGAGCAACTGCAGTCTCAGAAAGACAAACTGACCCTTAAAGCCCCTGCCGATGGTGTCGTGTATGCCATCCACACCAAACCGGGGGAACTGGCTGTTCAAACCCTGCCTCTGTTTTCAATAGCATCCTCAGATCGATTGAAGGTCTCCGCGTCCATCAGTGAATACGACATTGATTCGGTATCGGTGGGACAATCCGTTATCATTCGAAGTGATGGCTTTTCGGATCAGTACGAAGGTCAGGTGACTTACATCTCAGACGTGGCTGAAAGTCTTGTCAGCGGACAGTCTTCCGAAACGGTCGTCAAAATAGAAGTATCCTTCCTGGCACAGGAGACGAAATTTCGTCCGAACTACTCTGCCGCCCTTGAAATCCTGACGGCGAAAAAGCCTGAGGCATTGATGGTGCCTTATGAGGCAGTCTATACGGACGCATCCGGCGTGAGACGGGTCTTTGAGATTGAGGAAGGCGTCGCCAAAGAGCGTCTCGTTACCCTCGGCATCGAGGGGGACCTGAACGTCGAAATCATTGCAGAGGGTCTTGTTGAAGGTGACATTGTCATTCTCAATCCAACGGAGACCCTGAAAGATGGAGATTTGGTCAAAGTGATCGAGGTGGAGTAGATGATTGACATTCAGGGACTGACAAAAATCTACGATACGGGCAGCATTCAGGTCGAAGCGCTGAGATCGGTAGACTTTCATGTGGATGAAGGGGATTTCGTGGCTATTATTGGGGCATCCGGCTCCGGCAAATCGACATTGATGAACATTTTGGGCTGTCTCGACCGACCGACCCGTGGCCGTTATGTTCTGGATGGCGTTGACGTCAGCAGTCTGAGCGATCCGCAACTTGCGGTCATCCGAAATCAGAAGATTGGGTTCGTGTTTCAATCCTTCAATCTGCTGGCCCGCGTCAATGCCATTAAAAATGTTGAATTGCCCCTGATCTACGGCCGCGTTCATAAGGCCGAGCGGCATCAAAGGGCCATGGAGGCGCTGGACCGCGTAGGTCTTTCAGACCGGATCGATCATAAGCCCAACGAACTCAGCGGCGGTCAAAAGCAACGGGTCGCCATAGCCAGAGCGCTGGTGACCCGTCCGGCTATTATTTTGGCAGACGAGCCTACGGGCAATCTGGACTCCCGCTCTACCGAGGAAATCATGCAGATCTTCAAGCGACTGAATGATGAGGGCGTCACGCTGATCATTGTTACTCACGAGCATGAAATTGCGGACAATGCCAAGAGGATAGTCACTTTTAAAGATGGCACCATTGTCACGGATGATCGGAAAACGGGCATTAATGAAAGGTATTGGCCAGAGTTGGCAGCTCATGAAGCAGCGCCTGTGGCCACAGGATTATCCGTAGAAGTGGTTTCTAAAGAAACGAGACCGGCAACAGACGTGCCGCCCGAGGAGGTGATGCCGTGAACTTTGCAGAGAGCTTCAAAATTGCTCTGGACGCCATTTGGGTCAATAAGATGCGGTCACTGCTCACCATGCTGGGCATCATTATAGGGATTTCCTCAGTCATTGCGGTCGTAGCACTTGGAAATGGCAGTGAAGCAGTTATAGGGCAGGAATTTGAATCCTTCGGCGTGAACCGCCTCTTTGTGACGACGAGTTATTCGGAAGAGATTACTTCACGAGACCGTCTCAATCACGCGGATGTGGACGCTATTGAGCGCAGCTTTCCGGAGGTCATCAAAGCTATGACCATTTCCGTGTCTGGAAGCGGTCAAATCAAGGGAAGGCAAAATCAGGATCCCATCTCTGTCAGTTTGAACGGTGTCAACGAGCGGTATAACAATATTGAGGACATCAAACTTCTGTACGGCAGATTCCTCGTCGAATCGGATGTCAAAGCTAAGCGCGCGGCGGCTGTGATCGACTCGAGTCTTGCGACAGAAGTCTTCGGAAGAACGGAGGTCGTGGGGGAACGTCTGACCATAACCTCCAGGACAAGTATGTCCTATATCATTGTAGGGGTCTATGAAGCTCCCATGACCTCGTTTTCAAATATTCCCGGCTTCGAAATGCCAAAGACGATTCATGTGCCCTATACGCTCCTCGAACGACATTACGGGATTGGAGACAGGGTGAACGGCGTTGAAATCAATCTGGTCATGGAAGCGGATCAAAAGGCAGTTGTCGAGGATCTCAAGGCACTGCTGGAGCGGCGCCACGATAATATTGGCCAGGAGAAATACATGGTTTTCAGCGCAGAGGAGCAACTTGAAACGGTGAATCGGGTTCTGGGACTCCTGACTACTGTCATTGGGGCTATAGCGGCAATCTCGCTGATTGTGGGAGGGATAGGTGTCATGAACATCATGCTGGTCTCTGTCACAGAGCGCACGCGGGAAATTGGCATTCGTAAAGCCTTGGGCGCAAAGCGTAAAGATATTCTGATGCAGTTTTTGGTCGAAGCGGTGATCGTGGCGCTGATAGGCGGCATTATTGGAACGATTTTGGGGATCGCGTTCTCCTTTGGCATTGCCTGGGTCATCAAAATTCCGCCATCCACAAGTCTTGGCACAATCCTCATAGCCTGGCTGTTTTCAGCCGGCGTAGGCGTCTTTTTCGGGATCTATCCCGCGAACAAGGCTGCGAAGCTCGATCCAATTGAAGCACTTAGATATGAATGAGAACGACTTTATTGGCGATCTCCCCTATTTTAACAGGAACAAACGCCGCTGATGCAGGGGGCTGGAAAGTCGATTAGATTTACTAATATGAGAAGGAGGGCGATTATGGAACCTCGAAATCCCAATCAAGATTTGTATGGGCTGGAGCCCATTGAGCAACCGGAAAAAACTCTGTCGTTTTTCCAAAAGGCTGTGTCAATATTTATCAAACCCGTCCGCGCATTTGAAGCCATCCGTCAAAAGCCGGATGTCTTTCTCCCCTACTGCGCAAGTATGTTGGTGGCAGCACTGTTTTCGTTTATAACTATGGAACTCATGCAAGACTATACACTCGAAACTATGGCGACCTCCTATCAGCAAATGGGCATGGAAATTCCGCCAGGTGAGCTTCAGAGCTTTGCCAGGGTCACCATGATCTCCACAGTTGTGGCTATGATTGCGGTCAGCGTGATTGCACCCTTTGTCAAAGGCGCGATTGCCCATCTTCTCGGACTTGCTTTTGAAGCTAAAACGACCTTCAAACAGAGCTTGTCCGTAGTGGCCTATGCCTATCTGATCATGATGCTTGGAACGCTCATTCGCATCCCGCTGGCGTTGATGACGAAAAATTATCTCTTCACCTTCTCACCCGCCTTATTGTTGGGTGATGCTGCACCAACAGACCCGCTCTTTTCGTTTCTTTCCGCATTCGATATATTCACCCTCTGGTATTTGGTGGTGTCTGTCATAGGCTTTAAAACCGTCCACAAACTCAAGACCTGGCAGGCTGTCGTCGTTGTACTGCTGCCGTTCGCCATGTCCCTTGTGTCTGCATTAATCCCATTTTTAACTGGCACCGCGGTTTAGTTCTACACAGGTCCTCTGAAAGCTGCTCAAGCGCGGCATATTATAGGTTTAAGGTAACCTTTCAGAGGTTTCAGGAGGCATAGTCATGAAATCAATCTTAACGCTGGCCATTGAAACCAGCTGTGATGAAACCTCTGCCGCCGTCGTCCGAAACGGCAGAGAGGTTTTGTCCAATGTCATCTATTCTCAAATTGATCTTCACAAGCTCTACGGGGGCGTTGTCCCGGAAATCGCGTCCCGCAATCATGTTGAAAAAATCAGCGGGATTATTGACGAAGCCCTTCGGGAAGCGGGTTGTTCCTTTCAGGAACTTGATCTGATCGCGACGACTTATGGACCGGGTCTGGTCGGAGCGCTCCTGGTCGGTCTCTCAACGGCCAAAGCCCTGGCTTTCTCCCTAAACAAGCCCCTGATTCCTGTCAATCATATTGAAGGTCACGTGGCAGCCAATTACATTGCCCACCCTGATTTGGAGCCGCCTTTTGCAGCGTTGATCGTCTCCGGTGGGCATACCCATCTGGTCAAGGTGGTGGATTATGGCCATTACCAAATCCTTGGGAAAACTCGGGATGACGCAGCCGGCGAAGCCTATGACAAAGTAGCCAGAGCCCTTGGCATAGGGTATCCGGGAGGTCCTCAGATCGACCGTCTCGCCAGACTTGGCAATGGTGCAGCCATACCCTTCACCAGAACTTATCTGGAGCAGGATAGTCTGGACTTCAGCTTCAGTGGTCTGAAATCCGCTGTACTCAGCTATTTGAATCAAATGAAGATGAAAGGCGAGCCGGTAGTGGTGGAAGATGTCGCAGCCTCCTTTCAGGAAGCGGTGGTCGACGTTTTGACCGACAAGGCAGTCGCAGCTGCGGTGTCTTCAGACGTCGGGACCCTCGTTCTGGCGGGTGGCGTCGCGGCTAACTCCAGACTCAGGGAAGTCCTGGACCAAAAAACCAAGGCAAAGGGCATCATGATGCTCTATCCGCCAATTGAGTTATGTACAGACAATGCAGCTATGATTGGCTGCGCCGGTCATTATGCCTATTTAAATGGACACATTGCGGACATGACCCTGAATGCAGTTCCAAATTTAACGCTGGATGTGCTATCATTCTGAATAACACAACAATTGAAACGCGGCGCGTCTTTTGACAGCCGCGTTTTGTTGTGGGTGGAAGTCGGTGTCAGACACCTGCTTCAAGCTGAAACTCGGTGTCTGACACCGAGTTTCCTTGTTATGTTAACGGGTTATAAATAACTGAAAATTCTGAATAACACATTTTTTCTGTGGATGACTTTGTGGATAATGTGGAAAACTGTTAGAAACCCCTGTGAACATAGCCGTTTGACAAGGATAACCTGTGGATAGACTGTGTATGGTGTTGATATGAATATTAGAGCGGTGCATATTCATGAATAAAGTTGCGCGCTGCTAGGCGTTATCAGGATTGAGGCGGCCGTTATTCTTTTTCTCTGAAAAAGAGGAATTTACAGACTTTTAACACACGGTTCATCTGATTCTTTCACTTCAGATACAGGTTCAAACGGCAGAGAAGCGTGAAACTCAAAAAAATAACCCGGCTGTTTCAGCCGGGTTATTCCACGTTCTTAAATATAATTATCTAACGTTTTCAAGGTACTCAACAATTTGACCCACTGTTTGAAAACGCTCAGCAATATCATCCGGGATCTCAATGTCGAATTCATCCTCGACCGCCATGATGATTTCCACTGCATCAAGAGAATCTGCATCCAGATCGTCTCTAAGGTTTGTGTTCAGAGTGATTTTGTCAGGATCTGAAATTGCCAGCTGATCTTCAATGATACTTTTTATCATTTCAAACATTCGGGTGCCTCCTCATACGATGGTTGGCGGTCTAACCGCCCACAGATCACTATTCTATTATAGCCCACAGCAACGATTTGTCCAGACTGGTGATAAGTCAAATGTGCATCATTTCTGAACTGATTTTTCACGCATCATGGGAACTGAATTCCAACCTACTCTTCCAGATGCTCGGTCCAGCGCTCATAGAGAACTTCAATCTCCGCCTTCAGCTTTTCGCTGGTTTCTGTCAAGGTGAGAAGGGCTTGATGATCCTGCGAGATGCTGACATCACACATTTTCTGTTCAATCTCGTGCAATTCGTTCTCCAGCTCGTGCAGCCTCACTTCGAGGTTTTGCAGGTCGCGCTTTTTAGCGCGTTCCTCAGAGAGTTTCTCCTTTTCCTTGCGCCGCTCTTCCTTTTGGCGCGTCTTGTTGACCATTGTCTGATCAGGCTCGCTTTCCAACTTTTGATTGGTGGCGAGCTTCTCTTTGTAATCATCATAATTGCCAAGATAGAGGGTGGTGCCGTCCGCCTTCAGTTCCACAAGTCTGTTGCAGAGCCGGTTCAGGAAGTAGCGGTCGTGCGAAATGGTGATAATGGTACCTTCGTAGTTTTCCAGCGCCGACTCCAGTGCTTCCTTTGACTGGATGTCCAAGTGATTGGTAGGCTCGTCCAGCAGCAGGAGATTGGCTTCCGAGAGCATGAGCTTTAACAGTGACAATCGGCCGCGCTCGCCTCCGCTGAGCTGTGAGACGAGTTTATAGACGTCATCACCAAAGAAAAGGAACGCGCCCAGTAAAGTACGAATTTCTGTCAGGTCCAGCTTGGGGTCAGCGTCAGAGATTTCTTCCAACAGACTGTTCACGGGATTCAAATTCGACTGTTCCTGGTCATAAAGACCAACCTCGACTTTGTGGCCCAATTTGAAATAGCCATTGTCCGGCTCGACTTTACCACAGAGAATGTTGAAAAGCGTCGTCTTGCCTATGCCGTTCGCACCGATCAGTCCAACCCGGTCCCCGCGGTAAACAAAGAGCTCGGCGTTTTTAAAGATGCTTCTGCCGCCGTAGGACTTCGCAAGCCCCTCAGCCGCCAGGACATCTTCGCCGCTCTGAGTCCGCTGGGTCAGGTTGAGCCGCGTTCGACGGTGATCCTCAGTTGGTTTGTCAATGCGCTCCACCTTTTCAAGGAGCTTTTCCCTGCTACGCGCCCGTTTAGCCAGTTTTTCCGTCCCGTGCTGCTTAAAGCGCCGGATCATATCCTCCTGTCGCTCGATTTCGCGCTGCTGCTTTTCATAGGCTTT
>Ga0302251_1000507_pt1 | contig 35530 bp, 32 predicted proteins | sample AAG_RA_Gln_MG_FD_193534 | JGI IMG/M metagenome (GOLD analysis project Ga0302251, IMG submission 193534) | Enriched activated sludge microbial communities from anaerobic digester in WTTP, New Holstein, Wisconsin, United States - AAG_RA_Gln | ecosystem: Engineered > Bioreactor > Anaerobic >... | reverse complement strand
CTGTCCGAAAAGCGCCTCAAAATGCCTACCTGACGGGCAATTCGTCCGGAAACAGAGCCGATGGCGCCAGAAGGACCTCCGCCAATCAACATACACTGCCCGACCACATAACCAACCCCTGATTTCCGGTGAAAATTACCCCCTTAACACGAGAAAATGGCTTTCCTATACTCCAAACCGTCAAAAGTAAGTTCTTATCAATAATTCAATCAATGGAATTGACCGATCGCCCGGTAGGCGGACAGGAAGGCCTCCTGCACCACGTCGCAGGCTTCGTCGTAATCGCCGATCATCCTGAATGCGACGTTGAGCATTTTCTTCTGGTGGCTCCGGACCAGGACTGCGAACGCTTCGGTATCGCCGTTCCGGCAGCGCGCGACAAAACCGGCGTCATCATCGGCGATGTTCCGGTTGTGCGCATCCGCTGGAGCAGCGTTGTCCGCCAAGGGGTCACCTCCCGTCATTGCCTGCGGGGCCGGGTAGTCACGGTATCCCGGCTCCGCAAGGCTAACATGTTGCCCAGCCCCGTGCAATGAGGAAAAACCTATCCAGCTGCGACCTGCCAGGACCTTACGCTGAGCGGGGGTGGAGGGGCATAACCGCCGTTGTCCCAGAAGCGGTTGGGCGGGCGGTGGTCCGGTGCGGCGCACTCGACGACCCCCAGCTTGCAGAGGGTCGAACGCCACGGCGATCACCCCCATGGCGCTCTCGTCACCAAATGCCGCGGCATAGGAGTCGGGTACGTCGGTGAAGAAGAAACGGTTGATGCGGTTCTGAGCGGTACGGCAGCCCGAATATTCTCCCGAACCGTAGGGATCGAGGATGTATATGTGCTCGCTGCTCCTGAGCCAGGATTTCGTCCCGCTGATGATGTTGCGGCCGTCCACCGCGATGACCAGTCCAACCCTGCGGTTGAGAAGGTTTTTCACCTCGATGCGATAGTGGTCCGCCTTGACGGCCTCCGCGCATGCCTTGTGCACCCCCTGGTGCATTTTCACCGGGTAGGTCGGCAACGTCCGGCCCTGATCGGTTACGATCCTCACCTCCACGGCGTCCCCGACGCCTCCTGACCATGCGCCTGTCGTGCACACCACGATGGCCATCATGACGATTGCGATGGTTTTGCTGTTTTCTTCGGGGAACGGCCGGGGTGGCGGTCTGCCAGGAGGCCTGCCAGGCCCAGCAGCGTGCAGGCAGCAGCCAGCGGCCACATCACGCCAAAGCCCCAGTGCTGACCCACCATTCCCAGCCCGATGGCGCCTATGGAAATGCCCGCATCGAACCCCGTGAAATAGGTGCCCGTGGCAAGGCCTCGCTGCTCCGGCCGAACCCGGTCGATGAGCAGCGCCATGGTGGCGGGTTGGGCCGTGCCGAACCCGAGTCCGAAGAGGGAGGCCGAGATCACGAACCAGGGCAGGCCCTGGACAAAAGGCAGCAGCACCAGGCCCGCGGCCATGACGATGGTGCCCGGGACGATGGCGGAGGCGCGGCCGCGCCGGTCGGCCAGCCGTCCGGCAAAGGTCCGGGAGATGAGCAGGGCAACGGCCTGAACCATGAAGAAGACGCCGGGGTTCGGGAGGCCGCGCGGCAGGGCGAAAATCGAGATAAAGGCGCTGAGCGCCCCGAAGGCCAGCCCCATGCAGAGCGCCATCCAGGCCACGGGCAGCGCGTCGACGGCCACGATGCCCGTTCGCGGGGACCAGGGCCGGCGTTTGATTTCCCAGGGCTGGCGATGCTCCTTCGCGAAGAGCGAGATGAAAAAGGCGATGAAGGCTAGCCCCCCGGCGAAGTAGAACAGGTGCCTGAAACCGGTCGTCCCGACGAGCAGAAAACCGACCACGGGCCCGATGATGAGGCCAACGGCCTGGGCCGCGGCGAAAAACCCCATGGCCTCGGCCCGCCGCGTGAGCGGGGCGATATCGGCCACATAGGCGTTGGCCGCCGTGGTGTAGCAGCACAGCCCAAAGCCGTTCACGATCCGCCCGACCACCAGGAACGGGATCGAGCCGGCCAGCAGGTAGAACACGCTCGCCAATCCATAGCAGGATGTGCCGATGAGAACCAGGGGCCGGCGGCGCCAGGTGTCGGTCAGCCAGCCCACAACAGGGCGGAAGAGGAGGGCCGTCAGGGCGAGAGCGCCGGTCACCAGGCCGGCATCGGCCTGGCTTCCCCCCAGGTTGATGACATAAACGGGCAGCGTGGCGACCAGCATCTGCATGCCGAAAGCGTTGGCGAAGTTGGCCAGCGTTGCATAGATGAAGTCCGCCGTAAAAAGGCGATTCTCAACCCGCCGGTTCGCGGTTGTCTCCCCGGTGCCGCTCCCGCGAACCGATCCGCTATCGCCGCGTCCCGGCTCTTTCTCTGTGTCCGTCATACCCAATGGCCACCCCTGTCGTTACCAGCCAAATACCGAACGGGTTTCTTCATGAGACCTCGCTTTGGCGGGGCTGGTATGGCAGGTCCGATTTTGCCTGTCAACGGATATCTTGAACACGGATATCATCTTGAGAAATAAGGGATGGCGTCTGTACCTCATCTCCGGTCGCCATCCCGCAGGAAATCCCTGATCACGGCGGCAAATATTTCCGGCCGTTCGATCTGGTGCAGATGGGAGGCCTGGGGAATGACGGCCATGCGGGCATGGGGGAAGCGTTGCTGAAAATCCTTCACCGTTTTGATGCCCGCTTCATCGCGATCACCGCAGGTCAGAAGGACGGGTTGCACGATTTCGGAAAGCCGCGGCGTCAGGTCGTAGTCCTTGAGCTTTCCGGTCATGGTGAATTCGCTCGGCCCCCACATGGTATGGTAAACATCGCGATTCAGCTTGGAGAATGCGCTCTGCAGGGAGTCGGGCCATGGGGACAGCATACAGACATGTCTCTCGTAATAGGCCATCATCGCCGCCTGGTACTCATCGCCGAAGTCGCCCGTCTCTTCGCCCGATTCGATCGCGGCCCGGATCTCCGGCGGCATCAGGGCGATGTTCCGACGCTGATCCGCGTCCCAGGCCGGGGATGAGAGATAGGGAGCGCACAACATGATTCCCTTGACCCCGACCGGCCGGAGCCCTCAAAAAAGGTGTTGGTCAGATCATAGAGGATGATTTTCTCTTCCAGATTGAACAGACTGCATTCCTTTGCGCACAGATGATCTTCAATCTGTTTCTTGTGACGAAGCAGCAAAACGGAAGACCATCGGGAAGGGGTGGATGCCTTCCTGGCCAAACGGTCCCCCGTATTCAAAGGCCGGTAGTGAAAAACATAAAAGTCACAGCGAAACAAGCTTGGTTGCGGGATGGAAAGACAGGCTTAACAAACGATATGACTTTGAAAAAGTACCAGCCGGAAAGGGCGGATTTGCTCATCAACACAAATAGTATAGTGGACATGCGATGGCAACCCATAGCGCCGATGGTTCGCCGGAATGTTTTTTGCGTTAATCTGCATACAAGAGAATGTTGGCATCCACGAGGATTTCGCTTTGTCCAGAACATCGTCGTCTATGGTAAGTGTTGTTCTCATGGTGTCATCATCGCATCATGTGGTGTGATGTCAAGGTATCATTTCGATGTAGGAGATGACATTACCTCTCACGCTTCAACTCCGGATAGAACATAAACGTCACGCTTCAGGCTGAGGCGGCCGCGGGCCGCCGATAGCCTGAAAGCGGTGGTTGGGCAGTTCAATTCTTATTTCTTAGATGTTTTGCTGGCTTCAATCTCGTCCAGAAACTCCAGGAGATTGTCTCGAACCACCACAAACGAAGGTCCGCCGCCAAACTCAACTCCGATTGCCGCTGCCTCAAGAACTTCTTCTCGAGTTGCACCAGAATCAACCGCATTCTTGGCATGATTAGCGAGGCAAGGGACGCATCGCGTTGCCACCGAAGCTGCCACTGCGATCAACTCTTTGACTCTTCGATCCAAAGCACCGTGCTTGTAACAATGCTTCAATAGCTCGTTGAAACCATTGAACAAATCGGGGGCTTCTTTCTTCAGACGCTCTCTGTTGTTGTTTCGTTTTCTGAGGATGTTATCGACAGTGCCCATACGCCGCCTCCATTCATCTCAAAGTTGTCTCTTATGCCCAACGCCTTGTTGTGCTCCATTCGTTTTAGAGCAGTGCTCTTTCAACCAACTACTAATTACAGCGAAGAAATCGTCCTTCGCGTATTTTTCGATCTCGGGATCATGACCGCATCGCGGAAACTCATGGTACTGCAAGTGAGGAATGTATCGCTTCAGGGTATCCCGGATCATGGTCCCCGGGTGTGGATCGTCGGCGCCGTGTAGCATGATTGTCGGAATCTTCACGGAAGTGAATGACTGTGGGTAGATTCCCGTCTCTTGGGATCGCAGCATGTCCTGCCAAGTTTCTATATGGCCTGGCATATCGAACGGCTCGGGTGCCAGGGAGGCATCGTCAATGGGCAACGGCTCATAGGCGTCAGTCATCCCGTGCCATTTCATCATCTGTGCACCTATGTCTAATTGCAGGTCGGCCTTATGCTCGGGGTGCTTGGATATGTAGTCTGCGATCTTCAGCCGTCGTTTCTGGACGATGACCTCACGGGATGCCTTGTCGAATGTCCCGCAGCCAACAAGGGCTATGCCATTGATCGTTTCTGAGTGTTCTGCTGCGTAGGCCAAGGCGAGCATGGCACCCCATGATGAACCGACGAGGGCGGGTTTCTCGCCTTTGCAGTGCGAAAGTATTAGGCTATGCAGATCCTCAATGTGAACGGCGACGGTCAGCGGTGTTTCGCCGCTTGGGCGCTGCCACGGCTCAATCACCTGGAAATTGCGAGATAGCCCCTGGGCCAATCGCACTGCGCTACCCGTCGCACCAGGCCCCCCGTGCAGCGTGATCACCAAGGGACCGTGATTTCCATGTAAGCGAATACGGCGGTTCATATTCCAGCCTAACTCGTCTGTCATGTTCATCCGGTTATTCATAGGCACAACAGCGAAATCAGCCGCCGGAGCGCGGGCTGAACAATAAACCGCACCCGCTCTCCCCGGTCGGCTGGATTTATTCGTTAGGTAATGTGTCTTCTCTGATAACTTTTCCTAAGTCAATGACCCTACAATGTGTGATCCCCTTTTATTTTTCATCCCTTTTGTTTTCTTCGTAGACAGCTTTATACCATTGTTTCCATTTCGCAACATCACATGACAAAGAAATCGATGGGACGCTTCCACAGCCAAAATCTTGTCCTGTTATGTTCCTTAGAGCATCAGCAGCATGAGGCCTTCTTTTTTCGTCATCTAGAGCTATGATTAGTAATCGGATAACGCCACCAGGATTACGTGTTGTTCTGGCTGCCTGTATAATTGCAGTTAACGCTTCGCCGCCCGGGTGCGTAATCCGACGCAAGCCGCCACCTGATTCCGATCGAAAGCGCCACCCAAATCCGATTCATTCCGCCACCCGATTCCGAAGGATACCGCCATGGGATTCCGACGCATTCCGCCACCCCCAAGAGGTTAGTAGTGAAGCTGGATAAATCCTATAAAAGCCGTCAAAGCCACCGGTAAAAATCGGGAGGTTACTGTGGCGGCGGAAAGGTTATCCATGCGTACCATAAAAGAAGTTTTACGGTTGACGCCCTCGTAAAAAGTCATGCAGCAGCGCAGAGGACGCAGGGCGAGTTCACTGGAGCTGTGTTTGAAAATTTGCCTAATAGGTACAAGAAACGATAAAAAAGCTCTTTGACGGTAATAATATTATAAATACTGCTATCTGGAACCGCTATAGGAGTGGCTTTGAGGATGCCTGGCACCCTCATCACCTTGGCAGCCCGGAAAATATTGATGCCGATGGCCAATAGGGCGCAGTACCCCACTGCGGCCATGCCGCGAACCCTGAGTCGTTTGATTCCGGTCTTTTTGTCCATCTCCGAAAACGTCGCTTCGATCCCGGAGCGCCATCGGTATTTATCCTTGAACTCCGGGGTATGCTCCCTGGCATAGATCGCTTTCAATAATTTCTCCAAAATGAGATGGCCGACGAACAAGCACCAGGTGTAGTGTCCTTTTTCCAGCAGGCTTTCCGCCACGGACAAATCGCCGTCTGATTGGGAAAGCCAGTAACCGGCGTGCTTTTCCATGGAATTCCTTAGGGTTTTTCCTTTTTAATAGCATGTGAAGATTAGATGTCAAGATAAAATACGATGGTCTTTTCCTAGGCAAATTCGTACATTATGTTGAATAATTATGATGTTATCATTACCAAAAGGGGCAAGCCCGTTGCTGTGATTGTACCCTATGAAGAATACGAACGGACGCAGCGGGCCGAAGGATTCAGGAAGATTATGGAGGTCCGCGTTTCCCAAGGATGCAACTGGGCGAGATCCCCTCTCCCCGGGAAATCGCCGGCATTGTCCTGATCCTCTTCTGTATCGCCTTCCTCAGCGCTATTGTCATCGCGAGAAGCCGCCGGCACCTGGGATGATAACCATGCACGGACCAGGGCGGCGATCAGCGCCTTGGTGATCGCTGCCTTTCTTTCCGTGAGCTGATGATTTACGGTCAAGAAAAATGACCATCAGTCAGTATGTGACCAAGCAAAAAATTGCCCGCTTAAAATATTAATTTATGATTTCAATATGTTAAGTAATGCTTGTCGCGGGCATTGCGGGCAAAACGAGCCTAAAAATGAAAGGGTCTGCTCCCTTGGGGCATATGTCTGTGGGCGGCAAGGCAGATTTGAGAGGTGGCGCCGGCGCTGGTCTCTCCATCAGATGGGGGGATAAGAGCAAACCTGCATCCGAGTATAAATGCCTGCCAACGTGTTTGAGGAACACCGTAATCTACCGCATAAAGTTTTGCCCAAGACAACTTGAAATCAAGATAATGAGCGGCGGTAATTATTTCGTCATGTTCTTCGGAGCCGAGCAATTGAGGAACCTTTTCCATCAAAAAAATCTGCGTACCGATATGCTCCACAATTTGGAGATAAGGCTGCCATAGCTGTTTTCTTGCATCATCCTCATACAAAATCGACCCCCTTTAAGGTTCGTCTGAAGCAACATCCGGCTGCTGGGGAAGGCAATCTTCTCCCCGGGCGCCGGATTGGCGCGGGGATATGTCGGAGGCTTTCTTCAGGCGTGGGACTACCGGAGGACGACAATCTCCTTGACTTAGCACAGGTAAAAAACATATAAGTGAACATCCAAATAAAACGATCGAGATGCCGGCAAATAGCCTATAAATATTTGGAGGATTTGCATGGACGTAATGACTGAAACCCCGTTTCGGAATAGAAGCGGGGTTTTGTGCTTTTTTCACGGTCTCGAATTGAAATTTCCATATTTGCGCGGCAAAAAAATCTCCGGGAGGGCGTATGTGGCGTAAAACCGCTTTGATCCTGCTTGTTGCCGTGGCATTATTCTGTAGTGGCTGCGCGGCGAGCATGATGTCTAAAAAGATTATCTTATGCGAAATTCAAAGTATCTAGAATTATCCAAGCTACTTGAAGATGAGACAAAACAGATGAGCCGCATGTCGAATTCGGATCTCGCCATGTTATGCACCTGCTATGCAAAAATAAACCCAGATTTTCCATTAGGAGATTTTAGCCATATTGATGAGGCGGCAATGATAGAGGTTACAAAGATTACCGGGACATGTTCTAATGGAAACCATTAGAGATACCTTTTCAATTACGGCATGTTACGGGAGGGCAGAGTGACGCGACAGCTTCAAGGGGGTGGTTTTACGGTCGGATTTTCGGACAGGGAGGCTACGGCATGGGGCGGTTTGGCGTTGATGAAGCAGATGCTTGATCGTCTTCAGTTCCGGGAAGCGTTTCCCCAGTTTGGTGTACCGGCGGCTTCTTCAAACCGTGGTTATGCACCATGCCAAGCTTATTGAACAGTTCATTGTATCGATCTGGTGCGGGGCCTGCCGGTTTGCACATGCGGAGGTGGTGCGTTTGGATAATGTGCTATGCCGGCTTATCGGGTGGTCATGCGCTGCCGAGTTCAAGGCGATCATGCGTCTTTTTGGGCGTTTTGACATGCTTACGAATGAGCGTGTACAAGGGCACATGTATCGTTGACTGTTTGGCAAACTTCCGCAGATGAAGTTTATTACCCTTGATTTTGATTCGACGGTGGTAACCCGTAACGGGCAACAGGAGGGTGCCTGTCGCGGCTACAATCCTGACCGGCACGGACGGGCAAGCCATCATCCTCTTTTGGCGTTTATCGCTGAGTTTCAGTTTGTTGCCAACTTTTGGCTTCGTCCCGGGAATGTACCCAGTGCGAACAACGTTCTGCAATTCCTCGAATCCACTCTTGCCCACCTGGCTGGCAAGACCGTAGGATTGTTGCGGGCCGACAGCGGGTTTTTTGAAGATGCCTTTCTCACTGCGCTGGAGTTCAAGTATATTCCCTACGTTGTTGCCGCGAAGCTGACATTTCCCCTGCAGCGGGCGATCTACCGGGTAAGTAGCTGGTGGGCATTGAAGCCGGGGATTGAGATTGCGGAAATCGAGTATCAGGCAACCGGCTGGGAAAAAGCACGTCGTATCATCATCATACGGCAGTCCACCTCAGATCGGGAGCCTCCCGGCAAGAGCCTCAGCTTGTTTCCTGATGACCCGGCGGCCAAAGGCTGGCGATATGGCGCGTACGTAACTGACCTTGCATTGCCGGCGGTTGAAGTCTGGCGCACCTATCGGGGGAGGGCAGATGCGGAAAACCGGATCAAGGAGTTGAAAGCCGATTTTGGGCTGGATGCCTTCAACATGAAAGAGTTCTGGGCCACCGAGGCGGCACTTTCGTTTGCCATGCTGGCGTATAATCTGATGAGTCTGTTTCGTCAGGCAGTGATGAGAAGCCGTGTTAAGCACACCCTTTCCACCCGGCACGGGATGGTACTGGCCGGCGGCGGTGCATGGAAGGGCGGTGCCGGTAAGAGTCACTTGCTATTGTCTGTCCCGCGAAAGAAGCGGGCATGGTTCAGCGGCCTGTGGGCCAACACCTCGAACCTATCATGTTGTAAAACATAAGCTACAAATTATCTAATGGAAAATCTGAGTTAAAAAGAGGTTTTCCCTGCTCTGGAATGGCTTGCCGCCATGTATTCCCACATCCCGAATAAAGGCGAGCAGATGGAAAGAGTCGCATCGATAGCACCCCTCCGCAGTTATCGGCAAGAGATCGCCAATTTTGTTGTCATTTTGTCATTGACATACGAGATCATCGTGTCCTATACTCCGAAAGACGAAAAGCAATATCTTATCAATCAATTAACGCACCATCAATTATAATGGAGGTTATCGTGAAAAGAAATGCAGTCTTTGCCTTTGCGTCCTGTTTTATCGCGGCAGCCATTCTTTTTCTGACCGGTTGTGGTAAGGAAGAGTCCGCTACGGTGAAAAGCCCGGAAGGGAAGGTAACCGTAACAACCAAGCAGGACGGCGGCAAAGATGTGGTCAAAATTGAGACAAAGCAGGGCTCTTTGACTATTAAGCCCGGTCAGCAGGCGGTAAGCGAGGCTGAGCTCGGAGCGCCGGTGTACCCCGGATCAGAGGTAGTTACCTCGGGACAACTCGACAATGCAAAAGGTCCCGCCACAGGAATTGCCGCTACTTATATGATGTCCACTAACGACAGCTATGACAAGGTTGTTTCATTTTACAAAGCAAACCTTAAAAATATTCAACAAACAATGAACCATACCATTGGTGATCAAAAAATGACCATATTTATGTCCGGCAAAGCAGGAAATGTGAGGAGCATCCAGATTGTCGCCAAAACCTCAGGCGGTCCGACAAACATCCAGGTTACCAGGATAACCGAAAAATAAAATCATGGTTGCTTCTTTACGGAGGAAATTCTTTAAATATTATTTGTGCTTATCCGCCTTGGTTTGTTTGCTTGCGTGTCACTCAATCCTTCTGGCAGATGAATTTGAATGTGGCGCCACATGGGCGCCCGAAATTGCTTTTTCCGCTTCGTCCATAGTTATCAATGACGACGGCTCGGCAACCAACAACCCGCCGCACCTACAAAACTGGCTCCGACTTAACCTGCCTGATACTGAATCAGGAGATGTGGCCATTGGCAATATCAAATATGTGCCCAAATCCCGCAATACCTTAGTATCAATAGATGTTTTATTAACTGAAAATACGGAGTTGAATCGAAAAATAACGATGGGGCTCCAAATTACCCGTAAATCGTCAACGGGGCAGTCCATAACCATTTTCAAAAAGATGTTGACAGCCAATAACAGAGATGAGCTTGACCAGTTTAAACAACCCATGCAGCACATAATAAATACCATGCAGCCCATTCTGCGCACGGAACTGAGGCCCACAAAGATCAAGTACAAAATTTCGACCGGAAAGGTTCAGCGCCGACCGGACAATACGAATCTCGAAATTAAAGTGGAGGAAATACATGACAAGTATGGAGCGATAGGTCTTGATGGGGAAGGGCAGAAATTATACTGTTTCTCCAGCAAGGTTTCCGGTGAAACCTTTATGTATGACAGCACCCCCATTGCCAGAAGTGATCAGGAAGTAATCGGAAAGACACAGAAAATTAATATTGATAATGCAATATTCGACAAGAGCTGCTTTCAAACAAACTACCCATGCAGACGTCCCATCGCCATTATAGAGACTCAAGTAACCAAATTTTTCGGAATTCCCGAACCCCTTCGCTTGGAGCCGATTGAATCCGAGAAAGAAAAGATCACCATCGCCTGCCCCGTGAAGATTGAGCAGGAGCCGGTCATCAACGTTTTACCCGGTGAAGTCAAGAATATTTCCGTTCGGGCGCTCGATTACAAAAACAAGCCGATTAATGGTTTATGGCTGGACGAGATTAAATTGACTCCTTCTCTGCTCGGCTCGCTGAATTACTCGAAAGACATAACCCGCGAGGATGGCTATAACAGGCTTTTAAAGCTTACCGCCTCTAACGCCGACAGAGAAATCAGCGGCGAGGTAACATCTAAGGTTTGCAGTGAAACGTCCCCGGATCTTTTGGGACTTGATGACAATAATCAACCTGTCTATTGGGATATTAAGGTTAAACAAAAAATTTTGTTAAGCGGACTGCCCGCGGTTGCCGTTGATGTTTACTCTGAACAGCGCTTAAGTAAAGTAAATGACATGAAATTCAGTGATAAAAACGGCGAGAAACATGAGCACAGGACCCAAAGCACGAAGGAGATAATGAAACTGCATGTCAAAGCTGAATTTAAAAAAAGGGAGTTCAACCCAAATTATCAGGATGAGTCGGGATTTGTAGGTAAATTAATAGAGTATAGCGGCGAAGGATATGCAAAGATTACCGTTAGTGATCCAAAGGCGTCAACGCAAATTGAATTTGCTCGCGGTTGGTTTGATACCCAAAGGTGTGGCCGACAAACCTATGATTACAAAAGCCTCGAGACGAGCCACATCTTCACCTTCCCAGTTGCTCAAATCCCCGTATTCGTTTACTATCGCCACTTTGTTCCATCGGCCAATTCCTCTGTAAAAAATCATCCTATGGAGGGGCTCAGCTTCCTTGAAAAAAACGCGTTGAATGCCGCCGTCAAATATCGGATGGAAGGCTACTCTCAAGACCACGAAATGGATGACGATAGCTGTAAACTCACTATCAATAAAAATACTTATCCATCTTTCAACGTACCGATGATGCTGACCAATTATTTCCCGATGCCGATGCTGGTGTTTTTTGATGACGCCTATGGATTTGAAAAAATAACTGTGCCGCTTAAGGAAGCGCACGGAACAAACTTTTTAAGAAAGCTCAAAAGCGATGGGGTTGCTTTTGATTCCCTTAATGTGGAAAAACAGATTTCCCTGAACAGAAATGATATCGCCGAAGACTGGGCTGTCCCGGAAGATACCACAAATGAAAAATATGATCCGGCTCTCAACGTTGTTCACGGGGTATTTGCCCTGCGCTACAACGCGGAGATATTGCGGGGAAAATTTAATTTGAAAATGGAATAGTCTGGAATATTTTTCAACCAATCCCTAGACCGCTCATCGATTACCGGTAATGGACGGCCAGCCAGATCGTGTCCTGCTCAGGATCCGTCCATTCCAAGCGATGGCGACGGTGCTTTCCAACGCGGTGAAGACAGCCAGGCCCATGATAGCAAAGGCGGCGGCATACGGGAAGCCGATAAAGTCAGCTCCATTCAGATGCATGGCAAATTTGTATCGGGCCTGACAGGTGCCAATAATTCAGGGGAACGGCCCCCGGTGTCTTCTTGACAGCGAAGGGAGGAGTCTCTATAATGCCGCCAACAGAGGCGGCATATTCCATATCGCAGGAGGTCGCCATGCGGGGTTATATCATTTCCTCAGGAATTTCGTTCGGCACGCCGCTGGCCATCACCATGAAGCTACAGCTATAATCATTCGGTGCCCTGGGCCATCTTCCACGGCATTCTCTCTTGGGTTTACGTGATTTACCATGTCCTTTTCCACTGAGGATGCAGGGCGCCGTTTCTGGCCGGTGCGATTCAGTCGTCACAGGCAGGTTATAAAAGATCCCGTAAGCATGGAGATGATGTTTTTACCTTGATTTGTCCGATCCCGTTTAGGGGAATCCAATCAGGGGGGTCACATGACACTGCAAAAATTATTAACGCGTCTGATCCTGTTTTGCGTCTGTCCTCTGATTTTTCTGTCCATTTTTCTTGCCGCTTACAATGTCCTTTCCAAACAGGACGAACGAAATATCGAGGCCTCCAGTCTGGCGAAGAACGTTGCCGTTGGCATCGATCAACATTTGCAGGCGCGGATCAACGCCCTACAAATGCTTGCTGTCTCACCGCTTGTGGACGATAAGTCACGCTGGAAGGATCTTTACCGTGAGGCGCAAGGCTTTCAGCAAAGTTTCGGTAGTCACATCATTCTGGCCGACCTGCGGATGCAAATGCTTTTCAATACGCGAACGCCATTCGGATCCAAATTGCCCCGGTTGCCACTTTCGAGAGGGCGCGCCGCGGCTCCGACAGCGCTGGAAACGGGCAAGCCCGCTGTCGGCAACATTGTTTTTGGGCCGGTCGCCAAAGAGCTGCGGGTGGCTACCGCCGTGCCGATACTTCGAAAAGGCAAGGTGGCCTATCTGCTGCTGACCACCATGGAAATTCGCCAGTTTCAGGCGCGCCTCGATCAGGTTTCGTTGCCTTCCGGCTGGGCGCTTTCCCTGCTGGACGGCAATGCTACGGCGATCGCCCGCCGCGTCCCGCCAGGATTCAACGCGCAGACGGATGTCGATAAGGCCAGCCACTTTGTCGTAAAATCCGGGTTATCATCCTGGTCCGTGGTTCTCGAGATTCCGCGCAGCATCTATCGCCAGCCGCTGATCGAAGCGGCTGCGGCGCTGGCCTTTGTCATCTTCTGCACAGCCCTCATCAGTCTGCTGGGCGGCCTGCTGGTCAGACGCCGTCTGGCGAAAGCCGTCGCGTCCCTGGTGGAACCGTCCGCGACGGGAACGCCGTCTCCGGATATCGCCGAAATTGCCGCCGTGCGCCGGCTTCTAGACGAATCCGCACAACAACAAAGGCAAGCCAATGCAAAGCTTCAGGAAAGCGAAGAGCGTTACCGGTCCTTCTTCTCCCACAGTATCGACGCAGTCCTGCTCACTGCTCCGGATGGCAGAATTTTCCAGGCCAATCCGGAAGCCTGCCGTATTTTCGGCCGCACCGAAGAAGAAATTTGCAACCTCAGCAGAGGAGGATTGATCGATCCCGCCGACCCCCGTCTGGGCCCTGCTTTGGAAGAACGCGAGCGCACCGGTCGCTTCAAAGGGGAGTTGAATATGTTCCGAAAGGACGGCAGCTCTTTCCCCGCCGAGATTTCGTCCGCCGTCTTCGCCGACCGGGACGGCAATCTTTTCACCAGCATGATCATCCGGGATATGACACAGAAGAAGCAGGCCGCCGATCAGATTCTCCAATTGAACGATCGCCTCCAATACCTGATTCAGGTGGTCCAAAGACTTTCCCACAGCCTATCGATGGAAGAGATTGCCGAAGCCGTCCGCACGGGGGCTCGGCAACTGGTCGGCGCCGACGGGGCCACGTTCGTCCTGCGCGACCAGGGCAACTGTTTTTACATGGATGAGGACGCCATGACTCCCCTGTGGAAGGGGCGCCGCTTCCCGCTGGAGCGCTGCATCAGCGGTTGGGCGATGTTGCATCGCGAGACGGTGATCATCGAAGATATTTTTCAGGATGATCGGATTCCCCACGATCTGTATCGGCCAACATTCGTCAAAAGCCTGGCCATTGTTCCCATCCATGCCCCGGATCCCTACGGCGCCATCGGTGTTTACTGGGCGAAGACGAACCGCCCCGGCAGCGACGAACTGCTGCTGATACAGACGCTGGCGGACGCGACGGCCATTGCGATGGAAAACGTCCGCGCCTATCAGGAACTGGAAAAGCGGGTCCGGGAGCGGACATCCGAACTGGCCGAGGCCAATCGCCGGCTTCAGGAGCTGGACCGTCTCAAGTCGATGTTCATCGCATCGATGAGCCATGAACTGCGGACGCCGCTCAATTCCATCATCGGCTTCACTGGGATTCTCCTGATGGGCATGTCGGGAGAGTTGTCCGCCGTTCAGAAAAAACAGTTGGGCATGGTCAAAAAGAGCGCCAGCCACCTGCTGGAGCTCATCAACGATGTCATCGACGTCAGCAAGATTGAGGCGGGGAAGACAGAATTGAACATGGAGGCCTTTGATATCGGCGAACTGGTTCACGACGTTAGAGAGTCCTTTGCCGTCATTGCCGCGAACAAAGGGCTGCGTTTGGAATGGAACGAGGACGGTAAGGTGGGGGTATCCAGCGATCGGCGTCGGGTGCGGCAGATTCTGATGAATCTGGTCGGCAACGCCGTCAAGTTTACCGAATCGGGGACGGTGGCGATTTCGCTTTCAAAAGCCGAGGAAGGGGTCAGCATCAGGGTCCGGGATACGGGTGTCGGCATGCAGCGGGAAGATATGGCAAGGCTTTTCGAGGCCTTTAGCCGGATAACCATTCAGGGGCGACCGGTTGTCGAAGGCACGGGACTCGGGCTTTACCTCTCGCAGCGGATTGCGGGGCTTCTGGGCGGAGAAATCACGGCGGAAAGCGAGCCCGGCCGGGGAAGCGAGTTTACCTTTTATCTGCCGTATCTGTATCAGGAGGACAGGACATGAAAAAGATACTGGTCGTTGAAGATAATGAGCAAAACCTTTATCTCATGCAGTATATGCTGGAAACGAGCGGGTACGCGGTGGTTGTCGTGACGAACGGCGCGGAAGCCATTGTTTCGGCGGCACAGGAAAAGCCGGATTTGATTTTGATGGATATTCAGCTCCCGGATATTGACGGACTGGAGGCGACCCGACGGATCAGGGCGTCGGAGGCCAACGCAAAAATCCCCATCGTTGCCGTAACGTCCTTTGCCATGACCGGAGACAGGGAGAAGGCCCTGGAGGCCGGTTGCAACGGCTATATCGAAAAGCCGATCGATCCGGAGACCTTTCTTTCCAGTATCGCCAGGTACCTCTAAAGCCCATCCGCCAGAGATCTGGCGGATATGAAGGAGCCATTATGAAAAAAATTCTGATTGTCGATGATCTGACTGAAAACCGTTGTCTTATGGAAGGTCTCCTGGAAGGAGCGGGGTACAGCACAGTCAGTGCGCCAAACGGCAAAGAAGCCCTGGACCGATTGCGGGAAGCGTCATTCGATCTGATCATTTCGGACATTCTGATGCCGGTGATGGACGGATTTCAACTTTGCCGGGAATGTAAAACCAAGGCCCAATGGAGAGACATTCCCTTTATCTTTTATACAGCGACCTATGCGGAGAAAAAAGACGAGGCCTTCGCGCTTGCCCTGGGCGCCGACCGGTTCATCATCAAGCCTCAGGAGCCGGAGCGGCTTCTGGAAATCCTGAAAGAGTCGCTGGCCGGGGCGTCTGACACCGCGGCAAAAGGTCCTGTGCCGGAAGTGACGGCTTACCTTGCCATGCACAATGAACGGTTGATGGAAAAACTGGAGAAGAAGGTGGCCGATCTGGATCGGGTGAACCGGGAGCTCAGGGAAAGCGAAAAAAAGTATCGACTGCTCGCGGACAACGTGGAGGATGTCATTTTCCTTCTTGATATGGACCTGAACTATGCTTATGTCAGCCCTTCCGTCAAGTCGCTGCGCGGATACGAGCCGGCGGAGGTGATGTCGCAGCCGGCCTTCGCGACGATTACTCCCGCTTCCTGGGAACTGGCGATGAAAACCCTTGCAGAAGCAAAGCAGTTGGAGGAATCCGGACAGGGCGGATTTCGCAGGTCCTGGATGCTCGAACTGGAAGTGCGACGCCGCGACGGAAGCACGGTCTGGACCGAAATGCGGATCTCCTTTGTCCGGGATGAAAACAACCAACTGACGGGCATTCTGGGCGTGACCCGCGACATCACGGCACGCAAGAAATCTGAGGAGGCCATGGCGGCAAGTTTTCAAAATCTGCGCAAAGCGCTGGGTGGAACCGTTCAGGCGATCGCCATGTTGGTCGAAGCAAGGGATCCTTACACCGCGGGCCATCAGCGACGTGTGGCAGATCTGTCGCGTGCGATTGCGGAAGAAATGGGACTTGACTATGACCGGAAAGAAGGACTTCGGATGGCGGCCATGATCCACGACATCGGCAAGATTTCCATTCCCGCCGAAATATTGTCCAAACCGACTAAGCTAACGGCCACGGAATTCGAGCTGATCAAGACGCAACCCCAGACCGGGTATGACATCCTCAAGGAGATCGAATTTCCATGGCCGATTGACCGGATCGTTTTTCAGCATCATGAGCGAATGGACGGCTCCGGGTATCCCCTGGGAGTGAAAGGGGAAGAGATTCTTCGCGAAGCCCGAATCCTGGCTATCGCCGATATCGTGGAAGCCATCGCGTCCCATCGGCCCTACCGGCCCGCTCTTGGAGCGGAAGCTGCCATGGATGAGATTGCCCGGGGAAGGGGAGTGGCCTATGATCCGGAGGCGGTTGATGCCTGCCTGAAATTATTTCGGGAGAAAGGGTATCAACTTGAAAAAAGTTGATACCGGATGGCCTTTTGGGGAGCGGCCGGCAAGATATTCTTGACATCAAAAACTGAAATTCGTATCGCGCATCCCGAAAAACGATTTTTTTCGTGAGTGTTGCTGATATGTCAAAATTCCGTGGAATAACGACGCAAGTCCATTAATCCCGACATCAGAAGGAATCATCAATGTCTATCACAGAAATTCTTACCCGAAACGCCGCCCTGTACGGCGAAGAAATAAGCCTGGTGGAGATCAATCCCCAAATCAAAGAAGTCAAGGCAAGCTGGAAGGATTATGAGCTGGTCGAAACCAATCCTGAAAATCGCTATCGGCGGGAGATGACCTGGCGCGAGTTTGACGACAAGGCCAACCGGCTGGCCAACTTTCTTTTGCAAAGAGGTCTGGAAAAGGGGCGTAAGGTCTGAATATTGATGATGAATAGCCTGGAATGGCTGCCGGTCTATTTCGGCATTCTCAAGACGGGCGCCATTGCCGTGCCGCTCAACTACCGCTATACAGAAGATGAAATAAAATTTCTGACATGCCATTTCGGCTCCTGTTTCAGAGGCATCCCATAGAAGCTTTTCCGCGGCAAGGGGCGGGAAAGCTTCTATGAGTTGGACATTTATCTTATCAAAACCGGAAAGCAAGGCCAGCGAGGAACGAGATATCCGGTTCCGGACCGTTGATTCCCCACTTGACACCGGCGTCGATATCGATGTTTTCCGTCAGGGAGTAGATGACCCCTCCAAGAGAGAAAGCCGGATGGGTATCGGACTCGACATCCGAATTACGTTCCATTCCTACATTGGCTACTAGTCTCACACGTTTCGCCACTTGAAGTTCCGTTGCAAAAGATGCGCTCCAAATATCCCTTCTGTTGGCGTCCTCATCGGCAGGCAGCTTGTAATCATTATGGGTAATGCCCAAGTTGAAGTGGAAAGCCCATGGATCCTTTGCATACGTGGCAATGGTGGTGATACCGTATGACGACCGCCCGTTGCCGAGTCCCTTGTCTTCGTCTCCGGTGGGAATCGTCACGGACGGTTTGAGGGCGAATGACAAACCTTCATCTTCAAAGAAGCGCCACTTCATGGCAAAGGACAGATCCGCCGGACCGTTATTCCGGATTGTCCTTTCAGAGTCTTTGGTGCTTGTCCAGCTATAGGGCGTTTCAAGAACCAGATCGAGTGAATCGAATAGGCCATAGGATAACGCAGCCTTGGCCTCCCAGTTCTCGGATTTCACACCTTTTTCGTCGTCATGGTCGTACTGGCCGGTCAACTCGATCTGGGTCTTTCCCTTTCCCTGGGTTCCAGTATCGTCGGTTATCAAGGGATGACCTCCAAAGGCTGGAACAGCTCCGAGCATCACAGTTAAGGCCACCGTCACAACGAGGCAGGAAAATCTCTTGTTCATCATCATAAAAAAACCCTTTTGAATTCGATTCATTGTTTATTTCTCCTTTCATCCGTTTTGTTTTTTCTCGCTGTAAGTGTTGACTACATCGTAAAAGGTCAAAAAATGTCCCATTTGGGACGGCATCGTAAAAAGATCCGCAGGCGAGGCGCGCGCATCCTGAGGAATGAGGCGTACTTGGACGTACGTCGCAATGACGAGGGATGAAGCGCTTTCGAAGCATCCGGACTTTTTTCGATGCCGTCAGTGTTGATGGAACATTCTTCTGGATCCAAACCGGGGCGTTGAATCGCGAAAAAAAAGGGCGTGACGGATACGGCCTTTTTCAGGCCGATTCACCACGCCCTCACTTCCCGACTCCAGGAGTCGGGCCGTAGGATCGATCAGGTTACGTATGGATCAGATATTTTCTGCCAATATCCGGATCAACTTTTTTCTCAACGCCTCAAGTCGGGGCGACTTGAAAGCCTTCCGGGAATCCTCCAGAACTTCTATCACCTCCAAGAGAGTTTCCCTCATCACAATCGAATGTCGGCAATCCAGAGACAGACAGGCTGTAACTGTCCCCTCATCCCCTTCCCGCAGGCATTCAAGAAGACGCTCATGTTCTTTGAGCCGCATCTCAATATTCCGAATGCTGTTGCTCAATGCTTCCTGTGCATTCATTAGCCGCTCTCCCGAGTAGCCGGATTGATATCCTCTGCACCGTCACGCTTCATCCGGTCAAGACTGGTACAGCAGTCTTTATTTCCACAGCACTGGCAGTGGTTCTTTCCCCGCAACGTCCTGTGCAGAGAGACACTGATCCATAAAAACGCGGAACCGACAATCAATCCGATCATTATTGTTTCAAACATGCATTCCTCTTTTCAGACACCGATTCCAAGCAGGTTGCCCGCCTGAAAGACCATGACGGTCAGTACATAGGCCAAGGCCGTAAGACCTCCCAACTGAAAGAGCGCCCACTTCCACGAATTGCTCTCTCTCTTCGTAACGGCAATGGTCGCCATGCATGGTGCGCTGACCAGACAAAAGAGCATGATGCAGAAGGCAACAAGAGGAGAATACTGGGATCGAAGCTGTTCCCGCAGCGCTTCCGATTTTTCATCGGCCTTACCGACGGAGTAAACGATGCCCATCTGGGCGACGAAGACCTCTTTGGCAGCAAAGGCGCCGATCAGCGCGGTTCCGATCTTCCAGTCGAACCCCATGGGCCTCAAAAACGGCTCCAGAGCAAGCCCGATACGGCCGGCAACGGAATAGGCCATCTCTTCAGCCTGTTTTGCCTGTTCGATCCGGGTCTTTTCATCTTTGAACGGCGCCTCGATGTCATCAAGGTAGTGAATCACGGCGTAATAGGTCCCCGGGGCGGCTCTCCGGAGAGATTCGAGAGCGGCATCCCGAATTCCTGACAGGTTGCTGTATGCAGAGGATTCTTTTTCAACCTCGTCCCGGGATACCGACTCTTCGAAGGCGGCTCTCGTTTTTTGAACATCGTCTCTCATTTTCAGAAAATCCGACAGTTTGCCGCCGTCCGGCGCTTGCGTGAGGCCGAGGATTTCATCGTCCATTTTCTTTTTGGCGTCGCTGTAACCGGCTTCATGCTCGTAGTACTTCTCCTGTTCGGCGGCCATGACGAGTTCGGCTCGAAGGGCCTGGACCAGCAATGGGGCCCCCTCCGGCAGCCCCAGGAGGGCGTTCAACCGCGTTACCTTTGACAGGTAGGTGCCCTCCGATTTCGCCAAGTCAGCTTCGTAATCCACATCGAAGACGGTTTTCTTCGGATAGCTTGTCATGGCCCACAAGAGGATCGAGATGCAGAGAATGATGGTGCCGGCCTTTTTCAGATAGAGCCATCCCCGTTCCCACATGTGGATCAGCACGCTCTTGAGGGTGGGCATCCTGTATGGTGGAAGTTCCATCACGAAAGGCACGGATTCGCCCTTGAGGATCGTGGTGCGAAGGAGTTTCGCGCTTAAAACGGCGAGGGCGATGCCGATGACATAGATGAGCCACAGCATGGGGGCGTGCCAGACTTGAGGGAAAAACGCAGGGATAATCAATGCGTAGATCGGCAGCCGGGCGCCGCAGCTCATGAGCGGGGTCACTAGCATCGTCACGAGCCTGTCACGGCGGTTTTCCAGCGTCCGGGTGGCCATGATCGCGGGAACGGAGCAGCCGAATCCGATCAGCATGGGGATGAAGCTTTTGCCGTGCAGCCCGATCTTATGCATCACCCGGTCCATGATGAAGGCCGCCCGCGCCATGTAGCCGGAATCTTCTAAAATGGCGATGGCCAGAAACAAGAGCAGGATGTTGGGCAGAAACACGATGACGCCGCCGACGCCGCCGATGATGCCGTCCACCAGGAGCGATTTGAGGGCGCTTTCGGAACCTTTCGGCCACCAACCCAGGATCTGGGCTCCCAACCAGCCGAATCCCTCCTCGATCCATTTCATGGGCGGGTCCCCCAGCGTGAAGGTCAGTTGGAAGACAAGGTACATCAGTCCCATGAATATGGGAATGCCGAGAAGGCGGTTCGTTGCCACAGCGTCGATCCTGTCCGAGATCGTGTGGCGCAGCTCAATGGTGGACCGTACCGCCTCCCGGCACGCGCCGGAGATGAACCCGTACCGGCGGCCGGCAATGGCGGTCTCTGGATGTTCTCCGAGCATCTTTTCGATACGGGCCGCGCTTTTCTCCAGTTGGCTGTTGATTTCAGGGGTGTCGAACCTGGACCGGACCGCCTTGTCGTTTTCGAGTAGTTTCAGGGCCAGCCATCGTAAATTGTCTTTGTCCTTACCTGTCACCTTCAATTTAATCAGCGATTCCAGCCGGGCGATTTCCTCCTCGATCTCCCGGCCGTAGTCCATCACCGGCCTTTGACGGAATGGACTATGAATCGTCGCCTTGGACAAGAGGGCTCCTGAGGGATTTTCATCGTTCCTGTTCATCTCCGATGCACCGTCTTTTGCCGCGGCAACGATGGCCTCAAGAAGCTCCTTCATGCCGGTGCCTTTGTGTCCGACCGTCTGCACGATGCTCGCTCCGAAATAACTGGAAAGCTTCTCGATGTCGAATTCATGGCCCTGGGCTCTGGCTTGGTCGCTCATATTGAAGGCCAGTACGAGAGGCAAGCCCAGTTCCATGAGTTGGACCGCAAGGTACAGGTTCCTTTCGAGGTTCGAGGCGTCGATAATGTCCACGACCACATCTGGCTTTTCGTCGATGAGAAAATTTCTTGCTACCAGTTCCTCGGTGGAATAGGCCGTCAGGCTGTATGTCCCGGGCAGATCGACGATCTGCATTTCCATATCGCCATACCGACAATAGCCTTCTTTGCGCTCGACCGTGACGCCGGGATAATTCCCTACATGCTGTCGGGCGCCGGTGAGTTTATTGAATATAGTTGTCTTCCCCGAATTGGGGTTGCCTGCAAGGGCAATGACAATCTTTGGTTTCATGGTTTTTTTATTCTCCTCTTTATTTGGTGTTCCGTATAATGTTAGGATAGCCTAACTCAAGATGCAAAAAAAATTATGCAACCATAATTTTTTGCGTGATTCCGTGCCCGAGGACCATGCGGCAACCTTTAACAGCTACGATGAAGGGGCCATGTAGAGCATTACTCACCACTTCGAGTTCCACACCCGGGACCAATCCCATGTCGGCTAATCTGGCCTGAAGACCGCGACCCGCGTCCACGGCAACTAAATGTACACATTGTCCGGCTTTTACCATTGCCAAGGGCATTGCCTCCACCTCCAAATCATCTTTAGCCGCCAACTATAAGAGCTCAACCTCGATTCCCTCCGCTTCTTCTTTCCTCAAGGAGAGATGATAGCCTTTCACCTTGATGTCTATTGGATCACCCAGCGGTGCTACCCGTTCCACCTCGACAACGGTGCCGGGCGTAACTCCCATTTCGACAATCCGCGTGTTCGCTTGACCTCTGGATGTTATTTTTAACACTTTTCCCTTTACTCCCGGTTTCAAATCTTTCAGTTTCTTTGATATCATATCTTTTCGACCTCGCTGTTGTTTTTGTATTCTAACATCATCCAGAACTGCCAGTATGCATTGTTCACAATTTTCTTGCATGCTGTCATGGTCGCATTGATACCCGAAACCGGCAATCCACTTGCTGCCGCCGCGCGGGCATACCTCGACGAACTGGGCAAACTGAATAAAACGCTCCAGAATGATGTCGGGGATCGAATGCTCCATCTTGCAGGCTGCGTCGTCTGCGTCCTTCTCATCCACGGCGAGAACATTGACGAAAAAATCCCGCAGTGCTTCATGGCGGCGGACAATATCTTCGGCGGCCGTTTTACCCTTCTGGGTCAAGGTGACGACATCATAGGGAGAGTAGTTTATGAGGCCTTTGTCGGAGAGGGCACGAAGAGCTCCCGTGACAGATGCATAGCCGACTTTGAGTTGCCTGGCTATATCTTTCGACCGAGCGACCTGTTTTTCGGCGATAATGTGATAGATCGTCTCCAGATAATCTTCCAAGCTTGCCGTCAATGTTGTGGCTGCAGTCATAAATCCTCCTAAATGTTAGGTTAAGCTAAATTACTATGGCAACTGCAACATGTCAAGATTTTTTTTCCACTTTTTAAAAAAGGTGAAATGCACCATATAATTAATATTTTGGAAAAATTCTTGCAGTCTATCAAAGGGACATTCAACAGAAAAAAATGAAAAGTTATTTGAATAAGAGTTAGGAGTCTGGGGAGATAGAAAGTCGTGAAGAAAAGCACGATAGCGTCTTACAGGCGATGGGACTTGATTTTTTCCAATTATCAACTGTTGTAAAACCATTTGAATAGAAATGAAATATCATTATATCATAACAATACTTCCTCAACAAGTAATTTTACCGTCGAAAATCCCTGCATTGAAAACATTATATATCAGGAGAACTATGTAAAAAAGGGATGCCCGGTCATGGATTTTATGGAATTCATGAACCCGCTTAGGTACTTTCCCCACGAGGGATACCAGTTCTTCTGGCGGACGCTCTTCGCCACTATCCTCCAGGGATTCTGGGCGAGGTTCTTCGCTACCTCTTTCCTCTTCCTTGCCTTTTGGTTTGGTGTGCGGAAACAGCGGCTCCAACTCGGCATTGCCTAGTTCGTGATATCGGTCATAATCACTTACGGGGCCACAGTCGTGAGATTCCTTGGGTTCAGGTAAAAAGGAAGCGGTCATGCCAGGCGGAAGCGGAACGGTTGTCATCACGAGTAGCGGCGGAGAGTCGAAGCCTAAAGGGATTATCGACGCCCTGTCCGAAGATGTGCTCGAAGGAGAGAAATCGTGTCGCTTCCTGCCGTTGTTTATCGCCCCCGAAACCCGCAAGATTCTGATTATTACCGCTGCGTCGAGGACCACTTCGAGACCTTTGTCCGGATCTATGACGATCGTTTCTTCCGGCAGTACGGATTCTGGCGGCCTTATCTGGAAAGGGTCATATACCGCGGAGGCCCCCAATACTCCTGGGACGATTACATCCAGGCATGACGCTTTGAAAAATTGAGGCGTGCAGCAGAGGCCTGTCCGAAAAGCGCCTCAAAATGCCTACCTGACGGGCAATTCGTCCGGAAACAGAGCCGATGGCGCCAGAAGGACCTCCGCCAATCAACATACACTGCCCGACCACATAACCAACCCCTGATTTCCGGTGAAAATTACCCCCTTAACACGAGAAAATGGCTTTCCTATACTCCAAACCGTCAAAAGTAAGTTCTTATCAATAATTCAATCAATGGAATTGACCGATCGCCCGGTAGGCGGACAGGAAGGCCTCCTGCACCACGTCGCAGGCTTCGTCGTAATCGCCGATCATCCTGAATGCGACGTTGAGCATTTTCTTCTGGTGGCTCCGGACCAGGACTGCGAACGCTTCGGTATCGCCGTTCCGGCAGCGCGCGACAAAACCGGCGTCATCATCGGCGATGTTCCGGTTGTGCGCATCCGCTGGAGCAGCGTTGTCCGCCAAGGGGTCACCTCCCGTCATTGCCTGCGGGGCCGGGTAGTCACGGTATCCCGGCTCCGCAAGGCTAACATGTTGCCCAGCCCCGTGCAATGAGGAAAAACCTATCCAGCTGCGACCTGCCAGGACCTTACGCTGAGCGGGGGTGGAGGGGCATAACCGCCGTTGTCCCAGAAGCGGTTGGGCGGGCGGTGGTCCGGTGCGGCGCACTCGACGACCCCCAGCTTGCAGAGGGTCGAACGCCACGGCGATCACCCCCATGGCGCTCTCGTCACCAAATGCCGCGGCATAGGAGTCGGGTACGTCGGTGAAGAAGAAACGGTTGATGCGGTTCTGAGCGGTACGGCAGCCCGAATATTCTCCCGAACCGTAGGGATCGAGGATGTATATGTGCTCGCTGCTCCTGAGCCAGGATTTCGTCCCGCTGATGATGTTGCGGCCGTCCACCGCGATGACCAGTCCAACCCTGCGGTTGAGAAGGTTTTTCACCTCGATGCGATAGTGGTCCGCCTTGACGGCCTCCGCGCATGCCTTGTGCACCCCCTGGTGCATTTTCACCGGGTAGGTCGGCAACGTCCGGCCCTGATCGGTTACGATCCTCACCTCCACGGCGTCCCCGACGCCTCCTGACCATGCGCCTGTCGTGCACACCACGATGGCCATCATGACGATTGCGATGGTTTTGCTGTTTTCTTCGGGGAACGGCCGGGGTGGCGGTCTGCCAGGAGGCCTGCCAGGCCCAGCAGCGTGCAGGCAGCAGCCAGCGGCCACATCACGCCAAAGCCCCAGTGCTGACCCACCATTCCCAGCCCGATGGCGCCTATGGAAATGCCCGCATCGAACCCCGTGAAATAGGTGCCCGTGGCAAGGCCTCGCTGCTCCGGCCGAACCCGGTCGATGAGCAGCGCCATGGTGGCGGGTTGGGCCGTGCCGAACCCGAGTCCGAAGAGGGAGGCCGAGATCACGAACCAGGGCAGGCCCTGGACAAAAGGCAGCAGCACCAGGCCCGCGGCCATGACGATGGTGCCCGGGACGATGGCGGAGGCGCGGCCGCGCCGGTCGGCCAGCCGTCCGGCAAAGGTCCGGGAGATGAGCAGGGCAACGGCCTGAACCATGAAGAAGACGCCGGGGTTCGGGAGGCCGCGCGGCAGGGCGAAAATCGAGATAAAGGCGCTGAGCGCCCCGAAGGCCAGCCCCATGCAGAGCGCCATCCAGGCCACGGGCAGCGCGTCGACGGCCACGATGCCCGTTCGCGGGGACCAGGGCCGGCGTTTGATTTCCCAGGGCTGGCGATGCTCCTTCGCGAAGAGCGAGATGAAAAAGGCGATGAAGGCTAGCCCCCCGGCGAAGTAGAACAGGTGCCTGAAACCGGTCGTCCCGACGAGCAGAAAACCGACCACGGGCCCGATGATGAGGCCAACGGCCTGGGCCGCGGCGAAAAACCCCATGGCCTCGGCCCGCCGCGTGAGCGGGGCGATATCGGCCACATAGGCGTTGGCCGCCGTGGTGTAGCAGCACAGCCCAAAGCCGTTCACGATCCGCCCGACCACCAGGAACGGGATCGAGCCGGCCAGCAGGTAGAACACGCTCGCCAATCCATAGCAGGATGTGCCGATGAGAACCAGGGGCCGGCGGCGCCAGGTGTCGGTCAGCCAGCCCACAACAGGGCGGAAGAGGAGGGCCGTCAGGGCGAGAGCGCCGGTCACCAGGCCGGCATCGGCCTGGCTTCCCCCCAGGTTGATGACATAAACGGGCAGCGTGGCGACCAGCATCTGCATGCCGAAAGCGTTGGCGAAGTTGGCCAGCGTTGCATAGATGAAGTCCGCCGTAAAAAGGCGATTCTCAACCCGCCGGTTCGCGGTTGTCTCCCCGGTGCCGCTCCCGCGAACCGATCCGCTATCGCCGCGTCCCGGCTCTTTCTCTGTGTCCGTCATACCCAATGGCCACCCCTGTCGTTACCAGCCAAATACCGAACGGGTTTCTTCATGAGACCTCGCTTTGGCGGGGCTGGTATGGCAGGTCCGATTTTGCCTGTCAACGGATATCTTGAACACGGATATCATCTTGAGAAATAAGGGATGGCGTCTGTACCTCATCTCCGGTCGCCATCCCGCAGGAAATCCCTGATCACGGCGGCAAATATTTCCGGCCGTTCGATCTGGTGCAGATGGGAGGCCTGGGGAATGACGGCCATGCGGGCATGGGGGAAGCGTTGCTGAAAATCCTTCACCGTTTTGATGCCCGCTTCATCGCGATCACCGCAGGTCAGAAGGACGGGTTGCACGATTTCGGAAAGCCGCGGCGTCAGGTCGTAGTCCTTGAGCTTTCCGGTCATGGTGAATTCGCTCGGCCCCCACATGGTATGGTAAACATCGCGATTCAGCTTGGAGAATGCGCTCTGCAGGGAGTCGGGCCATGGGGACAGCATACAGACATGTCTCTCGTAATAGGCCATCATCGCCGCCTGGTACTCATCGCCGAAGTCGCCCGTCTCTTCGCCCGATTCGATCGCGGCCCGGATCTCCGGCGGCATCAGGGCGATGTTCCGACGCTGATCCGCGTCCCAGGCCGGGGATGAGAGATAGGGAGCGCACAACATGATTCCCTTGACCCCGACCGGCCGGAGCCCTCAAAAAAGGTGTTGGTCAGATCATAGAGGATGATTTTCTCTTCCAGATTGAACAGACTGCATTCCTTTGCGCACAGATGATCTTCAATCTGTTTCTTGTGACGAAGCAGCAAAACGGAAGACCATCGGGAAGGGGTGGATGCCTTCCTGGCCAAACGGTCCCCCGTATTCAAAGGCCGGTAGTGAAAAACATAAAAGTCACAGCGAAACAAGCTTGGTTGCGGGATGGAAAGACAGGCTTAACAAACGATATGACTTTGAAAAAGTACCAGCCGGAAAGGGCGGATTTGCTCATCAACACAAATAGTATAGTGGACATGCGATGGCAACCCATAGCGCCGATGGTTCGCCGGAATGTTTTTTGCGTTAATCTGCATACAAGAGAATGTTGGCATCCACGAGGATTTCGCTTTGTCCAGAACATCGTCGTCTATGGTAAGTGTTGTTCTCATGGTGTCATCATCGCATCATGTGGTGTGATGTCAAGGTATCATTTCGATGTAGGAGATGACATTACCTCTCACGCTTCAACTCCGGATAGAACATAAACGTCACGCTTCAGGCTGAGGCGGCCGCGGGCCGCCGATAGCCTGAAAGCGGTGGTTGGGCAGTTCAATTCTTATTTCTTAGATGTTTTGCTGGCTTCAATCTCGTCCAGAAACTCCAGGAGATTGTCTCGAACCACCACAAACGAAGGTCCGCCGCCAAACTCAACTCCGATTGCCGCTGCCTCAAGAACTTCTTCTCGAGTTGCACCAGAATCAACCGCATTCTTGGCATGATTAGCGAGGCAAGGGACGCATCGCGTTGCCACCGAAGCTGCCACTGCGATCAACTCTTTGACTCTTCGATCCAAAGCACCGTGCTTGTAACAATGCTTCAATAGCTCGTTGAAACCATTGAACAAATCGGGGGCTTCTTTCTTCAGACGCTCTCTGTTGTTGTTTCGTTTTCTGAGGATGTTATCGACAGTGCCCATACGCCGCCTCCATTCATCTCAAAGTTGTCTCTTATGCCCAACGCCTTGTTGTGCTCCATTCGTTTTAGAGCAGTGCTCTTTCAACCAACTACTAATTACAGCGAAGAAATCGTCCTTCGCGTATTTTTCGATCTCGGGATCATGACCGCATCGCGGAAACTCATGGTACTGCAAGTGAGGAATGTATCGCTTCAGGGTATCCCGGATCATGGTCCCCGGGTGTGGATCGTCGGCGCCGTGTAGCATGATTGTCGGAATCTTCACGGAAGTGAATGACTGTGGGTAGATTCCCGTCTCTTGGGATCGCAGCATGTCCTGCCAAGTTTCTATATGGCCTGGCATATCGAACGGCTCGGGTGCCAGGGAGGCATCGTCAATGGGCAACGGCTCATAGGCGTCAGTCATCCCGTGCCATTTCATCATCTGTGCACCTATGTCTAATTGCAGGTCGGCCTTATGCTCGGGGTGCTTGGATATGTAGTCTGCGATCTTCAGCCGTCGTTTCTGGACGATGACCTCACGGGATGCCTTGTCGAATGTCCCGCAGCCAACAAGGGCTATGCCATTGATCGTTTCTGAGTGTTCTGCTGCGTAGGCCAAGGCGAGCATGGCACCCCATGATGAACCGACGAGGGCGGGTTTCTCGCCTTTGCAGTGCGAAAGTATTAGGCTATGCAGATCCTCAATGTGAACGGCGACGGTCAGCGGTGTTTCGCCGCTTGGGCGCTGCCACGGCTCAATCACCTGGAAATTGCGAGATAGCCCCTGGGCCAATCGCACTGCGCTACCCGTCGCACCAGGCCCCCCGTGCAGCGTGATCACCAAGGGACCGTGATTTCCATGTAAGCGAATACGGCGGTTCATATTCCAGCCTAACTCGTCTGTCATGTTCATCCGGTTATTCATAGGCACAACAGCGAAATCAGCCGCCGGAGCGCGGGCTGAACAATAAACCGCACCCGCTCTCCCCGGTCGGCTGGATTTATTCGTTAGGTAATGTGTCTTCTCTGATAACTTTTCCTAAGTCAATGACCCTACAATGTGTGATCCCCTTTTATTTTTCATCCCTTTTGTTTTCTTCGTAGACAGCTTTATACCATTGTTTCCATTTCGCAACATCACATGACAAAGAAATCGATGGGACGCTTCCACAGCCAAAATCTTGTCCTGTTATGTTCCTTAGAGCATCAGCAGCATGAGGCCTTCTTTTTTCGTCATCTAGAGCTATGATTAGTAATCGGATAACGCCACCAGGATTACGTGTTGTTCTGGCTGCCTGTATAATTGCAGTTAACGCTTCGCCGCCCGGGTGCGTAATCCGACGCAAGCCGCCACCTGATTCCGATCGAAAGCGCCACCCAAATCCGATTCATTCCGCCACCCGATTCCGAAGGATACCGCCATGGGATTCCGACGCATTCCGCCACCCCCAAGAGGTTAGTAGTGAAGCTGGATAAATCCTATAAAAGCCGTCAAAGCCACCGGTAAAAATCGGGAGGTTACTGTGGCGGCGGAAAGGTTATCCATGCGTACCATAAAAGAAGTTTTACGGTTGACGCCCTCGTAAAAAGTCATGCAGCAGCGCAGAGGACGCAGGGCGAGTTCACTGGAGCTGTGTTTGAAAATTTGCCTAATAGGTACAAGAAACGATAAAAAAGCTCTTTGACGGTAATAATATTATAAATACTGCTATCTGGAACCGCTATAGGAGTGGCTTTGAGGATGCCTGGCACCCTCATCACCTTGGCAGCCCGGAAAATATTGATGCCGATGGCCAATAGGGCGCAGTACCCCACTGCGGCCATGCCGCGAACCCTGAGTCGTTTGATTCCGGTCTTTTTGTCCATCTCCGAAAACGTCGCTTCGATCCCGGAGCGCCATCGGTATTTATCCTTGAACTCCGGGGTATGCTCCCTGGCATAGATCGCTTTCAATAATTTCTCCAAAATGAGATGGCCGACGAACAAGCACCAGGTGTAGTGTCCTTTTTCCAGCAGGCTTTCCGCCACGGACAAATCGCCGTCTGATTGGGAAAGCCAGTAACCGGCGTGCTTTTCCATGGAATTCCTTAGGGTTTTTCCTTTTTAATAGCATGTGAAGATTAGATGTCAAGATAAAATACGATGGTCTTTTCCTAGGCAAATTCGTACATTATGTTGAATAATTATGATGTTATCATTACCAAAAGGGGCAAGCCCGTTGCTGTGATTGTACCCTATGAAGAATACGAACGGACGCAGCGGGCCGAAGGATTCAGGAAGATTATGGAGGTCCGCGTTTCCCAAGGATGCAACTGGGCGAGATCCCCTCTCCCCGGGAAATCGCCGGCATTGTCCTGATCCTCTTCTGTATCGCCTTCCTCAGCGCTATTGTCATCGCGAGAAGCCGCCGGCACCTGGGATGATAACCATGCACGGACCAGGGCGGCGATCAGCGCCTTGGTGATCGCTGCCTTTCTTTCCGTGAGCTGATGATTTACGGTCAAGAAAAATGACCATCAGTCAGTATGTGACCAAGCAAAAAATTGCCCGCTTAAAATATTAATTTATGATTTCAATATGTTAAGTAATGCTTGTCGCGGGCATTGCGGGCAAAACGAGCCTAAAAATGAAAGGGTCTGCTCCCTTGGGGCATATGTCTGTGGGCGGCAAGGCAGATTTGAGAGGTGACGCCGGAGCTGGTCTCTCCATCATATGGGGGGATAAGAGCAAACCTGCATCCGAGTATAAATGCCTGCCAACGTGTTTGAGGAACACCGTAATCTACCGCATAAAGTTTTGCCCAAGACAACTTGAAATCAAGAGAATGAGCGGCGTGAGTCCCTTCGTGCCGCCCAACTATATAGCATGGCCAAATACCGCCATCCATTCTACTGGGCGGCGTTCGAACTGATGGGAAAGGCGGATTGACTAGCTATTATACATGGCACCATATTGAATAGGCTATTCGTCATCGTCCGGCTTGACCGGACGATCCAGTGTTTTATGGATTCCCCGATCAAGTCGGGGAATGACTGCATGGCGCTGACTTATGGCGCTATGTCATGGCTGTCCGGTTAAGGATTGAGCAGTGCCATTTAACATGTTGACATTAAATAACAAATGACCATTTTTCATTTTTTTCGATTTCAATTTACATTGTTTTCCCAGGTTTGTACCTTCCCCTCAATAATCAGGGGGAGGTTTGCCAATGAATATCGGGAAAACCGTTTTTGCACAAGTATTGGAGCATCTGCCAAGATATGAATTATATGCATCCCTCATTATTGGTTGTGTTCTGTTAATATAGTATGAACCCCTCGAAACATTTCTTTGCTATATCGGCCTAATTTTTTTCCTTGACAAAATGCATTTAATCCCCGCCGGGCCATAGAGGACTTCAGCCGGGCGATCGCTCTTGGCGGTCCTTGGACGCCCATGGCCCACATGAACCGTGGGGCGGTTCTCCTTGACGAGAAGCGTTTCTCTGAGGCCGCCAACGATTTCAACCGGGTCATCGAACTGACGCCGCGCAATGCCAAGGCCTATCTTGGCCGTGGTGTCTGCCAGGCCTTCCAGGGCCAGTTCAGTAAAGCGATCGAGGATCTCAACAAGTCCATCGAACTCGATCCAAAATTACCTGATGCCTATAACATCAGGGGGATGGTCTATGCTCAGATCGGCAATCCCCGGGCAATATCGGATTTTCAGAAGGTCTGTGACATGGGACACGCCCAGGGGTGCAGCAACTGGCAACGGATATTGAAGAGCCGGTGATCTACTTTGACGGCGATGTGATAGGCGCCGTTCTTTTTCATCGAAGACAGACAGGTGATCCGGGCCATCCTCGAACATCTGGGCATCTGGCTTGTCAGAGCAAGGCCGCCGCCGAAAATCCATTGCCTGCCGGTCTGCATACATAACGCAGGCAGGCCGGCTGCCCTATCCATTCCGGATGACGTCTCGCAGATCCCCGCCCATGACGATCATTTCTATGGAGACCCCCAATACTCCTGGGACGATTACATCCAGGCATGACGCTTTGAAAAATTGAGGCGTGCAGTAGAGGTCTGTCCGAAAAGCGCCTCAAAATGCCTACCTGACGGGCAATTCGTCCGGAAACAGAGCCGATGGCGCCAGAAGGACCTCCGCCAATCAACATACACTGCCCGACCACATAACCAACCCCTGATTTCCGGTGAAAATTACCCCTTGACACGAGAAAATGGCTTTCCTATACTACGAACCGTCAAAGGCAAGTTCTTATCAATATATATATGATATACGGCAAAGATTCATGATCTGGTCAAGCTTTCCCGGAAGGAGAACGACATCGCCTCGGACACGCTCCTGAACTGGTTTTCCAAAGAACAGGTGGAAGAGGAAGCCACGGCGGAAAAGATTCTCAGGCAGATGGAGATGATCGGGGACAGCAAGCAGGGAATCTATCTGCTGGACCGGGATCTGGCAACCAGCAACTTTACGGCAGGATCGCCGATCGATCCGGCCGCCTACAACTTGTTCAACTGATTGAATCGATCAGCTGCTGCTTCAGGTGGGTTATGAAATCCTATGCTTTTTTTATGGTTTGTCTGATGGACAGAGCATGTCCGTGTTCTTAATATTTTATCCATGAAACGGCATGAGGCGCGTTTTTCTACAAAAAGGGATTCAATCTGTTTGGATAGGGTTCCGGGATGTCGATGTCACGGAGATGATTTAATTTTCAATCAAACAATTTTCATTCGATATGAGGAGGTACCATAATGAAAGAAGAAATCGGAGAAAAAGTCGAAAACAAAGGCATGAGCCGTCGTTCCATCCTGAAAGGGGCTGCTGCCCTGGGTGTGATCGCGGCGGGCGGAGGTCTGGCCCTGAACATGGCTGCACCGGGGACGGCGGAGGCAATGGTCAGGAAAATGCCCAAGAAATGGGACGAGACCTGGGATGTCGTGGTGATCGGCTCCGGGTTTGCAGGACTGGCAGCGGCAGCCGAAGCGGCGGGGGCTGGAGCCAAAGTGGTCATTCTGGAAAAAATGCCCATCTATGGAGGAAACTCCATCATCAACGGCGGCGGCTACGGCGCCTATGATGACAAATTGAAACTTCGTAAGAAACTGAACCTGGGCGACGATACCGCAAAACAGCATTTCGACGACACCCTCAAAGGGGGCGATTATTACAACATCCCGGAGCTTGTGCAGGTTCTGGTCAACGAATCGCCGGACGCCCTGAACTGGATGATCGATGAAGGCGGTCTCAAGCTTCGTGACGTCTTGACCAGAGGCGGCGGGCACACGGCTTACCGTTGCCATTTTTCTGAAACAATGTGGGGAAAGGACTATACCGAAGCGCTGAAAAAGATCGCGGAGAAGCGTGGGGCAAAAATGATCCTCGGTTCGGAGGTTACCTGGATATGGCGCAAAGACGCCGATCCGAAGAGCCCCGTCCTCGGTTTGGAAGTCAAAAGGGGCAGGAGAACGTTGAATGTCAAGGCCCAAAAGGCGGTTGTTCTGGCTTCCGGCGGGTTCAGCCAGGATGTCAAGATGCGGATGGAACACTATCCCAAGCTCACGAAGGACTTCAACTGCACGAACCAGAAGGGTGCAACCGGCGAAATGATCCGGTTTGCCAAGGCTGTCGGCGCGGATACCCTGCAGATGAATTTCATCCAGCTCTATCCCTTTGCCGATCCGAATACTGGCACCCTGGATACTCCTGCCGTGTTTCCTTTCAGCGGTCCGGGCCGCGGTGCTATTTATGTCAACAAGAACGGGAAACGTTTTGTCAGTGAACTGGAGCGCCGGGACGTCTGCGCCTTTGCACAGACCAACCTGGGACCCGGCATGAAGCCCACCTATACCATCGTCAGCGCCGCCATGATTCCCCTGATGGGTTACAAGCAGGAGGAAGTGGATGCCGGCTTGAGGAAAGGCCGCCTTGTCATGGCGGATTCGATCGGAGAGCTTGCGAAAAAAATCGGCCTCCCCTCCGATGTCTTTGAGAAGACGGTCAGCGACCACAATCGCTATCTGCAGGAGGGAAAAGATCCCGATTTCAACAAGCCGATTACCAAAGCGATGCTTCCTCTCGACAAGGGACCCTTTTACGCCGTTGCCCAGTGGCCGGCCGTTCATCACACCATGGGCGGCCTGAGGATCAACAAGAACGCCCAGGTCATTGACATTTTTGGCGCTGTCATCCCGAGACTCTATGCAGCCGGAGAAGTTGCCGGAGGCGTTCATGGGTCAAACAGGCTCGGAACAAACGCGACGGCAGATTGTGTCGTCTTCGGTCGCGTTGCCGGAAAGAATGCAGCAAAAGCTTGATGCGTTACGGGGGGCCATGGAAACCATGGTCCCCTTTCTTTTCATCATCAAGGAAGGTTGACCATGAAAAGAATCATCTTATTCATTCTCGTTATGGCCGCCCTGTTGTGCCTGCCCTATTTAGTGACCGGCAGCCGCACGGCCGAGGCGGCCAAACCGGCCAAGGCATCTTGCCAGAGCTGCCATGCCGATTTTGCCAAGGTCGTTCCCAAGGAGCACCCTCCCGTAAAGGGGAATGATCTTTCGGCCTGTACATCGTGCCATGCACCGGATCTGGCGGGTACCGCACAGAAAAACACCTTTTCGGCTCGGATGCACCGGGCGCATGTGCCGCCGAAAGGCTCACTGGATTGCACGGCCTGTCATACCTGGACGCCGGGGAAGAATTTCGGGTTGATCGGGCACAAAGGCTCCAGGGGGGCGCCGAGCAAAGACGATATGGCCATGATGAAGGAGATTTTCAGCTCCTGGGCCGGCTCCAATTACACGGACAATCTTCATGCCCGGGCGGGGATCACCTGCACCCAGTGCCACGGCAAGGATATTCCAAAGGCCGATGATACGGTGGAGAACGGCCGTTGCCTGGCCTGTCACGGTCCCCTGGACAAACTGGCACAAAAAACGGAACCGAAGGATTTCAAGGACCGCAATCCCCACAAGTCGCATCTGGGCGACATTGCCTGCACGGTCTGCCACAAGGGGCACGCGGAATCCAAGGTTTACTGCCTGAGTTGCCATCCGAACTTCAAGATGAAGATCATGGGCGCATCTCAAGCAAAACAATAACATACTCAGGGTAAAACCACTTGAGCAGGGCTGAGGAAACATTGTCTCTTCAGCCCTGTTTTTCTTTGTGAATCCGCTCTGCCACATTGATCAGCGGTTGTGTAAAGAGTTTTTCGCCGGCCGGAAAGGGGGCAGCACGGAAGCCACAAAGCCGAAAACGATGCGGGATTGTCCATCCTTTCATGACAAATGGTTTGTCATTTTATGAATTCATGTATATAAACCTAAATTCCCGTTAAAGTTGTAACTATGCCAGTGGACTGATATCAAGGGTTTCCATGATCAATCGCTGTGGTTTAGTAATTTCCGTTAGCATCTGACCATACTTACCGGAAAAACGGATTTGAGTG
>Ga0302251_1000499_pt1 | contig 35998 bp, 37 predicted proteins | sample AAG_RA_Gln_MG_FD_193534 | JGI IMG/M metagenome (GOLD analysis project Ga0302251, IMG submission 193534) | Enriched activated sludge microbial communities from anaerobic digester in WTTP, New Holstein, Wisconsin, United States - AAG_RA_Gln | ecosystem: Engineered > Bioreactor > Anaerobic >... | reverse complement strand
CGGGTTATCTTTATTTCTAGCGGCTTTAAGAGTCTTGCTATATAAAGAGCTGTGGCATCGCCTTCGGTTGTAGGATTCATCGCCAAAATTACTTCTCCGATATTCTCTTTCTTAATCCTGTTTTCCAACTCGCCAAATTTTAGATTGCTGCCTCCATTTTTCCCAGGTTTGATTACTCCTCCCAAAACATGATAAAGGCCGGCATATTTTTTAGTTTTCTCTATCGCAATAATATCGAGAGGTTCTTCTACGACGCAGACGGTTTTTTGATCGCGTTTTTTATCTAGGCAGATTTCGCATAAATCTCCCTCGCTGATATTGAAACATTTTTTGCAAAAACTCAGGTTAACTTTCAGATTTTTCAAGGTTTCCGCAAAATCAGTGATTTTATCCTTGTCCTGCTTGAACAAATACAAAACCAGCCGCTCGGCATGCTTTGGGCCGATAGACGGTAGAGAAGCGAAATGATCGATTAATTTTTTGAAACTTTTTGGAAACACTTTTCATGGAGCATGGAACATGAAGCATAGAACAAACTTATTTTATATAGTTTGTATTTTTTAATGTTTTATGCTTTATGTTCTATGTTTTATGATTATTCAGTGTGTACGCGTTCCAGCGATTTGAATGTCGTCGAATTTTCATTAAAATAAAGCGATAGCTTTCCGACCGGCCCGTTTCTGTGCTTGGCGATATGGACTTCAACGATATTTTTGTTTGGCGTATCCGGTTTTTCACGATCCTCGCGATAAAGAAACATTACAACATCGGCATCCTGCTCAATCGATCCTGATTCGCGGAGATCCGATAATTTAGGTATCTGCGGGCTTCGCGATTCCACGGCGCGAGACAGCTGGGACAGGGCGATAACCGGAATATTCAATTCGCGCGCCAGCTGTTTTAGAGCGCGGGAAATTTCGGAAATTTCGTTGACGCGATTGTCTCCACCGCTTCGCCCTTCCATAAGCTGAAGATAGTCCACGATTATCACTCCTACATTATGCTCCGATTGCAAGCGCCTCGCCATAGTCCGCATTTCCATCACATTGGCCGATCCGGCGTCATCGATATAAATCGGCGCTTCCGAAAGAACGCCCATAGCTTCGCCGATGCGCTGAAAATCATCATCGCCATCTCCAGATTTGAGCCGTCCCGTGCGCAGCCGCCAGAGATCCACTCCAGACTGGGCCGCCAGCATCCTGTCAATCAACTGATCGGATGACATTTCCAAAGAAAATATTCCTACTGAAATTTTTTCCTTCACTGCGATTTGTCTGGCAAAATCCAAAGCGAGGGTTGTTTTTCCAATCGAAGGCCGGGCAGCCAGAATAACCAGATCTGATTTTTGAAAACCGGCCAAAATATTATCCATGTCCGGAAATCCGGTTGGAATTCCGCGCAATTTGTGATCACCTTTATGCAGTTCGTCGATTCGATTGAAAGCCGCCTCCAAAATCGATCGGATAGGAATGAAGTCCTGCTTCAAATATTTCTGGGAAACCTGGAAGAGCTTCTGCTCCGCTTTGTCCAAAACTTTTTCCACGTCCTCATCTTCCTTGTATCCCAGCTCCAAAATTTCGCTGGCTGCGACAATCAATTTTCGAAGAGTTGATTTTTTTTGGACTACTTTGGCATAGTGGACAATATTGGCGCTGGATGGAACAGCATTGACCAGATTAGTGAGATAGCTCGATCCGCCTATTTTTTCGATCTGCCCTTTTTCCTCCAGTCGATTGGAAAGAGAAAGGACATCAATCGGTTCGTTCTTTTCATAAAGCTCGATCATCGCCTCAAAAATCAGATTGTGATCGTCTTTATAAAAATCGCCCTGGCGGATAAGGTTGGCCACGTTGATAATCGCATCTTTATTCAGCATCAAAGCGCCTAAAACCGATTTTTCAGCTTCGATATTTTGGGGCGGTACGCGCAAATTTTCATTGGAAGTTGTGGCCATAGTCATATAATTATACCAGCCATAGTATATAAATCAACTTGCGAATTCGCACTGCTTATGAAGAGATTATGCACATATTTGCTTTTTTTAAAAATATACGTTATATAAGATTTAATACACTGTCGGATAAACGGATAATATCATTTCTCATAAACTGTTTTGGCTGCTCCTTTTCGTGGTGAGACGTGTGTTTTTCTGTTTTTCCGGCGTTGGAATAAGGTGTATTGGTTGTTCACGAAGGAGCAGTCGTTCTTTTAAGGCAAGGAGTGACCTGATGGGAAAAAGAATAATTAAAAACTTGGAAGAAGTGCTGTGTGGGATAAAAGATCATCCCATTTGGGAACTCAAGCCTCTTTTCCCGGAAATTCATTTTCCCAAAAGAAAAGGGGTGTACTCGTTAAATTATTTTATTCTTTGTCCCTTTCTTAAGGAAAAACATCCATCTTTCTGTTTTGATGTCAGGACCCAACTATTCAGTTGTTTTAGCTGCGGTCTTCACGGAGATATAATAGACTTCTACGTGCGCCTGAAAGACAAAACGTTCTTTGCGTCTGTTATACGACTGGCGAAGTTTTTCAAGATTAAGCTGGTTTGGGACAAGGAAGATAACACGAATACAAAACAAAGGTGAAAGGAGATTTGCAATGAAAACAAAGCAGGACGGCAATGAAAAAGCCGCTAAGTGCGAAGAATGCGGCAAGACATGCTGGCACATGAAATGCGGAGACCACTGGGAGTGCGAGAAATGTGGCTCCACAAATGAAGTGGAAGAATAATTGTTCCCAAGGAAAAGGCAGGCGAAACCGCTTGCCTTGTTTTATTTCAAAATTTTTCTAATTTCTCCCACGCTTTTAGCTAAAACCAATTTTTTTCGAAGTTCAGCCGCTCCTGGAAAGCCTTTTATATACCAGCATAAGTGTTTTCTGATTTCAAACATACCTAGTTCTTTTTTGTCTTTATAGATCAGTTTGGCATGTTCGATCATGATTTTTTTGATTTTTGATTTTGTCATCCCGAATTTATTTCGGGATCTGTCTTGTATTTTTTGAGATCCTGAAACCTGCCTATCGGACAGACAGGCAAGTTCAGGATGACAAGCTAGTAGTTGCTTAATTTGTTTAAATATCCACGGCCTTCCCCAAGCGCCACGGGCTATTCCTAAACCATCCAGTAGGGGATAAGTTTTCAAAATTTTAACTGCGTCCTCTGGATCATATATTCCACCATTTGCCAAAACAATTTTATCAGGAATTATTTTCTTCACTTGTTCGCAAAGAGAAAAATCTACAGTTCCCGAAAAACTGCTTTCATATGTTCGGCCGTGAACCATAACGGCCGAGTAGGGGAGGTCCTTAGTTTTTTCAATGAATTTCAAAGCCGAAATATTTTTTAGTCCGGCACGAATTTTTATGGAAACTGGCAAATTGGTATTTTCGCAAACAGCTTTTATTATTTCTCTTGATAATTTAATATTATTCATCAACGCGCAGCCACTTCCATGAGAGAAAACTTTTTTGGCCGGGCAGCCGAAATTAATATCAATTCCATCCGGTTTTATTTCTTTTGTAATAATTTTTGCCGCTTTTTCAAAATGTTCCGGCTTATTCCCAAAAAGCTGGACTACGTATGGCCTTTCGGACTTATTAAATCCTACCAACTTCAAAGTTTTTGCCGGTTTATGAAACAATGCGGTTACGCTGGCCATTTCAGAATATGTCACATCGGCGCCGTATTTTTTTGAGATTTGGCGGCATGCGCTGTCGGTTATTCCCGCCATGGGCGCTAGGGCTAAGATTGGTTTTTCAAATTTTTGCCAAAAATTATTCATGTTTAAATTATGATAAGTCATTATTTAGTTGTTATTCCCGCGAAAGCGGGAATCTAGTTCGACATCTCTGTTTAATTTACTGGATTCCCGATCCCTCCAGAGGCGGGCAGGCAAGTCGGGAATGACAATGTTTGTTAATTATATATAAATTTATTTATTTAATAAAATCAGCCCGCGGAATGCGTTACGCGATTCGCGGGCTGGATTGTGCTAAGAACGAGATCAAACTGCTCGCTTTCCCCTGAAATTCTGTTTGAGGAACTCCGGCATTTCCCTAAGCGTTTTCATGGTCCAGGGAAGACCGTTTTTGGCCAAAGCTTTGAGAAATACTTTGGCAGGACGGGATTCAGGCACGTGCACGCCCGGTTCATGCGGCCAGGTGCCATTGAGAATCAGTTCGGCGGCTGTAACTGTCGGCACTGCTGTCGTATAGCCGATCGCATTCCCGTTTGTTTCGGCAAAAGCTTTTTCGTGGTCGCAGACCTGGTAAATGTATTTCACCAGTTCTTTTCCATTTTTACGACCATGAATGATGCAGCCAATGCAGGTTTTACCCTTATAACTCGAATTGAAATCCTCGCCTTTAGGCAGCATGCTTTTTAGGAACTGAATAGGTTGAATTTTCTGACTTTGAAAATCAACTGGTTCGATGCCGGTAAAACCAAGATTGTGGAGCACCCGAAGATACCAGAGATATTCTTCCGAGAATGTCATCCAGAATCTCATCCTCTTGATGAGCGGGAAGCTCCGGTGAAGAGATTCCAGCTCCTCATGATACATAAGGTAAGTGTCGGCAGTGCCTGCTTGCGGGTACTTGAAATCGAAATGGATAGCATCCCTATCGATAAGTTGTCCGTGTTTGGTCCACTTGCCATCATGAATGGCGTGGATTTCCAAAATAAGTTCCCGTAAATTGATTTCTGGGTCAAAGTTCGGGGCCCAAACGGCATTCTTTTTTCCGGCGTTGCAGTCCAGGATGTCGACTGATTCAATTTCATCAAAAATCTTTTCCTGCAGGCAGTATGCCACCATAACATTGGTGACGCCTGGATCAAAACCGATTTGGAGTTGAGCCATCAAGCCTTTTTCTTTAAACTTATTGTGCATGGCCAACTGCTCACGATTTGTAAATCCGAGCTTATCCGGATATTCGTGGCAGGCGGTGTCCAGATAATTCACTCCACACGCCAGGCAAGCTCGCATGATATTCAAATTCCAGAAAGGCGGGCCAAGGTTTATTACAATCATTGGTTTTACGATGTCAAGCAAATGCGTGATAGGCTTATATTCGCTGACATCTACAAAGCAAGAACGGAAATGACAAGTCGCAAGCCCTTTTTTTGAAATTGATTCAATGATTCTGTTTCTTGCATGCCTTGTTCGGCTTGCTAGATTAATTACTTCAAATACATCAGGCATCATAGCCATTTTGTGAAGCGCCACGCCTCCGACATTTCCCGCACCAATAACCAATACTTTGTTCATCTTCTTCTCCTTTTTCTGACATAAAGTGATATTACAAACAAGGGTTTTAAGGCCACTAAATTATCAAACAACAATTCCTCCTTTTGGCCTACTTTACGGCAAAAAAAACCGCTCGTCAAGCGATTTTTATATGAAGACCGTCATCCTAGAGGACGGCGTTAAGCCGGACGAAAGATCTATTTTGTCACTTTAATCTCTCCGTCTTCCGTTTCTTCAAGCTTATATCCAAGTTTTTTCAAAGCATCTTTCAAATCTTCCACCTTGTCTTCCGGAAGCTTGCCGCCGTGGCCACATCCGCAATCACAATTGCACTTTTTTTTGTCATCGCCCATAATTATTTGCGCTTAATTGTATATTTATTATCCTTCAAATCTTCGATCGTATAACCTAATTTTTCAAGTTTTTCCCGAAGTTCATCCGAAGCCTTAAAATCCTTGTTTTCCCGCGCGGTTTTCCTAGCTTCTGCAATTTTAAAAACTTCTTCCGGTATTTTTTCTTCTTTTGTGATAATCAACCCAAAAACTTTGTTCATTTTTTCCCAAAAGGACAGAATATTTTTAGATTCTTCTTTTCCAAGCTTTTTTTCAGCTATTAGCTTATTAGTTTCGGTTATAAGTTCAAATAAAATTGAAAGGGCAAGGGGAGTATTAAGATCATCGTCCATCGCTTCTTCGAACTTTTTCTTATACCTTTTAAGATCCACAAGGTTGCTTTTCTTTTCATCGTTGATTTTATCTAGGTTACTGATCCAATCAGAAATTCTTTGAAAGTTTGTCTTAGCTTGATCAAGTGATTTCCAAGTAAAGTTTAGCTGGGATCGGTGATGTCCGGAGAGAAATAATAATCTAAGTGCCATAGGGCTATATTGTTTTTCCTTCATATCTTCCAATGTGAAAAAATTTCCTTTTGATTTGCTCATTTTTTTTCCATCTATAAGAAGAAAACGGGTATGAACCCAGAAATTGACGAATTTTTTTCCGCTGTAAGCTTCGCTTTGGGCGATTTCCGCTTCATGATGGGGGAAAATATTATCTTCGCCTCCGGTGTGAATATCAAAAGTATCACCCAGATATTCACTGCTCATAGCGCTGCACTCGATGTGCCAACCTGGATAACCAAGTGACCAAGGCGATTCGAATTTCATGAGATGTTCCTTCGGAGCCTTGAGCCAAAGAGCAAAATCCCAGGGATTTTTTTTATCCGGATGTTCTTCCAATCTTGCTCCGACTTTCAGATTTTCCAAAGTATTTCCGGAAAGTTTTCCATAATCAGTAAATTTGGTTACATCAAAAAACACATTACCGTTAATTTCGTAGGCGTAGCCTTTTTCAATAAGTCTGAAAATTATCTTTATCATCTGGGGGATGTGAGCTGTAGCGCGAGGAAAATAGTGGGCCTTTTCGATATTTATTTTTTCTTCCGCTTTGTGAAAATAATCTTCAAAAAACTCGGCGATTTCTTTGGGTGTCTTTTTTTCCCTGAGAGCTTTTTTGGCAATTTTGTCATCTCCGCTGTCACCTTGGGCGATATCATCCTCGGTAAGGTGTCCGACATCTGTAATATTTTTTATCATCCTTACCTCATATCCAAGATACTCAAAATAGCGGCGCAAGGTATCCGCCGTCATATAGGAAAGCAAATTTCCGGGATGGAGATAATCATAAACTGTCGGACCACAAACATACATTCCGACTTTTCCCGGGTTAATCGGCCGAAATTCTTCTTTGGATTTGGTAAGGGTATTGTAAAGTTTTAGAGCCATTTTTTAAGCTTAAAAACAGTAATCGTAATCAGGCCCAAAATCAACATTATTCCCATATGGATCCAAAACCCGTGCGGATTGTTTCCAAAAGGAATCTGAGCACTCATAGCCAGAATATTAGAATAAACGGTAAGAGGAAGCAAGACCGCGGAAAAAATTGTGAGGATTTTCATCGTCATATCCAGCTTGTTGGAAAGCAGGGAATTATTGGTAGCTTCCAGCGATTCAATGGTCTCCTTGAGGCTTTCCAAATTATTCCAGATTCTGATGTTGGTCCCGATCAGATCCTGGTAGTAGGGCTTCAAATTATTTTCTATCAGCACATAATTTTTCGTGACCAGTGATTCAAAAACCGTTTTTTGCGGCTTCATTGTGCGGCGAAAATTCAAAATATCGCGCTTGGCAACAGAAATTTCAAAAACCATCTCTTTTTCATTTCCGGCAAATATTTCATCTTCAATATAATCAAGCTTTTTGGAGATATGATCAAGCTTCGGAAAACAAGATTCAAGGAGCATTTCCATTATAAAATGCAAAAGCTTCCCCGGCGACTGGCTCATATACTGCTCGCGCTTTTTCGGGCTTGCTTTCAGCTCCTTGAAAAATTCCGTAAGCTGATATATGTCGGTATCGTGAGCCGTGATAAGGGCATCGTTGCATATAACAATATCGATTTCTCCCGGATAAGTCGTTTTGTTTTCTATATTGAAAAGCGGCACATGAACAGCCAGATAAAGGCAGTTTTCATACTCTGAAGCTTTCGGACGCAGCGTCGGCGTGGAAAATTCTTCGATTATGAGGGGATGAAGAGAAAATTTTCTTTGTATCTTCAGGGCGTCGTCCGCATCAGGTTCTTTGATATCAATCCAGGAAAATTTGTTTGATTTGACTTCTTGCATAATATTTACGAAATACGAAACTAACGAACTACGAAACTTTAAATTTAGTGGTTCGTAATTTGTAATGCAATTTATTTTTTTATTATTGTTTTGTTATTGTCAGTATATCAAGCTTTTTTTTGTTTGACAAAGAGCATATTTTATAGTTAACTATTCAAATGAAGAAGGTTATATTAGTTCTTATTAAATTATACCAAAAGACGCTTTCGCTGGATCACAGCTGGCTGTTATATGTAGTTTCGAAGCGATTTTGCCGCTTTCATCCAAGCTGCTCGCAATATACATACGAAGCGGTAGAAAAGTTTGGAGTTATAAAAGGCGGATGGCTTGGTTTTAAGCGGATTATCCGCTGCCATCCATGGAACGATGGGGGATATGATCCAGTACCAATTCCTAAAAGGAGGTAAGCAATATGTTTCCATCAAATTTTTTACACAGGCCGTTTGATTCACCCAATCAAAACCAGCAACATAAAGAACAAGAACATAAGTGGAACGGGGACAAGGTAAAGTGTCCCAAAACCGGAGAAGAGCGTTTTGTCGGAGTTTACACATCTGGCAAGACATGTCCAGATTGTGGAGCTTCTTTGCGGAGATAGCGGCTAGTTTTTCAGTTTTGCCCGGAGAGAACAAAGGTCTCTTCGGGCACATTTTTTAAATAAGCAATTTTTTTATAAATTAAACACTATTTAAAAATTACAAAATTAAAAATTATAAAATTCTATTATGCTTACCGACGAAGTAAAAATTAAAATATCAGCCGGAAAGGGCGGGGACGGGGTTGTAGCTTTTGATAAAATTAAGATGAGCCTGGGGCCGACCGGCGGCCGGGGCGGAAACGGGGGAGACATTTATTTTGAAGGTGTTTCTAATCTGAGTGCGCTTAATAAATATCGCCACAAACGCGAATATTGGGCCCAAGACGGCCAAAACGGCAAGGGAGATAGGTCTGAAGGCGCCAACGGGAAAGACCTGGTTTTGAGCGTTCCTGTCGGAACAGTACTTCACAATCTGGATACCGGCGCAGATATTGAGATAACCCAAGTCGGCCAAAAAATCATGGCTGCCAAAGGAGGCATTGGCGGAAGAGGAAATTTCTATTTCAGATCCCCAACAAACACCAGCCCTGAAAAAAAAGAAGAAGGAAAACCCGGACAGGAATTTAATTTCTTTTTGGAACTCCGCTTGATTGCCGATATCGGGCTTATCGGTCTTCCCAGTGCCGGAAAATCAAGCCTACTTAATGAGCTGACGAAAGCCAATGTGAAAGTGGCTGCTTATCCATTTACCACTCTAGAACCTAACTTGGGGACGCTCGATAACATAATTATTGCTGACATTCCCGGACTTATTGAAGGCGCTTCGTTCGGAAAAGGATTAGGAATAAAATTTTTGCGCCATATTCAAAGAACCAAAATATTGGCCCATTGCATAAGTTTAGAGTCAGAAAATTTGGAAAATGACTGGAAAATCGTCAGGCGCGAACTGGAAAATTACAGTCCGGAGCTGGCCCAAAAAAAAGAAATGATAATTTTGACCAAATCAGACATGCTTGATCCAAATAAAGCTAAAAAGAAAGTGCAAGAATTAAAAAAAATTTGCCAGGATGTATTTTTAGTTTCCATCCACGATTGGGACAGTCTGAAGGCGCTTAGGAAAAAATTTCTTGAAATTGCAGCCTAATTTCGATCCGATATTGCAGTATGCTATAATGAGGCCATAAATAATTTATAAAAAATTATGCAAAATTTATTAGACTCAAGCTATTTTATGCCCTTTGTTATTCTTGTTGCTCTCTGGACGATTCCGTGGAAGGGAATTGCTCTTTGGAGATCCGCGAAAAACGGAAGTAAAATGTGGTTTATTTTTCTTTTACTTTTCAACACCCTGGCGATAGCGGAGATTGTCTATATTTTTGTGTTTTCAAAAAGACAACAAAAACACAAACAAGCCTTATAAATACCCTAATTTCATAAAGCCTTGTACTATTGGATTTTTCTAATCTTGTTTATAATAGCAGTGATGATCCCGGACCTGATTCGCGGGCCTTTGTATTTCTTAAACGAGGAAAGAATAGAGGAAATTTCCATATTCCTCATGGGTGTCACGGTTTTTCTAATTCTCATGAAAAATGAATATAAACTGTCCATCCAAAAAAAAGAAAAAGAAAACGACCAGAAAAAAATCAAGCAGGCCGTGGCGGATCTTGTTGAATCCTACAGCTACATAGGAGAAGTCAACCGCAAAATGGATATCCTTATGAGCATCGCGCTCGGACTTTCTGACAAATCGGCTCTCAATAAGGACAGGGAAAAGGACATCTATCTTTCTATTCTTAGCGCGGCCAATTTTCTTATGAAGGCTAATTGTTCATTTTTGCGTTTTATCGACAGCGATACTTCAAAAAATCTGAAGGAAATCAGGCTGGAAAAGAAAAAAAATCCGGTAAAAAACGAGGAGCTGCTTGCAATGAAAAATGGCATTAATCTGAAAGAATGTTCCGGCTGCCTGGTAATTTCTTCACCCCAAAAAATACACAGCATCAAAAGCTATCTCATCATAAGCGGATACGATGAAGAAGAAAAATCCAACTCCAAAAATATCGAGATTCTCAAAGTTTTTGCATCCCAGGCGCTTTTTCTCTACTCATATTTGTCTTTGGAAAAAGAAAATGGGAGAAAATAGTTTTTAAAAAATAATAAAGGCGAGTGCTATTTAGCTCCCGCCTTTTTTTGTGTTTTTCTAGAATCTCCGGTATTTATGGATATTCGGGACAACGATATCCTATGGTTGACAAGTTTACACGGCCAATCTGGTTTGCGATGTTCACTTCGTAATAATTGCATTTGCCGCACCAGCGGGAAACCTGATTTCCCTGGTTCACAAGCTGGGAATTTTTCTTTCCGCATTCGAAGCCGCATTTAGGGCAAATGAATTTTTCTCCTGGATTCCAAGGCCTGTAGTAGCTTTCTTTTTTTCTGAATTTTTCCAATCTCATAGAAATCTCCTTTTTTAGAAAGTGCTATTTCACCACTTCATACCCTTTTTTCCTCCACTCTTCAATCCCCCCGGAAAGAACGGAAACATTGAAAACTCCCAGATCAAAAAGCCTCACCGCTGCTCGATATGACCAAAGGCCGTCTTCATCATAAACAACAACTTTTTTTCCGAGAGGTATCTCTCTCCTCCTTTTTTCAATATCGTCCAAAAAAATATTGACGGCGTTTTTTATGTGTCCGCCAGAAAAAGAACCGCTTTTCCGAACGTCGACAATATAAAAAATACGTTCGTTTTCCTCGATAGTTTTTTTCAGCTCTTCGCTTTTTATATAGCTGACTTTTGACTGGTCAAGAAAAGAATCTGCATCTCCGAAAGATATGGTCGGATTTCGTCCGTTTTTCCAGGCAGAGAAACCTCCGGACAAAAGATAAATTTCCTCATTTTCCAAACTGTCGGGGAAATTAAAAGAAAGATCTTCTCCAGAATAACCAACTATAACATAAGTCTTATTTTTTTCAGGAGAGGAAAGGGTTTTTTCCAGATTTTCATGGGAAATATTTTTAGAATCGATTATATGTTCAACCAGAAAACTGTCTGAATCCCTAACATCAAAAATAGCCGGTGGTTTTCCGCCTGTGATCATTTTGGAAAGATCTTCGGAAGAAATTGCTTTTATTTTCAATAATTCCTCCAGCCGGACATCTGTCTTATTTTTTTCCTGGGAATATTTTTTCCCAAAAAAATAATTTTTAGAAAAAAATATCAAAATAACCGTTATTATAAGAAAAAGGCCGATAAGAAGAACTCTCTGATTTTTGTCCTGATTTTCCATAAAAAACTGCTTATTTTAGTATGCTTCCCACAAAATCCGGATATCCATTTATGAAATTTCTTATATCCAATTTATTTTTTCCTTCTAACTGGACTTCTTCCAAAATTACAACCCCCTCGGATGTCTGCACTCCGACTTTATCCGAAATCTCGAAAATTTCCCCCAGATGATGGCGGGATTGGGGATTATTTTTTATCGCCCCGATTTTTGAAAGCTTCAGTCTCAAATTCGATCCGTTTCTTTCCCAAAAAGAAAACATTCCCGGCCAATGATAGAAAGCTCTGTATTTATTGTAAATGGATTGAGCTTCATCCGACCAAAGCACGTGCCCATCTTCCTTTTTGATCATTTGGCAATAGGTGGCTTCGGAATCATCCTGTTTTTCAGGTTTAATTTCGCCGGATAACCAGCCGCGGATGGTGTTTATAAGAAGAGCCGACGAAAGATCGGCCAATTTTCCCTGAAGCAATGGATGAAGATCGTCCGACTGAATAGCTATTTTTTTTTGAGAAAGAATGTCTCCTGTATCAATTCCTGAGTCCATTAGCATAATCGTTGTTCCGGTTTCTTTTTCTCCGGCCAAAATAGCATTGTGGATAGGAGACGGACCTCTATATTTCGGCAAAAGAGAAGCATGAACGTTCAGGCACTTATGTTTTGGAATTTCCAAAATCTCTTTGGGAAGTATTTTTCCATAAGCTGCTGTGATTATCAGGTCAGGTTTTAGGTTTTTTAGTTTATTAGTAGCAGCAGCATCAAATTTTTCCGGTTGAAATATATCAAGATTATCCTTTTCAGCTGTTATTTTTACCGCATTTTTGCGAATCTCCTGTCTTCTTCCAACTCTTTTATCTGGCTGAGTGTAAACACCGACAATATTATACTTTTCATCCAAAAGCGAATTTAATATGGCATCGGCAAAAGAGGTCGTTCCCATAAAAACAAGTCTGGTTTCAGTTAGATTTTTTGGCATAATTATTGAATCTATGCGTTGCTTTTTAATTTAATCCACAAATCATCAAACATGGCGTGACAAAAAAACTATTTCCTTTCTACGAATAAAATCCCGTCCAAATGATCAATTTCATGCTGAAAAGCACGAGCTAAAAGGCCTTCCGCTTCGATTTTAATTTTTTCCCCGTTCTTGTCCTGAGCTTCCACTTTGACTTTCTTGGATCTTTTTATGGGCATAAACTGACCGGGGAAAGAAAGGCAGCCTTCCTCAATGATCTCTTTTTTCCAGGATTTCGATTTGATTTTAGGATTAACAAGAACGTATGTTTTTCCGTCTAATTTTATGACACAAAGGCGCACTGATTTTCCCACTTGCGGAGCAGCTAACCCCAAACCGTTATTTTTTTCCAAAGTTTCCAGCATATCAAAAACAAGCTCCTTAATTTCCGGATCTTTCGGATCTTTTATTTTTTCCGCCTTCTTTTTCAAGATAACATTGGGATAAGTAAGAATTGGCAATACCATATGAATTTTTAAATTTTATAATTTTTAATTTTATAAATAAATCTTAATTTTTAATAATTTAAACATTGGGACATTAAAAAATTATTTAAAAATTAAAAATTACAAAATTGAAATTGGCTCCACATCCGCAATCCACCCTTGCCCCAATCCATTTAATATTTTTCGAAGCTGCGGTGGAATTTCTTTCTTATACTTGATTATTATTTGCTTTCTGAATCTTCCTCTTATTTTTGAAACATACGCGTCTTGTGGCTCGGATGAGCTGATATTTTTCAGATTTCTAAGCGGTTTATAAATCCTATTCGTTTCCGCTTCAGCTCTTTTAAAGCTGTAATCCTGAAAAACCAGCTTAATAATTTTTGCAAAAGGAGGCAAATTAAGCGCTTTCCGCTCAGCTATTTCGAACTCGAAAAATTTTTCCCAGTTGCGTTCGGATGCCAATTTTATCAGCCTGTTTTCCGGCTGATAAGTCTGCAAAACCACACCTCCTGGAAATTTCGCACCCGGACGCGAAACACGCCCGGAAATTTGGACGATGTTTTGAAAAAACCGGACGCTTCCCGAAAAATCTGGAATTGTTAGCATATTATCTGCGTCAATGATACCAACTAAAGCGACATTGGGCAAATCCCAGCCTTTTGAAATCATCTGCGTTCCGATGAGAATATCAATTTTGCCCTGCGAGAATTTTTTGTAAATTTCTTCCTGATATTTTGAGGATTTTATCGTCTGGCTGTCAATTCGTGCGACTCTTGCTCCGGAAAATAAACTGCTTATTTCTCGTTCCACTTTTTGCGTTCCGAGTCCCACATTTTTGAAAATTATTCCTTTGCATTTCAGACAAGAGGGAATGATGGAAGTTTTGTGTGAACAATGGATGCATCTGTATTTTCCACTGTTGTCATAAACCAAAGCGCGGTCGCATTTCGGGCACTTGAGGACTGTTTTGCATGAATCACACACGGAAAAGTTGCTCATCCCCTGGCGATTAATGAATAAAATAGTTTGCAGTTTATTTTTGAGCGCATAGGCGATTTCAGATTTCAATTTTTTGCTGATGCAGCTTTGATTTTTATTCAAGCGTTCCAGGCGCATGTCGACAACACAAAAAGAAGCAGGAACTAAGAAGCAGAAAGTAAGCTTTTTATTGTTTTCTTCTTTCTTCTTTCTTCTTTCTTCTTTTAAATTTAATACTGGTAATTCAACTAATTGTAAATCTTTATTAATTGCACGATAATAGCTTTCTACGCTTGGCGTTGCTGATCCAAAAACTATCGGGCAATTATGAATCTCCGCTATTTTTTCCGCGACTGTTCTTGCATCATATCTTGGATTCATATCCCATTGCTTGTATGATATATCCTGTTCCTCATCAACTATGATTAAGCCTAATTTTCTAAACGGCACAAAAACTGCCATCCGGGTGCCAATGATAATCTTAGCCTCACCAGATTTAATTTTTTGCCAGCTAGAATAATATTGGCCTTTGGAAATATTACTGCTTAATATTACAACTTCTTCTGGTTTAAAATGCTCCCCATACCTTTCCATGGCTTGCGGAGTTAATGTTTTCTCGGGCAATAATATTAAGAACTGAAGAATTTTGTCTTTTTTCAGGAGTTCTAAAATTGAGTGAATATAGATTTCTGTTTTTCCAGAGGAAGAAGGACCATACAATAAGAATTTCCAATTTCTAAATCCCAATTTCCAATTAATTATTTTTTCAACGGCTGCTAGTTGTTCTTTTGTTAGGGTTATATTTTTTTGTTTTATGCCTGCCTGTCCGGTAGGCAGGTTATATGTTTCATGCTTTATACTTCGTGCTTTGGTTCTTCTTGGAACAAAATTTTTTATGACTACTCCCAGCGGGGAAATATAATAATCCGAAATAAACTGCGCCAATTCCAACTGGTTGGGTGTCAAAAACTCTCTTTCGAGGATTTTATTAATTTTTTTAAGTTCAATGTTGCCAAATCGCTTGAAGTCAGAGCGGCTTTTCAATACTATCCCTTCTACATTTCTTCTAAACAGAGGAACAGATACTAATGTTCCAGCCGGCAGTTCTTCCCCTGAAATATAGCAAAAGGACTGGTTCCTGGTCAGGGGAATTTTCGTCAAAGGCACTATATCTAGTATAAATTTGGGTTTTTTGTCTCCCATATCTCAAGCATATCATATTTTGCTAAAAAGCCTATTTTAAGATAAAATACACCGTATGAAGCGAAAAATTTTCATTAGTATAAATATTCCAAATAAAGCTAAAAAAAGGCTCGTTTCGGCCGTGGAAAAGTGGCAAGATTTGCCGGTAAAATGGACAAAAGAGTCTAATTTGCATATAACTTTGTTTTTTCTTGGTTATATTGATGATGAAAGTGCGGCGGAAGTTTGCTCAAAAGTCAGAGAAATAGCCGAGAACGAAGATATTTTTGATCTCAATATGGAAAAAATAGAACTGGCTCCGTCAGCCGATGATCCGCAAATGATCTGGCTAATAGGCGAACCGAGCGAGGAGCTTCGGAAAATTCATGAAAAAGTAGAAAAAGCGCTGGGCATGTTTAAGGCGGAAAGAAAAATTTTTCGGCCGCATATAACTTTGGGAAGGTTGCGAAAGCATAAATGGGAATCCCTCAAAGAAAAGCCCGGAATTTCGGAAAAATTCCAGCTGATTGTTCCGGTAGAATCAATTGATGTCATGGCCAGTGATTTTGGAGACGGGCAGAACGAATATTCCCTGATTGAATCGTGCCAACTTAAATAAATTAAAAGTTCAAAATTAAAAGTTAAAAGTTACAATTAAAAGTTAAAAGTTTTGTTAACTTTGAGTTTTAAACTGTAATTTTGCACTTTGCACTTTGAACTTTGAACTTGATGATCTTACTTGGTGTCAAGGTAAATAATCTAGATAAACAGGAGCTACTAAGCAAAGTGGAACAATTTCTGTCCGAGCCGAAATTCCATCAGATTGCAACGATTAATCCTGAATTTATTTTGGAGGCGCAGAAAAATGAAAAATTTAGAAATATTCTGAATAACTGCGATTTAGATATCGCTGATGGAATCGGTATAAAATTCGCTTTCTGGCGCTATGGAAAACACCTGAAATGCCGGATGACCGGAATCGATCTTATGCATAGAATTTTGAAAATAGCTTCCGATAGGGGACTGGGCATATTTTTAGCGGCTAATAAAGACGGCTTGAGCACCTGGGAAGAAACCCGGAAGGCGATTTTGAAAAAATATCCAAAACTAAAAATTACAGGAGATAATTTTGATTGTCATCCCCGCGAAAGCGGGGATCCAGTCTTGGGATTTGAAGCTTCTGTACTAGATTCCCGCCTTCGCGGGAATGACCAACTTATGCTATTTTGCAACTTCGGCGCCCCATACCAGGAACTATTCATAAATAGCGTAAAATGTGATAATATTAGGCTAGCCATCGGAGTAGGGGGAAGTTTTGATTTTCTCACCGGAAAAACAAAACGAGCTCCCGTTTTGATGTGCAGACTTGGCCTTGAGTGGTTTTGGCGTTTGTTACAAAAGCCTGATCCATTAGTGCCAAGAAGATGGAAGAGAATTTGGAACGCAGTAATAATTTTTCCTATAAAAATAATTCTAAATCGATAAAAGATTATGATTCAATATAACGAAAATAAAAAAGAAACTGATATAATTTTTGTACTTATTTTTTCAATAATATTTGGAATATTATTTTCGATTTGTCTAGGTTTTTTTGTAATGGTATTCATCTTTCCATTATTAAAGCATTTAGATTTAGATAGTGAAAAAACTATTTTATTATATTGGAGATGCATAAGTGCCGGTGTTTATTTTTTTAGTTATTTTATTATTGGTCTTCTGTTTGGCAAATATTTAAGATGGAAATGTTTTCCATTTGGAATTGGCTTTATAACTTTATTGGTAGTGGTGCCAACAGTTATACTAAATTACATTTGTATTTTTTTATATTGGTATTCGTTTTATTCAGTATTTACTCCAGTTATTGGATACATTTTAGGAATGTTAATATTTTTTAAAAAAAATAATCATGACCAAAATCCGCGTTAGATTTGCGCCATCACCAACTGGATTCGTCCATATCGGGAGCCTCCGAACAGCTCTCTATAATTTTCTATTTGCTAAAAAGAACAAGGCTGATTTTGTTTTGCGCATTGAAGATACGGATCAAAAAAGATATGTCAAAGGTGCGCTGGAGAGTTTGCTCAAGGTTTTGGAGTGGGCTGGCATAACCTGGGACGAAGGTCCAATCAAGCAGTCAGAAAGACTGGAAATTTACAAAAAATACGCTTCGGAACTAGTGAAAAAAGGTCATGCTTATTATTGCTTCTGCGAACCGGAACGGCTGGAAGAAATGAGAAAAGAACAGCAGGCAATGAAAAAACCGCCGATTTACGATCGATATTGTTTGCGCAATTTAACCGAGGAAGAGATCAACAAAAACCTGAAAAACAATTGCTCTTATACCATAAGATTGAAAATTCCAGAAAACGAAACTGTTGAATTTGAAGATATAATCCGCGGGAAAATGAAATTTAATACTGATCTTATTGATGACCAGGTGCTTCTCAAATCAGACGGTTTTCCGACCTATCATCTGGCAGTGGTCGTAGATGATCATGAAATGGGAATAACCTATGTCATCCGCGGAGAAGAATGGCTGCCCAGCACTCCCAAACACATCTTGCTCTACAAATATTTCGGCTGGAAAGCTCCCGAGTTTGTCCACTTGCCGCTGCTTCTTAATCCTGACCGATCGAAATTATCCAAGCGCCAGGGAGATGTAGCCGTGGAAGATTACATAAAGAAGGGATATTTAAAGGAAGCTATTATTAATTTTGTTGCGCTTCTCGGCTGGAATCCAGGAAAAGGGGAAACGCAGGAAATTTTTACTCTCGAAGAATTAATTGAAAAATTCGATCTGTCACATGTTCACAAAGGGGGAGCGGTGTTTGATATTAAAAAACTGGATTGGATGAACTCAGAGTGGATAAAGAAAATATCTATTGATGAATTGTATGACCGCTCATTTTCGTTTTGGAAAGAAAAGAATTTTTATAATAACTCTTCTGAAGAAAAAAAATCCGAAGAATATTTGAAAAAAGTTCTAGCCGTAGAACGAAATCGCCTATCCAAACTAAGCGAGGTAGGGGAGAGCAACAAATTCTTTTTTGGTGATATTGAATACGAAAAAAAATTGCTTTCCTGGAAAAATGCAAGCGGAGAAGATACAAAAAAATCATTAGAAAAATCATTAGATGTTCTAACTAATATTTCTGATGTTAACTGGACGCTTGAAAACATTGAAAAAATGCTCCTTGAAGCTGCAGAAGACAAGCGTGGCGAACTGCTCTGGCCATTACGTACAGCGCTTACCGGAGAACAAAAATCTCCTTCTCCTTTTGAAGTAGCTTGGGTTTTAGGAAAAAAGGAAACAATAAAAAGAATAAATAAAGCCATTAAAATGATGTAAAGCATGTTAAATCAAAAATTTAAAAATAAAATTAATATTCTGCAGAGCTCTAAGATTTTAATCGTTGTTTTTTTTCTTGTTTTATGCTCCATGTTTTATGCTTCATGCATAAGAGCTGATGATACCGACTGCGATGAACTTTCAGGAGATGCCAAGGATGAATGCAAAAATCTTGAAAAAAAGGCCAAGACATACAAAGATCTCATTGAACTTAAAAACAAGCAGCAGGACACTCTCGCAGTTCAACTCCAGGCCATTGACAGAGACCAGGAAAAAAATCGCAATGAACTCCAAAAAACACAGTCTGAATTTGAAATTCTTTCTCAGAAGATACAGAATCTGGAAAGCGATATAGAGGAAAAAGAAAAATTCATAAAAACCCAAAAAGCTGTCCTTTCCGGACTCATTCAGACTTATTATGAATATGATCAGCAGGGAATTTTGCAAGTTGTTCTTTCGGACGAAGATTTTTCGGGAATTTTCAGCCAAGCTGATTATATTGAGCAATCTGGATCAAAAGCAAGCGAGATTTTGGATGATATTCTAAAATCAAGAGACGAGCTCTCCAAAAACAAGGAAGAGCTGACGGCAAAAAAAGAAGCGATAGAAAAAGCCAAAGAAGATCTTGAAAACAAAAAATACAATCTTATAAGCACCGAGCAGCAAAAGCAATCGCTTGTTGAAGAAACCCAGGGAGAGGAAGAAAAATACAAAAAGCTTCTTGCCCGAGTCGAAGAACAGCAAAAAGAGCTGTTTAACTTTAGTGAGGCCAGCAATGCCGACGAAGTCAGTGCCAGCGTTTCAAAATACGACAAGCCGGATAGTAATTTAGCTTCCACCTCCTGGTATTATTCTCAGAAAGATTCCCGCTGGGGAAGCCAAAGGATTGGAAATTCAAAATCGCTCATGAAAGATTATGGCTGCGCAGTTACTTGTGTTTCAATGGTTTTTAAAAAAAATGGAGTTTCCACAACGCCCGGAAAAATGGCTAAAGAAAAAATATTTTACTATGATCTTATCAAGTGGCCAACTACCTGGAGCGGAGGAATACGGCTAATTTCTTCAATTAATCATGGCAATATCAGCTGGTCAAAAATAGATTCGCAAATTAAGAAGGGAAATCCGGTCATAGTTTACATAAAAAAAACCAACGGCAGGGGAGGACACTATGTAGTCATCACTGGAAAAGACAGCAAGGATTATATCGTCCACGATCCTTATTTTGGATCCAACCTATATCTTGGAACTTCCAAAGCCTTGGTTGGAAAAATTGGAGCTGACAGCAAAGTGTCAGTGGATCAAATGATAATTTATGAATAATTGAAAGAATAAAATCAGGTTTTGAAAAATTTTTTGAAATTAATAATAGATAACCAACTGCTAAAGCAATATAACAGCAGTGTCATTGAATATCTGCAATGTCGCAAAAGATACATTTTGCGACCCTTAGCATATATCCCCCTTTTCCGAAAAACACACAACACAATTATTGTTTTTTATTTTTTCTTTTTATTATAATCATCTACTGCCGCATGCAGTGCATCGGCAGCTAAATTTGAACAATGCAGCTTAGCCGGGGGCAATCCCTCCAAATTCTCTGCTACATCGCTTCTCTTTATTTTCAACGCTTCTTCCACTGTCTTGCCCTTAGCCAAATCAGTTACCATGGAAGAGGTTGCTATAGCCGCAGCGCAGCCCAAAGTTTCGAATTTGATCTCTTTTATAATTTCTTTCTTTTTTTCCTTTTTCACTTTAATGTAAATCTTCATCAGATCCCCGCAAACCGGATTTCCAACGGTTCCAACTCCGTCGGGATTTTTTATCATCCCCTGATTGTGGGGTTTGGTGAAATGTTCGTAAACTTTTTTGCTATACATAGTATTTATAAAACATATAGCATAAAACACTTAACAAAGTTTTATGCTTTACGCCTTATTATTTTTATAATATTCACTTAATACTTTGCCGGATATTTTTCTCAAACTTTCAATTACTTTTTTCAATTTCTTTACCGTTATTTCTATTTCTCTCTTCGTTGTATGTTTCCCCAGAGTCAATCTTAATGATCCATGCGCTTCTTCCGGTTTGAGTCCGATTGAAAGAAGAACATGCGAAGGCTGAAGCGATCCGGTGGAGCAGGCTGAACCGGTTGAAGCGGCAATGCCTTCCTTATCTAGCATCAGGATAAGGCTCTCCCCTTCTATATTTTTAAAAGTGAAGTTGGCATTGTTGGGCGAACGGAATTTTTTTGATCCGTTGAGTTTTGCGTCCGGAATTTTTTCCAAAACTTTTTTTATAAGTTTGTCGCGAAGCGACACCAAAGTTTTGCGCTTTGCGCTTTGCGCTTTAAGCTGGCTTATCGCTTCACCCAATCCGACTATTCCTGAAACATTATGCGTGCCGGCACGCTTGGAAAACTCCTGGTCTCCCCCATCCTGCACTCTGGCTATGGGCGTATTCCTTCTTACATACAGCGCACCGATTCCTTTCGGTCCGTAGATTTTATGCGCTGACATGGAAAGCAAATCTACGCCAAGCTTATTCACATTGCAATCAAAGTAATTTATAGCTTGAGTGGCGTCGGTATGAAAAATAATTTTGCCGTTAGTCGACTTTACTATCTTGCTGATTTCCCTAATTGGCTGAACCGTTCCAATCTCATTGTTTACATACATCACGGAAACTAAAATTGTATTTTTTTTAATCGCTTTTTTAACGCTTTCAGCGGAGATTAAGCCATCTTTATCGGGGCTGATAAAGGTAATTTCAGCCAAACTTTCTTTTTCGGCAGACTTGCAAGCATCCAGAATGCAATGATGTTCAAAAGCAGTGGTGATTATATGAGGTTTAGGAACTTGCGAATGTGGACTAATTTTAGGCAAATTAGAATGAATTCGGCTATAGTAAGCTTTGAGAACACCTTTAATGACCAAGTTATTTGATTCCGTAGCTCCGCTTGTAAAAATAATTTCACGGGAATCGGCGCTGAAAAAATCCGCCGTTTGTTTTCGGGCTTTTTCAATCGCATCATTTGCTTCCCTCCCGAAGGAATGGAGAGACATGGCGTTTCCATATTTATCTGCGAAATATGGCAGCATGGCCTTAAAAACTTTTTTGTCTACCGGAGTCGTAGCCCCGTAATCTAAATAGATTTTCATATAAGTGTAATCCACCTTCTCCCTTAGGGAGAAGGTGGCCGTAGGCCGGATGAGGGAAGTAATTAAGCTTTATCCCTCACCTGCCCTTCGGGTATCCTCTCCCTAAGGGAGAGGAGGATACAAAAAATTAATTTTTTATTAATTCACTAAGTCTTATCCCATACAAAGTCTTCCTGATCTGTCCACCTAATTTCATCCAAACCAGGCTGGATGCGCAGTTGCAATTTAATACACATTTTTTTTCTGCGCATTTCATAGGCGAGATTGATCCTTCTAAAACTTCAATAATTTCTCCGACTTTTATAAGTTTGGGATTTTTGGCCAGCGTATATCCCCCACTTTTGCCCAGCTGGCTTTTTACCAAATTATTTTTTCTGAGTGCATTAACAAGTCGTTCCAGATATTTTACGGAAATCCCCTCTTCCTTGGAAATAGTTTTTATATTCTTCTGCTCTGGATAACATTTGGCTAAATTTACCATGGCTTTGAGTCCATATTCCGCCCGAGTTGAAAATTGCATTTTGGTTAAATCCTACTTAATTAGTATAATATTATATTATGCTTTTTGAAATATATTGTCAACAATGTTATACTACCTGTACTAAAATATCTAATCATGCGCATATCCTACTCATCCCTTGATAGCTATCAAAACTGCCCCCTGAAGTATAAATTTAAGGAAATTGACCACATAAAAGAGCCTAAATCCAAGGAGGCGGTTTTTGGCTCGACTTTACACGACACCATGAAATTCGTCCATACTCCCGGCATCCTTTCCCCCACTCTTGATCAGGCCATGGAGCATTTTGCCAACGCGTGGAACCCGGCCGTCTTTGATTCTCCGGATGAAGAGCGAGCGGCATTTTCCCAAGGCGTCAAAATTATTCAAGACTATTATAAAAAAAATAATCCGGCCGATTTTAATATTGCCAATTTGGAATCCCGGTTTCAAATTGAAATCGGTGCAAATGATAATAAACACATTGTATCGGGGATTATAGACAGAATCGACAGAACTGAAGACGGCTGGGAAATTATTGATTATAAAACCACTAAAAAAATGCCCAGCCAGGAAAAAGTGGATAATGACATCCAGCTTTCAGTTTATCTTAAAGGATTTTTGTCGAGATACCCCAAAGAAATAGAGAATCTGGATAAAATAAAAGTAAGCTTGTATTACCTTAAACACGGCGTAAAATTAACTGCCAAAAGAACTGCGGAACAATTGGAAAAATGCGAGCAAATATTTCTTGATAATATCAAGCTTATCGAGAATAAAAAATTTGAGCCAAATACTTCTCCTCTTTGCGACTGGTGCGGTTTTCAGTCTCGCTGTCCGATGTGGAGGCACAAATTCAAAGAACTTAGAAAAATAGATACGGAAGAAATAAACAAAAAAATTGCCGAATATATAGAATTAAAATCCGCCACAGCTATTACGAAAGAACGGCTGGGAAAAATTCAGGAAGACATTGTGAGTTATATGGATCAAGAAGGCGTCGAGCGGGTTTTTGGGGAAAATGGAATAATCGCCCGAACGCTTCGAAAAACCTACAAATACGACGACAAAAAAATAAAAGAGCTTTTAGAGCCGCTTGACAAGTGGAAAGACGTCGTGAAAATTGACGGAACTGCCCTAAAAAACATCATGGGGGTCCTGCCAGTTGAAATTCGCCAGGAAATTGAAAAAGCTAAAGTAGTGGATAAGGAGACAAGGAGCTTGATGGTGAAGAAGAAGAATTAGATTAAAATTTTTGAATTTTTAATTTTGTAATTTTATAAATAAATAATAATTTTTAATGTTTAAAACATTTAAAATTAAGAAATTATTTGAAAATTAAAAATTTAAAATTAAAAATTGAATACCGGTTATTTTACTAGCATGAAAAAAACTTTGTACAAAATCAAAACCTTTATAAAACGCTTCTTTCTAATTGATGATTCTCCCCACAAGGTTGCCGCCGGAGCGGCGCTGGGAATTTTTTTGGGAATTATTCCCGGCGAAGGAGTAACCGCATCCCTTGTTTTAGCTTACATATTCCGCCTCAACAAACTTTCCGCAACCGCTGGCGCGCTTTCAACTAATATGTGGGGAACAGCGGCTGTTTTGCCGCTGGCAGCTGGCATAGGAGGATTTTTGTTCGGAATTGATCCATCAACGCTCATAGAAAATTTCAAATCAACCTACCAGCTAGGATTCAAATATTTCTTAAGCAAGATTATCTTTTTCAGTTTGCTTTTACCCCTGATTGTCGGATTCATAATCGCTGCCGGAATAATCTCCCTGGCTTTTTATTTTCTTCTTTATTTCCTGCTGAAATACAGGAAAATTAAATTCAAATAGTCTTTTAAAAATAAAAAAGAGCAAAGGATGCATTGATACCTTTGCCCTCGATTTTTGGAGGTGGAGCCCAAGGACGGAATTGAACCGCCTCCTTGCTGATCAACCATCAGCTACTAAGCTAACTTTCCGCAAAAAAAGGACTGGATGAGGTCTAAAAGAGATGTGCATGTTTCCATGCTCCATGGGCGCCCATAGAACCATCTCTTTTAGACAAAAAAAGTCTAGCAAACGCCGGCTTTTTTGTCAATTATTTATACGAGATGCAATATACTAGATACTACTTTATCACCGTTCCCTGAAATTTCTTTCCATCCAAACAATTTCTAAGATTCTTGAGATTTTTACCATTTATAATATAAACTTCCAGTTTCTGCTTTTCGGCCAATTGTGAAGCCACCGGATCAAAAGGGGCGTTCAGCCCCGGATCCCATTTGTTTCCGACAATTTTGCGAAAATCTTTCCAGCTGATATTCTTGATTATTTTTGCGTCTTTATATTTTTTCGGATCTTTGTCGCAAACATATTTGATGTTGGAAAGATTGATTATGGTTTTTGCTCCTAGCCTTTTGGCTAAAATTGTAGAAACATAATCCGTAGACCAGCCCGGCCGCCATCCGGCCGCTACCATAATTCCCTCATTTTTGGCAAAATGTTTTCGCAAGTCTTCCTTAGTTTGGGGATTTTTATTTATCCTGGGATGGGCATATTCGCGAAAAATAGTCTTGATGAGATGCGCATTCATCCGGGTAGCGTGGATCCCCAGCCAGTCCTGATCATCTCTGGTTAGTCTGACAACTTTGCCGGCTGCTTGCTGATATTCGCGGGCAGCATATCCCCCGCCGGTAATGATCGCAAATCGCTTTCCTTTCTTAATCTGGCTTATAATTAGCTCGCGGAATTTTTTCAAAAATTTCCAGTCAATATGCCTGGGAACAATAAGCGAACCGCCCAGTGATATAACAATGATATTTTTATTGTTTTTCATATATTATTTTATGCAGTTTTTATCCGGCAAATATCCTTTTGATTCTGCATCATTTTTGTCCTTAAAGCAAATGACATTTTCCGGCTTGATATTTTTGGCCCAGCGGCAGGTTGAAAGGTGATATTTATTCGAATTCTTGCTTCCAACGTAGGCACAATCCTGCCTGTTGGTAGGCACGGTTTGCCCCGGCTTGTTCATGCCGGAAATATCATTTTGTCCTTCCTGAATCAAATTTTGGCTTTCCTGCGGATTGCTATTTTGTTTTTCACAATCAACTGACGCCAGTTTTTCAATAACTATCGGTTTTTGACTTATTTTAGCGCTTTTAATGGCTCCAGCCTCGAAAGATATTGCTGAAACCAGGACGAATCCCAAAACAAGGACAATTTTAGACTCATACTTTGCAAAAAACTCTTTTAATTTGGCTCCCATGTTGACATTATAGCATAAAGTTGATACTATATTTCCTGTAACTGATAAAACATCATCTGGACACTAGATACATCACGCTAGCTGCTGGATACTAAATTATATGGCACATCGAAAAGCCGGGGGGTCTACTCGACTCGGACGAGACTCAATTTCAAAAAGACTGGGAGTCAAAAAGTTTGGTGGACAAAAAGTTCTAACTGGACAGATTATTATCCGCCAGCGGGGCACCAAATTCCGCCCGGGAAAAAATGTCAAACGAGGGGAAGACGACACTCTTTTTGCCCTAAAAGACGGCGTTGTCAAATTCACCGCTAAAAAAGTTAAAGTATTTACAGGAAAAATAGCCCTAAAAAAATTCGTTTCTGTCGTTTAATCGATAATCAGGAATTTGCATAGAAACCGTCCGCACCTATTGGGACGGTTTTTGCGTTGTGGATAACTGCTGCTATTGTTATTTTTGACATGTGTGGTAGAATAAAGGCATAAAATAAAAATATGCACAAAAAAATATCTGGCCGGCTGGCCATAGAGATAATTATCCTTTTGGCTGTTCTGGTCGGAGGAATGACGATAATCAAAACCAGCCTTTTGAACTTTGGAAGCTATGGCACTTCTATTTCTATCGCGCCTGTTGAAAAAATAACCCAGGCAGAAGATTGCACAGTGCATGCATACAAAGGAAAAGCGGAGATCAGCGGTTGGTATGTAAAATCAGAAGAAGGCGAATGGCTGTTTGCTGTTTCCGATGGAGACATGGAAAAGCTCCCAAAATATGACGGAACCGAAGAGTACAAAACTAAAAACAAGCAGCTTAAGCTCATAGATGTGCCTTCTTCGATAGAAAAAACCCTCAAGAAAACTTCTGAGAAAAAACCTCAGACAATAACCATCACCGGATATGCGACAAGATGCGAAGGAATTCCTTTGGCTTTTGCAAGCCTGGAATATCAAGATGGTATTTTCAAAAAATATTTGAATATATAAACGGCATTTTAATAAAAAAGAGCAGGTGTTTCCCGCTTTTTTTTATTGGATCCCTTTTCTTCCAGGTTATTTTTTATTCTTAGCGCAAGCCTTAACAAACTCCAAAAACAGCGGATGCGAGTTTATCGGGTTTGACTTCAATTCGGGATGAAACTGCGTTCCCAGAAAAAACGGGTGCTTGTCTTTTGAAAGTTCTGTTATTTCCATAAGCTTTCGATCTGGAGAAATACCGGAAAAAACCAGCCCGGCTTTTTCCAGCTTTTCAATGTAGCCGGGATTCACTTCCCATCTATGTCTGTGGCGTTCGGAAATTTTATTTTTCCCGTATGCTGAAAAAGCCAGCGTGCCTTTCTTGAGAATTGCCGGATAAGCTCCCAGTCGCATAGTAGCTCCATAATTTTTGTCTTCTAAATTCTTTTTTTGTTCGGGCATTATATCAATCACGGGATTTTTTGTATTCCTGTCAATTTCAGTCGTATTAGCATCCTTAAAGTCAAGAACATTTCTTGCATATTCCACGACTGCCAGCTGCATCCCGTAGCAAAGTCCGAGAAAAGGAATTTTCTGTTCACGCAAATATTGGATCGCTTTGATTTTTCCCTCAATGCCGCGAGATCCAAATCCTCCCGGAATTATTATCCCGTCATATCGGCTAAGCTCAGAAATTTTTTTCGGTTCACGTTCAAAAACCTCGCTGTTTATCCAGTTTATTTCCGGTTTTAAATTGCACTTATACGCAGCATGCTTTATCGCTTCAAGAACGCTGATATAGGCATCGGAAAGAACAAAGTCTCCTGTTCCAAAATATTTTCCGACGACGCCTATTGAAACCTTTCCTTTAGGGTTTTTTATTCTATCAACCAAATCATACCATTCGTTCAAGTCCGTTTTTTTGTACGGCAAACCAAGCTTTTTCAGTATCAGCCGGCTAAGATCGTCCCGCTCGAAATTAATCGGCACCTCGTAAATAGTTTCAGTATCAGGGGCAGAAATTACATAGCGTTCAGGAATATTGCAAAACATAGCTATTTTTTCCTTTCTTTTTTGATCAAGAAACGTTTCGCTCCTGGCAATGATAACGTCAGGAAGGATTCCAGCGCCATTTAGGGTTCTCACTGCGTATTGCGTCGGCTTGGTTTTCATTTCTCCGACTTTTGAAGGAATCGGCAAATAGCTTACCATGACAAAAATCACGTCATCCGGATGCTTTATCTTCATCATTCGGGCCGCTTCCAAAAAAAGTATGTTTTGATATTCCCCTACTGTGCCGCCAATTTCCACTAAAGTTATATCCGATTTAGCTTTTTGAGAAGCTTTCTCGACTCGTTCAATAACTTCCAGCGGTATATGCGGAACTACTTCCACGCATCGGCCGTTATATTCGAGATTTCTTTCCTTGTGAATAACAGTTTCATAAACCCTTCCCGTGGTCATATAATTGTCCCTCGGAAGGGTAATATTTAGAAATCTTTCATAATTTCCCATGTCCTGATCAGTTTCATCGCCATCATCCAAAACAAAAACTTCCCCGTGTTCCGTCGGATTCATAGTTCCCGCATCCACATTTATGTAGGGATCGATCTTTAACGCCGTGACATTAAATCCGCGCGCTTTGAGAAGCGCCCCTATGGAAGAAGTAGTTATCCCCTTCCCCACTCCGCTCATAACCCCTCCGACGACAAAAATATATTTTCTGTTTTTCATAATAAAAATCGCCTTCCCCCGCGACTTTTTAAAATTAAATAAATTATAATATAATCTTTTTTATTCTAGACTCCCTGTATTTTCAGCTTAATTTTGGCGGATATTTCTTTGGCTAGTTCTATTTTTATTTCATAGCTGCCAGTTTTTCTAAAAACATTCTTGAGAATAATATTTTTTTCTTTGACATCAAAGCCATTTTCGCTTAGGATTTTCGCAATATCTTTTCCGGAAACCGATCCGAATAGTTTGCCGTCCTTCTCTTTTGATTTTATCACAAATTCTTTTTCTTTCAAGCTTGCGGCCTTTTTTTTCAGATTGTCCAATCTATTCAAGCGCTCTTCATCTTCCTTGTTTTTTTCGGCTGCAATTTTCTCAACAGCTGATTGAGTGGCTGCTTCCGCCAATTTTTGAGGAAACAAAAAATTCCGGGCGTATCCTTCCGCTACTTCCTTTATATCGCCTTTTTTTCCCAGGTTTTTTACATCCCCAATGAGTATTATTTTCATAAAGCACTGGACTATTTAATCAAATTCGAAACATCTTTAAATGTGACCAAAACCATAAGAGCAATAAGCAAAACAAATCCAGCCGTATGGAATGCTTGTTCCATCTTTTGGCTGACCGGACTGCCCTTTATCTTTTCAATGAAAATAAACAAAACCCGTCCGCCGTCAAGAGCTGGAAACGGAAGGGCGTTAATTATGCCAAGATTGACGCTGAGAAGCGCCGCCAGATGCAAAATATATATGAACCCCATGGCTGCCACCTGCTTTGTTAGCACCGCGATTCCAACCGGACCGGAAATATCAGCACTTATATGGTTGCCCGTTATAATATTTTTAATTATTTCATAAAGCATAACTAAAATCGCAGCAGTAACATCAAGGGTATAAACCAGCCCTTTCCAAATTGCCTTATACCATGGGTATTTGACAAAAATGTTATCCTGGAATGCAACACCCAGGGATCCCTGCCCTTCTGGAGGATTAATTCTGGGAGTTCCTTTGAAAGCAACAATCTCTTTCCCCCTTTTTATTTTTAAGGTTATTTCAGAACCTTTTTGCGAGTTTATGAATTCCTGAACATCCTGGGATTTTTCAATCTTTGCGATATTCCCGCTATTTTTAACTTGCTCTTTTAGTATTTCGTCCCCAATCTTAAGTCCCATAGCGCTTGCCGGAGAATCAGCAATAACTTGAACAATTTGGATTACGGAATTTTTTGCATCGGAACTGGTTATGCCTACTGGTTCCGGATCGCCTATCATAAGACCAAGTGATATGAGGGCCCAAGCCAAAACAAAATTCATCGCAACTCCAGCAAGAAGCACTCTAATCCTTGTCCACGCGCTTTTTGCAGCAAAACTGTCCGGATCATTTTTATTTTCTCCGTCTTCGCCCTTTATCTTCACAAATCCTCCGAGAGGTATCCAGTTTAAGGAATAAATCGTGCTTCCCGCCAGATGATCCCTGTGCGCTTCATCCAAATCGTTTCTTTCATTTTCATCGTCTCCATCCTTATTTCCCCAGATAAACCTCCATTTTTTGATTGGCATTTCTTGATCTATCTCCTCGACTTTCTGTGATTCTTCTTTTTTTATTACTTCTTCATCGCCAATTTTAATATCGACCGTCCTGCTTTCTATGGTCATTTTTTCTCCCATTTTTTCCATCTTTTTTCCGCTTAAAACCTGCACTCCAAAAATTCTGGGCGGAAAGCCAAAGCCGAATTCCGACGCTCTTATGCCATTTCTTCGCGCCACCACAAAATGGCCCAATTCATGGACAAAAATTAAAAGACCGAGGATCGCGATGAATATGATGACTGCCGACATATCTATGAATTTAAAAAGCAAAATTTAACATTTAGAAGTTTATTAAACAAAAAACTATTTCAAATTAAAAATTTCTAACTTGAAACTTTTCCTATACTTTCATTATTTCATCTTCTTTTTTTTTCCTTATTTCGTCAATTTTCTGGTTATATTCATCTACAACTCTTTGCAGCTTTTCTTTCCCAGAAAATTTATCGTCTTCGCCTATTTTGCCTTGTTTTTCAAGTTCCTGAATCTTATCCCAGATATTTTCCCGATTTTTCCTTACCGTAACGCGGGTATCTTCAGCTTTTTGATTGAGTACTTTAACCAGCTCTTTTCGCCTCTCCTCGTTCAGCGCCGGGATATTGATTCTTATCACTTGCCCATCATTAATTGGATTTAAATTAAGCTGGGATTCCCTCACCGCTTTCTCAATATTGACGAGATTATCCTTGCTCCAGGGAGAAATTAAAATCACTCTCGACTCCGGAGTTGAAATGCTGGCAATCTGCTTTAGAGAAGATTTTGCACCATAATAATCTACTGCCAAATTTTCGACTAAAGCGCTGGAAGCCCTTCCGGTTTTAAGCTGATTGAGTTCTTCCTTGAAATAATCGACGGCTTTTTCAAAATCAGGCTTGCTTTTTTCAATTAAATTATTAATCATAAATTTCAGATTTGAAGTTTTAAGATTCCAAAATAAATTCGGAATGACAAATAAATTTATTACTGTTTCTTGAATCCGACATATATGATCCGCGGATTTTGGGGATCGTATTTTATCACGCTTATCGTTTTTTCCAAATCAAACTGGGAAGTTGCCCAGTTTTGTCCTCCATCAACCGACCTGTAGACAGCTTGTCCTGCCCCGTATGCCATTTCCTGGCTATTTTTGGGATTAACTGCCATAGCTGTAACTGGATAGTTCTTCGGATCATTAAGGGTAACTATTTTTTCCCAATTGTCTCCCGCATCCTTGCTCCTCAAAATTCCACCTTCTCCGGCCAAATACACCCAGCCCGGATTTTGGAGATCTGTTTCCAGAAATCCATATTCCTGGTTAATAGAAAAAGTGTTTTTAGAGAAATTTTTGCCTATATTTTCAAATTCAGCTCCGCCATTTGAGCTCCGAAACACCTGGCCGCTCAAAGTAATCGCGTAAATCAGCTTGCTATTGAATTTATCAAGGGATATTTTCACTATGGGAGAATTGGATTGAAAAACATTTTTCCACGTATTTCCTCCATCTTCACTTTTTATCGTCTGGTTATCACTGGTAGAAGCATATATGATCTTTGGATTTTTATTATCGATATTCAAGGCTGAAATAAACGGCCCGTCAGAAGGCGAAGTAAAAATTTCCTCCCAGGATTCTCCGGAATTTCGGCTCCGAAAAAGTTTTCCTCTATTTTGCCATACTCCGCTGGCATAAATGGTTTCGGAATTTAACGGATCAAAGGCCAGCCCATAAACGCGGTCGGACACAAAAATAGTTTTTTGCCAAACATCTCCTCCATTCTCCGACTTTATGAATCCGCCAGTTTTTAGGCCAACCAGAATATTTTGGCTGTCTTCGGGGTTAATAGCAATATTCAGAACATTTAAATCTGCTTCTGGCAGCTTTTCTTTTGATTGATTCTTGGCTGTCCAAGTTTCCCCGCCATCTTCAGATTTCCAGATACTTTTTGAAACAGCGTAGGTTTTGGCATTTTTCGGGCTGGCTGTATCAGATGATTCAGTGCAGCCTGAAACAAATAAAGCCAAAAAAATAATACTTGCTCCTAAAATTGTACTTTTTCCCATAAAACAATTATAGCACCGAATCAAAAAAAATCAAAATAAAATCCAGAAAAAATCCTGGAAATTATCTATGCTCTAGTGCGCCCTATAGGATTCGAGCCGAAGCCTGTCCGCCTCCGGCGGAACCGTTTGCTTAAAAGTCCGCCGGCTGGCGGATCTACCAGGCTGAGATTTTATAGTTGTGCGCCCTGTAGGATTCGAACCTACGACCGTTTGCTTAAAAGGCAACTGCTCTACCAGGCTGAGCTAAGGGCGCATTATTAACTGTTTTATTATTAAATTTTTTAAAACACCTCCTCCAAACCCCGTTTTAAGGGGCGGAAAATTTGGAAAAAAAACAGCTACGCCATTATAACAGCGCTATTATTATCAGTCAATATGGAAAATTATCTATTTAATCTCTTGTGAATAACAAACATAAAAATCAGCGGTATGACGAGCCAAAGAAAACTGGCGTTTTCTGATGCCAGATATCCGTAGGAAGACGGAGAAACATATTCCAATGCAATTTTTTTAGGAACCAAAGACAATGAAATGCTAATAAGCATTACTACCTCCAAAAAGCTCATGGCAAAAACCCGCCAAAGAAAACCAGAGCCTGATCCGGAAATATAAATTTCGAAAAGCTTTTTTCCGAGCAGCGTAAGCAGAACAACTATAATGAGAAAACCAATCAATTTGTAGGTATATTCGCTTAAATATTTTTCCGGAACAGCGTTGATAATTGCAAGAGAAATATAAATATTAATAAGCACGGAAATTAATTTATATCTTCCGATAAACATCCCGAAAATAAAACTTACAAACACCACAACCAAAAGCAAAGTAACGTCCTGAGACATATTCATTGAAAGGCCAAGTTTTGAAAGCAATAGCGTTAGATTCATTTTTTTATTTTAATTTTTTGACGACCTATTTTTTCATCGTCTATATTATATCACATAATATAGCATTAAAGCACGCTTCATTCTCCAGTTTCCCTAAGCTCTTCAATAATTTTTTTCTGCTCTCTCGATATCTTTTTGGGAATCCTAACTACTATTTTAACCAGGTGATTTCCAACATTTCTGCCATTTATATCAGGTATCCCTTTATCTTTTATTCTGAAGGTTTCTCCAGACTGAGTTCCGGCGGGAATTTTGAGAATCAGCTTGCCATATACGGTTTCCATTTCGATTTCTCCGCCAAAAACTGCTTTTGAAAATGATATATATTCAGCGCTTAAAATATCCAGTCCTTTCTTCGCAAATTTTTTATGCGGCCGAACATGAACTAAAATATACAAATCTCCCGAATCGGCTCCTTTCTCGCCAACTTCTCCGGCGCCTTCCATAGAAATAGTTTGTCCGTCGGAAATTCCTGCCGGTATGTTTATTTTTATCTTTTGATCATCTTTAATTTTTCCATCGCCCCCGCATTTGGAGCATTTTTTTTCATAAATCTTCCCTTCGCCCTGGCACTCGGAACAGACGGATACTTGGGAAAAAGATCCGAAAAAACTCCGGCTTACACGCTCAATTTTTCCGCTTCCCTTGCAAGTTGGACAAGTTTTGACGCCTGCACCAAGCTCCCCGCCAGTGCCATTGCACCTATCGCACCGGACGCTTTTTCGAAGATTGACTTCCCTTTTGGCTCCGAAAACCATTTCCGAAAAGTCAATTTCCGCGTCAATTTGGATATCCCGACCTCTTTTTTTTCTCCTTCCCGACGGCTTTCCTCCGCCGAATATATTAGAGAAAATATCCTCGAAATCCGTCCCGCCGAAGTTAAATTCAAAGCCGCCCTGGCTTTGCTTGCCAAAATTCCCAAAATCGAATCCGGAAAAATCGAATCCTCCGCCCGGTCCGCCTCCGCCTTGAAACCCGCCCTGATCGAAAGTTCTCCCGAACTGGTCGTATTGCTGGCGCTTTGTCTTGTCGGAAAGCACTTGATAAGCTTCATTTATTTCCTTGAACTTTTTATCATCCCCGCCGGATTTGTCCGGATGATATTTGTGAGCCAGCTTCCGATAAGCTTTCTTTATCTCATCATCGGATGCTCCTTTGGAAACTCCTAATGTATCGTAATAATTATTCGCCATATATTTTATAATTCTTGTCCATATTAGCACTAAACAAAAAAATTAGCAATCTCTTGCCTTGAGTGCTAACTGATATAAGTACAAGCAGTCTTAAAATCTATTTCCAGCTGAAAATAAAGGAGCGGGAGTTCACTCTCTTGAACTTCCCGCTCGAAATAAGCGGCAGCAGCCCTAGGCTGAAACAATTATTCCGGCCTTTTTTCTTCGCAAGCCCTGCCACTTCCAATACTTCAGCCTTTTGTCCAGAATAAATAATTTCATCTGGGAAAAAAGGTCGCTAAGAATTATGGCTAAACCGATTATCACCAATATTCCAACTAAATATTTTTTCATTTTTATCTCCCTTTGACCAAAGAACTAATTTTGCTGCATAATTTTCCGCAACAGACTTAAATATAACATATTGAATAAAGAAATCAAATGTTTGTTATATTCGTAATTAAAATAAAAAAAGGCTCCCTGTGGAAGCCCTCTACATATCAAACAAAAAGAATGCGTGCAAGGCAAATCCTGACTAAATTCGCCGTCGCAATTGCAAATTCTTTCTTAAACAATAAATGTTCCCTTCTCCTTTCAATTTCATCAGATGATTCATGTATCCACGTATTTAAAGTACTTCGGATGGTTTCCGCATCATCAATCGATGTGCCATTTTTAAGCATTTTGTTAAACAGAAAATACTTATCTGGTAACAACATGCTCTCCTGAGGAATTAAAGCATCAACTTTTCTATGGCATTCTAAGCAAATATGTTCTACTTTTTCATTAATACCGCGTCTAAAATGTTCAGGAAACAAAACATTCAGGCGCCTAGTCCACCATTCATCATCTTCCTCGTTCTTCTTGCCTTTTGTGAATCTTTTGGGAATTATATGATGCTCGTTTCTTTTTTTTCCAGGATTTTTGCAATAAGGACAACGGCCCACGGTAAACATATTCCCCCCTTTTTTTAAAAGAAGAAAAAAGATTTCAATTTATAAATGTACCCATTTTGAGTATATAATAATTTTTAATTATTTTCAACAATCTATTTTTAATATATCCTATACGTGTTATTGACAGAATACACTTTTATATGCTATTGATAATTGTGCACGCATATGCATACTGGCTTAGGTGATAAACGGCCTATCACACGGGCACGCGGTAGTCGCAAGGACTGGCTCCTCCTCCTTCCCAGTTCTTTCCCCTAGGAACCAAAGGCTCCCCGCGTATACGTACCTCCGGCTCGGATCTAATCCGAGCCTTTTTTATTAAAACCAAAAACCACCGGCGTCAGCCGGTGTGTGCGTTTAGAGCGTAGCCTTTAGCATATAATAAAAGCACCCCACTTTGGTCTAGGAAGGAGGTGCTTTTAATTATGACTAATCGACGACTCTATCAATTGAGTCATTGCACATACTACTGCAAATACCATTTAGTCTGGACTCCCAAGTATAGAGGTCCGGTCTTGGCAGATAACTACATTAAACAAGAACTCAAGCGAATATTCAAGATGATTGCCAAATGGAAAGGATTCAGAATCTATTCTTGGCATGTTGGAGATGAGCATATCCATCTCCATTTTACCATACCGCCGAAATACTCCGTAGCTTATGCTGTGGCAATAATAAAAGGAAAGAGCAGTTCTTGGATCAAGAAGAAAACCAAGAAATTTCCCTTGGGAACTCTTTGGTGCCGAGGTTACTTTATCTCAACTATCGGTATCAACGAATTTGCCATCAGAGCCTACATCGAAAATCAGAAGCGATACCAGAAAGAGCAAATAAAGCTCTTCTGAAAATATAAAAGCCGGCGTCAGCCGGCAGGATACAAACCACCAGCATCACGCTGGTGGTTTTGATTTTCTGCAAATATAGTTGACAATTTTTTCATTATTAATTAATTTTAAATTAGTTCTTTGTTTTCCAATACCACAATATTAACCCTCGGAGGTCAGCAATGAAAAAAGATCAGATCAAGTGGCAAA
>Ga0302251_1000498_pt1 | contig 36071 bp, 36 predicted proteins | sample AAG_RA_Gln_MG_FD_193534 | JGI IMG/M metagenome (GOLD analysis project Ga0302251, IMG submission 193534) | Enriched activated sludge microbial communities from anaerobic digester in WTTP, New Holstein, Wisconsin, United States - AAG_RA_Gln | ecosystem: Engineered > Bioreactor > Anaerobic >... | reverse complement strand
CCTTTCAGAATATCCGCCTGTTCTCCAGCATGACGGTTCTTGAAAATGTCATGGTGGGCCAGCACTGCCGGACGTCTTCCAGTATCTTTGATGCGCTCCTTCACCTGAAGCGCCACAAGCTGGAGGAAGTCAGGATCCGTTCCGTCTGTGAAGAGATTCTGGAATTCCTGGATCTGACACAGTATAAAGACGAAATTGCCGTCAGTCTGCCGTATGGTATTCAGCGTCACGTGGAGATTGCGCGGGCTATGGCATCATCACCGCGACTCATACTTCTGGACGAGCCTGCGGCCGGTCTGAACACCAATGAAAAAGTGGAAATGACGACACTGATCCGCAAGATCAGGGACAGGGGTTTCACAGTGCTATTGATTGAGCATGACATGAAGCTGGTCATGGGCATCTCCGACCGTGTCGCCGTTCTCGACTATGGCAATAAGATCGCCGAAGGAAAGCCTGAGGAGATTATGAAAAACGAGCGCGTCATAGCAGCGTATCTCGGAAAGGGGGCGGAGCAGAATGCTTAAGGTTCAAGGCATTGACGTTTTTTATGGCGGCATTCACGCTCTCCGCGACCTGTCTTTTGAGATCCCTGCAGGGAAGATTGTCACTTTGATAGGCTCTAACGGCGCTGGCAAGTCCACGACTTTGAAGGCCATTTCGAATCTGGTGAAGTGCAAGGGTCAGATCCTTTTTGAGGAGGAGAACCTGCTGACGCTGCCATCGGAAAAAATCGTTGGTAAGGGCGTCATTCACGTGCCGGAGGGTCGCAGAATCTTTACAGCCCTGACGGTGGAAGAGAATCTGGATATGGGGTCTTATTTGCGCAAAGATAAGGATGGCGTGGCTAAAGACAAGGAATTCGTGTTCAAGCTCTTTCCGCGGCTGAAAGAACGGGCGAAGCAGATGGGTGGAACGCTTTCCGGTGGCGAGCAGCAGATGCTGGCTATTGGCCGCGCCCTGATGTCGAAGCCCCGCCTGCTGATGCTGGACGAGCCGTCCATGGGCTTGGCGCCAATTGTCGTCCAAGAAATCTTCAGCGCCATAGCGGACCTGAACAAGACGACGGGTCTGACGGTGCTGCTGGTAGAACAGAACGCCAACATTGCCCTGCAGCTGGCAGATTACGCTTACGTCCTTGAGACCGGCAGCATCACCATAGAGGGTGAAGCGAAGGCCCTGCTGACGGATGACAGGGTGAGGAAGGCATATTTAGGCGAAAGCTAGAGACGTGCATAAACAAAGAATAAGCCGTATGAAAGAGAGCTCGCTCTCTGAAGTACGGCTTATTCTTTGTTTATATAGGGCGCAGCCCGGTACCGAAGCGCAGCGTAGCGGAGCGAGGTAGCACGTCTGTATGGTGAGTTGTGCGTTGCGTTGGGGTGTAGCCTTATACCGAAGCGCAGCAATCCGCCGAACGCAGTGAGGAGGATTGCGGGGCAATAGGCGCCAGCCGCGAGGTGCATGTCTGTATGGTGAGTTGTGCGTTGCTCTGGGGCGTGGCCCTATACCGAAGCGCAGCGATACACCGAACGCAGTGAGGGGGATTGCGGAGCAATAGGCGCCAGCCGCGAGGTGCATGTCTGTATGGTGAGTTGTGCGTTGCTCTGGGGCGTGGCCCTATACCGAAGCGCATCAATACACCGAACGCAGTGAGGGGGATTGCGGGGCAATAGGCGCCAGCCGCGAGGTAGCACGTCTGTATAGTGAGGTGCAATTATATTACCGTCCACGTCCCCGGGTCCAAGTTGGTGTCAGTCACTCAGTTAATGTTGGTGTCTGACACCGAGTTTGTTTTGGTGCCAGAGCTTGTTAGGTGCAAGTCTTACAGGCCTTACGGCGACTTCAACTCATGATGACTCCCGCGCTAGCGATGTAATTTGCCCATCACACAAAAAAAGGAAATTGGAGCAGCCGCACCAATTTCCCACAACTAATTCGGTTAAGAGGAAAACGGCGCGCTTTGCCGTTTTCCTTTCCTTTTTTCATTCCCAACTGCAAGCCAAACCCCTACGCCCAATCCCAACTCTTAATCATCAAATCACAATGCTTTTCCAGCGTCTCCTCATCCACATGTCCATGATCCTCGACGCCAACTGTCACATACCCGGCAGTCCGGGCGGTTTCCAGAGCAAACAGTGCATCCTCGAAGACGACGCAGTCCTGCACATCAAGCCCTAACTGCCGCGCGGCCTCGTGATAAATGTCCGGCTTATTCTTGCCAGCCCCAACATCCGATATCGTCAGGATCACCTCAAAATAGTCATGAAGCCCAAAGCGCTCAAACAGCACGTCCACGTAAACCCGATCCGTCGTAGTCACCAGCGCCAGTTTGCGATCCTGTGCCCGTAGATGCTTCAAATATTCCAGCGCATAATGCTTAAACACCACCTGCTCGCCATAAGCCTGTTTCAGGCGCAGGTCATAATACTCGGCCATTTCCTGCAGATCCAGAGTCTCCTGATACCGAGCGGCGACGGCCTCGATCACCTGATCCAGTGTAAAGCCCTGCATGGCTTTATGGACCTCCCGTGGCAGCTCGATCCCGTGAGTCCTCAGATAATCCGGCATCAGGTGTCGCCACATCGTCATTGAATCAAACAGTGTGCCGTCCATGTCGAACAGAAACCCTTTGAACTTTTGCGGCAGTGAGGCGAGGGTCAGGTGACCATCGGCTATTTTATTTTTTTGAGGCTCTAAACCCATTTGTTCCATCTCAAAACGCTCCTTAACCTTCAATTCCAAAAGCTGGTATTAGCCGATGATCAGTCATCAGCCCCATCAGCCCCTAAAGCTCTGCATTACAACGTCACTTCATTTTAGCATATTTTCCCCACAATAAAGCACGGAAAAGGATTTGAAATCTTTTCAAAAATAATATAAAATCTCCTGGTAAGATTTCAAAAGCACCCAAATTGAAGCTTGGGAAAAACCACATAAGCAAAGGAGAAATTGAAAATGGCAAGCAAAGGCATCATCTGTACGACAAACAACGTAGAATATCTGGCATTTAGAAAGGCACAAATTGGCGGCGCGCGCTCCCTGGAGGAGCTCAAAGTTGTCACCGGCGCTTGCGGCGAATGCGCTGGCTGCAGCGAAAACTTAGACAACATTATGTCCATGCTCTGCGGCTGCAAAAACGTCACGTTCCAGGATGTCTTGACCGCGATCTCAGACGGCGCCACAACTGCGGATCAGGTCGCTGAAGTGACTGGCGCAGGCACAGACTGCGGCAAGTGCAAAGCACTCGTCGCAAATGTTATCGAGCTTGGCCGATAGTCATAGTCCCATCAAAATTACATCTTCACCCTAAGCAGAACCTAGTGTATCGGTTTGTAACTATCTAAACTAACATTTGTTTAACCTGCTGGCAAAAACCAGGCTTAAAATCCAGTTTATTCAGCATACTTAGTTATGGAATATAACACCAGGAGGAAAACCCCATGTACGTCATTTCGATAGTCATGATCGTCGCGTCCAACATTCTGTACCATATCGCTCAAAAGTCCACGCCGGATAAGATCAATCCTTTTGTGAGCTTGACTGTGACCTACCTGGTGGCGGCGGCACTCTCCATTGTCGCGCTGCTCTTCTACTAGACAGACAAGGGCGTCATTGAGTCCTTGCAGTCTCTCAACTGGACAGCCTTTCTCCTGGGCCTCTCAATTCTGGGCTTGGAGTTCGGCTTCCTGGCCGCCTACAGGGCAGGCTGGAACATCAGTGTGGGCAGTCTTGTGGCGAATATTGCCCTGGCCATCGCGCTGATTCCGGTGGGGATTATGATTTACAAGGAAGCCTTTGAGGTCAGCAAGATCTTTGGCGCGGTGCTGTGCATTGCAGGACTGATATTGATTAACAGATAGCAGAGGATATGGTATAATTAAGGCATAATTATGATTCAAAACGAGGTGTTAATATGCCGAAAATTTATCCGATCAAAGAACTGAGAAACACAACTGAGATCTCTGAAATGTGTCACGAGAGTCAGGAGCCAATTTACATCACCAAGAATGGTTATGGAGATCTGGTAGTCATGAGTATTGAAGCGTATGAGAAGGTTTTAGCTAAGCTTGAGTTGTATGAAAAGCTTGCTGAAGGCGAAGGGCAGCTGAGAGAACGTGAAAAAATGATTCCTGTGAAAGATGCCTTCTCAAGGATTCGGAGCAAATATGGGGAAAAGTAGGTACGTTATACGGCTAACACCCATTGCGGAACAGGATATTCAAGAGATTAGTGATTACATTGCATATGAGTTGAAAAATGAAATGGCAGCGATCGATTTTCTTGATAAGCTCGAGTTTCAAATTTTGAGATTGGAAGAGTTTCCATTATCGTGCGAGATCGTAAATGACAAATTATTACGACTTAAGAAATACAGGAAGCTGCTTGTTAACAATTATATTGTTTTTAACGTTGTGGACGAGCTAAAATTCGAAGTTGATATTGTACGCGTGTTATATGCTATGCGATCGTATAGAGATTTGCTCTAAAAAAATGCCCCAGCCTGTATCAATAACCAGGCCGGGGCATTTTCTATATTCAATTTAGTCGTCGTCACGCTCACTGTCATCGTTGTCGTCATCATCGTTGTTGTCATCGTTAATGTGATCATCGTCATCATCGTCATCATCATTATCATCTTCGTCATCGTCATGATCATCGTCATCATCACTATCATCTAATACAGCATCATCATCATTGAGTTCGTTCCTGCCATCATCATTTAAAACAGATTCGGATTCAACTTTTAAAATCTCACCAGTGACAGCGTCAATTTCGATTTCGTATTTCAAGTTGCCGGAAAGGATTTCGACATCGTATTCCAGACGGTCATCGTCATCAGCATCAAGCGACAGCTTGATAATGTCGCCACTGACTCTATTCAGCGCGATGGTTCTGGCTCTGTCAGCAGAAATGACATTTTCAGAAACGGTTACGTTAACCGAGGTTGAGGCTGAGGAAACACTGTCGGAGCTGCTGGAAACAGAATTGCGGTCATCGTCGCGGTCATCGTCATCGTCTGAATTGTCATCGCTACTGTCACGGTCGTCATCATAGTTTGAATTGTCATCAGAGTCGTCATCCCAGTCATCGTCGAGATCGGAGTCATCGTCGAGATCAGAATCATCCTCAAGGTCAAAATCGTCGTCCAGATCAAAGTCGTCATCATCAAAGTCGTCGTCATCCAAAACTGCGTCAAATAGTGTGGATGGCTTAAGGTCAAGCGTTTTCGCGACTGCCACTAGTTCGGAGACTTTCATTTCAGAGAGCTCTTCTCTCGAAAGCCGATCGTCATCTGCCAACAGCGTTTCAATGACCGCCAGTTTGCCGGAGGAAATGCCATCCTTATTGAGCTCGTCCCGGGCCACATCCAGCCGCTTGTTGACAATTGTTGCCTCAATCTGTTTATTCTCCAGGAACGCGGCGATCATTTTGTTCACTCGGTTCACCAGCGCCTCATTGGCCTGGTTGTCTTGAACGGTGATCATGACAAGGTTGTCCTGTCCGCCGCTGATATAACCTGTCAGAATCATGCGGTCCACGAGGTCATTGACTACGTCTTCCAGATCCCTGTCGCTTGGGCTGTAATCCTCTAGCAGCGCCTCGGCGTCGTCGTTCAGCGGATTGATCTCAATGACATCGTCCAGTCGGTTGGTGACGAGCTCGATGCTCGGATTCACATCAAAAGTAAGGGTATTGGCAGGGGCGTTCACAAAGGCAAAGGTGAAGGCGGCAGCGACCAGCAGGCCAGGCACCGCAAGCAGGGCGATCTTTTTACGTATTGTCATTTTAAGTCACTCCTTTTTTAGTAGGTCAGGTGTGTTATATCTGATTAACGCGTCAGGCGTGACTTTTATTGCATGACTTTAAAAGATTTTTTTAGCCGATGGTCATCAGACCACACCCTCAGTCATCCAGCTCAGTCTCTTCTTCTCCGTCAGCGCTGTCATCAGAAACATCTGTATCGTCCAAGTCATCATGATCGTCGAGATCTTCGTCGTCAAGATCTTCGTCGTCAACATCTTCAATGTCGTCCAGATCTTCTGGGTCGTCATCCGCAGCCAATTCGTCGCCATCTTCTGTGGCATCGTCATCCTCTGAATCATCAGCTGAGTCGACATCTGAATCCTCAGAGTCATCCAGTGCATCCGAATCCTCAGAGTCGTCAGAGTCGTCAGAGTCGTCTTTGACGTCATTTGACTCGTCGTTGAATTCGTCTTCGTCATCCTTGTCATCCTCGTCGTCATCATAGTCATCCAGCGTCTTGATCCTCTCCAGATCTGAGCTTTGAATAATTTTGTCGAGATCCAGCGTGACCTTTGAGGAGACTTTAATCAGCTGCTCCAGAGTCAGTTTGGCGAGGTCCTCAGTCTTGAGCTCTGGATCGAGGAGAATCATATTGCGGATCAGGGTCATTTTGCTGACGGAAATCTGGTTCGCCGCAGCATAGTCTGTGAGGGTCTGGGTTGGGTCGAGGGGCTGGGTTAAGACTATCGGCTGAATCTTTAAGCTTTGAAGGTAGGCGTGAATGGCCTGGTCCAGCTCGCTGAGCTGGCGGTCGCGCTTCTCGGGGTCCTCGTTGTAGACGGAAAGGAGAATAGCCGGTTCGCTGCTGCTGACGTAATCCCCAAGGACGAGTCGGTCCAGGAGCTCTGCCGCGACCGCTTCAAGATCTTTGCCCTTGTAGTCGAGGTCTTTGATCAGGGCCTCACTTTCCTCATCCAGACCGCTGAGGCGGATGACTTGGTCCTTTCGGTTGGTTTCAATTTGAAGGCTCGGATTGACATCCAGGTAGACCATGCTGTCGACCCAACGCGTATTCATCTGCCAGTTGACGAAGGCGAAGAGGAACACGGCAGCCGCGGAGAGGAGCGCCAGCGCGGGATTCAGGCGGTTTGACCGTTGCTTGAATAATTTCCCGTCAGTCTGGCTGGTAATCTCGTCATGGGCACTCATTTTTTCGTAGGGCTGTTGTTTTATAGACTCGAGGAGATCGATGGGGGCTTGATCCACAGCCCGCTTCAAGCGTCTTTTGAGTTGGTCTTCGTTCATGAGTGAAGCCCCCTTTCTTCAAGATAGCTGCGCAGCTTTTTCAGCGCGCGATTGTATTTGGATAAAGTCGTAGAAAGTCCTAGGCCGATGGTCTCAGCGATTTCCTTATGCTTCATGCCGGAAACGGCGTGGAGAAGGACGATTTGCTGCTCTTCCGTATTCAGGATGGTGAGCGCGGCTTCAAGTACCATGCGGTCTTCCGGATCTTCCACGTACGAAAAGCGCGAATTGTTTTCAATATCGGCGGCATCCAGCGGTGTGATCCGGCTGGATTTCCTTAGCTTACTGAGGTGGAGATTCCTTTGAATGGTGAACATCCAGGCCAGGGGCTTGCCCATGGGCTGGTAGAGGTGGGCCGCGGATAGGACTTTGACATAGGCTTCCTGGACCAGGTCCAGGGCTTCGTCGTGACTTCTCGTCAGAGAGAGGGCGTGGGTATACATAGTCCGCTCGGTGTCCCGGTATAACTGGTCAAAGGCGGACATGTCACCGGCGCCAATCCGCTCAAACAAGCCCTCGTCCACTTTGGCCGCAGAGCCTGCAACAGGCGGTTCTATGGAATTGTCGATGACAAAGCTGAACATAATCATAGAAACGGCCCCTTCTATCTAGATAACGCTTGTGCGTTGTGTTTTATTGCATTCTCGAGAAATTTCTTTCCTTGTTTATACCACGTGGGATGACGAATGAATCGGTTTTAGGTTCAGGGGGTTGGGTAAAAGGTGAAGGTCGATTGTGTGAAGGTGTTGTTTGATGACCATCGGCAGAAAAAATTTTTGGAGGCTGGAGAATGAACGCATTTTGGAGCTTGTTTGGACTTTTTAACGTTGCGGTTGTGATTGGATTTTTGGTGCTGACGGTTTACCTTTACTACCTGATGTTCAAGCTGGCCCACCGGGGGATCCGGGCGCTGGATCTGTATATCCGGGAGAAGGAGCGCGGCGGGAATTCAATGTAAGAGGAGACCTGCGCTGCCGGTGAAAACAATTTTATGTCAACCCGGAGGCGGCCTTGACCTCAACCCTGCTCTCGACATATAATGGTTGAGGTGAGGGGGGATGCCCGTGTGAAGCGCGTATTGACGCTGCTGTTGGTAATAGTCTGGGTTGCGGTGATTTACTGGTTCTCGAGTCAGGCCATGCAGGAGACGACACAGCAGACCTATGAGGTGCTGGTCCGGCTCGGGCTGGCGACGAAAGCGGAATTGATACGATCGACAGATCCGTCGGTTGTTTTGTTGAAATATTTGGCCCGAAAGGGCGCGCACCTGCTCTTGTTTACGGTGTTGGGCGGGTTTGTGACGGTGGCGTTTTTTACTTTGACGCGACGCGTAGGGCTGCGGCTGGTGTTGCCGGCCTGGCTGATTGCGAGCTTGGTTGGAGTCGCGGACGAGGTACATCAGTATTTTGTGCCGGGGCGAACCATGATGCTTTCCGACATGGCGCTGGATGCCGGAGGGGCGCTGCTGGGTGTGCTGGTTGCGTGGATGGCGATCTCGGTGATGCTGGCTGTCGGGCGGTTTGTCAGAAAAGATCGAAAGAAGTTGAAAGAGTTCCGTCGGGGTTAATGGCGCAGTGGAGTTGGCGGCGTGACCATCGGCGGAATTTTTTTGGGAGGAAGCGGGGGTCGGGGAGACCTGGCGCATTTAAGTGCTTTTGCCGATGGTCATATAAAGGCATAATCACCCCGTGGAGAAAATGGTGTCAATAAACTTTCTTGTTGAATGCGGAAAATAATTATTTTGGCACATATTGTGCCAGATTTAAAATTGTATATAATTAAATACAATATCTTGAATTGGTCGGTCTTAAATCCCTGAAAGTCGGTTTACATAAGGCTTTCGGCCGAAAAATTCAACTTGACAAGGTTGTTTTATCTTACTATTCTGAAAGTAGATTACTGTGTGTTTCTTTAAAAGTTTGAAGGGGAGGATCGTTGATACGAAAAAGGCAAACCAGCTGAAAGGCTGGGACGCAAAGCGTAGGAGCCTAAGACCTTTTATTGGGGTTATGGCCGTCCGGCTGCCGTGTCAAGTAATCATAGATAAATAACCTACTTGACAGGGGGAAATACCATGAAACGTTATTTTAAATCATGGGCACAATCCCTTATTTTTGTGCTCATAATCACGCTTGCAGTACCGTTTGGAATGATGGGATTTGCGGAAACCACAGAGACTTCAATCACAAAAACTGCAGAACTTATGTATGGCGAAGTAAAGCTGGGATCTTACACCGCAACGCTAAATGAGGATAAATCTTCCATTGCTTTGGATCTTGAAATGGAAGATGACTTCATTTTGACCTCAGTGAAAGTTCGTCTCGAGACGACGACTTCTGATGCCATAGCTTTTGAATCATCTGTAGTCCCAATCGAAACAACCTTTGAGTTTGATATCAATGAATTTGAGGAATTTGATATTGTGGTTGAAGTTGAAGCAACGAGGGAAGAAGTAGTCGGCGTTAGGTATGAAGAGAATTTCGAAGATTATTTTGGATTTGATGACAATGACAATATTAAAGGAAACATTCACTTCAGTTTTACAAGTGAATATGAAATTTTCATCAGCAGGAAACAGCTAGAAGGCTTAGCGAGTGCCTACTTTGTCAATGAAATAAGTTTTTCTGATTATCTTGAAGATAAATCCAACGGAAATGACAAGGGCAACGGAAATAGCAATGGCAATAACAGTGTCAAATTCAAAGGTCGCTTAGCACTGCTTGAAAGTGACAGTGTTACTGCTGCACATGCCAATGAAATTCATTATCTCGTCAATAACCGTGAAGATTTATCTGAAGATGAAGTACAGGAAATTATTTGGAATCTGCTTGGCAATGACATTGAATTAGATGGGGATACATTAAACACGATTAAAGAAGAGTCTGAATCATTTGAACTGAAGCCGGATGATCTATTCGCTGTCATTATGGAGCCGTTTAAAGCGGACAGTGTTGGCGGCACAGACGGAGATACGGAAACAAATGATTTTGATAAGTTTATTACTTTAATCAAGTTAACGGATTCGGCATTTAATGAAATTGATGTTATTGAAACTGTTAACTATGAAGCAGAGGCGAAAGTCGATTTTAACCTCGAAAATGAAGATCAAAATCCTGAAACTGGAGCTGTCGATGACAATAGTACTGGCGACTCGAATGGCCCCGGAAATGATGGAGACGAGGATGAAGCAGTTGTAGATGACACGAATGAAGATGACGGATCTGATGACAATGGAGAGACTTCTGAAGACGAGCAAGATGCAGACGACGCCATTACTGATCAGGATGATGATGACAATGATGGTTCAAATGGTTCAGGTGGCTCTTCAGTTGGTGATGACCAAGAACAAGACGAAGAACAAGATGAGAATTTGAACGAAGAAGATGAATCGCCATCAGGTAATAGTGACTCTGATAAGGATGACAAAGAAAACGAGAAAAACGATGGAACAAAACAAGATCAAACAATAACTAAACCTACAGAAATCGTTGTTGAGGCTCCGACCCCAATGGGATCATCAGCTTCGGTCGAGACACCGGTCAATGTTCCGGTAGAGACTGAAGAATTGGAAGACCTTGAGGAAGTTACTGAACCAGAAACGCCTCGTGGAAATCCAGCTTTGGATAAACTTCCAAAAACAGGTGAAATCCCGCCATATGCCTATTACGCAGCTGGGACACTTTTGCTGGGCCTGGGAGTTGGGCTGAGAAAAAAGTTCTAAACGTTATGAAACGAACTGATTCTACAGTAAAATGAAGCACACACAGTAAGGCGTCTCTGTTGATGGAGGCGCTTTTTTTTATGTGTTGAATGGCAAAATCAAAGACCGTTAAAGAAATAATTATGATCCTAAGTTTTCAGAATTCGTGCTATATTATACAGAATACATAATACACAATGTGTGTATTCAATAAATTCTAATTCTGAAAGCTGGAGGTTGTTATAGATGGGACTGCATGTGATCGATGAAGCAAAACGCTGCTTAAAGTGCAAGACGCCGAGGTGTGTCAAAGGGTGTCCGGTGGGAACGGCAATTCCGGAGATGATTGGGATGTTGCTGGAGGGCCGGATTGGCGATGCCGGCAAGATGCTGTTTGACAACAATCCGTTGTCGCTGGTGTGTTCGCTGGTCTGCCCCCATGAGGCTCAGTGCGAAGGACACTGTGTGCTTGCGGCCAGGGGGACGCCGGTTCACATCAGCAGTATTGAGAACTACATCTCCAATTATAGTTTGGATATGTTGCCTTTGGCTGCGGGGGTGGGGGACTTGGGAACCATCGGCATAGTGGGCTCTGGGCCGGCGGGGATCACGCTGGCGTTCATTATGGCGCTGAAAGGGTATAAGGTCACCATTTTTGACATGAATGACAAGATTGGGGGCATTTTGCACTACGGGATTCCGGAGTTCAGGCTGCCCAAGGAGATTATTGCGCGGCTGGAGCGGAAGCTGATCGAGCTGGGGGTGGTGATTCGGCCGAACGTGCTGATTGGGCCGGTGCTGACAGTGGACGACCTGTTTCGGGACGGGTATGACGCGCTGTTCATTGGGACGGGGGTCTGGAATCCGCGAAAGCTGGGGATCAAAGGGGAGACCCTCGGGCATGTGCATTTTGGCATCGATTATCTGAGAAATCCGGGTGCCTACAGGCTTGGGGACCGGGTTGTCGTGATTGGAGCCGGCAATGTGGCCATGGATGTGGCGCGTACCATTTTGAGGCATGGTGTGCGGGAGGTGACGATTATGGCGCGGTCGGGGCGGGAACGACTATCGGCCAGGAAACACGAAATTGACTACGCGGAGATCGACGGGGTCAAGTTCGAGTACTACAAGGCGCCAGTTGAAATTAATGCGGGAGGCGTGGTTTATAACGAGACGGTCCTGACGCCTGATGGGATCGCGCTGGTCGAGGGAGGCCGCGGGCTGCTTGAGGCAAGTGCCGTGATCATCGCAGTGAGCCAGGGGCCAAAGTCGAACATTGTCAATTATACGAAGGGCATTCAGATTGATCACCGTGGTCTGATTATGGCGGATGAAGAAGGACGGACGACGCGGCCGGGGGTTTTCGCGTCCGGAGATGTGGTGACAGGTGCGCGCACGGTGGTTGAGGCGGTGAAGTACACGAAGCAGGTGGCGGAGAGGATGGATGCGTATGTTCAGGGGGCGCGGCGTGGCGCTGAAACAGAGGCTGAGGGATAGGGTGCGGATAAATGCGAGTGCTGTGGGCGGTTGCGGGCAGACGCATCGGTTGAGAACCGTTATCGCAAGCTCTGGCACCAAAAAAATAGTTGTCCGCGTCCCCAATTCTAAACTGGGGACGCGGACGGAAATGAAATTTCCATTAAAATACCATTAAATGCCTCGATTCAGGTTTATAACTCCTAATAAAGGGCATACTGGAAATGTGTGTATGAAGCAGGTCGTCGCACTCGAGTACTATTCATGTCATAGTCATTAACAGGAGGTCGTTGGATGTTTGAAGTTTTTGTCGTATTAGTCGCCTGGGGCATACTTGGAGGCACATTTGGCTCGGCCTGCAAGTCGCTGGCACTTCGCAGCGGTCGAGGCTGCGAGGCCGACCGTTGGTTCTGGATTGGCTTCTTTTTCGGCCTCAACGCGCTGCTTATTTTATGGATCTTGGGCTGGAATCAGCCTGTCTCAAGCGGTGGCAGCGACCAACCCTCGGCAAAACAACTCAGCACCTCCAGCTTCCCGTATGATCAGTTCCGCCTATAGGAGGTAGTCAGATGAAGAAAAAATTGAAAAAAGCCATCCGGTTCCTGATTGTGTTTTCTGCCGTCGAGCTGGGCACATATCTTTTCTTGTCACGCAGAACTATGGACGCCTTCAATTTCGAATTCTTTTTCTTCGTCTGGGCGTTTCTGGCCCTGATCACGCCACTCGTGCTGTTCTTTGGAGTTGAGAGCCGCGGCAACCTTCTTGCCGTGGGACGGGTGTATGATCACAACAATGTCAACACCATGGATCAGATGGCGCCCAAGTCGCCTCCTTCGCAGGCGGCACCGCTCCTGGCCCTTCTGAGTGCCTACGCCACGCCGTTTGTGGTGAATCTGGTGCTTTACATAATCATCATGTCGTGAATTTTATGGAGGTGAGGTTGGTGGCTTTGTGACCATCGGCAGCATCTCTTTTTTCTTTTTTGTGCCGATGGTCAGGTGCGGACAACGTGGATGCCCATTGGTGTCCAGGCCTCTCAAGTGTTATACTGAAAAAAAGGTTTACAGGAGGTCAACATGGAGCTGCGCGTGCTGGGGCCGGGCGAAACCGGCGACTATATAAAGTTTGTGAAGCAGCTGAATAAGATGGACCCCCTGAGAAGAGACATCATGAGTCCGACCCTGGAGATGATCCTCGCGGGTAAGGGTGTCTTGGCGAAGTCGGCGTTTCTTGAACCGGTGCTGGTCGTGGATGGGGGAAGGCCTGTGGCAGCTTGTGTCTTTGCCCAGGTGGACCGTATGCCCGAAGTCCTTCAGCTGGCCTGTTTTGAAGCTTTGGAGGGTCAGGAAAAGGCTGTCGGCCTGTTGGTGGCCCGCGGGCGGACACTTGCCCGGGAACGAGGTGCAAAAAAGCTCCTGATTGGCCTCAATTTCCACGTGAACTATGGGCTTGGCATTTTGGCGGATCACTTTGATGAGGCGCCGACTTTTGGCAGCGCCTACCACCCGGCCTACATAAAAGATTATTTTGAGGGGATCGCCACGGAGACGGTCTCTATGCTGACTTATGAAGCGGACCTCGACGCCTTCGAGGTGCCGGTGTCTGAGCGCCTAAAGCGCAGGATTTCCAAGGACTATAGGGTCGAGCCTGCGGATTTCAAGCATCTGGAACGAACCGCGCGGATTTATACGGAAATCAATAACGCGGCTTTTGGGGCGCATCGGTTTTATTACCAGCGGCGCATTGATGAGGACTTAGAGCTGTTTCGGGAGTTCAAGGCCTTCCTGAAGCCTGAAAATCTTCTGTTTTTGTATTTTGGCGATGAACCGGTGGGCTTTATGCTCTGGTATCCTGACTTTAATCAGGTGATGAAGCCGGGGGAGACTATTGGCCTCAGGACTTGGCTGAGGTGGAAACTTTGGCCGGGGCGGATCGACACCATGAAGATCGTGGAGCTGGGCGTGATCCCGGAGCACCAGAGCCGGGGCGGTGTGGTCCGGCTCTTCGAGGCGTGTCGGGAACGGGTTCGCGGTCGCTTCAAGCGGTGCGAGGCGGGCTGGATCCTGAGCGAAAACACGGCCTCCCGGGGCTTCGGCGAGCGCTGGGCGGACCGGGAAGGTCATCATTACAAGGTTTTTCTGATTGAGGTGGACGGTGAGGACGGTGGGCTATGATGGGACCGGGAAAATCAAAGAGCCTCAAAGCGGAAGTTTCAGCCAACGTCCCAGTAATGGATTTCCGGTGTTTCGAGCGGGCTTCGGAATTGCCGCCCGCCTGGGACGCCTGCCTGGCAGAGTGGCGGCTTGGGACGCCCGGTGGCGGGGCGATTTATCTGGAAAAGGCATTTCTTGAGTTTCTGGATGCTGTCAATCCCTGCGGCCAGCGCTACTGGTTTTCGGAAGACGCTGGGGTTTTGTTTGTGACTTATGAATTGAAGCTGAATCTGCTTAACTTTGCCAGGTTTGGGCGCCTGGCTGTGCCTGCAACTGTCATAGGTGTGCCGTTGTCCGTGGCTGCGCCGGGCTTCGCGACTCGGGAGGCTGAGGGACGGATGTTTATGGCGCGTTGGATCCGGCGCCATTTGAAGGGCTTGACCGTCATTCTGAATGTGCCTGAAGGCGAAGGGTTTGAGCTGCCGGAGGGGCTTACTCTCTCCAGTTATGTGCTGCCGCTGAAATTTATGGATTTTGAAGACTATGTCGCGGCCCTGCGAAGCCCCTATAGACGGCAGGTAAAAAAAGCCCTTGAAGCTTTTGCGGGGGTGGAGGTTTTTGAGTTGGTGACGCGGACAGATTCTACTTTGGTGACGCGGACAAAAACGGAGTTGGGGACGCGGACGAAAACAAATCCGGTGCCGGAGCTGAACGGTGTTAATCAGTCTGAATCCAAGTCCCCACAAGCCTTTGAGCCGGATCTCTATCCGCTCTATGTGGACGTCTTCAATCATTCCAAAGACCAGCTTGAAAAGCTGGAACCCATCTATTTCGAACAGTTCCCGGGCCGCACGTTTAAATTCACCCACAACAGCCGTCCCCTAGCTTTCGTCCAAACCCTGGATGAGCCTACACCTGCGGGGCTCCTCCGGCATTTTGTTCTGGGAGGTTTTGACCGGTCTCAACTCCAGAAATTTGATCTGTACCGCAACCTCCTTCTCCAACTTATTAAAGAAGCTCTTGCCGATGGCTGCACCGCCATCAACCTCGGCCAGACCGCTGCGGAAAGCAAGTCTAAGACCGGGGCTTCGGAACATCTGAAGTACCTCTATGTCGCCCATTCCAATCCGGCTTTGCATAAGCTGCTGGGAACCTTGGTCAAACATTTTTCGTATCAGCGATACAGGACGAAACATCACGTTTTTAAGTGAGGACGCGGGCTTCATAATAGGTTTGGGGGTGTCAAATGCGAATTCTACTCATAAAATGCCATGGCAGGTCGCTGATGGCGCGCCTCAGGCCTATTGTGACAGAACCGCTGGAGCTGGAGATGATCGCGGCGGTGCTGAACGGCTTCTCAGAAAGTGGTCTTACCTACAGAATGTTCGATCCTTGGCTCGAGGGCGGCAGCGCGAAGCGAGTAATTGAAAGGGAATCCCCGGACGTCCTTATCCTCAGCGGGTATGTGACGGCGGTTGATGAGATCATTGATTTGGCAAACTATGCGAAAACACGGAAAGAAAACTTGGCTGTCTGGGTCGGTGGTGTTCACGCAGAAGGGTGTCCGGAGGACTTTTTCGTATCCTCTGTAGACGCTGTGTTTTACGCGGATGCCCTTTGGGGACTGACGGCCCTTCTGAACTCGCATTTTGAGTTGGGGTCAGATCTTCCTTCCCTCTGCAAAACAACGCCGGGACTGGCTAGCAAGAACCTCCGGGGAGAGTGGGGGAGGACGGAACCATCGGCAGAAACAAAAGCTTTTGAGATGCCCAGCCCGGACCGCAGGTATTTCGAGGCGCACAAACACAAAATCCGTTATGTGGAGAAGCGGAAGGTCGCCCTGCTGAAGACGGCGCTGTCCTGTCCGCACCAGTGCGAGTTTTGCTATTGCCGGCTGCTGAACGGGGGCGAGTACCGGGAGCGACCTATGGAAGACGTCATCAAAGAACTGCGCAGCGTCAACGCCGACACCATCTGGATCGTGGACGACTGCTTTTTGACGACGGCCGAGCGGGCGAAAGCCTGGATCGAGGCGCTGGAAGGACTGGCGGCTGAAGGCGTCAGGAAGAGGTTCATAGCCTATGCCAGGGCGGATTCCGTGGTGCGGCTGCAAAACTACGTGCAAAGGTTGAAAGCCTTGGGATTCGAGGAGTGGATCGTGGGCCTGGAGGCAGTGGAAGATGCCCAGCTCCGGCAGCTTGGGAAGGGTCTTGAGGCTGAAGACAACGCCGGGGCTGTGTCGGTTATCCGAGCCGCCGGGGCAAGGCTGACGGCTTTGTTTTTAGTATCGCCGGACGACAGCGCCGCGGATTTCAGGCGGCTCGCAGCGTGGATCAAAGCCCACGGGGTGCGGCGTTATACCGTGTCGATCCTGACACCGCTGAAGGGGACAACGGTTTACGAACAGTACGCGGACCGAATGATGGATCCTCGGTTGGCGCGGCCAGCCCGGTTCGATTTTCTGCATTTGGTGATGAGGCCGACTCGGATGCCGGCCTGGCTGTTCTATCTGAGGTTCTGGTGGTTGTCTTTGGGTGCACGGTTGAAGTGAGGAAATCGGCAATGTCTGAAAGAAGGAACTTGGTGTCAGACACCGAGTTTCCCGTTTGGAGGTGGCGTTCATGAATGTGGTTTGGGATTTTTGGTCGAAGTTTTATGAGCGCCTGTGGGTTCAAAAGGTGTCCCTGGGACCGACCCGCCGGGCGGTGGCGGCGAAGCTGGCTGGCCGTCTGAGGGCGGAGTCGAGGGTGCTGGATGTGGGCTGCGGCATTGGCGAGCTGTTGGGTGAGCTGGCACTGGAGGCTGGAAAGGCCCAAAAGACAAGTGCTGCTTTAGATGGCTGTGAGGCCGCCATCGGCCAATTCACTGGCATTGATGCCTCACTGGGCATGATCGCGAAGGCGCGGCGCCGGCACCCTGAGCTGACCTTCGAAGTTAGGGACGCGTCGGCGCTGCGGGGACTTGTGCGAACGAACCAGGAGCACGAAAAGTTCGATGTGGTCCTGTGTACCCATTCGCTGCCGTACTATGCGGATCCGGACCAGGTCCTGGCGGACATGGCGGCGGTCATGGCGCCTGAGGGTGTGCTGGTTCTGGCGCAAGCGTCGGCGAATTCGACTTACGATGCGGCGGTGTTGTCCCTGGTGAAGCTGACGACCGGGACGGCAAGCTATTACAGTGTGGATGCCCTGAAGCAGATGGCGGCAGGGCTATTTGTCGTGGAGTCCGTGGAGAAGGTGAAGACCGCGTGGTTCATGCCGTCGATCATATTGATGGTGCTGCGTTTGAAAGCAGGGGAGGCGCAGATTTTGGGAAATATTACGGGAAATGCTCTGGCACCAAATCAACTTTGGGGACGCGGACAAAAACAAAACGGGGGACGCGGACAGGAATTGAACCAGGGACGCGGACGGGATATTCAATCCCCAAATCCGCTCAAAATCCTGCTCCTGCGGGTGATGCCGGATCCGGATACCATTGGCCTCCAGCACGTCATGGTCTGTGAGCCGCTGGAGCTGGAATACCTGGCCTCAAACCTGGGTGCGGACGGCCACGAAACCCTAATCGTCGACATGATTCTGGAGCATCGCCCGCTGATAGCCTTCCTGGACGAGTTCCAGCCGGAGGTCGTTCTCATGAGCGGCTACATCACGCATGTTGGCACCCTCAAGGATACCGCAGCGGCCATCAAAGCCTGGAATCCCGAAACTCAGATTGGTGTCGGCGGCGTCCATGCTGAGGTGGTGCCGGAGGACTTTCAAACAGAGCAAAGCGAGCCGCCTGTCTTCGACCGGGTCTTCACACAAAACGCCGTCATTGAAGCCCGGATCTGGCTGGGGGCTGCGCGGGAAACCGAAGGGCTCCTGCCTCCGGACCGAAGCAGCACCGCCCGCTACAGGGACAGATACTACTACATGTTCCACAACCCCTGCGCCCTCATCAAAACCTCCTACGGCTGCCCCTACGACTGCAGCTTCTGCTTCTGCCGGGAGATCACCGGCGGCGTTTACAGCGAGCGGCCCATCCGTGAGGTCATTGAGGAGCTGAAAACCATCCCTGAGGAAGAGGTCTACATTGTGGACGACGACTTCCTGGTATCGGCAGAAAGGGTCCAAAACTTCTGCGAAGCCCTGGATACTGCAGGCCTCAGCAAAAAGTTCCTGATCTATGGCCGGGCGGACTTTGTCGCCCGCCACGAGCACATTATTGAACGCTTTAAAAAATCTGGCCTAAGGGCTGTGATCATAGGTCTCGAATCCGTACGGGCTCAGGACCTGGACACCTACAGCAAGCGGACCAGCCTCGAAGAAAATGAAAAAGCCGCCGCCATTCTGATGCGCCACGGCATCGAGCTCTATGGCACGCTGATCCTGGGCATGGACTTCGACAAAGAGGACTTCAACACCCTGAATCGCTGGCTGAAAGCCAACCGTGTCCACTTTGTCAACCTCCAGCCCCTGACGCCCCTGCCGGGCACCGCGATCTTCGACGACTACAAAGACCGACTCTTGGTCCCTCGGGAGGACTATCCTAAGTGGGATTTGGCACATCTGGTCCTAAGGCCGGAAAAACTCAGCGTCCGCGGCTTCTATTGGGAGATGCTGAAGCTCTATCATAAGCGCGTGGCCGGCCCTGCCCATGTGGTCAAGTTGATCCGCCGCTATGGCCTTTTGCCGGTGCTCAGGCTGTCCGTGGGTTCGGCGCGGGTGAGCCTTCAATATTTGAAGAAAATTCGCCAAGGCTAGCCGCTTCAAAGGCGTCTGGCCAAAGATGAGAACCGAAAGGGGCACAGCACCATGGAGAAGAGGTTGGCGGATGAGCGACCATCGGCAGAAGCACTGGAAGCACTGGAAGCACTGGAATCACCGAAAAAGAAGAAGGTCCTGCTGATCCAGTCGTCACCCTACGCGGGCAGCGGGCAAAATAAAAAGCCCATCAAGAAGGGCCGGCTCTACTTCGTGGGCCTGGGGCTGCCGCTGCTGGCGGCGCTGACGCCGCCCGACTGGGAGGTGGAGATCATCCTGGAGACGATCGAGGAGATCCCCTGGGACACGGACGCGGCGCTGATCGGGATTGGCAGCATGGGCCACGCGGTGGTGCGGACCCTGGACATTGCGCGGGAGTTCCGGGCCCGGGGCAAGACCGTGGTCCTGGGCGGCTACATGGTGAGTCTGATGCCCGAGGAGGCCGGGAAGCACGCGGACGCGGTGGTGGTGGGCGACGCGGAGGACTTGTGGCCCCAGCTTATCCGGGACTTTGAGGCGGGGACGCTGAAGCCGCTTTACAGGGCGGCGAGTCCGGGGACCGGTTCAAAGACGGTTTTAGCCCGTGGTCCCGTTTCCGCCCCCCACGCTGATTTGGAGAAGGTGGGGGAACGGTCACCGTCACCGCCTGACAACCTCTACCACACACCGTCCCCTCGGTTCGACCTGATCGTGAACAAACGCATTGGCGACTTCCTGCCGGTCCAGGCGGGCCGGGGATGTCCCAACACCTGCAGCTTCTGCTCGGTGTACTGCCTCTACCGGGGGCGCTACCTGAAGCGGCAGCTGAAGGAGGTGCTGCGGGACGTGCAGCAGGTGCGGGATCTTGGTTTTAAGAAGTTCTTGCTTCTGGACGACAATATAGGCGCGGACCGCCGGTATTTGCTCGCGCTGTGCGAGGGGCTGAGGCCCCTTGGGATGCAGTGGCTGTCCCAGTGCGACATTTCTGTGGGGCGGGATCCGGAGCTGCTGGAGGCTATGGCCGGGGCGGGGTGCATTGCCCTGAGCTTTGGGCTGGAAAGCCTCTCGGAGCAGAGCCTTCAGGGGATGGACAAAGCCTGGGCGGTGCCGGGGGATTATCCGGCGCTGCTTGCGGCGGTGCGCCGGGCGGGGATCGACCTGTCCACGGAGATGGTGGTGGGCGGTGAAGGGGACACCCTGGAGTCCATCCGGGCGACGGCGCGGTTCATTGAGGAGAACCGGATTGTGGTGCCGCGGTTCTATATTTTGACGCCGATCCCCGGGACGGATTATTTTGAGGCGATGCAGCGCGAGGGCCGGATCGTGAACTCGGATATTTACGCTTATAACGGCAGTGAAGCCGTGCATCAGCCCCGGCATATGAGCCCGGAGGCGCTGACGGTGGCGTACTGGTCGCTGTACGAAGAGGTGTTTTCGCTTCGGAGCATTGTGCGGCGATCCCTGCTTCGGCGGGAGGTTCTGGGGTCGCCGGGGGCGCTGGGCCGGGCGCTGTTTTATCTGGGCGTGAATTTGTATTACAGGCGGCAGATCCGGCAGCGGATTACGCCGAATATTATTTGAGTTTCAGCCGATGGTCTGTTAAGTCACCATCGGCATAAGCACTGGGTTTAGTCTTTGAGTTACATTTGGGTCGATGAGGGAGGGACTGTGATGCGCGTTTTACTTGTGAGGCCGGCTCGGACACCGCAGTCCGTGACCCTGGGGGAGATCATGTTTTCTGAGCCCCTGGGCCTGGAGATGGTTGTTGCGGCTCTGAAAGAGCTGTATGAGATTGAAGTGTTGGATTTAATGGCGGTGGAGGCGGCCGGGAAGAAGGGCGCGGCGGATCAGGCGCTGGCTCGGAAGCTGGAAGGGTTTAGGCCCCATGTGGTGGGGCTGACCTCGTTATGTGTGGATGTGCCGGCCGTTCGGCGTCTGGCGGCGATGGTCAAGGCCTGGGCACCCGAGACCGTGGTAGTCGTGGGCGGGACTCAGGCGTTTCTGAATCCGGAGGCGTTTTCCGTCCCTGAGGTGGACGCGGTTTTGCGGATTTCAACTCAGGAGCGGCTGAAGGGGCTGTTTCGGGAGATTGAGAAGTTCTTAGGTGAAGGAGATGGAAATGGAGATGGAGAAGGAGATGGAAGGTGTAAATTTACACTAAGCTCTGGTACAGAATTGGAGTTGGTGCCTGACACCAACTCCAACTTGGTGACAGGCACCAACCTCCAAATTTCCTCAGAGCCCCGCACCAACGACTACTGGCTGCCGGACCGGACCGCCACCCAATCTTGGCGCCACCAATACGCCTATTTTGGCTTCCGGCCCTGCGCCATCATGCAGACCTCCCAAGGCTGCTCCGCTCACTGCGACTTTTGCCTTAGATGGCGCATGGAAGGCCCCTGCGAGCGGGACTTCCCCATGGACTTCGTCATGGCGGACCTGAAGGCCATTGAAGAGCCCTCGGTCATGATCTTCGACAACGACTTCCTGAATAGTGGCGAGCGACTGCTTGAATTCTGCAATGCCCTCGACCAAGAGGGGATAAAGAAAAACTTCATCTGCTACGCCAGTGTCCACAGCATTCTTAAGAATCCGGAAGCCATTCTCAACTTTCGGGACCTCGGCCTGAAAGCCGTTCTCGTCGGTTATGAATCCTTCAGCGACGCGGAGCTCGCGGTCTATAAAAAACCCTCCCGGGCACAGGACGCCGTCAAAGCCGCCAAGTGGCTAAAAGAAGCCGACATCGACGTCTGGGCCTCCTTCATGCTCCACCCGGACTGGACCCCCGCGGACTTTAAAGCCCTCCGCAGGCACATCAAAAGGCTGGCCCCCGAGATCGCTACCTTCTCACCACTCACACCATTCCCGGGTCTCCCCCTTTACCAGCATTACCAGAATGAGGGGCGGCTCCTGTTTGAGAAAGAGGATTACAGCGCCTGGAGTTTCGGCCAGGTGATCGTCCGTCCGGTGAACATGTCCCTGCGCGCCTACTACTTCGAAGTCTTGAAAACCATCCTCTACCTCAACTTCGTCTCCAACCACATGAGCTACATCACGAAGAAATTTGGCGCCGCCACCCTCCTCAGGATGTCCGGAGGCGCCATAAAGGTCTTCCTCCGCTATGTGAGACTCATGCTGGGGGCTGGGAAAGAGAAGCCGCGTGAACCAAAATAAGAGTGATGTCAAATGACCATCGGCAGCGTTTTAGGGCTTTAAAAAACCCAACGACATCTGCCGATGGTCATTCAACGTTCCCCCCACCCTTGCATGTTATACTTGTAACAATCAGCATTTTCCTGTAAAATATCCGTATTGAGAAACAATCTCAAATAGCATCCGGAACTTTAAAGAAGGAGTGATCGGTTGAGTGATTGAAAACGTCGAGAAGCGGTGGGCCATCCACCACAAAGTCATCTCCGAAGACACCAAATACAAGGTCATAGCCCTGTACGCGTTGGCGGTCCTGCTGGCGGGCTTTCTCTTCAACACCCCCCTCGAGATTCTGAAGGGCATGGGGAAAATTCTGACATCATCGAGCATCCTGTTGACGGATTACATGAAAATCGCCAATATTGGCAGCGCCTTTTTCAACAGCGGCCTGATGATGCTGATCGCCATAGGGGTGGCCAGAAAAAGCAAGGCCCATATGAATGGCTATATTATCGCGGCGGTGTTTACCATTGGCGGGTTCGCGATGTTCGGTAAAAACTTGTATAATGTCGTGAGCATCACAACCGGCGTGTACCTTTTCTCAAGAATACAGCGAGAAAAGTTTGGAAAATTTATTCTGATCGCCTTGTTTGGGACGGCGTTGGGGCCGCTGGTCAGCCAGATCACATTTGGATTTGGACTTCCACTTTGGATGGGCATCCTCATCGGCAACGCAGCGGGCCTGGCTACTGGGATCTTGTTGCCGCCCTTGGCCACCAGCTTCGTAAAATTTCACCAAGGCTTCAACTTATATAACATAGGCTTTACCGCCGGGATAGTGGGCACTTTTTTCATGGCAATTTTCAGGTCTTTCGGCCTCGAAACCCCTTCAGTTTATGAGGTTTCACAGGGCAACAACCAGACCTTCGCCATCCTCCTGGGGGTTTTCTTTGCCTCTATGATTCTGGTGGGCTATATCATGAATGACAAAAGTTTTAAGCACCTGAGAAAGCTGATGAGACAGCCGGGTCGTCTGGTTTCGGATTTTGTTACGACGGAGGGCTTTGGCGTAACAATGATCAATATGGGCTTGCTCGGCGTCTTCGGTGTGATCTACGTTTTCGTGGTCAAGGGCCAGTTGAACGGGCCGACTATCGGCGGCATTTTCACCATGATGGGCTTTGGCGCATTTGGGAAGCACTTGAAGAATGCCCTGCCAATCATGCTGGGGGTTTTTCTGGCAACACAGCTGAAACTTTGGGACGTCAATTCGACGGGGGCGATCCTGGCGGCGTTGTTCGGTACCACGCTGGCACCCATAGCAGGGCAGTTTGGATGGAAGGCTGGAATTCTCGCCGGTTTCCTGCATATGTCCATTGTCATGAACGTGGGGTATCTCCACGGCGGGCTCAATCTCTACAACAATGGATTGTCCGGGGGCATTGTCGCGGCCACGCTGGTGCCAATTCTGGACGCGTTTAGGGAGGAAGATAGCTTTGAGTAAGGAACAGGCAAAAGTCGTCTATATCATGAGTGAGCTGGTTCGCGTGTTTTTCAAGATGGGCATCACGGACATTCGGGTGGATGTCACCAACAATGCCCTCGAATCCACGGTGGAGCTGACAGGGGATGTCAAGCTGATCCCTATTTCGAAGATCGTGCACCTCAAGGAGGCCATTCACGGCGCGCGGCAGCTGGAGCTGGAGGAGTACTGGAAACTGGCTGGGGGCAATCTGCACTCTGAACTGGATCTGGTGGGCGCTTTGGTGGATGAAGCTGAGGTCGAGCACGACGGCGATACTTTGCGAGTGAAAGTGACGCGGAAAGTTTAGGGTCATGCATTGCGAGTGATTTTGATTTTGGCAGGTTGAATGTGAAATGACCATCGGCAGGGTCTTTGAGGCTTATGAAAAGCCCAAAAACCCTGCCGATGGTCATTCTTTTTGTTCCCCCGCGCAAAAGTGTCTTATTGATAACAATTATCGCAAGCTCTGGTACCGTTTTGAAAACTGTCCGCGTCACCAACTCAAAAGTTGTCCGCGTCACTCACTTAAATTAAGGTCGCTTTTCAAATATCAGCATCTCCACCACTTCCCCGGTCAGGGTGGTATCCTCGAAAGTGCCCGCCAGGGTGAAGCCGGCGCGCTCGAGCACTTTGACGGAGGCGGCATTTTCCGGGTGGACAGCCGCTTCAACAGCGCTGAGGCCGATGGTTCCAAAACCATAAGCCAAAACCGCCTCTACAGCTTCACCCATCAGGCCCCTGCCTTGACGCGCGGCACTGAGTTCATAGCCCAGTTCGGCTTTGTCGTCGGTGGGCACAAAGTTCCACAGGCAGATCGTGCCGATCAACCTGTCTTCCTGGCTGGCCGCTTCCGTAATAGCCCAATACAGCCAGTGGTTGTCCCGGATTCCCTTGTCAATTTTCTCAATAAAACGCAGGGCGTCCTCGGGCTCAGTCGTGGGCAGGCGGTCGATGTAGCGGTTGATGACGGGGTCGGTCCTAAGTTCGAACAGGGCTGCGGCATCCTCATGTGTCATAGGCCGGAGGACCAGCCGCTCTGTCTTCAGAATGGGAAAGTTTGAGAAATCAAGGGCTAGCATAGACAATGCCTCCTTGTGGGTTGGCGTTATGAGCCTCGTCGTGCAGAATTACTTCTTGCCGCTGAAGTTGGCGCTGGCCAAAATGTTGATGTCGTGGGTGAACGTCAGCTTGCTGCGGCGGCGCTTCTTGCGCAGGCCAAGCTCCACCAGGTCGTCCAGGAGTTCGGGGAATGGCTTGCCGGTGGCTTCCCAAAGGTAGAAACTCAGGGAGCCAGGGATGGTGTTGAACTCATTGACATAGATCTGCTTGCACTTGAAGGTTTCCGGGGTGCCGTTCGGATCCTCGGGCTCCAGGATGAAGTCGATCCGGGTGACGCCGGAGCAGTCCAGGGTCGCGAATGCTCTGCGGGCGTAGTCCTCAATGGTCTCCCTGACTTCGGTTGGCAGCTCCGCAGGGATGCGGCGCTTGGCACTCTGCATGCCGGCACTCGAGGCGCCTGAGCCGCCGCTGTTGGCAGTCGTGGCGCTGGATTTGGAACCGGAACCATCGGCAGAAGCCCCGCCTGCGTACTTGTCCTGGTAAGTCAGAAATTCGCTGGCGGTGATGGGCTCCTCGCAGACAGACAGCTTCAGCCCTTCCGCGTCGCCCAGGACGCTGATGTTGATCTCCTTGAGGCCATTGACATAGCGCTCCACCAGGACGCGCTCGGAATAGCGCCGCACGGTGGAAACCGCCTGCTCAAATTCGTCGCGGTCATGAGCAATGGAAACGCCAACGCTGCTGCCAATATCCGCGGGCTTGACGACGACAGGGTAGCCGAAGCGCTGCTCGCTCTCTTTTATGTAGTCTTCATCCTTGGCAAACCAGGTCTCCGTGTGGAACCAGAAATAGTCCACGACGGGGATGCCAGCGGCGCTGAGGACCTGCTTGGTGGCGATTTTATCCATGGTCAGCGCGGCGCTTAAGACACTGCAGCCGGTGTAAGGCAGCTGAAGCTGCTCCAGCATGCCCTGCAGAGTGCCGTCTTCTCCGTAGGAGCCGTGGAGGATGGGAAAGGCGAGGTCGATTTCCGTTACGACGTTATTCTTGAACTTGGACAGCGGTGATTTCAGAAGGGCAACCCGGCCGTTCTGGCGGATGGGCGTGACTTTCTGAGCACCTTGCATGGCGCTATTCAGGTTCTTGTAAGTCTCGATCTGGTCCAGGGCGCCGCCGGTGTACCAGTCCCCCTCCTTGGAGATATAGAGCGGGATGACGTTATATTTGCCTGAGGACTTCAGGTGCTGAATGGCCTGCAGCGCGGTGATGATTGAGATTTCATGCTCAACCGAACGGCTGCCGAAGAGGACGCCGACTTGAATCATAGGGAGCACTTCCTTCCTTGTATAATAGGTGCCCGGTGGGCGTCTGTTGAATTACAGTTAAAGTGTAAAATTACACTAAGCTCTGGTACAAAGTTGAGATTGGTGACAGGCACCAAAAATATTTCTGTCCGCGTCACCAAGTTAAAAAAATGTCAATTTACTCATTATAGCTGTCCGGCAGGTCGTTTTCGATCAGAAGGACATCTTCAGGACCCGCGAGCTGCTGAACTTTTTCAAAGCCTTCCTTAAGGTTTTTGACAATGTGGAGCCGGTCTTCCGGAAAGCCCTTTCGGCGAATGCCTTCCGCAATTGGGACGGTCCGCTTCGGGCCTACCAGAATGACTTCGTCACACACCTGGGCGATTTTTTCACCAAAGAGGCCATTGAGCCGCTCCTGTTCCTCGCCAAGTTCAATCATCCCCGGCGTCATGATGAGCTTCTTGCCGCCCTTCATGGCTTTCAGCACCTCCAGGGCATTGGATGCCCCCGTGGGATTCGAGTTGAAGGCGTCGTCCAGGACGAGCCAGCCGCCGCCGGCCCTATAGCTCGACAAGCGGTGCTGGACAGGTTTCATATCTTTTAATGCCCGCTGGAGTTCCTTTGCCGTGACGCCTAAATCCAGAGCAATGGCAATGGCCCCCAGCATGTTGTCAATGTTATGGGCACCCAAAAGCTGGGTGGAAAAAGTCTCAACGAGCTGCCCCTTGCGCGTATTGGCCGTTAAAGTAAAAGTGGTTCCCGAACCGGTGATTTCAACGTCAGACACGACACAATCCGCACCTGGTGCGCCATAAGTCAGATAGCGTACATCCGAACGGCGGGGAAGTCCGGCAACCAGAGGATCCCCCAAATTTAATGCAATAACGCCGCCGGGTTTAACACCCCTGAAGAGCTCGCCCTTCGTCGACGCGACATTTTCAATGGAGCCAAAAGTCTCAAGATGCTGAGGTCCAATAGAGGTGATGATGCCGTAGTCCACCGGAACAATATCACAGATTTCCTTGATGTCGCCCATTTCCTTGGCACCCATTTCTACAATGAACAGGTCGTGGGTCGAATTCAGCTGTTCATTGATGGTCCGAACGACACCCAGAGTTGTATTGAAGCTTCCCGGCGTCATCAGCACATTGAAGCGGCGCGACGTCAGCTCAGTCAGAATGTGCTTGACGCTGGTCTTGCCGTAGCTGCCGGTAATCCCCACCAGAACCCGGTCCGGCCTCTGAGACAGGCGGTCCCTGGCGCTCTGAATGAATTTGTTTCGGATATGGCCCTCCACCGGCGCGTTCACAATATTCGCCAGCAATACGAACAAAGAAGAATAGGTAATCATGAAGGCCATCAACACCAGGGAGAAGAGCGCCTTTTGCGCCCATAGACCAAGCCCGAAGGCTAAAAGTCCCAAAACAGCAGCACTGACGAACAGCCGCTTCACTCGGGCGGTCCAGACCAGTTTGATCTTTGCAGGCTGGTACGTGATGCTCACAAAAAACATGTAAACAGAAAGCGCCATAAATGGCAGCCCCAGCACGAATAGAGGTCCCTTAACCCAGTGGGAAAGCCCCGGGAAGAAGGAAGGCAGCAGCGCCGGAATAAGTCCCACCAAATACATGAGATCACTCTTTTGGATGATCCTATTCTGGTCGTCATTCAGCCAGCGCATGTACCGGTCATTCCGATAGCTGTTCTGCTGCAGCATGTGCAGATCGTGGGGGAGCTTATAGATGAAGTAAGCCGCCGTTAAGAGAGTGCTCATCAACAGATAAGGATTCACGCGTGCGACACCTCCTGGCCAAGAAAATGCCGAATGGCCTTAAGGGTTTCAGGCGCTTTCTGCAGGAAGGCATAGTGTCCGAAGCCCTCGTAGACAATCAAGCCACCGCCGGGGGCCCCAGCTCCGGGAATCAGTGACGCCATAATGCGACCGTGTTCCACCGGCGTCGCCGTATCCTTGTCGCCCCAAATCAGCAGCGTTGGCGCTTTAATCCTGCTCATTACCCCGGTCAGATCCTCGTTGACCACGCTGGACAAAGTCTTCCGCATGACCTCAGAGGCCTTCTTGTAATCCGAAGATCCGTATTTCATCCGGTACTGCTCAATAAAGTCGGACAATAGCCACGAAAAACCGGGTATCTTGGCCAGCCCGCGGATGGACTTATAGCTGTACAGCTTCAGATAATACTTGCTTGAGCGCTTCGGTCGAACCCCGGCGCTCCCCATGAGGACCAACCCGCCGACCAAATCAGGTCTGCGGGCAGCCAGGTCCAGCGCCACGCGCCCTCCAAAGGAATGACAAACCAGGACGGGCTTCTCAAGCTTCTCAGCCGCAATAAAGTCCTCCACCAGCTCAGAAAACCGCCGGTTGTTCCAGGGCTCCGCCGGTTCCGGACTCTCCCCAAAGCCAGGGAAGTCCAGTGCCGCTACCTTATGGTCTTTCGACAAATCCGCCAAAATAAATTCAAGTGTCGTGTGATCCACGCCCCAGCCGTGCAGCAGGAGCAGATCCGGCCGGCTCGGCTTGTTTGTGCCGCCCGGGCTCGCGACTGTATAGGCCAGCGTGGCGCCGCCATACGTTTTGGTTTGCATAAAAGTATCCCACCATCTCAATAAGATTCGCAGTTTGAAGTCCGCGATAGCTTTCATTTTGTGTATAATCAGTCTCAGAATCACCCATTATCATACCATAGGTTAACCTAAAGGTAAATTAATCTCCGCCGCCGAATCGAGCCTCTAATCGAGCTGCGAATCGAATCCCGAATCGAACCCCGAATCGATTCCTCTCCGGCGCACAAACCCCTCCATCCAGACACTTTCTATGCTATAATCATCTCGAGAAGAAAAATGCAGGAATACATTCAGGAGGAATATCCATGTCCCATTCCGAAACCAAGACTGATTACGAGCACGGCCTCAAAAATGGAAGTGGGTGTCAGCAGCCGAACCTGTCCGCCCCCGCTTCCTCCCTTGGCCTTGACCCGGATCCCTTACATAGCAAGATCTCCCTTAGCGTCGTGGTCCCCGCCTATAACGAGGAAGCCAACATTCTGGCCCTCTACGAGCGCCTCAACCCGGTCCTTGAGTCCATCACCCCTGACCACGAAATTATCTTCGTCGATGACGGCAGTCATGACAAGACCGTGGAAAAGGTCCTGCTGCTCCGGGGCCTCCCTTCAAAGACGGTTTCTGCCGATGGTCACGGTTCCCCACCCACCGCAGGCATAGGCGACTCGCGGGTCAAACTCGTCAGCTTTTCCCGCAACTTCGGCCACGAAATGGCCAACACCGCGGGCTTCAGACACGCCTCGGGGGAAGCCGTCGTCATCATTGACGCAGACCTGCAGGATCCGCCGGAGCTCATAGCCGACATGTATCAAAAATTCACGGAAGGCTTCGATGTGGTCTACGCCAAGCGCATCTCAAGAAGACGGGAATCCTTCCTCAAAAAGACGACCTCCAAACTCTTTTACCGCGTTATGAACGCCCTGAGCGATCTGGAAGTCCCGCTGGACACGGGCGACTTCAGGCTTCTCAGCCGGCGGGTCGTCGACGAGCTCAACAAGCTGGAGGAGCACAACCGTTACTTCCGGGGTCTGACCCACTGGGTCGGCTTCAACGTGGGTTACGTGGAGTTCCACCGGGACGAGCGCCACGCCGGCGAGACGAAATACAACTACATCAAGCTCTTCCGACTGGCTTTCGACGCCATTATTTCCTTTTCCTACAAGCCCCTCAAGATTTTCAGCCTGGTGGGCTTCATAGTCTCCGGCCTTAGCTTCCTCATGATGATCTACTGGATCCTGGACAAACTGCTCCTGAACAACGCCATTGAAGGCTGGACCTCCCTGGCGGCCATCATGCTGTTTTCTTTCGGCATCCTGATGATCCAGATCAGCATTGTGGGCGAATATGTGGGCAGAATCCACGACGAGGTCAAGCGCCGGCCGCTCTTCATAGTCCAGCGAAAAGAGGGTTTTGATCAGCGCCCGGACAACCAGGGGGATGAGCATGCCCGACGTTAAAGATAAGGAAATAGATGACACTCAGGTGATCATCGGCAAAAAACAAAAATCGCAAGGGAAGCAGGTCTCACAAGATCACCGCGAAAAGTCTCCAAACACCCACTTCGCCAAAGAGGTGTCCATGTATTTGGTCTTCGGGGTGCTGACCACGCTGATCAACCTCGCGACTTACTCGGTTCTGGTTATGCTGGGCGTCCACTACGGGATTGCCACCAGTGTGGCCTTCGTGCTGGCCGTGTTCTTCGCCTATGAGACCAACAAGCGCTTTGTCTTTGACAGCGTCAAGACCTCCAACCGGGAAGAAACCCGGCAAATCGCGGCCTTTTTCAGCTCCCGCCTCGCGACCTTTGGTGTGGAGACCGCAGGGCTGGTGCTGCTGATAGAAGTTTTCGGCGCAGGCGAGCAGCTCTCGAAGTACCTGATGACCGCAGTCGTGGTCGTCCTGAACTATGTGCTCAGCAAGCACCTCGTCTTCAAGAAATAAAAAATTGGCCCCACCTCTTCAGAAAAGGATGCGTACACAGCATGACAAAAAGAATGTTGAACTGCCTGAAAACTACATTTCGAAATAATCCCGCGGACCTTATTTTGCTGGCCGTGGTGCTGCCAGCGGCCTGGATGGTGCGCCAGTGGTGGATCACGACCATTCCTACGGAGCAGCTCTACGACTTTTCCACCTATTATGAGGTCGCTGTCAATATCTCACAGGGGATGGGGTACACCTTTTTAGGCCAGCCCATTGCCTTCCAGGGCATGGGGTATTCCATCCTTCTGGGCTATTTCATGAAGTTCATGGGCGACACCTCCGAGCTCACTGCGAAGCAGTTCAACGTGCTGCTCTCCATGTGGTCGATCCTCATGACCTACCTGATCGCGTGGCGCATGAGTCCGAAACGCTTCGTCCGCTGGGGTGCCCTGCTGTTCATGGCGTTTATGCCGCAGCAAATTGCTTATAACAACGCCATCGGCACAGAAATCCTTTCTGCGGCGCTGCTTTCGACTCTGATGCTGGTCCAGTGCTCGGGGGACCTCTTAAAAGGCAGGGTTCAGTGGCCTTTAGTCGGGGCACTCACTGCCGCGCTGGCGCTGACAAAGCCATTCTATCTGGCGTATCCGGTGGCGGTCCTGTTCTACGAATGGCTGAGCCGGAAGGACCTAAAGCGCGGCGTGGCGGGCATGCTCGTAGCGGCGGCGGTGATGGCGCTGATCGTGGCGCCGTGGACCTACCGGAATTACAGGCATTTCGGGCGGTTCATTCCGGTGTCTTACAACTCCGGCCTGGTCCTCTATCTCAACAACAACGCAGACAACACCCACGGGGGTTATATGCCGATCGACCAGATCAAGGCGACACCTGAGCTTGAAGCAAAGATTAACGCCCATCTCGAAAACGGCGCGAAAAGCATCAAACTGGCCAGTGATCTGGAGCTCGATCTGAAGCCGGCGGCTCAGGCCTGGATCAGGGAAAATCCGCTGGAGTTCGCGAAGCTGGCGATTATTCGGGTGCACTCGACGTTTTTCAACGGTTCTTGGGACATTGACGCCTGGACCATGAACAAATACAAGACGCTCGAAACCGAGCGGACTGAGGTGGAGACGCTGAGGTATCTCGCGTATTTCAGAAGCGTCAGCGATATCGTGCTCACGCTGCTCAGCGGGACGGCGTTCCTCTATTTTATTGTGAATCTCCCGAGGTTTTTCCGGGCGCTGTTTTCCCTGAAGCGGATCATCAGCTGGCAAACCGCGCTGCTGATGCTGCCGGTGGGCTATAACGGCCTGGTGATCCTGATCTACGAAGGGCAGCCTCGTTACAATTTCAATCTGTTGTTTGCCTTCGTGCTGGTGGTCATGCTGGTGGTTCAGTATATGATGGAGGCAGCAGGCCGTGAGACAGCCTTTGCGGCGGATCTGCCGGAGGCGGGAATCAAGGCCAGGACAGTCCGGCCGGGGAAAAGACGATGAGAAAATTTATGGGAGATCTGATGGGCCGTACTTCTAAGCGAGCAATGAAGGACAAGCTTCGCCTCCTGTTCACAGAGGGACCGCCGACACTGCCCATGACTGGGCTGACGGCGCTGACCTTCGTGATAGGACTGACCATTTTGGAAATTGTGCTGATGCTGCCGGTGCTGGAGCTTTCAGAGCGGCTGAAGGCTTGGCCGGCGCGGGCGTCCATGGTCTATGTGGGCGGCTACCTCCTTTTTCGACTGATTATCATGCTCAGTGTCATGGCTGGCGACAGATATCTGCCGGAGCGCTCCGGGGCGGCGACGCGCGGCCGTGAGAATGGGCGAGAAGTCAGACGTGGAGGCGGGACCTGGGTTGAGGGTGAAGGTTTGGGCAAAGACGAAGGTCTGGTTGTGTCAGAAGTGGCTCCGTCACAGTCGAAACCCATTTCCCGATGGTTTGCCGAAGCTGCCCTGGCAATAGTCATAGTCGCCGGTTTCAGACTGCTTTATGATTTGACCCTGGGCGCCTGGCTGCTTTCGATCTTCCCGGAGAATGAGGCAATGCTGGAAGCGTTTGAGTTTCTGATGCAGTCGCCGCTCGCCGCTGGATTTTACGTGCTGATCCTGGCGCCTGTGTTTGAAGAGTTCCTGTTTAGGGGCGTCCTGCTCAGGGGGATCCTTTTTAAGGGGTTTTCTCCCGCATACGCGGTCGTTTTTTCATCAGCGCTGTTCGCGCTGGTGCACCTGAATATGCTGCAGGGCATTCACGCTTTTTTGCTGGGCGTGCTCCTTGGGGGCATCTATTTGAAAACCGGGAACTTTACCATTGTGGTGCTGGGGCATATGGTCAGCAATTTAATTGTGTGGCTTCAGGGGTGAGGGAAAAACAGGGATGAAATTGGTTGAAAAAACGCCAATTTCATCCCTGTTTTTATTTCAAAAATCCAGCCTAAACACCCTCGTGCCGTCCACCAGGCCAAGATCCCTATAGCCAAGCTCAAGGTACATATTCAGGGTTCCGCGGTAATTTTTCATGGGTTCTGTTTCTGATTTGACCGGAAAAGCGAGCACGCCCTTCATGCCGGCGCGCTTAAAGGCTTCAACTGCCGTACTCAGCATTTTTCGGGCGAGCCCTTTGCCTCGATAATCCGGGTGGATGACGAAGCACAGGGTAGCGCCAAGCTGATCCGGGTCTTCATTTTCTGGCCACAAAGACTTCATCCGCTTATAAGCAGACAAGGTGTTGGCATTGCACCATCCCACACATTTGTCACCATCAAAGGCCAGATAGCCCTTCATGTCGCCGGCCTGTATGGCTGCCAGTGAGTCGTTCTTGTTCAATTCCGGTGCTCTGGCAATCCAGGTGTCCATGTCGAAGTCAGTGTGGTAGAAGCGGCAGAAGCAGCCCGACCAGTTGGGGTTGTGGGCGAACATGTCGCCGCTCATGTAGTCGATAAAAGTTTGGGCAAGATCGGGTGTAAGTGGGCGAATATTGATGGACATGATAAGACCTCCAATTTTCAGATATTTGACGCGTTTTTGACGCTGTGACTTTACAGTCGTTTATAACCGGTTGGTTTTGGTCAGTCGCTGGACCAATGTCAAGGTATCGCTGAAGATTCCGTAAGCGGTTTGCTGGATTTCCGGATGACGCTCCACCATGCAGATTTCCCCCATGAGATCTGTATGGAGGCATAAAATGGACGTGGTGGCGTCTATGGTGCTGAACAGATCCCGGCTGCTGACAAAGACGGGTTCGACACGGCCTTTTGCGACTCCGTCTTCCAGGAAACCTTCGCAAATCAGCTTGAGCTTTCCGCCGAGATCCCGTGCTGCTGTGATGTCTTCAAGTGTGATGTCTGCAATGCCGGTTCTGTCAATGGTCAGAGGCGTTGTCGCACCTTGCATCAGGACGTTGATCAGTGCGCTGGTTTTGGCGGCGGCGTCCCATCCGTCGATATCCAGTGAAGGGTCAGCTTCGGCAAAGCCTTGTCGCTGTGCCTCCCGCAGGGCCTCGGCGTAGTCATCCCCAGCCTCCATGCGCTCCAGAACAAAATTGGTGGTGGAGTTTAGGATGCCCTTGAAGCCCAGAATTTTGCAGCCTGGGAGCGTCTCCTTCGCCAGATTGAATACCGGGGCGCCATCCATGACAGTGGTTTCATGCAGGAATTCCAGTCCTTTTAACTCTGCGGTTTGTTTGAGCCTTGAGTAAGCCCAGGCGAGGGGGCCCTTGTTGCCTGTGATGACATGCATGCCGCTGTCAAAGGCGGCCTCAATGTGGGAGATGGCCGGCTGCCCATCTTGGACAGACAGTGTGCTGAGCTCGATCATGACCTTTGCGCCGCACTGGCGGATCAGAGTTAAAGGATCGACGTCTGAAAGAGCGGTTTGCCGATGGGAAAGGCGTTTGGACCCGAAACCATCGGCTAAAACTTCCCTCAAATTCAAGCCGGCTGGGTCAAAGAGCGTGCCTTTAGACCGGGTCGCAATGGCAACCATTTGAAGGTCAATGCCAAAGTTGGACTTCACCTGGTCGTGCTGCTCAAGAAGCATCCGGCAGAAGGCCTGGCCGGCACTGCCGAAACCGATCAGGCAGAGCGGGAGCTTCAAAGTCGGATCTGTGGTCGCGTTTATTTGAGTCATAGGAACACCTCGCTGTAATTTTTTCGGATTGTTGTCAGCACGGGTGGGGCAGTCGGCGGATTTAAACCTAACGCCGCTCGTTTACTTTCCTTAATAATATCAGATTTACTGAGGGATGTTTCGGGAGATTTCGAAAAGTGCGTGCTACTTTAAGGGGCTTTTGGGGTATCAATTAGTGACGGAGAAACCAAAGGCATAGAAAGGGGAGATGTGGACTTGGAGGATGCGCAAAAGGTGTTGCTATTTTTGCCAAACGGCTTTGAAGCCCTAGAAGCCAGTGCGTTTACGGACGTCTTCGGATGGAACCAGGTGGTGGGTGATAAGCGGACACCTTTGGTTACGGCTGGGATCAGGCCGCTTTTGAAGTGTACCTGGAATTTCATTGTTCAGCCGGAAAAACAGCTGGAAGACCTGGTTCTGGACGAATTTGCCGCCTTGGCCATGCCGGGAGGATTTCAGAGGGCTGGATTTTATGAGGATGGCTATGATGAACGGACGCTTTCGCTGATTCGGCACTTCGCCAGCCATGACAAGTGGATTGCAGCTGTGTGTGTGGGCGCGCTTCCCATAGCGAAAAGCGGTGTGCTCAGTGGTTTAAAATCGACGACCTATCATTTGGAGGACGGTCGCTGGCAGGCGCAGCTGGAGGCTATGGGGACCAAAGTCGAACGTGATCTCAGGCTGGTGGAGGATGGCAAGGTGATCACCTCTTCGTGTCCCTCAACGGCGGTTGAAGTGGCATTTCGATTACTTGAACGTTTGACCTCGACAGAAAACGCTCGAAAGGTACGCGTTGAAATGGGTTATTCTGAGTCATCAATTTTTTAGTTAGTAATGGTCAAATTTTACCTATTGTTCAACGAATCTAAATTATTTTAATAAATGTAAAAATATATTTGAAAATTTTATAATCCTATGATATATTGATAAAAACAAACAGAGCAAAAGACAGCCTTAGTGAATGTGTCTCAAATTATAGCAATTTGTTTTGGTTTACGCAGTTACAGGTCAACGAAATTTAGGTCAGGTATTTACTTGGAACTCAATCTTAAAACATTTTAAGGAGGCCATCTGCAACATGAAAACAGACGTTCAAATTGCACAGGAAGCGCAAATGATTCACATCAAGGAAGTTGCCGCCAAAGTCGGACTTTCCGAGAACGACCTCGAGCTCTATGGCAACTACAAAGCGAAGATCCACCTGGATGTCATGGACCGTATGGCTGACCAGCCGGACGGCAAACTGATCCTGGTCACTGCAATCAACCCGACTGCAGCAGGCGAAGGCAAAACGACAA
>Ga0302251_1000497_pt1 | contig 36114 bp, 28 predicted proteins | sample AAG_RA_Gln_MG_FD_193534 | JGI IMG/M metagenome (GOLD analysis project Ga0302251, IMG submission 193534) | Enriched activated sludge microbial communities from anaerobic digester in WTTP, New Holstein, Wisconsin, United States - AAG_RA_Gln | ecosystem: Engineered > Bioreactor > Anaerobic >... | reverse complement strand
AAACTCGCTGGATTGCTATCCATTTTTCAATGACCCTTTCCTCTTCCTCGCCTCCGCTCTTCTTCGCGTCAGCAATTCCTATACTACCAGTACCTCCCTTCACTGTCAAGTTACAGATTGGTTTCCTGATTACCCCCTGTCAGTGAATTCATTCTCAGATTGAGAAGCCGTGTCTGGCTACAAAAGAGGAGTCTGGCATGTTTTTCGGCAACAGAAGGGAGACGTTCCAGCTACCGCTCAGGTATTTTCTGGCGATATTGTTCAGCTCTTCGATTGTGAGGTCATCTATCTTTTCAATGAGAGTCTCGAGCGAATCGGGCCGACCGCATATAACAACGTCGTCCAGAAAGCGGCTCAGCGTTGAGAGGGTTCCTTCGGTGGACATCAGGAGCTTGCCCCTGAGCCTTTCGGTTCCGTAATTGAACTGAGCCTGACTGACACCCTTCTCTACTATTCTGTGGAGTTCATTTTCGAGCGATCCAATCAGATCGTCGAGGTTTTTGGGATTGGTGGAGGCGTTGATCATGAAGGCCCCGGATTCGGTGTAAGAGACGAACTCAGAATTTATGTTGTAAACCATGCCGAGCTCCTCGCGTATATTGTGAAACAGGATCGAGCTCATGCCGCTTCCGAAAAGTATGTTGAACACCTTGAAAGCTTCGAAATCGTCCCTGTTCCTTCTTCCCGGTGCCCCTTTGGTCAGAAGCAGGTGGACCTGCTGCAGATCCTTCCTTTTCTCCACTATCCAGAGCGGTTCCTTCGAAATCACCGGAGATTTGGTCGGGGAAGTCTCTTTGTTATTTTTCTGTAAAGAAAGAAGCTTCTCCTGTGCTCTGTCGATCAAAGAATCGCCGTAGTTGCCCGTAACCGCGAAGATCGCCCTGTCGGCGATGTATTTGTGTTCGTAGAAATTCGAAATATCCTCTCTGGTAAGAACCTTGACGGTGCTGTCGTATCCGAGTATAGGCCGTCCGAAGTCCCTGTCCCAGACTTTCTGGATCGTCATGTCGTAAATCCTGTCGTAAGGGTCGTCTTCGGCCGAAGCTATCTCTTCGAGTATGACTCCGCGTTCCAACTCTATCGCACTTTCTTCGAAGCGTGGAGAAGATATAAGATCGAAAAGAATGTCCAGCGCCTCGTGCGAATAGGTGTCCGGAACTTTCGCGTAGTAAACCGTAGATATCCTGCCGGTATAGGCGTTGAGACTTCCACCTATTCTCTCGATCGGTTCCTTTATCTCGAATGCGTTTCTGTCTTTGGTTCCCTTGAATAGAGTGTGTTCTATGAAATGAGAAACTCCGCTGATGGGATCATCCTCATCAGCGGATCCTACTTTTACCGCAAAAGCCATCGAAACCGTCCTGGTTTCTTCTTTTCTTTCGCCGACAAGAGTAGCGTTATTTGAAAGTTCCTTATAAAGAATGCTCAATGTCGCTTACCTACTTTCTGTTTCGCTCGTTTCTGTTTCTACCTTCGTTTCTTGGATAGGGTTTCCTCTCTCTTCTCTGTTCCTCGGTCACTTCGACGCCTTCCAGTTTCAGGCTTATCTTACCCATCTGATCGATACCCGAGACTTCTACCTTTATTATGTCTCCTAATTTGTGCGCTTTAAGGAATTCTTTCGAATTCTCACCCATCTTCGACACGTGCAGGAGTCCCGTCTTTCCCGGCGCGAGTTCCACAAAGAATCCATAAGCCTCTTCGCGCGTGATCTTTCCTTCGAATATCTGGCCGGGTTTCGCCTCGGATATTATAGCCTCGATGACTTTTTCGAGTCTCTCGAGTTTAGCGTGGTCGTTCCCCACGATCTTCGCGAGTGACTTCTCGTCGTCTATGAAGATTGTCGAGTCGTAATCGCTCGAAAGCTTCTTGATAACCTTTCCACCGGGGCCAATTATCTCGCCTATCTTTTCATAAGGAAGCGCAATCGTCTTGATGATCGGTGCATAATCGGACACAGTCGTTCTAGGAGTATCTACCGCCCGGTACATAAGGTCAAGGATTTTCAGTCTCGCAACTTTCGCCTGTTCAAGGGCCTGCGTCATTATATCTCCGGAAACACCAGATACTTTTACATCCATCTGAAAGGCCGTAATACCGTCGCGGGTACCGGTGACTTTGAAATCCATGTCACCCATATGATCTTCGTTTCCAAGTATATCGGTCAGGACCACCGTTTTATCTGGCTCCTGAATCATACCCATTGCAACCCCGGCAACGTGTTTCTTCATCGGTACTCCTGCAGCCATGAGAGCCAGAGATCCCGAACAGACTGTTGCCATCGAGGATGATCCGTTGGATTCGAGGATCTCCGAGACGACTCTGATCGTGTAAGGAAAGTCTTCGTCCTTGGGGACAATGTTCTTGAGAGATCTTTCGGCTAGATGACCGTGACCTATCTCTCTCCTTCCAGGGCCTCTCAATCTTTTCACTTCTCCGGTACTGAAGGGAGGGAAGTTGTAGTGCAGCATGAAGGATTTCGAGCCCTCTTCGAACATCGTATCCACTATCTGTTCATCCATGGTGGCTCCCAGGGTTACTATGCCAAGGCTCTGTGTCTCTCCTCTTGTGAAGAGGGCCGAACCGTGGGCTCTTGGGAGGAGATCCAGCTCTATCGTGATCGGTCTGACCTCGTCGTGCTTTCTCCCGTCCATTCTCACATCGTCCTGAACGATCCTTCTTCTCATCACTTCTTTCTCCACGTCGTGATAGGAATCCTTCAGGTAACCGATGTTTCCCATTATCTCTTCTTCTGACCAGCGATCGTTAACCTTCTGGACGAAGGCCTCGATGAGTTGATCCCTGTATTCTTTCAACGCTTTATCTTTGGCATGTTTCCCGGGTGTAAGCATCAGCCCGGCCAGTTTATCTCTATCTACGAATTCCCCGAAGGCTTCGACGAAACCTTCCGGAGCGGTCGGGATTTCCAGCTCCCATTTTTTGATTTCGAATTCAGCCAGTATCTCCTCCTGGAAGACCACCAGAGACTTTATCGCCTCATGCGCGGCTTCCAGCGCGCCGACCATTATCTTTTCCGATACTTCTTTCGCCTCGCCTTCGACCATTGTCACGGCATGTTTGGTGCCCGCGACCACGATGTCCAGTTCCGATCGCTTCAGTTCTTCGGCCGATGGGAATATGACGTACTTCCCATCGATATATCCAACCTGAACTCCGGCAACTACTCCTTCGAAGGGTATCTCCGAAAGGTTTAGCGCAAGCGATGCTCCCATTATTCCCCAGATATCCGGTGGATTGTCGGGATCGGCCGAAAGCACGGTGACTATAACCTGTATCTCGTTTCTCATACCGTCTTGAAACAGCGGTCTGATAGGTCTGTCTATTATTCGCGCAGATAGAACCGCGTTGTCGCTGGGTCTGTTCTCCCTTTTCAGAAACCCTCCCGGAATCTTTCCAGCCGCGTAAAACTTTTCCTGATACTCTACAGTCAGGGGCAAAAAATCCGTTCCGGGCATCGCTTCTTCGTTCCCATCAACGGTGGTGAGCAGTACCGAATCGGCGTATCTGAGCAAAATTGCCCCGTGGGCCTGTTTTGCCATCTTGCCGTTTTCGATCACCAGCTTCTGACCAAAAAACTCTCTCTCCCATTGTTTGTAGCTCACTAACAACACCTCTTTTTCGATTCTCAAATACTCAATTATAACAGTTGCATAAAATTCACGCAAAAAAGGAGCGGTTACCCGCTCCCTGTTGAGTTCGTTGTATTCTCAACCCCTCAATCCAAGCTTGTTGATCAGCTCTAGATATACTTCGGGTTTCTTGGCCTTTATATATCTGAGCATCTTTCTTCTTCTTCCGACGAGTTTCAGCAGTCCCCTTCTCGTATGGAAGTCCTTGGGGTGCTTCTTTAGATGCTCGGTGAGATGTCTTATCCTGGCCGTCAGGATCGCTATCTGAACTTCTGTGGAACCGGAGTCGTTGTCGTGGATTTGAAATTCCTTGACAAGTTCCTGCTTGTTGATTTCCATGTCTCTCCTCCTTATGAGTCCTCTATCCAGGAAAGGGCTATACCTCGAACCGGGAATAGGGCAAGGCAATTCTAAAACGATTATCTTCTTCTGTCAACACCCAGGAACTTTGCCAGCATGTCCCGTGCCGTTTGAGTGACAGCTATACCGCCTTTGCCGGTCTCTTTGAGCTCTTCGGGAAGTCTCCTTCCCACCCTGCCGAGAGATTCGGCCACTTCTTCAAACGGTATAACCGATTCTATGCCGGCCAAAGCGAGCTCAGCCGCCGTGAAGGCCGTAGATACTCCGAAAGCGTTTCTCTTGACGCAGGGAATTTCTACAAAGCCGCCGACCGGATCGCACACCAGTCCAAGCAGCGATTTCAACGCCAGAGCCGGTGCGGAAACAAGGGCTTCGTAATTTTCCGGGCTCACCGCGTACACTATTGCAGCCGACGCCATGGCAGTCGCCGTTCCGATTTCGGCCTGACAACCCGACACAGCACCGGAGATCGATGCCTTTCTCCTTATTCTCTCTCCAACCGCGCCGGCCACCAGCAAAGAGTGAGATAACTCCTCCACACTCTTTCCAAGGTTTTTGTGCATGGAGATCAACGCTCCGGGAACGACTCCACACGCACCTGCCGTCGGGCAGGCCACGATCTTTCCCATGCTCGCATTGTGCTCGGCCATAGACAGGGCGACCTCTATACCAGAGTAAACGATCTGGCTTAGCAGAAAAGGACTGGAGTTCCTGACTTTCTGGTCGTTTTCTCCGACCCATCCTGTCAGAGATTTAGAAGGATTAGATTTTCTGGCCTCGAAGGAGTTGAACATCTCATTTGTCAGTCTTAACGATGTCTTCAAGGCGTTTTGGGGATCATCGCCGGTGTTCATCATGTACCATTCGCAAACCACTTCGTGAAGTGGAGTTTTCGAGGTTTTAGATGTATTCACAAGGTCTTCGAAGGTCATCATACTACATCCAGCTTCTCAAGGTAAGAGACTCTTCTCACTACCTTCAGTTTTTTTATTTCTACAATCAGGTCTTGATCGGGCTCATCGTCGAGCTCAATAACACAGAGAGCCTCGCGTCTGTACGGATCCACCCTGGACAGCAACAGATTGCTTATGTTAATATCGCTCGCCGACACCAGTCGCACTATCTGAGCCAGAGCGCCGGGAACATCGGCGTTTATGAGTATAAGCGAGGGATACTTTCCGTTCACGCCGGTCTCAAAGTCATCTATCGATGTTATCCTGATCTCTCCACCTCCAATGGAGGCTCCCGTGATACTGAGAAATCTATCGGAGTTCTGTCCGGTTATTTTTACCGTGTTCGGGTGAGCTTCAGGCATATCGACCTCCTCGAAGCTAAAAGACATACCGCTCTGCACGGCCATCTCCAGAGCCTGCTTGAGAGAGGGATCGGATTCTTTCATGCCAAGCACTCCTCCAACCAGAGCCCTGTCCGTTCCGTGGCCTCTGTGGGTGGCGAAGAGGGGGGAGTTGAGAAGAAATTTGACATCGTCCGGCCTTCCATTCAAAAGCGACCTGAAGGCTCTTCCCAGCCTCGCCATACCGGCCGTGTGGGAACTAGAAGGCCCAACTATCACCGGTCCTATTATATCCAGCAACATCTCTCTTACCTCCGTGCAAAAGGCGCGGGAATCGGAGAATCCCCGCGCCCCGAAAAAATTCTCAGAGATTGTAGAAAGAAGAAAGTCCTCTGTACTCTGCCTGTTCGCCAAGCTCTTCTTCTATTCTCAGAAGTTCGTTGTACTTGGCGATCCTATCGGTTCTGGACGCCGAGCCAGTTTTGATCATCCCCGCGTTTGTAGCCACGGCGAGGTGGGCAATGAACGTATCTTCAGTTTCACCGGATCTGTGGGAAATCACACAGGTCATACCGTGCTTCTGGGCGTACTCTATAGTGTCGAGAGTCTCGGTGACCGAACCGATCTGGTTCAGTTTTATAAGAATCGAGTTGGAGGCCCTCTCTTCAACTCCCTTTCTAAGTCTCTCGATGTTCGTCACGTAAAGATCGTCGCCGACGATCTGGACTTTTCCGCCGACCCTTTCGGTTAGCTTCGAGAAAGCTCCCCAATCCTCTTCGTTGAAGGGATCTTCTATGGAGATTATCGGGTATCTCTCGGTCAGATCTACGTAGTAATCTATAAGCTGGTCGGGAGTGAGTTCCTTGCCATCTATGGTGTACAAACCCTTCTCTTCATTGAAAAACTCGCTGGCCGCACAGTCTAGAGCTATGAAGATCTCTTCTCCTGGTTTGTAGCCGGCCGATTCAACGGCGTTTATTATATACTTTATGGCTTCTTCGTTGCTCTCGAAACTGGGAGCGAAACCGCCCTCGTCGCCGACCGCGGTCACGTGTCCACCGTCTTTCAGGAGTTTTTTAAGGTGATGGAAGACCTCGACTCCTGCCCTCAGAGCATCTCTGAAATACTTGAATCCGGCCGGCACTATCATGAACTCCTGGATATCCAGGTTGTTGTCGGCATGTTTTCCACCGTTCACTATGTTCATGAAGGGAATCGGGAGGACCTTTGCGTTGGTTCCTCCAAGATACTTGTAGAGAAGGGTATCTATGCTGTCGGCCGCGGCTCTGGCAACTGCCATCGATACGGCGAGTATCGCGTTCGCACCGAGTTTGTCCTTGTTTTTTGTACCGTCAAGCTTCAACAGCGAATCGTCGATGGCAGTCTGATCGAAAGCGTTCAGACCTACTATTTCGGGAGCGATCACTTCATTTATGTTCTCTACGGCTTTCAACGTGCCTTTTCCAAGAAATCTTTTCTTATCTCCGTCACGAAGCTCGAGCGCCTCGAACTTACCCGTAGAAGCCCCCGAAGGTACTATGGCCCTTCCATGACCGCCATCGTCCAGCCAGACTTCGGCCTCGACCGTAGGTGTTCCCCTCGAATCAAGAACCTCACGAGCAACCAGGTCAACTATCTGTGCGTACATTTCATCACCTCCATCAATCGGGAATTACAAGCGTGCCTATCTTCTCGCCCATTATAGCATTCAAAAGATTTCTCTTCTTGAAGAAATCTATAACTATTACCGGTACACCGTATCTCTGACAGATGGAAAAGGCTTCGCGGTCCATAACTTCTATATTATTTTCAATAGCGCTGGCGAAGGTTATCCTGTCTATCTTTGCGGCATTATCGTTTTTCTTCGGGTCTTTATCGTAAACGCCATCGACTTTGGTGCCTTTTATGATAACGTCCGAACCTATTTCGACCGCTCTGACGGCGGCCGCCGTGTCAGTTGTGAAAAAGGGGAGATAAGTACCTCCGCCGAATATAACAACCTCTCCGCTATTCAGCGATTTCTCGATGCGATCGTACTTGTGATCGTCTAGAGAAGGCAACTTCACAATCGAGGAGATTGCGACGGCCTTCACCCCTGCCTCGCTGAGAATTTCCTTTAGATAAACTGCATTCATAACGGTCCCGAGCATTCCGAGCTCGTCGGCCCTTGAATTTCTCAAATTCCTCAGTTCTCTGCCTCTCACAAGGTTCCCGGCACCTATAACTATCGCCAGCTGTGTGCCAGTTCGAATTACCGGAAGAATCTCTTCGAGTAGATAGTTTACGGACGCTTCGTCGAATCCCCTTCCGCCTTCGCCGCTCAAAACTTCCCCGCTGAGTTTTAGAAGAACTCTTTTATACATACCCACCTCCGGAGATTATAAAAAAAGGTGAGCACCGCTCACCTTAGAAACTCAACTGTCGGATTCGCCAACCTGCCAGCGAACGAATTTCTTCACTTTTATGTTTTCGCCCGTTTTGGAAATCAACTCGACGATCAGATCATTTATAGTTTTGCCGCTCTCGAAGACATATTCCTGCTCGAGCAGACAGTTTTCCTTGTAGAAGCTCTCGAGCTTGCTCTCGACTATCTTCTCAATTATGTGGGCAGGTTTTCCGCTTTCCTTAACCTGTTCGGCGTAGATCTCCTTTTCCTTCTCTATCTTTTCCTGAGGGACGAGATCTCTGGAGACAAACCGTGCTCCCATCGCTGCAAGTTGCAGAGAGATTTTGTGAGCAAGTTCCTTGAATTCGTCGGTTCTAGCGACGAAATCAGTAACACAGTCAAGTTCGAGAAGCACGCCGAGCTTGTTGTTGTGATGAATGTAAGAGTATATTATTCCCTCTCCGGTTTCTCTACCGGAGACCTTGTCGGCTTTAAGAATTCCCTTTTTGCGAAGGTAATCCTTTGCGAGTTCGAAATCGCCCTTGGTTTCTACGAGAGCCTTCTTACAATCCATCATACCGGCCTGAGTTGCATCGCGGAGTTGCTTTACCATATCACTGGTAATTTCAGCCATTATTGTGTGTCCTCCTTCATTAAAATTCCATCGAAGATTATAACTCAGTTGAACGCAGTTTATTTTCTGCGATGTAAAGTCATTTACCCAATTTTCTTTTGAACTCACCTTTGACGCACGGTGGGACCCATTTAGAAATGTCCCCGCCGAAAGAGGCGATCTCCCTGACCATGGACGAAGAGATGAAGGAGTTGGAGGTCTCCGTCATAAGAAACAACGTCTCGAAATCAGCTAACATGGACTTGTTTGCATGGGCCATCTGAAGCTCCATCTCGAAGTCCGAGACCGCTCTGAGCCCTCGAATCACAACCTTTACATCGTTCTCTCTGGCGAAGTCCACGAGAAGACCGCTGTGAGTGGTTATGGTCACGTTGTGTATGTGAGAAACCGCGAGTCTGACCATCCGCATTCTCTCCTCGTGTGCGAAAAAATGTTTCTTGTTTACGTTTTCCATAACCAACACAATCACTTCATCGAAGATCTTGCTCGACCTCTCGACCAGGTCGATGTGCCCGTAAGTTATTGGATCAAAAGAACCAGGATAGACGGCCTTCATGAAAATCGGCGCTCCGCCCGTTCTCCCTTTCTTCAAGGGCAAAGCGTCATCCTCCTTCCCGTAAGATGACTAAGTGTGTTCCTCGATCCCGAGTTTGTCCGGCGGGTTGTTCAATATCCTGTCCCCGTATTCAAGGAGATCTTCAAGTGTCATTGAACCAATCTCTCGCATCATGGCGTTATATAACCTGAACCAGACGTATTTCACCGTACAGTCAGGATCCTCGACACATTTGCCGTCCTTCTGAAGGCAGGCGTAGGAGTTCATGGGTCGATCGAGTTTCAAGATTATATCCCTGATCAATATCTTGTCCGCCGGTTTCGCCAGAGAATAACCACCATACCTGCCCCTGACGGCTTTGATTATTTCCGCCTGCCTAAGCTCCCCAAAGATCTTTTCGAGGAAATCTCTCGGGATCTCGTTATCGCTCACGATCTCAACAAGAGACATTTTATCTTTTCCGTTACGTGCCGATCTGGCCATCTTGTAAAGAGCTCTCAGCGCATAACTACTTTTGAGAGTGAAACCCATACTCTAAACCTCCTCAGAACTCTCCTCATCGCTTGAAAGGAGAGCTTCCACGAACTCCGACGGCTTGAAGGGCTTTAGGTCGTCTATCTTCTCGCCAACACCTATATATTTCACCGGTATGCCAAGCTCCTTCACTATGGCAAAGATTATGCCACCTTTCGCCGTACCGTCCAGTTTCGTGAGCACGATACCCGTTACATTCACGGCTTCCTTGAACTTCGCGGCCTGAATAAGACCGTTTTGACCTGTCGTAGCGTCTATGACCAGTAGTACTTCGTGCGGAGCTCCCTGGGCTGCCTTCCCGATCACCCTGTGTACCTTCTTCAGCTCTTCCATCAGGTTGCTTCTGGTGTGAAGTCTCCCGGCAGTATCTATGATAACAACATCTTTCCCTTTGCTTATGGCGTGGTTTATAGCGTCGAAGCCTACCGCCGCGGAATCAGCGCCCTGACCCTGGCTTATGAAATCGACTCCCGACCTGTCACTCCATATTCGAAGCTGTTCGACCGCCGCGGCCCTGAAAGTGTCGCAGGCCGCAAGTACCACTTTCTTTCCCTGTTGAGAATAGAGCTGCGACAACTTGCCGATCGTGGTTGTCTTGCCCGTTCCGTTCACGCCCACCACCGATATGACATGGGGCTTCGCGGTTTTCTGTTCATAAGGGATATCGAGAATCTCTATAAGCACGTCTTTTAGAACATCTATCGGATTTTTTCCTTTGTGCATTCTCTCTCTCAGAGCCTTTATTACATCTTGAGAAGTTTCTGAGCCCATATCGGAGAGTATAAGCAACTCCTCGATCTCTTCGAGCGTTTCCTCGTCTAGCCTGTCGAATGAAAGAAGTTTTTTGACGTTCTTGAAGAAACCGTCTCGAGTCTTCTTCAGCCCTTCCTTGAGTCTGGAAAAGATTCCCATTACTCATCCTCCGGTTTCAATACGCTCTCGGGATCATAGCTCGCAAAAAGCCTTTCGACCTCTTCAACGATCGGACCGTAGCCATCCTTTACGCTCACCATGACAGGCTTTTCTTCAGTCCTGGACTTGACTTCTACTACGCCTTCGGCAAGTTTTTTGCCCAGGGTTACACGCACCGGTATTCCAATGAGGTCTGCGTCTTTGAATTTCATGCCCGGTGAGGTCTCCCGGTCGTCGAGAAGTACATCGTAACCCTTTTTCTTAAGTAATCCATATATTTCGACGGATCTTTTCATTATCTCCTCGTCCTTGGTGTTGACCGCCGTAACGATGATATCGAAAGGCGCCGCCTCCAGAGGCCAGAGTATACCGTCTTTATCGTGCAACTGCTCAACGATCGCCCCTATGGTTCTCGACACCCCCCAGCCGTAACAGCCCATAACATAGGGAACTGCATTTCCCTGAGCGTCGGTGACCGCTCCCTCCATCTTGTCCGAGTACTTCGTTCCCAGTTTGAATATGTGACCGACTTCGATACCTTTTGCAGATTTCAAAGGTTTTCCGCACTTCGGGCAGGCATCCCCGGTCTTCACCATCTTGAGGTCCAGCCATTTCCCGATCTTGAAATCGCGTTCCGGCAGAATGCCACGATAGTGAAAACCTTCTTTCAAAGCTCCACCCACTGCGTTTTTCAAACCTTTTATCGAAAGATCAGCCACGATTTCTATCCCGCCGGGCAGACCGACCGGTCCGACAAAGCCGACAGGAACTCTCAGAAGTTCAAAAATCTGCTGGGGGGTCGCCATAGTGAGTGTCTGATCGTTCATCGAGGCCTTCAGCTTCGATTCGTTGAGTTCTTCGTCTCCCCTTATCAAAACCATCACGTACCCGTTTCTTCCACTGTATATAAGAGACTTTATAATATCCCTGGAACTGATACCCAGAAAGGCCGTTACTTCCTCGACCGTTCGAGATTGAGGTGTAGAAATCAGTTCGAGTTCCACAGGTTCCCGATCCTGCAAGACTGATTCGAAGAGATACTCAGCCTTTTCGTCTGATGCGGCATAACCGCAATCGCAGTACAAAAGCGTGGATTCACCGTACCTGGCCAGAACGTTGAATTCGTGAGATTCGTTACCGCCGATAGCTCCGGAATCGGCTTCCACTACTAGATAATCCAGTCCGAGCCTTTCGAGGATCTTACCGTAGGCAGAGTAGAAGTCTTTGTAAGCCTCGTCGAGAGATTCCCAACTATCATGAAAACTGTAGGCATCCTTCATGAGAAACTCCCGCGACCTCATAAGACCGAACCTCGGCCTTATCTCGTCCCGGTATTTCATGGCTATCTGGTAGAGAGAAACCGGCAATTGCTTGTATGATTTGAGTTCGTTGCGGAGAATGTGTGTGATTATCTCTTCGTGTGTCGGGCCGAGTGTGAAGAACCTCTCGTGACGATCCTGCAACTTCATCATCTCCGGGCCGTAGTCGTCCCAGCGTCCCGTCTCGTGCCAGAGCTCGGCAGGCTGTATTATGGGCATCAATATCTCCTGCGAACCGATCGCGTTCATTTCCTGGCGAACAATCTCTTCAATCTTCTTCAAGACCTTCAAGCCGAGCGGGAGATATGTATAGACTCCCGCGACCACCTTTCTGACGAAGCCGCCTCTTATCAAAAGTTTGATACTTACAAGATCTGCATCGGATGGAGCTTCCTTAAGGGTAGGAGCGTAAAGCTGTGAGAACCTCATCGTAACTCTCCTCTCAACAAAAAAACTAAATGGGACTAATTCGGTGTGATTATAGCACAGTTCCAGCACGCTGTCCGTCGTTTTGCTATAATAGAATATCGATTTTAGAGGGAGGGCCGGCATGAGTATTTCTGATCTTCAAGACGAGTTGAAAACTTACGTGGAAAACGTCAAAAAAGCTGCCCATTTCATTCAGAAAGAGGTACCCACTAAACCGAAGGTCGCCATAATACTGGGCAGTGGACTTGGAGACATCTCCAGAAGTCTCGAAAACTCCATCTCCATCCCCTACGAGGATTTGCCGGGTTTTCCAGTTTCTACGGCTCCGGGTCATAAAGGTGAACTCACCTTTGGAAACGTACTCCACCACGAAGTGATGCTTATGAATGGACGTTTTCATTACTATGAAGGATACTGCATGAGAACAATAACCTTTCCCATACGCGTAATGCAGGAACTCGGTGTGGAGGTTCTCATCATCACCAACGCTTCTGGAGGATTGAACCCCGACTTTGAAGTGGGGAGGGTGATGCTCGTCCGCGACATAATAAACTTCATGGGCGACAATCCGCTCATAGGACCTAACGTAGATGAATGGGGACCGAGGTTTCCTGATATGAGCGAACCTTTCGATCTGGAACTCCTCGAGAAGGCAAAACTCGCTTCGAAAGAACTCGGTATCGGTGTTTACGAAGGGGTTTATATCGGCGTGGCAGGACCGAATTTTGAAACCCCGGCCGAGCTGAGAATGATGAGGAGATTCGGCGCCGATTCAGTCGGAATGTCAACGGTTCCCGAGGTTATCGTGGCCCGTCACGCCGGTATCAAAGTGATAGGTTTCGCAGCCATATCAGATCGCGCCGTACCCGACGATTTGAAGCCAATTACGGCCGAAGAGGTTCTTGAGATGGCGAAAAAGGCCGGAAGGGACATGAGCAAACTGATACTGAAGACTCTGGAAAAAGTATAGGGGAGAAAAATTCTCCCCGCTGGTGGGTGCGGTAGGGATTGAACCTACGGCCTCTTCCTCGTCAAGGAAGCGCTCTTCCACTGAGCTACGCACCCGGACAGGAGAGATTCTACCATTGTAACCGTACAATTGTCAATATGTATATGAGGCTTGAAAACCCCAAATACAACACAATGGTTAACGCAGTTTTGAATTTCGAAGCTCGATAGATTATAATTGTTCCGTACACACTCATCTCTATTGAAAGGGGGCAACACTAGTGAAGAAAATTCTACTGGTAACACTTGCTCTGTTAGTATCACTCTTTGCGTTTGCAAGTGACCCAAACACGCTTGTGAATTTGACCATCGGTGAACCTGAGACACTCGATGGAATGCACTCCTACGATACTGCCAGCGGGGAGGTCATAGAAAACCTCTACGACAACCTGATTCAGTACAACGGGCAGTCGGTCACAGAGTTCCTGCCCATGCTCTCCACAGAAGTTCCGAGCGTCGATAACGGTCTTGTGGTTGAGGAAGATGGCGCTCTGAAGTACATATTTCCCATAAGGGAAGGCGTCAAGTTCCACAGCGGAAACATACTTACCCCGGCAGATGTAGAGTACTCCTTTGAGAGATACATACTCGGCGATCCCGCTGGCAAGGCTCACTGGATGATAATCGAAGCTCTTACCAGCTCGGCGTTCTACACAGTCGAAGACTGGTTTGCCGATTATGCGGGAATGGCATATTCCGATGCGGTAAACGCAGACAGGAATCCAATCTCCGACGAGGCCAAGGCCAAGCTCGTCTCCTTCTACGAAGAGGTCATTGATCCGAGAATCGAAGTAGTTGACAACACTGTCGTCTTCACTCTCGATGGTCCTTTCGGCGCCTTCCTGAACATAGTGTGTCATTTCGGCTCCTGGGGAGCGATAGTCGATTCCAAGCTCGCCATGGAACGCGGTGACTGGGATGGAAAGGCCGACGGCTGGTGGAAGTGGCACGATCTGGAAGCCGATGAATACGCATTCCACGACTTCGGAGGCGGTTCCGGTCCGTACAAGCTGGTCGAGTGGGACAGGGCACAGCAGAAGGTTGTTCTCGAGAGATTCGACGATTACTGGGCAGGTCCGGCGGCCATAAAGAACGTCGTGATCTGGGGTGTCGATGAATTCTCTACCAGAAAGTCCATGTTCGAAGCCGGCGATGCCGATATCGCTTACTTCGATCCGGTCTATCTCGATCAGGCTCTGGCACTGGAAGCACAGGGTAAGGCCGAAGTTACGACCGGTTATCCAGTTTCCTCGATAACCTCTCTACACTTCAACTGGCTGATCGCAGAAGGCAGTGAGTATCTCGGAAGCGGAAAGCTTGACGGAAACGGTATCCCGAGAGAATTCTTCTCCGATATCCACGTAAGAAGGGCTTTCGCTTTCTGCTACGATGGCATCACATTCATCGATGAAGTTATAAATGGTCTCGGTAAGCTCGTTCCGACAGATCTTCCCGAAGGTTACCTCGGCTTCGACGAAACCCTGCCGTTGCCCGAATTCAATCTGGCCAGGGCCGCTGCCGAATTCAAGCAGGCCTGGGGCGGAGAAGTCTGGAACAAGGGTTTCAAACTCCAGATACTCTACAACACCGGTAACAATTCCAGACAGACTGTCGCCGAAATGCTCTCCTACTTCGTGAGTTCTATCAACCCGAAGTTCAAGGTTGAGCCGCTCGGTGTTCAGTGGCCGACGTACCTCTCGGCACAGAACAACGGATTCCTTCCGATGTTCATAATAGGCTGGGTCGCAGACTATCCAGATCCACACAACTTCATATCCACGTACTACGCGAGCTTTGGTACCTACGCAGGAAGACAGGGACAGCTGTTCAGAGAGTGGGCAATAGAGAACGTCGACGATGAAATCGTCGCCGCGATCAAGGCAACCGACTCCGCGGAGAGAATTAAGCTTTATAAATCCGTTCAGGAGAAGGCCATAGAATTCACTCTAGGTATTCCTCTCTACATGCCTGTTGGACTCCATGTTGAATCTCCCCAGGTAGATGGCTGGTATCCGCAGACTGCAAGATCAGGTTACTACTACTACCATCTTTCCAAGAGCGAATAGAAAGGCTTGATAAGCGAGAGCCGGGTGTCCTTCTAACCCGGCTCTTTTTTTGATCAAAAAAATGCACTATAATAGTCTTAATTATCTGTTTATTCTGTGTAAAGGGGTGATACTCAGGTGACAGCTTACATAATCAGAAGGCTTCTTTTGATGCCGCTCATACTGATCGGCGTTACCTTAATTATTTTTTCGATGATCTGGGCTCTCGGACCGGACAGACTTCTGGCTTCATATATAAAAAGCCCTGAAGCTCTCAAAACTCCAGACGCAGCTGAAAGATTGATCAAAAAATACGGGCTGGATGAACCCATGCCTGTGCAATACCTCAAATGGCTGGGGAACATTCTCCAGGGTGATTTCGGGTACTCCATGGTTGGAAAGAAGGGGGTACTCCCGGCCATGCTGGAGCGTTTCCCTTACACTCTAGAACTAACCATATACGCGATAATTCCTGTAATTCTGGTGGCGATATGGCTGGGGGTGGTTTCGGCGGTTCATCAGAACAAATTCATCGACCAATTCATTAGAGTGTTCGCTCTCGTGGGCTGGTCGCTGCCCGACTTCGTTTTCGGTCTCTTGTTGCTTCTGGTCTTTTATTCGTTGCTGGGCTGGTTCCCGCCCGGTATGGTCAATACACAGTTCGACCTTATAATGCGCAGTGCTGAGTGGAATAAAATCACTTCCATGCCGACGATAGATGCCTTGCTGAATGGAAGGTTCGATATTTTCGTGGATGCCTTGAGACATCTGATTCTGCCGGTCATGACCCTGGCTTACCTCTGGTGGGCGTACCTCCTCAGAATAACCCGTTCCAGCATGCTCGAAGTCCTCAGGAAAGATTACATAAGAACCGCGAGGGCAAAGGGCGTGCCGGAGAATATCGTAATCCAGAAGCATGCCAAAAAGAACGCTATGATTCCCGTTCTCACAGTTGCCGGCGGTTCTGTCATAGGATTGCTTGGTGGAACCGTCTTCGTTGAAACCATCTTCAGCAGGGTCGGCATGGGGAGGTTTCTGGCCGATGCGGCGACCCTTCTGGACTACTGGTCGATAATAGGCGGGGCGCTTTTCTTCTCCTTCATTATGATAGTTGGCAATCTGGTTGTGGATGTATCGTATGCTCTCGTTGACCCGCGAATAAGGCTTGAGTGAGGAGGCAAAATAGATGGCAGTCAAAAGAAAAAGCGAATTTCGAAAGATAATGAAGAAGTACTGGAAGAACGGGACCGCTGTTCTGGGTACCTGTCTCTTGGTCTTCTTCATAATCGTCGCGGTCTTTGCTCCCCAGATAGCCGGAGTCAACGAGATGGGAAACAACTATCAGATCCCGAGGGTTTCTTGGTCTTCCAAGCCCATCGCACCAACTTCCGAACACCCGTTCGGAGTAATCGGCGGAAGAGACATCTTCTACGGCGTGGTATGGGGAACAAGAACGGCCTTCAGGCTTGGTTTAATCATAACCGGTTTCTCGGCATTGATCGGTGTCGCGATCGGATCCATCTCCGCGTATTTCGGAGGGTGGGTCGACGAAATACTGATGAGAATCGTGGATATTTTCCTTTCGATACCTTTCCTTGTCGCGGCGATGGTGATGACAACCATTCTTGGAAAAGGGCTGGACAAAGTGATAATCGCCCTCATCATATTCGGCTGGATGAGCACCGCCAGGTTGATTAGAGGAAACATACTCCAGGCGAGGGAGGAGCAGTACGTCCTGGCCGCGAAAGCTCTGGGACAGAAGGACTGGAAGATTATCATGAAGCATATTCTTCCGAACACTATCTTCCCGGTTGTAGTACAGATGTCTATGAGAATAGGATCCTATGTAATAACCGCGGCGGGATTGAGCTTCCTCGGAGTAGGCGCCGAACCTGGATACGCAGATTGGGGAACTATACTCTCTTACTCGCGCAACTGGATGACCATGCTCAACGAGTCCTGGTTCGCAATAGTTTTCCCCGGCACAGCAATGGTCCTTTTCGTTCTCGCCTGGAACCTCGTGGGTGATGCCCTCAGAGACATCTTCGACCCGAGAATGAGAAGCTGAGGAGGATTTTGACGTGGATAGCAAAAACGCACTTTTACAGGTGAAAGATCTAAGAACCTATTTTCATACAGAAGACGGTATAGTGAAAGCGGTAGACGGCGTCACTTTCGATGTTTATTCCGGCGAAACGCTCGGGATAGTCGGTGAATCCGGTTGCGGAAAGAGCGTCACTTCCCTTTCGGTGATGAGACTTCTGGATGAAAAGGGCGAAATCGCCGGCGGAAAGATCATCTTCGAAGGTAGAGACGTGATGGCCATTCCCGAGTCACAGATGATGAAGATCAGAGGAAACGACATGGCCATGATCTTCCAGGAACCCATGACGGCTCTCAACCCGGTCTTTACGGTTGGTTTTCAAATAATGGAGGCCATTCTCCTTCACCAGGATGTCAACAAGGAACAGGCTAGAACGATGGCGATAGATATGCTTCGCAAGGTCGGTATTCCCGAACCGGAAAAGAGGGTTGACGAGTACCCTCACGAACTCTCCGGAGGAATGAGACAGAGAGCCATGATAGCCATGGCGCTTTCCTGCAATCCGAAACTCCTCTTCGCGGATGAGCCCACCACGGCTCTGGATGTGACCATTCAGGCGCAGATTCTCGAGCTCATGAAGTCGCTTCAAGAACAATACGGCATGGCTCTGGTGATGATTACGCACGACCTTGGAGTGATAGCGGAGATGGCCCAGAGAGTCGTTGTGATGTACGCCGGAAAGGTAGTGGAATACGCCGAAGTCCTAACGCTCTTCAAAAAGCCAAGGCATCCTTACACCTGGGGTCTAATGAACGCGATCCCCAAACTCGATGAGGACAAAGAGGTTCTCTACAACATACCCGGTGTCGTTCCCGACCCTCTAGATTTTCCGGATGGTTGCAGATTCAACACCAGATGTCCGCTGGCGACCGACAAATGCAGAAAAGAAGAGCCGCCCCTGGTGGAAGTAGAAGAGAACCACACATCGGCCTGCTGGTACGTGGATAAACTCGTCGAAATGATCAAAGTATCTAGGGCAGGTGAGGGCGCATGAGTAAAATAACCGATAGTAGACTACTTCTAAGGGCCGACCGGCTGGTGAAACACTTCCCGGTAAGGGCCGGCGTTTTCAGAAGGGTAGTGGCACAGGTCAAAGCCGTCGACGATATCAGTTTCGATGTTTACGAGAAAGAGACTCTCGGACTCGTCGGAGAATCCGGTTGCGGTAAAACCACGGCTGGTATGTCGGTTTTGAGGCTTTATGAGCCGACTTCCGGTAGAATAATCATGGAAGGGGAAGATACGACCTACTATTTCATGCCCGCTCTGAAAGCCCAGAAGTATATAAGAGACATATACATCGACCGATTCACCGAGTTGAAAAGCAAGGGTGGATCGGCCGAGGCTGCGATTCAATCGTTTCAAAACGATTTCGATAGAAAGATAGCCGAAAGATACTTCAAAGAATTCAACGAAGACCGGAACGCCTTCGTGAGAAGTATGCTTTCGAACCGCGAAGAGAAGAGAAAGGCCTTCAGAAGAAACGCGCAGATCATCTTCCAGGACCCCTTTTCTTCGCTCAATCCCAGAATGCGGGTCAGGAACATCATCGGGGAGGGTGCCAGGATCCACGGGCTGGCAACTGGAAGCGACGTTCTGGACAAAGTCGCCGATATTATGACGAAAGTCGGTCTCTCCAAGGATCACATGTCCAGATTCCCGCACGAGTTCAGCGGGGGACAGAGACAGCGTATAGGGGTCGCCAGAGCCTTGATTCTAAATCCCAAACTCATAGTCTGCGACGAAGCCGTCTCGGCCCTTGACGTCTCGATTCAGGCCCAGATTCTCAATTTGCTGAACGACCTTCAGAAAGAATTCGGCCTTACCTATCTCTTCATCGCTCACGATCTTGGCGTTGTGAAACACGTCAGCAGGAGGGTGGCCGTCATGTACCTCGGAAAGGTAGCGGAACTTGCCGACAAGAAAAAACTATTCGACGATCCTCTACACCCTTACACCGTATCGCTGATGTCGGCCATTCCCGAGGCCAATCCGGAGAAGAAAAAGCAAAGGATCATCCTCCAGGGCGATGTCCCCAGTCCGATCAATCCACCTCCCGGCTGCAGGTTCCATCCGCGCTGTCCCATAGCCAAAGAAATCTGTGCCAGAGAGGAACCTCAGCTGCAGGATGTCGGAGGCGGACATTTAGTCTCCTGCTTCTTCCCCGGACAGCTGAAAAGGTAGAAGATCGGTACGATAGAATAGATCTATCAAAGCATTCCGCCGATTCCATTCACTATTGTCTGTAGTCCGGCGGAATGTTTTTTTATCACAGGTTGAAGGAAATCAAGCGGACTGTCGTTTTCCAGTTTCAGGACGATCTTTGTCCTGTAAGAGCTCTTGATCTTCGAGAGAAGCGGAACTATGGGGCCGAAGAGTTCCAGATAGGCGTCTTTCGACTTTTCCAGCCCGGCTACTACTTGTTTACCCAGGTCAAGGCTTTCTTCCTCGGAATCTCCAACACATACGATCTCCACGATCTTTACGAAAGGCGGATAACGCAGCTCTTTCCTGAGATCCAGCTCCTGTCGGAAGAAACTGTCGTAATCCCTCTCGAAGGCTTTGCTTATAACCCTGTTGCCGGGATTGAAACTCTGAATGAAGGCCCTTCCCTTACCGGCCCTGCCAGAGCGGCCGCTAACCTGTGCTATGTACTGAAAGGCGGTTTCCGGACTGTCGTAGCTGGGAAAGCTCATAAGGCGGTCGGCATCGATCACCAGAACCATCTCGACGTCGGGAAAGTCTAGCCCTTTCGTGATCATTTTAGTTCCCACTATTATCTGGCTCTTTTTTTTAGAGATCTCCTGCAACGCCTTTTCGTAGGCGAGCGGATTATCGACGGTCTCGCGATCCATGCGCATTATACTGGCTGACGGAAAGAACTTCTGAAGATCGTTTTCTACTCTCTCCGTGCCGAACCCCCGCGCCGAAAGAGTCATAGATCCACAGGTCGGACAGGATCTCGGCACGTGTTGCCTGTATCCGCAGTAGTGGCACTTCAGGGCGTTGTCGATCTTGTGATAAGTCAGCGAGACGGAACAATGAGGACAGGTCACGGTTTGGCCGCACGCATGGCAGACCACGTAGTTGGAGAATCCCTTTCTGTGAACGAAAACGAAGACCTGTTTGCCCTGCGAGAGGGTGTTTTCTATCTCTTTGAGCGCCCTCACGCTTATGATAGGGTTTTTCTCCTCTTTCATATCGATGATCTCGATCGCCGGAAAGCTTCCAACCGGCCTGTTTCGGAGCTCCAGCAGATCCATGCCGCCAGTGCTCGCAGCGTAGAAGTGTGTAACTCTGGGCGTCGCCGAGCCGAGAATAATCGGGATATCGAGCAAACGCCCTTTCTTCATGGCCACCTCTACACCGTCGTAAAAAGGCACGCTCTGCTGGTAAAAGCTGGCGTCATGTTCTTCGTCGATTATTATCAGGCCGGTTCTTTTCATGGGAACCCACAGCGAACTCCTTGTCCCGACCAGGATGTCCACGTTTCCCTCGGTGGCGTCGAGCCAGATTCTCTGCCTCTGTCCGGCGGTCATGTAACTGTGGTACTGCCTGATGACTCTACCCGGGAAAGCCCCCCTGACACGCGCCAGAAGCTGGGGAGTCAGGGAAACTTCCGGAACCATTAATAGAACCTGTTTTGCCCTGTTCAGCCAGTACTCCATGACGCTGAAGTACACCTCGGTCTTTCCCGTACCTGTAAGGCCGTAAAGAAGCGATACCCCGTTTCTTTTATCGATCAGTGCTCTGGAGACTTTCTTCTGCTCTTGAGTGAGATCGACGACCGACGGGATAACCCATTGAGAATCGTCTTCCTCTACCTCCTCCATCGAGAGAATTCCCTTCCTGACGAGCGTCTCGATCGGGCTGCGACTGTTCAATCTGAGTTTTTTCTCGAGAACGGAGATCTCCTCGGAGCTGACGGAGAGGAGATAATCGACTATCGACTGCCAGACAGGATTGAGCTCTTCGCGCAGATCTATCAACTTTCTGTTCAAAGAGACTTTTTTGATCTTCCGCTTGCCCGAGACCTTTCGATCGAAACTGTGCATTACCTTTACGTCTCTTGACCTCAGAAGCTCCTGGAGTTTTTCGCTTCCAAACTTTTTCAGGAAACTATCCCTGCTCATCGGCAATTCGAGATCGACATCGCCGGATATGGCCACCACGTAATCGCTTATCTGAAGCAGTTTTCCCGGGGGAAAGAAAAGATCGAAGACCTTTCCCGGTGGCGCAACGAACTCTCTTGAGGTGTACATAGCCAGCTCCAGATCTGAACCTTTGAGGAAGGGCTCTGGATCTATCTTCTTCGTGATGTTCTTTATTTTGTAAGGCCCCTTCCTCTCTTCAAGAGAAACGACGTAACCTATGGTGTTCCTGCCGGCGAAATTGACTTCCACCCTTTCCCCTGGCGAGAGAGGCAGATCGCTGTTGTATGTGTAAGTCTCGAAGAGGGGGGAATTGGATATCGCAACCTGAAATAACATCAGAAGATACCTCTCTCGTATATAACCTGCGAAAGCATCTCCGAACCTCTCGAGCGCCATTCCGGCGATCTGTAAAGAGAAGAATAAAAATCGCTGGCTTTGAAATCCCTCTCCAGCTGTTCTTCCAGAAGCTTCGCGTCTATTTCCATCTCCCTCTTGAGCGCCTGATCTACCACCTTTCTCCACAGCGATGCCGTCGTGACGATGGGAATGCGCACCAGCTTTTTTATGCTTGACAGGTACTTTCTCCCCTTTTCGTTGAAGGCAAGAACACGGAGGTACTGCGGTCCCAGATCGTTGCTTTTTTCGATCAAATCTCCGGTGAATCCGAAGGCCGGGTAATACATCAGCCTCCTGATCCTTGAAAGCGTGAACCTCTTCGTCTTGACACAGTTGGTGAAAGCCATGATGTCGGAACTCATAGAACACTCTCTGAACCTGGCATCGAGACCTTCCACGAAACCGTAGTATCGCCCATAATCGCTTCTCGATAAAAGCCGTAGGTATGGGATGAAAAAGCTCCCCGTGTCCTCTCGAAAGACGGGGCCCTTACCGGTCCTTATCTCGCCAAGTATCGCGTCGAACGACTCTTGCGGGACGGCTTCCTTCACCGATTCGAGATCGCCTCTAGAAAGAAGCTTTCTTATCGCCGTCGCCGAAGAGAACTCGCCTTTGTGGGTCTCGTCGGTGTAGGCGGCGCCCGTCCTTCTTATCGCGTGAGGCCTTATCTTACTCCCTATCTCCTTCATCGCCCTCATGTACTCGACTCCGAGAATATTGTTTGAAGAACCTATTTCCTCTATTCTGAAAGACAGGTCGCTGTCTCTTCTGCCAATAAAATCCCTGATCGCGTATTTGCGCGCGTTCGGAAAAGAGTGCCCCTCCTTCAGATGAAAACGCAGACTTCTACGGTACTCGTCGGGTTCTTCTATCAGTATTTTCGAGACTTCGCTAATGAGAGAGAGATCTCCGGTTTCGCTGCCGAATACCACATCGGTCACGCCCACGTGATCAAGAGAGCGAATCGAACCGGTCGCAAAGCCACCGGCATCCTGAAGCGCGTAAACCACGGGCAACTCCAGAACTAGATCCACCCCCAGTTTCAACGCCACCCTAGCACGGGAGAACTTCTCGATAACCGCCGGTTCGCCCCGCTGAACGAAATTGCCGCTCATGATCGCAACCGTATAATCCGGCTTCACCAGCTCCTTCGATTGCCGGAGGTGAAAGAGGTGGCCGTTATGAAATGGATTGTACTCAACCACGAGACCGAGAACCTTCATTCATTTCCTCCAGTTGGAAGATCGTTAAGAGACGTCTCTGTACCTTCGTCCAAGAGCGTGAACCCGTCCTTGGGGAACCTGAGGCGAGAGGTAAGAGGCGAGAGGTCGGAAGAGCAGAAAAGTCTTGCTTTTCTTACCTCTTACCCCTTCTCTCATACCTCTTATAAAACTCCAACTATCTCTCCGTACAACGGTCCGGCGGACACGCTATCTACCTTTATCTTCACGGGAATTCCTATCAAGTTTGCATCGGCATGGTATATCACTATCTTGTTGTTCATCGTCCGGCCGTAGATCTTCCCGTTTCCCTTTATCTTTCCCTCACCTATGACATCTATCACCGTGTCAAGGTACTTCTCATTTTCCTGCCGGTTTATATGTTTCTGCAGCGCCAGGAGATCGTTCAGCCTTTTGATTTTCACCTCCTGGGGAATATCGTCGGGGAGTTTTCTGGCCGAAAGCGTCCCCTCTCTGGGAGAGTACATGGCCAGGTTTACCCTCTCGAACCTGACTTCTCTTATCAGCGAGACCGTATTCTCGTAATCGGCCTCGGTTTCGCCCGGGAAACCCACTATGATATCCGTACTCAGAGACGAATCGGGAACTCTATCCCTGACGCGTCTTATAAGATCCAGAAAATATTCCCTGGTATAGCCCCTGTTCATGGACTTCAGGATCCTGTCGCTTCCCGATTGAACCGGCAGATGAATCGAGCGCGAAATTCTCTCGCAAGAGGCTATCACATCTATCAGCTCGTCGCTGAAATCCTTCGGATAAGATGTGAGAAACCATATTCTCTCTATCCCTTCTATCTTCAAAGTCTCTCTCAACAGGGCGGCGAGTGACGACCCGTCCTCTAGATCCTTCCCGTAAGAGTCCACGTTCTGACCAAGGAAGGTTATCTCCCTGTAGCCGCTGTCGGCCAGCTGCCTTACCTCGTTCAGTATGTCCGTCATCTTCCGGCTCTTTTCTCTTCCCCTGGTATAAGGGACTATACAGTAAGAGCAAAACTTATCGCAACCGTATATGATAGTAATCCACGCGTGGTGTTTGCTGGTACGTAATCTCGGGCTGTCCGCGTCTAGTTCGTCTATATAGTCGCCCATCTCTATGAAACGTTCTCCAACGGCGGCCCTGGACAGCAACTCGTCTATCCGTGAAATTGCTCTCGTTCCGAAAACGAAATCGACCTCCCTGTGCGTGAGGAGCTCGGTCGAATTCTTTTCGGCGACACAGCCACAAACTCCTACAACGAGTCTATCATTGCTCTTTTTGAGGGCTTTGAGCTGACCGAGTTTTCCGTACAACTTGTCTTCCGATTTCTCCCGCACCGCACAGGTATTGACTATAACCGCATCGGCGGCTTCTTCACTGTCTATAATCTCGTGTCCGGCACGACGGAGAATTCCCATCATCGCTTCTGTATCGCTTATGTTCATCTGACACCCGAAGGTTCTGAATGCTACTTTCAAAAAACCACCTCTAAACCGATATCCATTCTCAGGTAAATTCTACATCATTGACCGATTTGGATAAACCACGTTATGTTACCATTGGAGTGAACGGTGTTCGTTTCTTTTTCACCAGGCTCATTCAACAGTGATATTCCTGGAGGTGTCAGATGTTTGCAAAGGCTTACAAAATAGCAAGTTCCTTCACAAAACCCGTTGTGGTTCTCACCAGAAAAGAAGATGCCAGAGTCGGCGCCTCCTGCGGAGTATTCATCATCCTAAACCGGGAAGGCTGGATAATCACCGTTGCCCATCTATGGCAGTCCTACTTCCTCTTCAAAAAGCATCAGGCAAATCCCTCGAGCAACGGGACACAGATGATTACCAACCATTCCTTCTGGTGGGGAAAGGACGGGGTGACTTTAAAAGATATACATCCCTTCCCCGATTACGATCTGGTGATAGGAAGATTGGAGCCCTTCGATCCCTCCGAAGTGAGTGAATACCCTTCATTCGTAGATTCAGAAGAGATGCGAATCGGAACCAGTCTTTGCCGTGTTGGATACCCGTTCTCCAGAATAAAGGCTTCCTTTGACGAAGGCAGTTCGAGATTCAAAATGGATCCCAGAAGTCTACCGGCGCTGTTTCCCATCGAAGGCATATACACCAGGACGGTGGCGGCTCCTGCTTTCAAAGAAGCGAAGAAAATTGCGAAATTCATAGAGACTTCATCTCCGGGACTGCTCGGCCAAAGTGGTGGACCTATACTGGATGTTACAGGAAAAGTGTGGGCCGTGCAGAGCCGCACCGTTCACCTCCCGCTCGGTTTCAGTCCAAAAGTGCGAAAAGACGGTAGGGAAATCGAAGAAAACCAGTTCCTTAATGTTGGCTGGGGAGTGCATGTAGAGATGATCATAGACGCAATGAAATCATCGGGAATTGCTCTATAATATACGGGATTTATTATGAAAAGACCCTGGAATAACACAAAGAATTATAGATCAAGATAGCTTTGTGGTAAAATCATAAGTAAATATACAGTTTACAATTCTAATCTTTTTCTTCAAGGAGTAGATTACTGTGAAGAAGATCTTATTTGTATTACTACTGTGCCTGGCTTTTCTCGCCATCATAACGACTCAAGGCTGTTTCCTCTTTAGGGTGATCAAGCTGGACATCGCAACAAAAAGTATCTCCCTCTCCATAGGAGAGTCGGAAATGATCCAGTTAACCGTGAAACCCGTCGATACAACGTTGAAATTCACGTCGAAAAATACATCGATCGCCACCGTCTCCAGTTCCGGAACGGTTACCGGAATCTCGGCCGGTGAGACGGAGATCGAGATAGAAGCTTCCAAAGACAAATACAAAACCGTCACCAAAACCGTTAGCGTCACAGTGCTCGCACCATCGACATACACGGTCACCTTCAACGTTAGCGATAACCAGGGAGCCGTACAGGGAGCCAACGTCGCCTTCAACGGAGAGAACAAGAGCACCGACGCGCAGGGAAAGGCGGTCTTCACCGGAGTGCTTGCGGGCAACAAAGCATACACTGTCAGCAAAGAGGGCTACAACAACGCCAGCGGAAACATCAACGTCGATGGCGACGAGACAGTCGACGTCACCCTCACGAAGAAGACATACATTATCGCCGCTACCGCCGGAGCGGGAGGAAGCATAGACCCTTCCGGAGAAGTGGAAGTCAGTTATGGAGACAGTATCACTTTTTGCATAATTACAGACGATAGTTACGCTATAGAAGATGTAGTTTCTGATGGAGTCTCAATTGGACCGGTTGACAATTACACTTACACTAAAGTCACATCGGATCATACAATTCACGCGGCTTTCAAGCTCAAGACCTATACACTTACGACAAACGTAGTAGGCCAGGGAACTGTAATGAAGAACCCAAACAAACCTACGTATGATCATGGAGAGGAAGTAGAGCTTACCGCTATCCCAGATGAGGGTTGGAACTTCACCGAATGGAGCGGAGACCTGAGTGGCTCTGCGAATCCGGCAAACATAACAATGGACTCAAATAAAACAGTAACGGCGATCTTCACAATAAAGAAGTACACAATAATCGTTTCGGCAAATCCTCCTGCTGGTGGAAGTGTGAGCGGAGGAGGAAATTACACTCACGGAGATACTGTAAACCTTTTGGCCACTCCAAACGAAGGCTATGAATTTGTCAACTGGACAGAGAATGGGGTACAGGTGAGCGCGAATACCGCTTACTTGTTCACGGCGACCGCGAACAGGACACTCGTAGCCAACTTCAGACTTAAGACCTACACGATCACCGCAACAGCGGGCGCGGGAGGAAGCATAGATCCCTCTGGTGATGTCTCAGTAAATCATGGAGATGATCAGGAGTTTGCCATAACTCCCGATGAGGGTTACAACGTTGAAAACGTACTGATCGATGGGGAGTCTGTTGGACCGAGGACATCATACACTTTCGCTGGAGTCGCTGCTGACCACACGATCCACGCCAGCTTCTCACTTCTGCCTCCTCCAACATATACAGTGACCTTCAACGTGAGCGATAACCAGGGAGCAGTTCAGGGCGCGAGTGTAACATTCTACGGTGAGACAAAGGCCACGGACGTGCAGGGAAAGGCGATGTTTACTGGAGTGCTGGCTGGCAACAGAGCATATACGGTGAGCAAGACAGGATACAACAACGCGACTGGCAACATCAATGTCGATGGCAATGAGACAGTAAACGTGATACTCACTAAGAAGATTTACACGATCACCGCAACAGCGGGCGCGGGAGGAAACATAAATCCCGCAGGGAGTGTGAATGTTACCCACGGCTCGAATCAGTCATTCACGATAACCCCGAATACCGGATATGAGATAGAAGACGTAAAGGTAGATGGAGTCTCCATTGGGGCCGTTTCCACATATAACTTCACAAATGTCACGACTAACCACACCATTCACGCTACATTCCGACTTAAGAGTTACACAATAATCGTTTCGGCAAATCCTCCTGCTGGTGGAAGTGTGAGCGGAGGAGGGAATTACACTCACGGAGATACTGTAAACCTTTTGGCCACTCCAAACGAAGGCTATGAATTTGTCAACTGGACAGAGAATGGGGTGCAGGTGAGCGCGAATACCGCTTACTCGTTCACCGCGACCGGAAACAGGACACTCGTAGCCAACTTCAGACTTAAGACCTACACAATTACCGCGGCGGCCGGAGCGGGAGGAAGCATAGATCCCGCGGGGAATGTGAACGTTACCCACGGCTCGAATCAGTCATTCACGATAACTCCGGACACCGGATATGACATAGAAGATGTGAAGGTAGACGGAGTTTCCGTTGGAGCCGTATCCAGCTACACGTTCAACAAGGTGACTGCCAATCATACTATCTCCGTCACATTCAAACTCAAGACCTATACACTGACGACAAACGTAGTTGGTCAGGGGACGGTCACGAAGAATCCAGACAAAGCAACATATACTCATGGTGAAGTCGTTCAGCTCACAGCCAACCCTTCCGCTGGCTGGGCTTTCAACATCTGGAGCGGAGATTTGAGCGGCTCTGCAAATCCGGCCAATCTGACTATGAACGGAAACAAGACGGTGACTGCCGATTTCGTCAGAGTATATACGGTAACTTTCAATGTGAGCGATAACCAGGGAGTAGTTCAGGGAGCCAACGTCGCCTTCAACGGAGAAAACAGGAGCACCGACGCGCAGGGAAAGGCCGTCTTCACAAACGTTCAGTCAGGAACAAGATCATACACGATAAGCAAGACGGGATATAACAACGCTACGGGAAGCGTCAATGTCGATGGAGACAAGACGGTAAATGTTACCCTGACAAAAAAGACCTATACAATAAACGTTTCAGCCAATCCTGTGGCCGGTGGAACCGTTGCCGGTGGAGGAATCTACACCCATGGAGATACTGTCAATCTTTCAGCTACACCCAAAGAGGGCTACGAGTTTATCAACTGGACAGAGAATGGGGTGCAGGTGAGCGCGAATACCGCTTACTCGTTCACGGCGACCGCGAACAGGACACTCGTTGCGAACTTCACGACTATAAGTAAAGGAACGATCAAGATAAGCAACACCACGATGGATGGTTTTGGTCAGATAGACATATATGCCGAAGACTTCGAATTCGGTGTCACAGCGATTGAATACGTTTTGAGCTTTGATACAACAAAGCTGTCTGTGTTAGCCATGTCTAACGATGCCGGCCTTGGATGGTCGCTTGCGAACATGATAAGAAACACCGACGGAATAATCCATTTCATTGCGGGAGGCCAACCCGTGAACCTTGCGGGAAGGACTAAGATAGCAACGATTATAGTATCCGAGAACTCATCTGGAAGTACAACCATCGGTTTTACTAGTTACGTATATAATGATTCTTTAGTCGAAACTGCGGTAGCCGATGACAGCCAGCCGCCACAGGAAATAAGGAGTCCAAATATTACACTGATTCCAGGCACGATAACCATAAACTGAATGGGGTGATCTGATTGAGAAAACTAGCCTATATCGCCGTTATGTTGATCTTGCTGATTACACTTACGGCCTGTCCACCGATAAACAAGAAGCCCAGTGCTTCAGATGTACAGATCACAGGAGATACCGTTACCGGGCAGAAAGTAAAGGGAGAATACACTTTTCTGGATCCCGAACAAGAGCCTGAAGGAGCATCCGAGTACAAATGGTATCGTTCAGACAAAGCCGACGGCACTGGTCTTGAGTCGATTCCCTTAGCCACTAAACGTGAGTATCTGCTCACTTCGCAAGACGTTGGTAAATTCATGTATTTCGAAGTCATACCGGTAGATATCAAGGGAAAGGCTGGCGACCCCGTGAAGAGCGCGGCTTCCACCATAGTTGTTGCAGGGCCTTCCTTCGAAATAATCGATACCACTCTGAACAGGAACAATCTTGGAAGCTTTGTTGTTAAAGCCAATAACCTTGGTGAGATAAACGCGTTTGAAGTTGTACTCGAGTTCGATACGAAGTATATGACAAGTCCATGTATAGTACAGTCCCTTGTTGGTGGACTTATGATAATCAAGCAGCCTTCCGAAAGCGTTATTCACGTGGCAGTGGCCGGACTGAAAGATCTCGATGTTCAGAATACGGAGCTGCTGAGAGTATTTGTCAATGTACTCGACAAAGCCGGCAATACGGAGATTGTCTTCTCGGAATATGTTAGCGAAGGAAATGTTAAATTCGGTACCGGTGTGATTCCCGAGATTAGTGGACTCGACCTGTCCGATACCGGGATAATCACAATCCAGTAGGGGGGTCTGAGATGAAAAGAATGAAATACATTGTGTTTATATCTATTGTTGTCACAATGCTTATGGCTTCATGTGTCGGGCATTTTCCCAGACCCGATCAAAGCAGCCGGTATATACTCCAGAGACTTCCGGATGGAGCCGGGCTTTATGTAAGAGAAGGAATAGACGCAATAGAGATAACTCTGGTTGGGGAAGGTCTCAAAATTGAAGATTTATCTCCTCTTCAGGGTGTCTTGATGATAACACGCAGCAATCACTCGGATCTGACCGTAGCCATTTCCGGCTTCAGGAACGTCGATTTCTCCAAGCCAGTACTTCGGATCTCTTCGAGACACGCGGCCGGCATGGCTATCTCGAAGTGTGACACGATCGTTTTGAATCGTATCTCCAACTCTTACTGGAGGCAGAACAGCGCGGATCCAGAACTGATCGGTGATTATAACGGAGACGGCTACATCACACTGTCTGATTTTGCTTCGTTCGCTCCCTCGTATGGCTTCTCGGAAGGTTCGCAAGAGTACGACGAGAAATTCGATGTTGGTGCATCTGAGAAGCAATATTCGGGAATCTGGCAGAAAATCTTCTCAGTTCCTGGTGCTCCTGACGGCTCGATAACCCTTGCGGATTTTGCGGTCTTTGCCAACAACTACGGCTTCGCAAATCCTTATCTCGGGATCTGGAATTTCATGGGAACTATAGACTACGAAAGCTCGACATACGGATATGTTAAGGCGACAGGAACAGGAACGCTAGTAATTAACCAGCAGAATTGGGAGATGTCCGGTCCGGTAGAGATCACGGCCAGCTCGACCTACACCGACGAACAGGGGAACGTTAAATTCGAAGAATTCAGTATTGAGATTGATTCGGTGAATATCGAGTTTACTTCCACCGAGATGACAATCACCGGGTCTATGGCAAATCCGGTAAATGGTGCTGTTTACGATATACTGATGAAAGGCAAACTTCGTGTAGAAGGTGACGATATCTTCGCCGAATCATCTGGTACAGGTGAAGGCTACGGCATATTCCTTCTCAATCCGGTAAGAAAGATAGGCGAATGGACAGCCCACAAATAAAAAGAAAAACAGGAGGAGGAAGATGAAGACTCGAATCATAGTTCTTTTCATTGTTCTTTTGACACTAACACTCGGAGGATGCTTCTTGAAGAGACACTTCGACCCGAAAAACGCTCCTGCCGTTTTTGGTACCTGGCAACTCGAGGGCAAAGTGAAACAAGATAACACTACAATCAAGGGTACCGGCACAATGAAGATTACTTATCAGGATGGAAACACCATAAAGGGCTGGGGAAGTACGATGCCCCCCGGACTGGAACTGATAAAGGTCGATGTCGAAGGCACGGTAACCGATAAACCCGACAATTTCCTTACAACAACCATGCAGGTAAGATACCCGCCGGTAGTTGGGAATTTAAGAGATGTCATCCTCACGGGTATTGTGACCATCACAGCGACCGGAACCTTTGTCGATGACGGAAAAATCTATCTCGATAGCCTTGCAAGAGAAATCGGCGAATGGAAAGGAACGCTGAAGAAATAGAATCAATCTCAAACTAGCAATCAATACAGTTATTACCTGAAAGAGATCTAGAGAATTCCGTAGACTCTTTCTCTTTCAAATGCTCTATCTTTCCTCTACGCTTTTTCAGCTGCAAAGTGATAGCTTCGGTCTCCGGCAAAAAACTGGTAATTCGCACCATTCTTTCGCTGAATGCTCAATTATCTAGAGATTTTGAGTCAATTTTCAATGTTTTATCTTTGTAAATTAATAGTAAATACTCATAACGATACCAGATTATTTATCGGTAAAAAAAGTCATCCGTTCGCTTGCAAGATAGAGCAATACTTCTATCTCTCCCATAATAAGGTATATATGACAGACAATAATTTTCGTAATTACGCACAGAGAGATACATAAATTAGGTCATTTGATTGATACTTATGTATCTATCAAATATTTATTAAATTAGATTTGATCGTATATAATAATTCACACCGTATCCAATAAATAGGCGAAGAAAGAAATAAGGCAAAAGAAAAGGGACTCAACTCCATATAGAATGTTTTTTGTGTATGAAAAACAAAACGAAAGGAGAGAGTCCCGAAGAAATGATAACACCAAAGGATATAAGAAAAGTGAAGGAAGCGGTGAGAGAGATAATACCTGCGCACAGGCAGGTGAGAGGAAGACCCAGAGAATACTCGGACAGAACTATAGTGTTGTTGTACGTGCTTTTCACACTTTTCCGTTGCAGCTCAATCGTTGAGATGTACAAAATGATCGAAGGAAAGAAGAGGCTGTTGAGAGTGATAGGTGAGCTTCCATCCAGGCAGACATTATCATATAGACTGAGAAGGCTAGATATTGAAGCGATAAGCAGGAGGATCATAGAAAGAATAAAAGGTGGAACATACATAATCGACTCGACACCGATAAAGGACATCACCAGTCAGGGGATAAAAAAGTGTAAGAATCTGAAGTTCGGCAAGAACAGGGACGGATTCTTTTGGGGAAAGAAGGGACATTTCATAATTACTGAAGAAGGGATACCTGTCAAGTTCAGGTTGACTCAGGCCAATGAAGACGATGCTAGAGTTGGAAAGGGAATGCTGGACGATCTCAATGGTCTGATTATAGCCGATAGGGGTTACTTCAAAGGGAGCTTCTTGTCTCAATTCACCAAAGAAGGCGATCTACGGGCCATAGTAAGACCGAGATCGAGGAAGAAGGATTCGAGCTTCAAGGAGAAGCACTCACAGACATACTCAAAACGATGGAAGATAGAGAGGTTCTTCCAGAAAATGAAAGAGGTGTTCAGAGTGGAGATTCCCAGAAAAGGTGGCAGAGATGATCTCTTGTCCAGAGTAACGGCACTATTTCTAACGGTTGTTACTCTTGCCTTCTCGAAGTTCGTGCTCAACGATCCTATTCTGGATTACCTCAATTGTTGCTGATTTGTTTATTGGATACGGTGTCCATCAGATGTGAACGGAGACGGAAGAGTTGCGATCCTTTGTTTCGATATTCAGGACGATTTCGACAACACCGGAGCTTATGTGGGCGGTTATTTCAGCTCTGGAGATCTCTTCAATACCAGCACTTCAAACAAGATGGAGATCTTCTATATAGACACCTATCCGACGATGCACTACCCGGCATCTAACCCGGTAGATGTATCGAGAGCCTTCAGCACTCTGGTTCACGAGTTCCAGCATATGGTCAACTTCAACAGAAACTACTTTGAGGAGAAGGGTAGTTCAATGCCTACGTGGTTGAATGAAGGTTTGTCAATGGCTGCCGAACATATCTACAAAGGGACTCTGACAAGCAGGATCAACTACTACAATTACGCCACCAGCATAAAGAACGGACAGTCTCTGCTTTACTGGAATGACAACGGCGATGTGCTTGCCAACTACTCGCTCTCTTACCTTTTCTTGCAGTATGTCAGAGCACAGGGTGGAGGAGACCCCGCTATCTTCAGAGATATCCTTCTGGATAGTTGTAACGACCAGAGGGCAGTGACGGCGACGCTGGCAAAGAGAGGGGTCAGTATCGGATTTGGAGATCTCATGACGGCGTTTAGGATTGCGCTCCTCCTCAAGAAATCGACGGGATTGTATGGCTTCAGAGACGATAGCAGTTTCGACAGCATAACAGTCTCATACTATACCGGCGGTGCGAAAAACCTGAGGGGTGGAAGCGCAGTGTTCAAGACAATAAACCCGAGTTTTACGGATCCAGGTAACTCGGGAAGTTCCATACAGTATGTCGGAATATGTAAGTGATCGAATAGCCAATTCCTGTTTTCCAGAAATGAAAAGCCCTCCGTCAGGAGGGCTTTTGAGTTATAGAAGTTACTGTATGGCTATTGTAGTACTTCTACATCCAGATGAATCGCAAAGTATCTTGCCGGGCTGACAGAAACGATCAGATCAGTGCCTTTGTAGGTAAAATGGCCTGCTTCTGGCCTTTTTGTCGGTAACTCGCCCTCGGCATATCCCTGAATCTTCACAGTATCACTTCCACTCTGGAGTCGCATATTAGGTCCGAGGACTATTGTCAGCTTGCCGTCCTTATAAGTCACTGAGGCTCCGGCGACTTTATTCTGACCAGCGTAGATATCCTGAGTGGCGGGACCGTTTGTGTCGAAGTAGTACCACCATGCAGATCCACTGCCTTCATAGTTTCCGCCCCAGGCAGTCTCTTCACCCCAGGGTTCCGGATCAGTGGGAGTCAGCTTTATTTCAACTACTGCGTCGTCCCATATCTCCTGTAGCTCACTGATGAGTGTCGCGGTATTCTCAAGTCTGAATTCCTCTTCTTCACACGGGAATACTATCTCAAGTATTACGTCCTGCTTGTCTGCGCTCAGCGCCTTCATGAGAACTACATCGCCACAACCCGGAAGGAAGCTGTCTTCAGCAGTATCGATAATGGCTTGTACGAGAGGTCTATCTCCATCTGGAACAGAAGAAGGGAATTTAGTTCTCCACGAACTCCAGTTTAGAGAGCCTTCCATTATCGCCCATATTGCGATCTGAACATGCCTGTAGTCAACTCCGGGATAATCACCATCTCTGTATCTGTTGAGAATGTAGTTGACTTTTGCCATTTTCGAATCAGGCGCACCGCCAACGTAAATATCTTGTATTATGTACGTACCTTCGATTCCGGATACACCGACCTGCATACACCAACCGGGATACGTACCTGCCATGTAACCAGTGACTGTGGCTGAGATATATGCACCGAGATCTGTTCCTGGATACTTGTAGGAGATACTTCCGCTTCCTTCAAATGAGAACTTTCTTAGGGTTATGGAGAACTGAACTACAGCCGAATCACTAAGGTTAATCGGGAATGGAAGCGGATCTGGATCTGTTGCGACGATCGCGAATCCGTCTGGCACGTAAGTGAACTCGTCATAGAGAACTGCGGTGGCGTTAGTCTCGGTTGCTCCCGTAACTGACAGGAAAGAATAATCGTACGCTTCATCGGTATTGGCAGGCGCATCGGCAGAGACTTCAACCTTTATCCTGTGTTCAGCCGTATTATCAACCGGTGTGAAGGCTATCGGTCCAAATCCATGAGTATTGTATCCGCCAGAAGAGATACTTCCAAATTCGACTTCCGGAAGAGTCTGAATAGCTATCCAATCAGACCCGTCGTAATACTGAAGTGTAATGGCCAGCTTGACGTTCTGGGCCTCGCTGTTGCCATTGTTGGTAACCTTCACTGAACCACTGTAAGAGTGGGTGTCTGCTACAGAATCGAGAGTTTTTGTTGCCGTTATGGTGTATTCAATGTCCTTTTCAAATTCATTCACCTGGAAGGTTATCAGAGTAGGATTCGCTTTCTTATCGATTTCCCACTCGTAGATTTTCTCTCTTATCCAGAAGAATTCAGCTTCAACTTCTGCCTCGAGCTTGACAGTTTCAGGAACTATTATCTTTACTTCTTCATCGTCACTGTCGTATGCGTCATCCGTACCGCTCTTGTATATGGTGACAGTGTTGTACAGATAATAGCCTTCGAGATCCTCTTCGGCTTCCTCGTTTTTCACAGTTATTGTGTAACTGGTCTTCCAGGTATTGGAATCTACCTGTACCCAGTCAGTGTGGTTTATTATGTCGTCCCAGCTTCTATCTTCTTCGTCTGGATCAACTGAGAATCCATTATCCTTGAAATCTGAGAAGTTAGTGAACACATCTTCCACATCTGCACTCGGGTTTATATATTTCTCTTCCGGAGTACCGGGTACGAACTCCTTATCGTCATCGGCAGAATATGAACCGCTGGTCGCTGTGGCCAGGACCCTGAACTTGCTCTTGCCTGTCGGATCGAAGTTGAATTCGTAATCTTCTTCTTTGCTGTCTCCAACTTCCATATCTCCAAGATCGAACGGTCCCTTGCTCTGGAGGTCTTTCCATTCTCCATCATAGTACTGGAGAGTTATGACAAGCGATACACCTTCCGCTTTGAGAGAGCCCGTATTCTCGACTGTTGCCTTGCCGGTGATTGTGGCCAGGGCCGTTGTCTCTTCAACTGATCTGGTGGCGGTCAATGTGTATTCGAAGTCTTCCTCTTCACCTATTGAAAGCTCTGCTGAGGAAGGATCGACACTCTTGTCTATCTCCCAGCCGTATCTCACAGTCTCTTCCCAGCCGAATTCTCCACTTACTTCTACCGTAAGTTCGAGTTCAGGAACTATTATCTTTACTTCTTCATCGTCACTGTCGTATGCGTCATCCGTACCGCTCTTGTATATGGTGACAGTGTTGTACAGATAATAGCCTTCGAGATCCTCTTCGGCTTCCTCGTTTTTC
>Ga0302251_1000496_pt1 | contig 36131 bp, 36 predicted proteins | sample AAG_RA_Gln_MG_FD_193534 | JGI IMG/M metagenome (GOLD analysis project Ga0302251, IMG submission 193534) | Enriched activated sludge microbial communities from anaerobic digester in WTTP, New Holstein, Wisconsin, United States - AAG_RA_Gln | ecosystem: Engineered > Bioreactor > Anaerobic >... | reverse complement strand
ACTCAAAAAACTCCATTAATCTTATTATTTCAATACAACTGCTTGTGTCGGTTCGAGATATTATCAGGAGTTTTACAAATTGCGGGATTGTTATTTCAATACAACTGCTTGTGTCGGTTCGAGTAAGACAAAATCGATACTTTTTGTCTTTTAAAAAGCTCTAGCTCCCTATTGTACGAGAATCTTAAAAATTTTTCCAAGCATTTTAACAAACATAACAATATTATGTTAAAGAGCTTTGGGAATCCTATTCTATCATATGTTTTACTAAAAATTTATAAAATACGGTTGGAAAAATTACAAAAATATCGACTCAGCATTATTGTCACGTTTACCGATTATCTCTTCATCAAAAACCGCTTTATTTTGTAGTTTTATGATGGATATAAAATCCAGTTTTTCATCAATTACTTTTTTGACTTCATTGCTAAATTTTATAAGATTTGCCGGTGTAATATTTCCGCGAAAAACAGATTTCTGATGGTGTTTAAAATATTTTTTGCATATCTTGAAAACTTTTGCCACCCTATATTTGCCCACATCGCTATCAAGATCTGCTATATCGTAAAAAACAAAAGCATAATTGTGATTATAATTTTTGCTCATACTTTATCTCTCAAGCTGAAAGGTATAAAATCCTTTCCTTCTAAAAGATATTTTATCAATTTGTATGCATCATAGCGTATTGCGCTCTTATAAGTAGTTTTTCTTTTTAGTTTGGGGTGCACAAAAACCTCATTTATCCTATTTTCAAATGCTTCTATAAATATCCTTTTCCCTTCTTCGTTCAAAAGCGCATAATTTAAGTTTTTATCAAAATGTTTTTGTACCTGCAGCTTTCTATTATTGACTACTTCAAAAATAGTTTTAAACACAAGCACGGGTTTAAACGCCTCAGAGAGATCAAGACTTAGACTAAACCTGCCCTCTCTTGGGCTATGCAAAAAACTTATAGTTTGATTTAGATGGGTTTGATAAAGAGCCGATATGGTCTTTGTATAAAGTAATGTATTTCCAAAAGATATCAATGCATTCATGGGATTATCCGGTGGCCGTTTTACTCTTTTATTTAGTACAAAATCCGACGGCAAAAAGTGTTTGAAACTATCATAAAAACGATTCCATATCTGGCCTTCTATAAACAAAACCTGCTTGATATGAATATCCATACTTAAAAAGCGCTCAACATCATCTTTGAGCCAATCCAAAAACGGCTTAAGTTCCTTTTTGCCATGTCTATAGTAATGATAAATTAATTCATGAATATTCTCAGCAATTGCATAGACAATAGCTTTTGCGATCTTGATACGATCATCGATGTAAGCTTGACTTTGACGAACCGTCAGATCACCGCTTACCAATGCTTCCTTGGGATAAAATGAACCGCTGTAATGCCCATTGTAGTTAAAAAAATGTATCGTTATCCCCGCTTTTGCCACAAAATCTAAAAATTTGGTATTAAAACTTACTTCATTTAGACAATATAGTTCTCTCGTATCTTCAACCGGGATATAGAAATTTCCCTTTTCATTGACAAAAGCTATAGAGTTGTCTTTTCTTTTTAGTTCGCCCATGCTGAAGATATATCTGGTATGTTCTTTTGCCATATTCAACTCCTAAATAAAACAGTATTCATAATACGCGCACTTTTTACATTTATTTTCAAACTTTGGAGGCGGTGGAGTGTCAGATAAAATAAGCTTTTGTATTTCGTCCAAAACTTCAAGAAGCTCTTTTTCATTTGCATCATTAAGCTCTAAAATATCTGTTTTGTTATTTTTATTTTTTTCATGGAACTGCACTTTACCCTTTCGATCGATGCCTTTTTGTTTTAGTTTATAAAGATATAGCAACACTTGCCATTTTACTGCTTCCGGATCCGAATCGGACTTTTTAAATTCGGTTAGATACTCGTTTGTAATTTTATCTATCTTAATATTATCTATCTTTATTTCAGTCGCTTTGCTCTTTTCTTCATTTATCTCATGCAAGACCTTGCCGATACGGACATCTTCAGAGTTGTCCTCTAGGTTGATGCGGTTGGCATGGAGCCATAATTTTGTTTTGCAGATAAAATAATAAGAAATGAGTGTACCTGTGATATTATTCATAATTATTCACAATTTACCAAAAGCCGATATCTACATTTTTAAATATACCTGTGATATTATTCATAATTATTCACCCAATTCATTTAAACCTTTTTCATCAGCGAATATAATTCCTTCTTGAAAAGAGTATTTTAAATTTAAAACTTCATAGTTTAATTCGGCTTGTGTTGCATATAAATACTTTTCTTCAAGATAGCAAGGCAAAGAAATAGTATAATCATATTTAGTTTTGTCATCCATATAATCATCATAAAGTAAATAATCATTTTTTTGCAAAGTTATATCTCTTAAATCATAGTTATCTTGAGATTTGTTTATACCTGATAACTTTCTAATAGTTTCATCATATTTTTTATATGCTTCATCAAATAGTCTTGAAATTTCATTACTTATGCTTTTATCCATTTCAAAAAGTTTGTCATAAACAATATTCAGCCATTTTACATACTCTCCCAACTCAAAATATCCATTTTGAACAACTTCAAAAGTTAAATCCAAGAGATATAAATTTTTATATGGGAATGCTTTAGAATATTTATAAATATAAATTTCACCTTTATTGTTTTCATTTTTTTTACGATTGACTCTACCAAATCTCTGAATTAAACTATCTATTGGAGCATTATCAGTAAACATCACATCAAAATCAATATCAAGGGAAACTTCTACAATTTGTGTTGCTACTAAAATGAAAGGCTTTTTTAATTTCAACTTCTCAAAAATCAAATCTTCTTTTTTTTGTTTATCTATTTTCTTAAATGTTGAATGATAAAGTATAATCTCTTCATCATCCAAAGAAAACATATTTTTGAAATATTTATATGTATCAGTTGCACTTTTAACAGTATTTCTAATGATTAATATATTTTTTGATTCTTCAAACTTCTCAAAAATAAAATCAAAATCATCTTCAAACTCATAATCTTTCTTCGTAATTTCATTTGCTTTTTTCTTAAATAGATCATTTTGAGTAATAGCGGGATAACCTTTTATGTTTAGCAACTCTTTTATTTTATTTGGTATTGATGCACTCATCAAACATACTTTTACATCATATTCATAACAAAGTTCTAAAAATCGTTTTAAAAATCCCATCAATTTAAAATCATACGAATGAACTTCATCGATAATAATTACTGAATTTAGAAAATTTTTAGTTGCGATATTGAACCTTCCTATATTTATAAAATATTTAAGTAACGAATCTATTGTAGAAACAGTTACTGGTTTATTAAAACTTTTACTAACTAAAAAATCACTTTGAAAGTGCTCATCAACAACCCCATTATCTCTTTCATACTCTTTTTCTAAAAATATTTTTGCATTTGAGTGAATCAATCCGCACTCTTTTTTATCAAAAAAGTTTTTAACTCTTTCATACAATTTATTGGATGTAGTTTGTGTTGGCAATGTATAAATTATTTTTGTATTTTTATTATAAATATTTTTAATTGCCCACAATAATGACCCTTCTGTTTTTCCCTCACCAGTAGGAATCTCAACTAAAACACTTTGTGTTAAATTTGCCAATTCTTCTTGAAAATTTCTCAATTTAGCAAAAGTTAAATGGCTAATAAACTCATGTTTTGAAGGGATCAATTCAAATGTTGTAATCGGTGTAGTTTGGCTAAATCTTGCACTAGCTATCCAATCAGCAATATTTAAAATTCCTGATACATAAGTATATAGAACCCTTAATTTATTAGTTTGCTGAATTAGTTTTAAATCATTTTCTATATTTTCAATTTCAAATTTGATGTCATCAGAAATTTTAAAACTAAAATTATAGTTACTCTCTTTTGCAAACATCGTTTTATATAAAGTTTCATAATTATGAAAAAAATCTTTTGCTTCATTTAAAAAGCTAAAACTTGATGAATTTGGAGTATATGGCATAAGAGTATGATGAGTAAGAACAATTACTAATAAAAAATTAATATAAATATCATCTTCTAAGAATTCAAAATCTTGAATTGATTCCAGCACACTTGCTGAATACATAGTATGATACGATTGTGTACCGCTTTTAATCGTATTTTGAAATTCAATAGTTACTTTACCAATATCATGAAAGTACGCACTAAAAAAAATTAAATCTTTGATTTTATCTGTACTCCAACTAGAGATATTAGCTACTTTTTGAAGTGTTTTATCATCAATTTGTTTCAGTGCTTCTTCTATAACCCATAAAGTATGCTCTTCTAAAGTTTGATATTTATCATCTAACTTTTTAGCCCAAATATCCATCAATAAAAAACCAATCTATTGTTATTTTCTACATCCATATGACTTGCTACACCATCAATTTTCATATCACAATTGATATATTCAACTTGTGGATATTCCTCTTTCACCTCTTTTGAGATTCTATTTCCTTTTTTATCAAATGCAATAAATTTAATAGGTATCAAATTGGGTGTCGGCAACTCTATTGGTTTATTTATCTCTTTTATGAATGCTTTGTAGGTATAGCCTTTATTTAAAAATACAGAATTAATCTTATCTGTATCGTTTTGTTTTATAGCTTCACTTACATCTTTTACATTTTTGATAATCACAAGTTCATCATCAAGCCCTAGAGATGGAGTATTTTTAGGATTTTTTAGAGATTTAAAAATATCATCAAAAAGTATTTGCTCTTTTATATAAACATAAACAGTATATTTTGATAAAAATAGCTTATCTCTCCTTATAACACTTTTTCCCATATTTCCTTTTTCTAAAGTTTTATAACTCCATAAATCCTTAGTTTTACCGTTAATTTCATCTATCACAACTGACACATCAATTAACTCTTTATCCAGTATTTCAAAAAAATCTTTTTGTGGTTTTAATGAAATATTGCATAACATCCCCACAACCGTTGTTTTTGGTGGAGCTAAAAAAGTTTTATGATAGGTTCTGAAAAAGGGGATTCTAAATGAATTTAATAACCCCTCTAATTCAAATCTTATAACTTTCATTTTAAGCTTCTACACTATTTTTGTACATTTCAAAAGCTTGTGTAACAGTTACAACATTTGGAAATGTATCTCTTATAGCTTGTTCATTTGCAAAAATTCCTTTTGCCATTCCTATTGTATATTGTTCAGGTGCATTGTCTGCCAAAGCTTCTTTGATATTTTCAATATTGATATTGTCATTATTATCCACACTAAGAGCATTTAACAAAAATGGGTTTCCTGTTTGTTGTTTAGAGATAATTATAAATTTTGGTGCAATATCTTCAAGATTTCTAGCTTGTTTAGCTCCACCGTTAAATGATTTAATTGCATCAAGTAATACATTTAATCTTTGATTTTTTTCTGTATCACTCAAAATAGATTTAGACTCATATGTATATTCGTTGATTTCGTTTCCTATATGAGATACATTGACCATAATATTGCCTCTCATAAAATTTAAAGTATCTATTTCTACTTGAACTATATTGCCACTTTTTTTGCTTTCATCTTCTGTTTTTTGTTTTCTTGTAAGGTAATCGTATTCACCTTTATAAGGCAATAGTGAAACTAAAGGGCTAACTTTTACAGGAGACCATCTTCTTCCACCTTTTGGTAACATATACCCAAATAAATCTAAATCACAAACAGATTTAAAAATCTTCTCTCTTTGTTTGTCATCAATTTTTGTATTTAATGATGGATATTTACCATTTTCTTCAATTGTAGGATTTCCATCTTCATCTACACTACTTATTGTTTCTCCAAGTTGCATAAGTGTCTCTTTAAGATATCTTCTAAGAGCTTGCCCTGAAACATAAGCAAACTCATCACCGTTCGCATTTGAAATCTTTTTCATAACAGTGACATTTCCGCCACTACCTTCTCCACCGTTAAGTGATGCTACATTGACTTTTGTGATATATGCGATATTTAAAAACATTTTTTTCTCCTCTTTTTTATTTATTTTGATTTTTAGCAAAACTAACAGCTTTAAATTTATCTATTGCATATATAGCAATATAGTCTCGTACAATTTCCCAATTTTGCTCAATATTAACCAAGAGATTTTCCAATGAATCATTAAACTCATTAGTAAATCTTGCTTTCTCTGTATTTTTTAGGCTTGAAAACTTCAAATCTTTAAAATAAGAAACTAACTGTTTATAGTTTTTAACACTTCGTAATTTAAACAGTAAATCTTTATCTCCAAGCTCTGCACAAAAATGACCTATGCCATCACCTATTATCTTTGAATTTTCATGAATACTCATATCCTTACCTCCTAATATATGATTTAAATAACTTTGTTCGAGTTCAAACAACAATTTTCCAAAACCTTTTGAATCATTTTTCAAAATATTAAAGCTAGTCAAATAATATTCGTTTCTAAGATTTGAAAAGTTTAATAACTTTTGACACCAATGTTGTATATTTAAATTTACCTCCTTATTCCCTTGCGATAATGAAAATGAAATTAATATATCTTCTAAATATTTAAATAGATTATTCTCTTTTAATATTTGAAAAAATCGAATCAACTGATAAGCTCTTGTATATTCATTTAATGAGGTCTTAAACGTTCCGTCATCAGTATAAATCACAAAACTCATATATTGCAAAGTATCAAAAATCTCTTTTTGTCGCTCTCGTCTTCTTTCATTTGCTTTTTCATATCTCTCTTCAATATGATACATCATGGAAAATAGATACATAAAAAATTTAAGTTCAAATTCTTCTGCACTTTTAGAGATATAAAAATGCTTATTTATAATCTCATCTTTACTTAGTACCTTAAAAAAATCTATGTTTGAAGATGTGGGAATCACCTTGCCTTTTTCATCTCTATATTCTATTTTGTCATCACAAATTTGTAAAAACTCTTTAAACTTATTCAAAGCATCTAAATTTGAAGAGTTTGGATAAATAAAATAAGAAAAATTGTAAAACCTTTTAGTTCTGCTGCCAAACCAATAGATAAGTGCATTCCATTTATCAAGTTTGTAACTTTTTGGCTGACTTAACATATCATGAAAATAACTCTGCCCATCTTCAAAGGAATGTATTTTTGAATCAATAGATAAGATATCATTACTTACAAAATATTTGCTAAATCTTTCAATTGCTTCATCAAGTGTTATTACAACAATAACTTCATTCTTTTTATTTGGAACTTTTAATTTTCCATTTGATTCTTTTTCAGGTTTAAAATTTGTTATTTCACAAAAATTAAGATAAAGTCTTTCTACTTCTTCTCGTGATAACCCCAAATCAGAAATCTTTTTATATAGATAAACTCCATTTCGTAAATCATTTTTTTGACCACCTTTTGTATCAAACTTTTTATCTAAAATAAAATCCATTTTAGTTTCATCAAAATACCATCTATTGTTATCTGTTTGGTATACTATTTTGTTATCTTTTAAAAAAGTGTTCAAAATTTGTGTATAAATTTCATTCTCTTTTTGTGAGTCTATCTTCAAAATAAGCTCATTCTGATTTAATTCATAATCAAATTCAAAATTTTTCTCTTTTAAAAATTGATATAAGTTCACTATCCCATTATTGAAAAAAACATCTTTTAAACTAAATTTTTTCACTATAAGTTCATTTGTCATATCAAATAAATTTTCTTGTTTCATCTCATCTTCTTCCCCACACAAAACCCGCCGCCATAGCTGTTTTTCTCGCCTAGTCCGCATGCCAAGGCTACAAACGCTAATTTTTGACTCATTTCATCTTCATTTGGAACGATACGAAATTTGTTACCGAAAAAGCGTATTTTTTTGCCGTCTTTGTGAATGATTATATTTTGCGGAACTCTGTTTTTAACTTCGAGCAGTTGGATAAAATTTTGCTCTGCTTTGATATCTTCGCCGTAAAATGTTTTGTATTTTTTTTCTAGATTATCATGAAGTTGTTTTTGGAGCTGCACGATATCTCCACTCTCATCCATCGTCCAAAATTTACCATTTTCTACCGAAACGATAACTGGCGTAACACTGTAAAGCTCCGAGATAAAGTATTGATTGATTGTTTTTTTGGTTGTTTGTAACACTTGGATATGCGGATTGTCAATATTTTCTCTAAGAGCAGTAGTTATTTTATCTATAAAGTTCTCATCAAGTGAACGTATCACGAACTCATACATACTGCCGCCTTTAAAGAATTTATTTTTGATATCTTCTTTGGTTGGGCGGAATCCACTAAAATTATAGTGCTTAAAGCCTATTTTATTATGAAGAGCTTCTTGTCCACCTCTCATAATCGCAAAATTTACAAATTTGCTTATGTTTTCAAAATTATCATTAAATTTTAGATCGGTTTTCAGGTATGCCTTGCATGTCAGTTCAAAATATTTCATTTTTTTCCTTATTAAAACAATTGATTAAATGTATCATATCACATTTCAAAGACATTCATATGTCCATACCTTCTTGAAATTGCATATATTTCTCAATATCATTCATTATCTCATCTCTCAGCCATTTTGGCTCCAAGATAAAAACATGCGGCATCCAGCTTTTGATAGCAGGAATTATCTCCATTTTATTGGTTACCTGACATGATATCTCTATGCCTCCGTCCATATCGATTTGCTCTATAGTCTGAGTATGATGCAGTTTGATATCATTAAAATATACAGCTGCTTCTTTTTCTATATAGAGCTTGATAGTAAAAGTTTCGTGATTTGAGCTGTGCCAAACAGTTTTGATCCCGTCTGCTTCTTTTTGTGCTTCATCTGATAATGTAAAGCTTGTGCCACTTTCTTTAAAATTTTTTATCTTAGATAAATTAAACTTTTTGACCCCGTTATCTTTGTCATCAATTGCCACCAAGTACCATACACCGCTTGGGTTGTCTATAAATATTTTGACTGGGCTTACGCTTCTGCTTGTGATGTCATCTTTGGATTTTTTGTAGTCAAAAGTTATTTTTTTACTTCGTTTGATCGCATTTAATATTTTAAGTCCCAATTCTTTTGGCAATTTTTCATATTTGACAGCAAATGAGACAATGTCTTTTGAAAAGTTCGATTTGTCTATACAAGATGCTTTTATCTTCATATCATGGGCAAAAGATGATACAAGGTGGTAATTTAGTTCATCTCCAAGCGGGTGCTGCCCTGAAGTATCAAGCGAATAATTGCCGTTGTGATTTTTGATAGGGATCGTTTTACTGATAGACTTAAAATCCCTAGTAATTGTTCTAGCTGAGACCTCGTAGTCTATAGAGGCATCTTTGGTATTTATAACCTCAAAGCTATAAAGTCTTTTTACAATGCCCAATATCCTGTCGATCGGTATCTTGTGTTTATAGTGCATATGGTCCCCGCTATTTTTGTACATAAAATATTATACATCATTTTTTTGTAAAATCCTTTTTTCAAAAAACTACAAACATTTCATTTTGACATACAATCCCTTTGTAAAAAAAATTTGTGCTATGGTTATAAAAATATGCAAGAGGTTAATCATGAATATGCGAAATGCATCTGATACAATTATCTATAACGATGGAGAATTGGAACTTAACGTTTCTATCAGCAATGAAACCGTATGGCTCAATAGAAATCAAATATCTGAATTATTTGGAAGGGATGTCAAAACCATAGGAAAGCACATCAATAATGTATTTAGCGATGGTGAGCTAGAAAAGATCTCAACTGTCGCAAATTTTGCGACAGTTCAAAATGAGGGCGGAAGAGAAATTAAAAGAGATATTGAGTACTATAATTTAGATGTTATCATCTCAATCGGTTACAGGGTCAAATCCCCAAAAGGGGTGAAATTTAGGCAATGGGCTAGTGCGGTATTAAAAAAATATATTACTGATGGCTTTGTGATAAACTCTGAAAAAATTACAAATCAAAGATTTAAAGAGCTTGAAAACGATGTGTCACTTTTGAAATCAAAGGTTGAAAATATCTCAAACTCATTGGAAAACAACTCTCTCAAAACAAAACAAGGTATTTTTTATGATGGACAGATTTATGATGCATATGCTTTTGTGAATGATTTGATCAAAAGTGCAAAAAACGAAATAGTTCTAATCGACAATTATATAGATGATAGTGTCCTTACGCTTTTTAGCAAATACCAAAATCTTAAAATAGAAATCTACACGCAAACCATCACAAAGCAACTCTTGCTTGACTATCAAAAATATCAAGCCCAATATAGAAATATAATATTAAAAGAGTTTAAAAATACTCATGATAGATTTATAATAATTGACGGCAGTAAAATTTATCATATTGGAGCAAGCCTGAAAGACTTAGGCAAAAAATGGTTCGCATTTTCAAAATTTGATATGGACACCCTGAAAATTTTAGAAAGATTGAAATAGTAAACCGGCAAACATTTCATTTGGACATACAATTCATGCTCAGTAAAAATTTGCGTATGGTATACAATGACGGGGAATTGGAACTCAATGTTTCTATCAACAATGAAACCGTATGGTTAAATAGAAACATTCCTAATATTCAGCAAATTATGCTATAATAGTGATACTTCTACAAAATTTAATCAATTCATCTGATTAAATATAGATTCTACAATAGATTTGGTTTGCGTTAATACTTTCAGACTGAATTAGTTAGGGATCTAAAAGAGATTTTGGATCAAAATTCAATAACAATCGAGCTTAAACAATAACAAAAGCTAATTCAGATGACAAAACTAGATATTTATAGAAAATAAAAACAGAAAGAACAAAATGACATTTAAAGATTTTAATCTAAAACAACCTATCCAACAAGCCATAGACGAAGCCGGTTTTACTGAGCCAAGCCCGGTACAAAAAGAAGCTATTCCTTTGATACTTGCAGGACATGATATCATAGCCCAAGCTCAAACAGGTACAGGCAAAACTGCAGCATTTGGTTTGCCGATGCTAAATATGATGAACGGTGATGGCTCAGTAGAAGGTCTTATCATCGTCCCTACCCGTGAGCTTGCTATGCAAGTAAGCGACGAGATCTATCGTTTCGGTAAAAATTCAGGCCTTAAAACAGCTACCGTATATGGCGGTACATCATATGACAAACAAATAGAACGTATCAAGCAAGCCAGCGTAGTTGTAGCTACTCCAGGCCGTTTGCAAGATTTGCTACAAGGCGGCAGGATCAAACTGTCTCCTAAGTTTGTAGTACTTGATGAGGCAGATGAGATGCTAGACATGGGCTTTTTGGACGAAATAACTGCTATTTTTGAATATATCCAAAACGAAGACAGACAAACCCTGATGTTCTCGGCTACTATGCCTCCACAAATCCGCAAACTGGCTGAAAAGATCCTAAAAGATCCAAAAACAGTTGCCATCACAAAAGGCGAAAGCACTAATACTTTGATCTCTCAACATTATTATGTGGTAGAAGAACATGAAAGAGATGATGCGTTGGTGCGTTTGATAGATTATAAAAACCCTACCAAATGTATCATATTTTGCCGCATGAAAAAAGAGGTTGATAGACTTGCTAGTCATCTGACATCACAAGGCTTCAAAGTAAGCGTCCTTCATGGTGATATGGAGCAAAGACAAAGAGAAGTTGCCATCAGGGGTTTTAAAAGCGGCACGGTAGATATATTTGTAGCTACTGACGTTGCAGCACGGGGACTTGACGTAAATGACGTAAGCCATGTATTTAACTACCATATGCCGTTTGACAGCGAAAGCTATGTACACAGAATAGGCAGAACAGGACGCGGCGGCAAAAGCGGTGAAGCTATCACGCTTGTAAGCCCGAACGAACTTCGTACCATAAAACGCATCGAAAAAGATGTAGGTACAAAAATGGTAACACAATCAATACCAAGCAGAAGCGAAGTACAATCTAGCAAACAAGACGAACTGATAGCTCAAATTTCTGCAACCGAAATCAGTGAACATGCTATCGAGATCGTTAAAACTCTTCAACACGAGATAGATATCGTAGCGATCGCTCATATGCTTGCTTCTATGATGCTTGAAAAACAAGAGATCAAAGGCAAAGAAAAGATCGGATTCAAAGCTGAGGACGTAGAGAGACTTCTTCAAAAAGCAATGGCTAGGAATGATGACAGAAACAGAAGAAACAGACACGGCAGAGGCAAACCGTCATTTAACAGATCAAGAGATGATAGAGGCGGTGAGCGAAGAAGAGATGACAGGCCTAGAAATGACCGCAATCAAAGATCTTCATCCAAGCCAAATAAAAGCGGCGGAAAACCGCCTAGAAAAGATTATTCACTATAATATAGACTGCGATGCATACCAAGTTCTTGCCAACTACACCTCAAGAGATGAGAACGTTGGGATGGAGCCAATGCGATGTCATATTAATTAGCGGTGATACCTATATAGACTCCCCATATATCGGGGTAGCCGTCGTTGGACGGATACTTGAATCCATAGGACTTAAAGTGGGCATCATTGCCCAACCGGATACAAAAAGTGATATTGATATCAAGAGACTCGGCGAACCTAAGCTCTTTTGGGGAGTAAGCGGCGGCAGCGTGGACTCCATGGTAGCCAATTACACTGCAACTAAAAAATTTCGTAATAACGATGACTATACTCCTGGCGGAATCAACAACCGCCGTCCCGATAGGGCCGTGCTAGTCTACACAAATCTTATAAGACAATATTTCAAAAATACAGTTCCGATAGTTCTTGGCGGCATTGAAGCTAGCCTGAGGCGTGTTACGCATTATGACTATTGGAGCAACAATCTGCGCAAACCTGTCCTTTTTGACTCCAAAGCCGATTATCTCATTTACGGCATGGGCGAAGAAGCTATCAAAGAATTGGCTGCTGCTTTGCAAAATGGCCATGATACTAAAGATATTCGCGGTATATGCTATATATCAGATACCCAAAAGCAAGAATATATCTCTTTGCCCTCACATGAAGAATGTTTAGAAAAAAAAGAGAGATATATAGATCTCTTTGATCTGTTTTACAACAACAATGATCCTCTGAGCGCAAAAGGACTTTGCCAAAGAGTAGGCTCTAGATACCTCATCCAAAATCCTCCATGCAGATATTTAAAAGAATCGGAAATGGACGCCGTATCGGCTCTGCCATATACTAGAAAACTTCACCCATACTATGCCCAAAACGGCAAGGTAAAATGCATGGAAACTATAAGTTATTCCATCACTACTCATCACGGATGCTGGGGTGAATGCAACTTTTGTGCCATAGGAGTACATCAAGGACGCACTATACGTACAAGAAGCGAAGCTTCGATCATCGCCGAGGCAACAAGTTTTACACAAGATAAAGATTTCAAAGGCATCATTTCCGATCTTGGAGGAGCAAGTGCAAATATGTACGGATATGAGTGTGATAAAAAACTAAAACACGGTACTTGCGAACACCAAAGATGTGTTGATCATAAAAGGCTTTGCAAAGCAATGAAACCAAATCATGCCAGGCTCATATCTCTTATGAGAAGTGTCAGAAAAATAAAGGGTATCAAAAAAACTTTTGTAGCATCAGGCATCAGATACGATATCATAGCCAAGGATAAAGCACACGGACAGACTTATCTGCGAGAGCTTCTCGCCCATCATATATCAGGACAAATGAAAATAGCCCCGGAACATACCGAAGATAATGTGCTTAGACTCATGGGCAAACCAGGCAAACAAAGCCTTATCGAATTTAAAAAGATGTTTGACGATATCAATAAAAAACAAGACAAAAAACAGTTTCTCACATATTATCTCATCGCAGCACACCCTGGATGCAGTGAACGAGATATGCAAAGCTTAAAAAACTTTACCACCAAAGAGCTTCGCATCAACCCCGAACAAGCCCAAGTATTCACCCCCACACCTGGTACTTATTCAGCTGTAATGTATTATACAGGGCTTGATCCAAAAACCAGAAAGCCTATATTTGTAGAAAAAGATATGGCTAAAAAAGAGAAACAAAAGTCTATAATCATAGCAAAAGATAATTTTTCAGGGAGCGGTTTTTCGAGTTAACATGGTGCAGATATTATTTATTCTATTTTTACTTATCATTGGATATTCCCTTAGGTTTGCCAAATTTCCCGAAGATTTTGGCAAAAGCCTCAATCTGTTTGTCATATATATTTCATTTCCCGCTACTATTCTTTTGCAAGTTCCAAATATTGAATTTAACAACTCATTATGGATAGCAGTTGTCACACCGTGGTCCGTTTTGGCATTGTCAGTATTATTGGTTTTTTTGTTTTTTAGGCATCAGCCGCGCAATATGCTTGCTGCTCTTTTATTGCTCATTCCTCTTGGAAATACGTCATTTTTCGGCTTTCCTATGCTAGAAGCCGTCATCGGTAAAGAAGCGATACAATACGCGATCGTTTATGACCAATTAGGCAGCTTTTTAATGCTCTCGACCTATGGAGCATTTATAGTCGGATATTTCAGCGGGGAGAAGATCAATATCTCCGTAATTGCAAAAAAAATACTCTTTTTCCCGCCGTTTATAGCCCTGGTATTTGCTTCCATTGCAGGCTCTATGCCGCAAATTACCATACCATACATAGAACTGCTCTCACACACTTTGGTGCCACTTGCCTTGATCAGTGTAGGTTTTTCTATGCAGCTTAGGCTAGGTGATGATAAAGCCATTTTTACCAAAGCACTTTTTTTGAAATTGGTGCTTATACCGCTGATAGCTATCGGGGTATTTACAGTTTTGGACATACACAATATGACAGCAACCGTGACACTGCTCGAAGCCTCTATGCCTCCTATGATCACCGCAGGAGCCCTTGCTATCCATGCAGGTTTTGCCCCGAGGCTGAGCGCTGCTCTGGTAGGATACGGTATAGTAGTATCTCTTATAACGATACCGTTATTGTATAAACTGATTTTGTTTATTTCATAGCGGTACTTTTATAGCAAGGCTACTCTAGCGGGTATCCTTTTTCTTTCCATTCTGAAAATCCGTTTATAAGCCAATAGATATTTTTGTATCCAAGTTTTCTTACTGCCAAAGCAGCTTCATATGAATTTGCACACGACTCGCCGTAGCAATAAAAAACAAGCACTTCATCTTTGTCTGACGGCAGGTGAGCTACAATGTATTCGGCTTTGGATAGATCGAAATATACCTGTTTAGCTCCTTTTATATGCTCTTTAGTATAATGCCGCTTGTCGCGGGCATCATAAAAATATGCCTTTTGATCATATAAACCCTTTGCTTTATCTGCATCAATGACCTTGACGCCTTTAGCAACAGCTTCATCAACTTGGGGTGCAACCACACATATATCATATTTAGTTTCGATCATATAGCTTTTTTCGCCGTCATATTCGACACCGTACAAAGGAACTAAGCTTAAAGCTCCGGCAATAAGCAAATTTGATAATTTTATAACCATAATCAACTCCTTATAAATGGTATTACCAAATCATATAGCAGCAAAGCTTTAAAAAGTATAAAAACTTATATATTTAAATAAAATAAATATTTTATAAGATATTATAAAATATTATACCAAAAGAAGCGGTTTTATTGTACTGGCATTTTCAATATCTATCGATCTCTTCTTGGGCTTTTCTTCTATCTATTTCTAAAACAACATCAACCGGGACACATTTTTTATTTACAGGATTGAGATAAGTTGTGAGTGATTTTACAACTACTAGTGCAACAGGAATACCGACTATAGTAAGTGCGAGTCCAATAGCTTGAAATATTCCAATAATTGCCATAAACAAACCAAACGGCAAGTAAATGATCATAATTATAAAAGAGTACCCCTGCCATATCGGATTTTGATCTATATTCAAATCCGATTTGCTTATCATTGAATAGCTAAAAGGAGCAAAAAGGAATTTGCCATACTCCATTAACCCCAATCCGATCGGTGCGGCTACGACCGTGATCGTCAACAATAGGCCAAATAGATAAACTATGATAGCGTCTACAAAACCTAAAAATGGAATATGCCAAAGAATATTTCCAAGCAATCTCATCAAAACTCCTTTGATTTTTATAAATAATTGTATCGCTATGCCTACTTAAATGAACTTAAAATTGCATTTTTCTATCTAGTTTGCTATACTTTGCAAAAAAATAAAGAGATAAATGAAACCGTTATTTATAACAGACTTAGACCACACATTGCTTCGAAGTGACCAAACCATCAGCCCATATACTGCCAAAATATGGAATGAATTAAACGAGCATGCCATACTCTCTATAGCAACTGCTAGAAGCTTTCACAAGGTCAAAGAGTTTTTGTGCAAATTGAAGCTGGATGCACCTATGATACTGTTGGATGGAAGCATGGTAGTCACACCGGATAAAGAGATAATAGATCTCAAACTTCTAACTAAAGATATTAGTGATATGATCATTGGCGAGGGTGCGAAGCTTGGCATCTATCCATTTGTGATAGGATTGCAAGACGATAGCATAGAAGAGCTTTTTTGGTATCCAAAAGTGCTCAATGAACATCAATCAGAGGTTCTATTAAATTATAAAAATGATCCTAGATTATCGCTTCAAGACCCGATAAGGGCAATGAATAGAGTCTTAAAAGTCGTATATTTCGGATCTTACGAAGTCCTAAAACCGCTAACTGAGTATCTAAAAGATATATTTGGCGACACAGTAGAGTATAAACTCTCTCCAGAAAATTACGGAGGGGGATGGTTCCTAACTATCTTGCATCCCCATGGAGACAAATCCCATGCTCTAAAAACCGTGACTTCATACCTGGGTCATGATATAGCAAATTTGACAGTATTTGGCGACAGTGTCAATGATATAGAAATGTTTAAGCTTGCCAACACTAGCGTAGCAGTGCAAAATGCTCTCGACGAAGTCAAAACAGTGGCATCCATAGTATTGCCCCACACCAATGACGAAGATGCAGTAGCAAAATACTTATCTCGATTTATCAAAGGATAAAAATGCAATACAGATATATAGGCAAAAGCGGACTTAGAGTATCATCCATTGCGATGGGCACAATGACATTTGGCACGCAATGCGATGAAAAAGAAGCTTTCAAGATAATGGATATGGCATATGAGAGAGGAATAAACCTTTTTGACACTGCCGAGCTTTATCCGGTTCCGCCATCTGCGAAACTTGCAGGATTGACCGAAGAATGGGTAGGCAAATGGCTAAAAACCAAACCTAGAGACTCCATCATCTTGGCAACCAAAGTCGCAGGTGCAGCAAACGGGTGGTTTGTCCCGCCGATCCGTCATGGACTGACGGCAATAGATAGATTTCATATCAAAAGAGCCATAGAAGGAAGCTTGAAACGACTTCAAACAGACTATATAGATCTCTATCAAATGCATTGGCCGGACACTGTTGTTCCAATTGAAGAGAGTTTGGTAGCATTTGATGAGCTTGTAAAGGAAGGAAAGGTCAGATACATCGGCACATCAAACGACAGTGCATATGGACTTACAAAAGCCAATGAAACATCAAAAAGGCTTGGCATCTCACGATTTGAAAGTATCCAAAACAACTTTTCTTTAAACAATCCTAGATTCCTTGATGAACTTGCCGATGTATGCAGACAAGAATCTATCTCTTTGCTTCCATATTCACCGATAGCGGGTGGTGTGCTTAGCGGCAAATACAATCAACAATTTGTTGATAAAGGCAGATATGCAACGTATATGAGTGATAAAAATGGCAGAGTTAGAGCTCAAGCAGCAAGATTTGTAAATGAAAAGAGCTTAGCATCAACCGCAAAATATCTTGAGCTTTCACATGAGATCGGCATGCACCCTGTTACTTTGGCAGTCGCTTATTCCAAAAACTTTGATTTTGTAGCCTCTACTATCATAGGCGCTACAAGCGTAGAGCAGCTTAAACCGTCGCTTGAAGCGATGGATATAGATCTTAGCGCTGAGACTATGAGTAAAATAGCTGGTATTCAAAAAGAGATCATGTACCCGATGGGTTAAAAAATAAATATTTCATCTTTCCCGTCATTCCTGCGAAGGCAGGAATCCAATCATACAACCAAAGTCAAGTAATCCTGCACAAAATGGATTACCACGGTTTTTCTAAAACCTGGCAACAATAAATGGATCCCCGGGTCAAGCCCGAGGATAACGACTAGGTTATACGATAAAAAATATACATCATGGACTACCGCTGTTTTTTTCAAAAACTCGCAGTGACAATCACTGGCCAATAATCCTATTTATCTCTTCCAGCCTCTGGGGCGTTCCTATATCTCGCCATATCCCATTATAAACTTCACCGCTTACCGAGTCGTGTTTCATGGTATCTCTGAGTACTTCCCCTAGAGCTCTTTTGCCATATTCAAGCCATTTAAAAAGACTTGGAGAATAATATCCTATGCCTGAGAATGTATATTTAGGACTGCCTTCGTCATAGACTAATCCTTTTTTAAGAGCAAAATCACCTTTAGTATTATGCTCTGGATTTGAAACCAATATCAAATGAGCCAAGATGCCTTCACCAAGCTCAAATGAGCTATCAAATTCATAATCGCACCAAACATCACCGTTAACTACCAAAAACGGCTCATCGCCAAGCAACGGAAGTGCTTTTACAATACCGCCTGCACTCTCCAGTCCACCTCCTTTTTGCTCATCAGAGTAATGCAGCCTAACTCCCCATTTCGAACCGTCACCAAGAGCTTGCGGAATCTTAAAACCAAGATGTGCAATATTGATAACGATATCTTCAAATCCTGCCTTAGCTAGTTTTTCGATATGCCAAACTATGAGAGGCTTACCGCCAACTTCAAGCAAAGGTTTTGGAGTGCAATCAGTGAGCGGCCGCATCCTCTCACCTCTTCCAGCTGCTAAGATCATAGCTTTCATATTTTTATCCTATTAATTATGTCATTTAAGCGCACTTTTTCGTCATACCCGCGAAGGCGGGTATCCATCTTTTGAATAATCTTTTTGGATTCCTGCCTTCGCAGGAATGACGGGCGACATATAATCATTGTAATATCTCGCACAATTTTTGTGTTTGAGGATATTTAGCCGCAGTTTCAAGCACATATTTAAGTGTCAATGGAATATCTTTTAGATATCCATCCTTGCCATCCCTATGGTAAAGTCTAGCAAAGATACCAAGCACTTTTATATGCCTTTGCAGCCCCATCATATCAAACCAACGCATAAGTGTATCATCATCAACTTTTAACCCTTTTTTGTCTTTGAAGTAAAGAACCAACTCTTTGCGAGTTTCTTCATCTATCTCATAATAACAGTCTTTTAATAAACTAACCAAGTCATATGTCAAAGCGCCGCATCTGGCATCTTGAAAATCAATCACTCCAAGCTCGCCGCTATTGCCCACCATTATATTTCTGGAGTGAAAATCACGATGAACAAAAATACCTTGCGGCTGAGCCAAAACCTCATCGGCTATTGTTTCTATGATATTGTTTAGGATATCTAGTTTTTCTTTGCTTAACTCTATACCTAAATGCTTTCTAAGATACCACTCATTGCACAGATCCATCTCAAACTTCAAAAACTCCTTGTCGTAAAGCGGCAAACCGCTCACATCAGCTTTTTGCATTTTGGCTATCTCATCTATTGCTTTTTTGTAGTACTCTTTTTGGTTTTTGGAATTTATGAGATTTAACAGGTGTTGCGAACCAAGATCTTCTAACAAAAGATATCCTAGATCTAAATCTTTTTTCAAAACTTCAGGTACTCTGACGCTTACAGCAAACAGCCTGCTTTGCATATCTAAAAACGGGATTAAAGACTCTTTTTGCTTTGAAGAATCCATCAAAACATATGTTTTCTCATCTTTAAAAATCCGGTAGTATGAGCGAAAACTGGCATCACTTGAAGCGACTTCTATTTTTGCATCACCCCAGCCGATACTTTTTAACCAATGAAGGCATCCCTCGTCATGCTGAACTTGTTTCAGCATCTCTTCTTTAATTTTGGATTCTGAACTAAATTCAGAATGACTAGTTTGCCTCATACAATCCCCCTAAGATCAAGTTTTCTTTTGCGCCTGTTACGCCTTTTAGCTCAGCCTTTTGATTATTTACTCTCAAATACGCAAAATAAGCCATCATCATTGATTCTATCGCATCTTCACGCAAACCAAGATCTGCAGTAGTTCTTACTTCGCCGCCAAAAAGATCGGTTATTCTCTCTTTTAAAAAGCTGTTTTTAGCCCCACCTCCACTTAGAACCAAAAGTTTTCTATCAAACTTTTTAGCCTCATTTGCGATGGTTGCCGCAGTCAATTCTGTTAAAGTTCTAAGAACATCTTCTAGGGAAATATCATGTTTTAGACCTGCAGATGACAATTCATCGTCATTCCTGCGAAGGGAGGAATCCACCTTGTCATCCTGAACTTGTCCATTGTCATGCTGAACTTGTTTCAGCATCCCCGCCTTAGACCCTGAAACAAGTTCATTGTGACAAAAGAGTTTATCCTCCAGCCAAGCCAAATTAAAATACTCCCTGCCTGTGCTTTTTGGATGCGGCATACTGAAATATTTATCTTTCAAAAGCTCTCCAAGAAGCTGTGTATCCAATTCACCCTCTTTTGCAAGTTTGCCGTCTTTGTCGTAAGGAATACCAAAATATTTACTGCACCAACCATCTATCAAAACATTACCGCATCCGGTGTCATATCCGATAACCTCATCATTCAAAATAGAGATATTTGCCATACCGCCTATATTGACAACCGCTGCTTTTGAGCCTAAATGGCCAAATAAAAACTTATGAAAAACAGGAGCAAACGGCGCACCCTGCCCTCCGGCAGCCATATCTTTTCTTCTTATATCGCAAACAACGGCAATACCCGTTTCATATGCCACCCTATTGGAGTTGCCAAGCTGCATAGAAAACGGATAATTACTATTTGGCTCATGCCAAAGCGTTTGCCCGTGAAGTCCTATGACTCTTATATCTTTTGACAATAGAGAATGTTTTTGCAAAAAATCATTTATATGTTTTGCATACATCCGGCCTAGTCTCTCATCGATCGAGCCTATCTCATGAAGCGTGGTTTGTCCATTTATAACTTTTAATATATCGAACTTCAGTTCATCATCAAACGGATAGCTCTCAAAATGCAAAAGCTCTACGACCTTTTCTTTGCTAAAGTCACAGAACGCAATATCAACGCCGTCAAGCGATGTACCGCTCATCACACCGATATAGAGCTCTCTCATATATTTTCCTCTTTTTTATATAGGCATTATTATATCGTACGGGAGATTATTTTCATTGGTTTGCTTTTTTATACTTTCAAGCAAGCATTTATTTAACGTATGTATAGGTTATCACAAAAACTGCAGAAATAAAGAAAAAATTGTGCTAAAATGACATTAGGCCACCTCTAAATACCCTAAACAGTTTCTGCTTTAAGGGATTTAGAGGTGGCCTTGATAAACAAATAAGGTTTCCGATGCCAAAATCACATCAACTCATCTATGGAATCTATATAATTGTGTGGACGATCATGGCTATCGATCCCAAATATCCCTCCGATTGGCTATTGGAAAATGTATTGGTATTTCTATTTTTTCCTTTTCTCGTCTGGATGGATTTTAAACATCATTTCAGCGTGGTCGCGCTGTCAATGCTTTTAGTATTTGCCTCTTTACATTCCCTTGGATCACATTTTACCTATGCCGAAATGGAATATTTTGACTTTATCACCAAATGGATGGGATTCGAGAGAAACCACTTTGACCGTGTGGTGCATTTTTTATTTGGCCTGCTTGTGTTTAGAACTCTCTTTGAGCTGGTTGCCATCAAGATCAAAACATTTAGAGCTGCCATGTTTTTTACATTTACCCTTGTTCTCTCTATTTCAACGCTCTATGAGATAATCGAATGGTTAGCAGCCATCATTTTTCATCCAGAGCTTGGTATCGCTTTTCTGGGCACACAAGGCGATGTCTGGGATTCGCAAAAAGACACCGTAGCTGCTTGTTTGGGTGCAATGCTAAATCTCCTATTTTACCGCAAGTATAGAGATATTTATCATACTGCCTGAGAGATACGGCTCTTTTGTTTCCATTGCTTAATTTTTACTGCTTCAATTCATATTGAGGCTTTGTTGATTATTTTTGTATTATGATCTTACTTTCCCGCTCATCATAACTCCAAACGAAACAACAGTTCCTATGATTATCTGCATAGCAAAATTCACATCAAAACCAAACAGCGCTTTTGTGATATAAGGCTGAAGCAGCAATACGGTCATAAACCCTGCGATGAGTGCATATCTCACGCTGCTTTCATCTCCTCTCTTTGTCCACAATGCAGCGCCGTAAACGCCTAGCAGTCCGGCGTAAGCAAAGACCATCACGCCAAGCGCGAAATCAAGAAGCGGAATATTGCTAACTCTTTGCCAATAATAGCTCAAAATCGCCATAAGCGCAAGGAGGATAGCGGATATAAGTACACCTGCCCTAGAAGCTTTTAGATAATGCTTTTCGCTTTTATCTGTAAAAATAGGCTTATATATATCCGTCACTGCCACAGATGACATGGCTCCTAGGACCGAGCTTGTACTTGTAAAAGTAGTTGCGACCACACCTATAGTAGCAAGCGCTTTGAATCCGTCTGGAAGTTCATGAAGTATATAGACCATAAAGATAGCTATCTTTTCACCTGCAAAGCTTTGGCTCACTTCACTGCTAAAACCTGAAAGTTCGGGATGCTGATAAAAAAGATATAGCAATAATCCTATGATCAAAAACAAAAATGCCGTTGGAATCGTTATTAGAATTGAAACTATGAGCGACTTTGATCCTTCATTTTTATCTTTGCAGGTTAGAATCCTTTGAGTCATATCTTGATCTAGCCCGTATGCTGCTATATTTAAAAGAAGCAGGCCGCTTATAAGCGCCCAAAAATTATAGCTTCCAGCGAGGGAAAAATCAACGATCTTTAATTTATCGCTCGTTTCGAGTGCAGAGTATATGGCCCCAAGATCTCCTCCAAGCGCGCTAAAAAGATGATAAATGATAAAGAGTGCCGCTCCTATATAGATAGCAACTTGCACGATATCGGCAAATATAATGGATTTTATGCCTCCAAAATAGGCATACCCAAGAGAACCTGACATCAAAACAATAATCGCAACTATCATATGAAGGGGCGCAATATCGCTAAAAAGTATCATAGATACAGCCAATGCACCTATATAAAGCCTAGCTCCGCTGGCAAAAAGCCTGCCTATCAAGAACATCACCCCTGCATCTCTTTTTGCTCTTGGGCTATATCGTTTTTCCAAAAGTTCATATACAGTGATGGCGCCAATATCATAAAATTTTGGCACTAACACTTTTGATACGATAACAACCGCCAAAAGAGCTGAAAAGAAAAATCCGACAAACGTCAGATTGCCCAGATATGATGATTCTGGAGCGCCTAGAAATGTTGCAGCCGATTGCGAAGTAGCAAGCACAGAGATGGCTACTGCAAACATCGGAAGCGACTTTTCGCTTATGAAGTAATCTCTGCTAGTTTTGACCTTTACCCTGCTTAACCAAACGGATGAGACGATAACTAAAAAGAAATATATTCCAAAAATAACCCAGTCTAGTGTGCTGAATGATGAATTCATTTGGTTTCTTTTGGCGGCTCTTGAAGTTTTAGATCTTTTACCTCACCTCTGACAGCTTTCATGAAGCTATCGCCCGGATCATTTTTCTTGGTAAAATAGCTATCATCCTTTTCTAGCCAATACTTGGTCTTTTTCATCCTGTTATATTCATGATGCCCTATGAGAAGTTCAATATTGGGATATTTGGCTTTCAGGTATCTGACCAAATAGATATTTGATGCTATCTGAGCTGGAGTAAGGTCTTCACTTTTATCCCCCTTTCCGCCGACATTTTCTATACCTATACTATAGTAATTTAATCCTATGATATGTCTTGCCATATAATTATCCGGCATCAGGCGGTATATCGTACCGTCCTTATCAACAAGAAAATGTGATGATACATTGAGTGCCCCGCCTCTTGCTATGTCTTTTCTATCACTTAACAGTTTTTCAGGCTTCAGCCTGCCGAATGATTTGGCAAAATCAGGCTCGGCTGTCCAATGCAAAACGATTATTTTAGGATCTATAGTGATATCTTTGGCATTTAAACCGTAATGGCTACGGATATACTCTTTGGTCATCTCTGCTCTAGCTTCCGAGAACTCGATAGGTTTTTCGATCATACAAGGATCTGCTGCAAATGCATTCACAAAAAACAGAACTAAAAAAAGAGTCAAAAACCTCACAATGATTCCTTTGTATTTTTTGATTGCCAAAAAAACATAACAGCGATAATAGCAGGAGGCAGCATGATGCCAAAAAGATAGCTTGGAATATGCAAAATATGACTTGACTGCAGATACAAAAATCCAAGAGCTAGCATCAGATATGCTCCGAGTCTATAAAACGAGATAAAAGCTTTGCTTTTTTTGAGTGCCTCAAGGGTTGTTAGTTTTTTATCCTCTTCTTGTGCAACGAAGTCTTCTTGTATTAAGTCTCTATCTTCATCAAAAACACCGTGCGGGTCTTCTATTTTTTCTAGCAATTCATCATTAGATGATACCACAGCACCGCTCGCTACGCTTTGTTCTATCATTTTGCGATAGCTGTACATTGAAGCAAGTATGACCGCTAGTGAACTAAAAAAGCCTATCTGTGAATTGATAAACCAATCTTTATTGCCGGCCAATACACAAAAAATTACGATACCTATATCTACTATCAAAAGAGCATTAAGAATACGTATCTTAATACTCTTCATCATCATCCTCTTCTTTGGTCGGTTTACGATAAGTATATCTAGGATCATTAGCTAGTTCATCTAGGGATCTTTTTTGTTTAGCATATGCTTTATAAACATTCAAAAAAGCTGCCGCTATCCCCCAAAATACCCCTAGCCAAAACAACCAATTATAACCAAATAGATGCTTAAGCCCCAAACCTATACCGACACCGATAAGTACGGCTACCACTATAGATATACCAAGACTTAGATCATCGGCTGCACCGACTATTTTTTTTAATTTAGGATCATCTGCCATTTTTTATCCTTTTACAATCTCTTCCATCGACTCATAGGCCGCTTTGATACTCTCTTCTATCATCTCATCTGTGATAGCTGTAGAGATAAATCCTGTCTCGAATGAAGAACACGCCAGATATATACCTCGGCTAAGCATCGCTCGATGAAACGCGGCAAACATTTGCGTATCATTATTAAGAGCATCATCAAAATTTCTAACAGGCGTCTTGCTAAAGAAAAAACCGAACATAGAACCGCGTACATCCGTTACGATTATCAATCCAACGCTTGCTGCTGCTTTGCTAAATCCATCCATAAGCCTTTTAGCTTTTTGTGACAAAGATACATATATTGCAGGATTGTTTTTGATCTTTTTCAAAGATGCAAGCCCTGCTGCCATGGCCACAGGATTTCCGCTAAGTGTCCCTGCTTGATATACCGGTCCCTCTGGAGATAAGTGTGACATTATCTTGGCACTTGCACCAAAAGCACCTACAGGCATGCCTCCGCCGATAACTTTACCCCATGTGACGATATCAGGCACAACACTGGTAATACCTTGGGCGCCTTTAAGAGACGCTCTAAAACCACTCATTACCTCATCAAATATAAGCAAAGTACCGTGTTTGTCACACAAAATTCTCAATTCTTTAAGGAAACTCTCTTCAGCAGGAACCAATCCCATATTGCCTGCGATCGGTTCAATGATCACGCAAGCTATATCGCCGCTTTCAAAACACTTCTTGACACTATTTATATCATTATATTTTGCTAAAAAAGTATGCTTGGTAAGATCGCTTGGCACTCCCGGGCTTGATGGCGCACCAAAAGTTGCCAAGCCTGATCCGGCTTGAACCAATAATGAGTCACTATGCCCGTGATAGCATCCTGTAAATTTGACGATATCATCACGCCCGGTCACTCCCCTGGCAAGTCTGATAGCGCTCATTACTGCTTCCGTGCCTGAACTTACAAATCTGACTTTGTCAATATTATCAAACAAAGACACGATCTCTTTGGCAAGTTCTGTCTCTGCCAATGTTGGAGCACCAAAGCTTAGTCCATGTTTAACTGCATCGATAACGGCAGCTTCGATACTTTCATCGCAATGTCCAAAAATAAGCGGTCCCCAGCTTTGGACATAGTCGATATAATGATTACCGTCAACATCGATCAGATATGCACCCTCGCCTCTTGCTATAAACGGAGGCGTTCCTCCGACACTGTTGAATGCTCTTACCGGAGAATCTACTCCTCCGGGAATGACCTTGATTGCCTCTTGGAATGCGGTGATACTTTTGTCTTGTGTCATATGTAAGTCCTAAATATAGTTGTTGGGATTATAACTTAAAAATAGTAAGAAGTTGGAATAAGGCTTTCAATCACAATAAGATAATCGTGACAAGGGTTTAGTTTTGGGTTTATCCTGCGGCGGTCTCTTCGAGACAACGCCTTTGGTTTCAAACCTACAAAAGCAAAGCAGTTTGCTTTTGCTTAACGGTTTTCATCTTCGCAGGAATGACACAACTCGTCATCCTCGTGCTTGGTCAGAGGATCCACATTTTGTTTTACTGCTCTTTAAAAGAACATTTGCCGCTAAATTTACAGAACGGTCTCCATCCCATAATGCCTACAAACAAAGGAAGTATCCCTATGTAAAGCCAATTGATCCCTGTAAAAAATGCTGCAGTGATAAGAACAAGTCCAACTATTATACGCAATGGGCGACATATTTTTTCTATTTTTACAATATCCATTTTATGGCTCCTTGATTTTTATAATAATGTAACATTATAAAGCTTCAAAATAACTTTTATAAGTTTCTCAGCTGCTCCATAAGTTTTTTGGCCTCACTCTTTGGAGCTTGCAATAACAACGGTTTGGCTTTTGGATCAAGCCACTGGATGATCTCTTTCATTTGAGATTCGCTCATAGCAGTACACCCTGTAGTCGGTATCTCCTTGATGTGCATAAAGATGCATGACCCTGCACCTTTTACACCGTTTGGATTATGATCTACTACTACACCGTAACGATAATAATTTGCTTTAAATTTCATGACTTCATGGCTGCTATAGTCTTTGGTTACTTTTGTGCTATCAATGACCTTGTTGTACCACTTGGAATTGATATCATCTACACAATGGTTTTTTTCACTCATGACCATATACGGATAAGCAGCACTTAAAGGCTCATAACCAAAAGCCTCTTTGAGCTTAAAGATACCGATGGGCGATTTACCGTCGCCCTCTTTTTTGATAATTACTGCGTCTGCTGGTGTTTTATGAAGTCCTATACCCCAACCCATTCCGTTTTTGCCTATCTTGACATCAATTTCCTTGCCTACTGGCTGCCATTTGCTGTTTTTAAATGAATATCTTTGAAGCTTTGCATCCGGTGAGCTATAGTCACTTGATGTTACCATTATCATTTGTGTATGTTTTTGGTCTGCATTGCCTGCCATAGAAAAAGCGTTAAAAAGAAAAAATAAAATAGTGATTGCAAACTTGATCTTCATTTTGTGATGATCCTTATATAAATTTATCATAATATTATACCTAAAACATCAAATACAACTTATAGTTTTACACTCTTTTTGACAAATGGCCTGATATTTTTGATATACTATTCTTGAATAAGCAGTTAATGGTTGCAATATGTATAATAAGAAAAAGGAGAAGTGTGATGAAAAAGTTACCGGTTTACCTAATGGTATTTATTTTGCTCATGTTGTCTGGATATGCCAAAGGCATTAATAGTACTGCACTTACAATAATTACAGAAAATTATCCGCCTTTGAACTTCGAAAAAAATGGAAAAGCAACAGGTCAGGCAACTGAGGTTGTAGAAGAACTTTTGAAAAGAACCGGAACAAAAACTGACATACAAATAATGCCATGGGACAAAGGATACAAAGCGGTTCTCAAGCAACCTAATGCTGCCCTTTTTACCACTGTCATGAATCACGAGCGTAAAAAGCTTATGCAATGGGTAGGACCTATATCTGCCTTGGATACAAACTTTTATAGCTTAAATGGTTCTCATATTGTTATTAAAACACTAGAAGATGCTAAGAAAATAGGCAAGATAGCAACAGTAACTGATTATTATTCTGAACAGATGTTAAAAAAAGATGGTTTTACAAATCTTCAAAGCTTCCCTGATGAAGAAAGTGCAGTGCGCAGCCTGCTAAAAGGAGAAGTCCAGCTGATGATAGATGACAATACGGCAATGCCATCTATTTTGAAAAAGGTTAGTGCAAGCACGGATAGTGTTAAAAATGTTTTTACTGTATCTACCGATCTGGGCTATATCGCATTTTCCAAAAATACGCCTCCTGATATAGTCTTGCGTTGGCAAAAAAATTTAGATGCCATGAAACGTGACGGCAGTTTTGATAGGATATATGCCAAATGGTTTCCGGGGCAAATACCTCCCGGAATATTTCAAATGGTAACAGAAGAGTATCCTCCCGTTACTTTTGCTAAAGATATAAACGTGACAGGATTTGCAACTGACATGGTAAGACATATCTCAACAAGGCTAAAAGTAAAAGACAATATCCGCTTAACATCATGGAAAAATGCTTATAATATGGCTGTTTTATATCCCAATATTATCCTTTTTAGCGCAGAACGCACACCGGCAAGAGAAAAACTGTTTTGGTGGGTGGGTCCCATTGGCAAGAATAGCGCAATTCTCTATGCTAAAAAAGGCTCAAATATTAAATTAAATAACTTAGAGGATGCCAAAAAAATAAAAGCGATAGCCACAACTACAGACTGGTTCACCGAGCAATATCTCGAACAAAACGGTTTTACAAATCTAGTCAGCTCGAAAGATCCCTCGGAGAATCTAAGACAACTAATGAGCAGCGAGGTACAGCTATCTATCTTTACCGATCTGACTATTCCTGAGATAGCCAAAAATGCCGGTTACAACATGAATGACCTTGAGCCTGTCTATACTGTTAGCCAGACCTATTTCTATATCGCTATCTCAAAAGATACTCCGCCAAGTGTCGTCCAAGCATGGCAGTCAACCTTGGATGATATGAAAAAAGACGGGACTTTCGAGAAGATATATAAAAGTTATGTGCCAAATGCAACTATGGATGAGCTGGTAAAACAATAACGATATTCTATTCTCATTCCCATCATTCTTGATGGGAACGCATACAAAACATCAAAAGCCAAATTGTACTATAACTCCCGTTGTGGTATAATCTTTATTAACTTCAACAAAGGAAATTATATTCTGTGGGATTTAAAAATATCAAAGAAGATAATAGATGAAAATACTAGTTTCAGCCCTTGAACCGTCATCAAACCTGCACCTTAAAGAGGTACTTAAACATACTAAAAATATAGAGCTTATAGGCATTTTTAATACCTCGCTCGGAAATCCTTTGTATGACATATCACAAATGGCGATAATGGGTGTAGTTGACGCACTCAAAAAACTCAGATGGTTTTACCGAGTTGCAGATGAGATGGTGGAACTTGCCCAAGATGCTGATAAAATTCTGCTTATGGACAGCTCCGGATTCAACCTCCCGCTTGCAAAAAAAATAAAAGAAAAATATCCGCAAAAAGAGATAATCTACTACATACTGCCCCAAACATGGGCAAGTCGTCCAAAACGGGTCAAAAAACTTGAACTTTACTGCGATAAACTACTTGGAATATTGCCTTTTGAAATAAGCCAGTACAAAAGCGGCAAAGCGAAGTATGTGGGGCATCCGCTACTGGACGAGATCGCTGTTTTCAACACAAGCAAGGATTCGAATACTATATCATTTTTGCCTGGCAGCAGGGCTGCTGAAGTAAAAAGACTTATGCCGATATTTAAAGAGGTGCGAAAAGCATTGATAGAAAAAAAAGCTCTCTTAGTTATACCTCCGACCTTGGAGAGTAAAAAGATAAAAGAGTGGTATGGAGATATAAGCGATTTTGAAATTTCCAGAAATACACACGAAGCGCTATCTAGATCAGAATTTGCTTTTATATGCAGCGGAACAGCAACTCTTGAGGCTGCTCTTATCGGCACCCCGTTTGTACTCTCTTATATAGCAAAACCGATAGATTATTTTATAGGAACAAAGATATTAGGCATCAAACAGATCGGTCTTGCAAATATTATCTTGCAAAAATATAACGGCACTACGCTCCATAGCGAGATAATACAAAATGATGTCACAGCTGCAAATCTGCTAAACAGTTACCTTAAAACCGATAGAGAAATATTTAGCAAGAGTGCCAAAGAACTCAGAGATTATCTTGGCCATGGCAGTTCAGAAGTAGTTGCAAATATCATTATGGAACAATAATATGTTGATACATATATGCTGCGCGGTTGATAGCCATTATTTTTTACAAAAATTACGCTCTCAATTTCCGGATGAAAAACTTATCGGCTTTTTCTATGATCCAAACATCCACCCATACAGCGAATATCAACTTAGGCTTCTTGATGTCCAAAGGAGTTGTAAAATGCTCGGAATAGAACTGATAGAAGGCGAATACGATACTGCCGGTTGGCTTGAAGCTGTAAGAGGACTTGAAAATGAACCGGAAAAGGGCGCAAGATGCTCTGTATGCTTTGACAATCGCTTTGAGGTTACGGCAAAAAAAACGCATGAACTAGGAGAAAAGATCTTTACCTCTACGCTTCTGACAAGTCCAAAGAAATCTTTGACTCAGCTCAAAAGATCCGGCGATGAATTGGCAAAGCTTTATGGGTTGGAATTTATAGCTCCAGACTATAGAAGCAAGCAAGGAACCCAAGAACAGAATATCTTAGCAAAACAAGACAGACTATATCGTCAAGATTATTGCGGCTGCTTGTTTGGACTTACCAAACAAAGAGAATACCAAGACAAACTAACAGATGAATTATTTTCTCCGATATCAAAACAGATCCAGCCTGAATCCATAGAAGATAGACTTCATATGTATGAAAAAAGATGGAAGCTTGAAGATCAAAACATGACATATACTATTCGCAAAGAAAGATTTTTAAATTGGAGATTGCTTAGAGGTTATATAACTCATGCAAACAGTGTCATACCATCCCATTTCTTACCATATTCTACCCTCAAAAAAGGATATTCTAGAGGAAAGATCTCATGGGATGGAGATATCGGTTATTTTGATAGGGATGAAATTATTTTTATCACATTGGATCATTACAACCGGTTGGCAAACACATATTATATCAGCATCAAAGAGCTTATTTTTAAATCTCCGTCTTTTGATGAAGAAGTTAAAGTTCGACAAAAAATAGTATCAAATCCGTACAATCTCAATGCTATTATAGTGATAGATTTCGCTTTAAACGGTAAATTTGAGATAGTTTGCCAAAGCAAAGTATACGAAGATGTCAAAGAGCATTTGAACATATAAAAATAAAAATAATAATTTGGCAACATCATTATTTTAGCAAATTTCAGATAGAATAATGCAATTTACAAATAGAGGTTTGAAAAGTGCTAAGCGTTACTGATATCCAAAAAATCCTACCGCATCGTTATCCATTTTTATTGGTCGATCGTATCACGGATCTAAAAAAAGACGAGTATGTAGTAGGATATAAAAACATCTCAATATCTGAACCGGTATTCCAAGGACATTTTCCGGATCATCCTATCTATCCTGGAGTAATGATACTAGAAGGAATGGCGCAAACAGGCGGTATATTGGCTTTTCAAAGCATGGATATGAGCGAAGAAGAAGCTGCACAAAAAGTGGTATATTTTATGAGCATTGACGGAGCCAAATTTAGAGCTCCTGTCAAACCTGGAGACAAACTGGAGTACAAAATGACCGTCACCAAGCATAAAGGTGCCATATGGGTACTTGAAGGCAAAGCATATGTTGACGATATTCTTGTAAGCGAAGCAGAACTCAAAGCAATGATAGTGGACAAATAATGAACAATATCCATCCAACGGCTATCATAGAAGATGGTGCAATAATTGGAGACAATGTTACAATAGGAGCTTATAGCTATATCGGCTCAAATGTAACTATAGGGGATAATACCGCCGTGGGTACACATACGCTTATAGAGGGTATAACTACTATAGGTAAGCATAATCAAATATTTTCTCATGCAACTTTAGGATCTATCCCCCAAGATCTAAAATATGCCGGAGAGAGAGTAGAACTCATTATAGGCGATCATAATCGTATCAGAGAATACACGCTCATCAATCCAGGCACTATAGGCGGAGGAAGCATCACAAAAATTGGAAACAATAATCTGTTAATGGGATATGTGCATTTGGGGCACGATGTTATCTTGGGAGATAATTGCATACTTGCTAACGGAGCTACTCTAGCAGGGCATGTTGAACTTGGCAATAATGTTGTCATAGGAGGGCTTACTCCTGTACATCAATTTGTACATATCGGTGATTATGCTATGATAGCTGGAGCAAGTGCATTATCTCAAGATATTCCGCCATTTTGTCTGGCAGAAGGCAACCGTGCAGTTTTGAGAGGACTCAACCTAACGGGCTTAAGGCGACATATTGATAGGGTTGATATAGATGAGCTCAAAAGCGCATACAGAGAACTTTTTGAACAAGGGAAACCGCTTCAAGAAGTAGCACGGCAACTACTTGAAGCAACTTCTTCTAACATGGTAAAGAATTTAGCCAATTTTATTATTAACTCCAAACGAGGCATTCCGTTTGAAAGGAATATTAATGCCAAATAAATATTGTAATTTTTGCGGTACGCATGAAACAGAAGCAAACCCGCTCATTGCAGGACATGATGCACATATCTGCGCTAATTGTGTTGTGTCTGCATACAAGATCCTTTTTGGGGATACAGAAGAGTCGTTCTTAACGCCGGAAATGCCGGAGGAACTTTTATCCCCAAAACAAATGAAAGCCCTTTTGGATGATTATGTCATAGGACAAGACAATGCCAAAAAAACACTATCTGTAGCTGTTTATAATCACTATAAAAGAATTTTCAAAAAAACAAATCTTGATGATGATACACAAATCGCCAAATCAAATATTTTATTGATAGGGCCTACAGGAAGCGGAAAAACACTCCTTGCCCAAAGTATTGCTAAATTTTTAAATGTTCCTATCGCTATTGCAGATGCTACGAATCTAACAGAAGCAGGATATGTAGGCGAGGATGTTGAAAATATCCTTGTCAAACTTTTTCAAGCAGCTGACGGCGATATAGCCAGAACAGAACAAGGCATCGTATTTATAGACGAAATAGATAAAATCGCACGTATGAGTGAAAATCGCTCGATCACAAGAGATGTTTCCGGAGAAGGTGTACAACAAGCACTGCTTAAGATCATAGAAGGCTCAATAGTAAATATACCGCCAAAAGGCGGACGCAAACATCCAAACCAGGATTTCATACAGATAGATACTTCAAATATTCTATTTATCTGCGGCGGTGCATTTGACGGTCTTGGCGAAATGATCAGAAGAAGACAAGGTGCAAACGTACTTGGCTTTGAGCAAGAAAAAAGAAGTAAAATGGACAAAGATGACGTAATGAACCTGGTCGAGCCGGACGATCTAGTAAGCTACGGAATGATACCAGAACTCATCGGCAGACTACATGTTATAGCTACTTTGGAAAAAATAACTGCCGAAGACATGGTGCGTATTTTAACAGAGCCTAAAAATGCTTTGGTCAAGCAATATAAACAACTTTTTGAACTTGACAATGTTGCACTTACTTTCGAAGATGAAGCCTTAAAACTAATTGCTCAAAAAGCAATTGATAGAAAAACAGGCGCTAGAGGACTTCGCTCGATACTAGAAGATCTATTATTGGAAAGTATGTATGAATTACCGGAACTTGAAGGTTACGAAGTAGTCATCACACCTGATGCCGTAAACAAAGAATCAAAACCTTTGTATATCAAACATAAGCAAAGTGCTTAAATTTAACTAATAAGGATATTTAAAATGTTTAAAAAATTTATGGGTATGTTCTCTAATGATTTGGCTATAGACCTGGGCACAGCTAATACTTTGGTCCTCGTAAAAGGCGAAGATATTGTTATAAATGAACCATCTATCGTAACTGTGCAATATGATCATGCCGGTAAAGAAAGAATTTTAGCCGTTGGTCATGCAGCAAAAGAGATGGCCGGTAAAACTCCGGCTCACATCAAGGCAATCAGGCCTATGAGAGACGGTGTTATAGCTGATTTTCATGTGACAGAAATGATGATCCGTCACTTTATAGAAAAAGCACACAAACGCAAAAGATTTTTTAGCCCAAGAGTTATGATCTGTGTGCCTTACGGTATAACTCAAGTTGAGAGAAAAGCTGTAAAAGAGTCTGCGCTAAACGCCGGTGCGAGAGCAGTTTATCTTATAGAAGAGCCTATGGCTGCTGCAATTGGAGCTGATCTGTCAGTAAAAGAGCCTCGCGGTAATCTTGTGGTTGATATCGGCGGCGGTACAACAGAAATAGGCGTGATCTCAATGGGAGGATTGGTACTGTGCAAATCCATTAGAGTAGCAGGGGATAAAATAGATCAGGTCATCATGGATTATATAAAGAAAAATTACAATCTTCTTATAGGTGAAAGAGTAGCAGAAGATCTAAAAATTCGTATCGGAACTGCCGTGCCGTTAGAAACAGAATTAACAGCAGTAGTTTACGGAAGAGATCAAGTAGAAGGCACTTTGGTATCTATTGAAGTAACAAGCGAGCATATGAGAAGCGCAATGGCAGATACTATAGCTGAGATAGTAGATGCGCTCAAAGCCGTTCTTGAAGAGACACCGCCTGAACTTGCCGGTGATATCGTAGAAAACGGTATCGTTCTTACTGGTGGCGGTGCATTGATACGAGGTTTGGACAAATATCTATCAGATATCATAAAATTACCTGTATTTGTAGCAGAAGATCCACTGTTTGCCGTTACTAGAGGCACAGGCAAAGCCTTGGAACAACTTGATTCATTACAACATGTAGCATATGAAAACTAGAATTATTACTATTATTGTACTGCTAATTATTTTAGCAGCACTTATTACTCATAGTAAAAACAATAAAATTGCATCCAATCTCATGGATGCATTAATACCAATTAAACATTCATATCAAAATATTCTTGATTCAATGGAAGAAGCAAGAGAAATATATATTGATCAAAAAGATCATATAGAAGAACTGAAAGACAAAAATCAAGAATTGCAAAAAAAACTTCTTGAGCAAAAAAATTATATCGAACAAGCCAAAACCCTTCGGGCTGTTTTTCCATCACTCAAAAAATTACCAAAACGAGAAGGTGTTGATCTGGTACAAACAATATCTTATGTAAAATTTAATAATTTTTCACAAGTTGTACTCACAAAACCAAAAAATATATCAAACGATAGAATCTACGGATTGATCCAAGATAATGTAGTTGGCGGTGTAGCTAGAATAGAAAACAATCAATTACGCGGCTATCTGACCTCAGATGAAAAATGCCGCTACTCTGTATATGTAGGAAAACTAATGGCTCCTGGCGTAGCAATAGGCGGAGGAAACAGGTTGACCACTATACAGTTTATACCAAAATGGTTTAATATCAAAGAGGACGACAAAGTATTTACAAGCGGGCTTGACGGTATATTTTTTGCCAATATCCCGGTTGGAGTGGTTAAAAAAGTAGAACTGCAAGGAAGCTACAAAGTAGCATATGTCAACACATACAATGATGTTTATCACCCTAAGACATTTTTTATGATAACACATGCAAAACCGACAATGTTCAATGCCAATAAAATCAATTATGCACAAATTCCTATGGAAACACCTGCACAAACAGCGCCGCAACCGATGGAAGATTTTAATGCCACGTTGCCTACGGTTACACCATCTACGCTATCAAGTACTCCTTTGGTTGAAATGGATCAAACAAGAGAAGACACTATAAATCCGGAACCAAGAGATACGCAGATAGATCCAGCAAGATCAAAAACACTCAAACAGAATTCTTCTTTGCAAAATATGCAACAAGGATCGACGTCAAATACTCAAAAGCCTGCCGCAGAAGAAAATCAACAATCTACTTTGGATGCATTTT
>Ga0302251_1000494_pt1 | contig 36187 bp, 40 predicted proteins | sample AAG_RA_Gln_MG_FD_193534 | JGI IMG/M metagenome (GOLD analysis project Ga0302251, IMG submission 193534) | Enriched activated sludge microbial communities from anaerobic digester in WTTP, New Holstein, Wisconsin, United States - AAG_RA_Gln | ecosystem: Engineered > Bioreactor > Anaerobic >... | reverse complement strand
ACAGCACCTTAATTCGAAGTGGGGGTTTGCATAGTGACGACTTTGTGGCCAAAACTGCCTATTTTTGATGTCCAAAGTTGAAGAGTTTTCTTGACCAAAACTGACTAATTTATTTTACCATTCACAGCACTGTAAGAAAGCTAAAGTTCCTGTCATTTCAATTCATGGTTTGCGCCATACTCATGCGTCTATATTACTCTTTGCAGGTGTTTCAATTGCTAGCGTTGCAAGGCGATTAGGACATGCAAGTATGACAACCACACAAAGAACCTATCTGCATATCATTCAAGAACTTGAAAACAAAGATGTAGATTTGGTTATGCGCTCATTGTCTGTACTGGCTTAAATATTAATAATTATTCTGCAGTGGCTTGCGTTGATGAAGGGTGACAAGGCTACTACTTAACAAAAAAACCGCCTTGTAATTACAACTCAAGGCGTTTTTAACTGAAAACATGATAAAACTGAGCGATGCAATAAAGAAAAATATTAATTGATTAACTCAGTCACTTTAATCACTATCCGTTTTAATGGACACATCTAGTGATAATATGATATTATTATAGGTGTTATTATTTGGAATTATACTTATGAGGCGAGTTGCTAGTTGATGGGATTCGGTGAAAAGTATTTTGGATTTGTTTAGCTGATAACTATAAGAAGTGTGAAAATAACGAGGTGAATCCAAATGGCAGAAATAAAATATGAAATCAAAGAAATGCTTGGTGTATTATCAGAATCTACAAAAGGCTGGTCAAAACAGTTAAATCTTGTGAGTTGGAATGATAAAGAGCCAAAGTATGATTTGAGAGAATGGAATCCTAACCATGAAAAGATGGGTAAGGGTGTTACCTTGTCAAAAGAAGAGCTAGTCAAACTGCGAGATATTTTGAATAGCATAAATTTGTAAGAAGTGTATAGGACATTATGAAGGGCATCTGTGTAAGATAAGGATTTGTTTTATTTGGGTGCCCTTTTTTTATAATTTTTTAATGGAAAACATAATAAAGAGCAAGCGGAGGATTAACCATGCAGAATCTGTTTATAGGTAAATTTACAAAGAAAGAACAATATGATGGGAATTATTATCAGGTCAGCAATGAACGTGAAATTTCATGGTTTAATGGCTTAAAAGAAGGTGACTTTGTGTTGCCAAGTCATGGCGGCTATTTTGGAAAGTTGTTGAAGTTCAAGACGTTTGAGAATCACGAGGGCTCTATCAATGCCGTTTTTGATGTTGTAAAGACATTTTCTCCAGATCTGACGCTTGCCGGAAACATCGTTTGCTGTAAGTATTTTGCTCCCGAAATGAATCTTTTAAATAAGGCTATTAAATCCACCAAAGGTTATGGATTTCACAAAATTGAACTAGAAGAAAGTTGCCCAAGCATCGATACGATAGATTTTGAAAAGTCCCAGAGAAGATTTCTCGTGATTTTGAATGAAATGATGACGAATACCAATTTTTTTAAACCGTCTGATCTGTGTGTTGTGATCAACAACTTAAATGATGCGGGTATTGAAGATATCCTTGAATACAACGGGCAAAAGTTCCAAAGGCATAATATATTATGGAATTTATATCAGGAGAAAATTGAAGGTGGAACAAAAAAATACTCTCTACATCAATTACTTGATTTTGCTGATGCAAAAAAGGATGCAGCTCCAAAAAAGGAAAAGTATTTGAATGCTGTATTAGCAGCACTTGAGGCAGACAAGTATTTTGTCGCGGATAATGCTGTTGGTTTATATGACAATATTCTAGTAGGAAGAAAGCGATATACAACAAAGGGTTCTAATCAGATAGACGATGATGTAGTCGATGGTGTCGAAGAAGAAGATTTCGAAGAAAATTTATCTGCCTATAGTCAGTATGCTAGGTTGATGGAATTTAATCCGAACATTATTTTATATGGGCCTCCGGGGACTGGCAAAACTTATGGGGCAATGAGAATCATTGAAGCGTTTGAATCGCTAAAAGGGAACCCTGCTTCATTTAATGCAGTTAAGGATCAAGGTCGAGCGCGTTTTATTACCTTCCACCAAGCTTTTTCTTATGAGGAGTTCGTTGAAGGGCTCAGACCTGAGACAGACGACAATGGAAATATCAAATATGAAATCAAGCCAGGTGTGCTAAGAAGAATTGCAGAAGAATGCAAAATCCAAGAGCGAAAAGAAGGTATCAAGGATAACGTCTTAGCAGATACAACCGGGGAGAGTAAGGTCTGGAAAGTTTCGCTTGGAAGACGAAACATGGATGAACACATTTATAATGCATTAAAAGCTAAAGAGGAAATTGCTATTGGATATGGTCCCGAGGAAAGCGTGATCGATTGGACCGATGAGCAAATCGATGAAGCGGATAAAAGCGGTATGTTAAAAACACTCAGAAGCAGAGTGCAAATAGGAGATATTGTTTTTATTTTTAACAGCATCAAAACCATTCGGCTCATTGGCGTTGTTGTCTCGGATTATTACTATACCGATGAAGACTCATTTGGCTATAGTCATAGACGTAAGGTGAAGTGGATCAAAGACTGTGAAAAAGAGCCGGTAGATGTCTTTAAGTTAAACCAAGAAAAGCAACTCACTTTGTCATCACTTTATGAGTTGAAAATCAATTCTGCAGAAGCGTTGAAGCTTGTTGACGTGAAAGAAGATAAGACTGTTCAATCGAAGCCGTATTACTTGATTATTGATGAAATTAATCGAGGCAATATTGCTAAAATATTTGGGGAGCTCATTACGCTAATAGAAAAAGACAAGAGAGACTCGCTGTCTTGCCTTCTGCCATATTCAGGACAAGAGTTTACGCTGCCTAAAAACATTTACATTATAGGAACAATGAACACAAGTGATAGATCTATAGCACTACTTGATACAGCACTTAGAAGAAGATTTGCATTTATAGAGATTGCACCAGATTCTTCATTGGTCGAAAGCAAAACACCAACTATTGGTGGTAATGTTTCTCCAGCAAAACTCATGAACGCTATTAATGAAAAAATCACAGAAATGATAGACCGAGACCATAGAATTGGACACAGCTATTTCTTAAGTGATGATCTCATTTCAAAGATGGATCTTTATCATGCGTGGTATTATAAGATTTTACCTTTGCTCATGGAGTACTTTTATAATGAAGTATCAAAAGTTGCAGAGATAGTGGGTGATCGTTTCTTTGACAAAAAAACTGGAGAAATTGTACCTCTTGGATTAAAAGCGAATGAATCAGGAATTTCGGACTTTGAAAGTGCCTTGATGAAGATTTATGAAAGAGGAAATTAGAATGTCTGGCGGTGTGATCACTCTATTTGAAGATAGAAAAACGAAGGTAAACTTATCGCATTCTCAAATTAATGACATTCTTTTCTTCAAAAACCTTTTAGGCAGCCAGTGTATAAGCCTTGACTATGATGGTTCACTGCAAATCATGCATTATGTCGGGTTTATATCAAGGGGAACCACAAGAGTGCAAATACTTCCGAAAATTTATGAGAATGCAGGGATAAGTGGAACAGTTGAGATTAGAGAATCGACCAAAGTGCTTTACAATTTGCTCCGGGTATCTAATTATAATAAGGTTCTTCATTTGCCTGAGAGTTTCAAATCTGGTTTAGAAGAAATTGACCTCTTAGAAATATTCATAGGTATTTTCGCTGACCGAGTCTTTAGAACTTATTCAACAAAAATGAACCGTGAGTATTTAGAAATTGAGGAAAACAGCGCTTTTGTTAAAGGTAAAATCAGCTTTCCAAAAACCATGAAGCATAATCTGCTTAGAAAAGATCTTCATTATGTCAATTATCAAAGTTTTGAGCATGATAATGTGATCAATAATGTTGTTAAAACAGTTGCAATCAGGCTGATGGAATATACGCGTGATGCAGAGAATAAGAAAAATCTAAAAAAGGCAATGATGTTTTTAGATGATGCTAAGCAGATTGAGCTGTCTTTATCACTGATTCAATCAGTCAAGTTTACAAGACTGAACATGGAATTTGAATCAGTGTTCAATATGGCAAAGATGTTCTATTTGAACCTGCAACCAGAGAATTTTGCTGGAGATGAATCAGTGTTTTCATTTTTAATACCGGTTAATGACCTTTACGAGCATTATCTTTATAAACTATTTTCTGAAATAGATGGATACCAAGCAAAACACGAAGATGTTCGGAGCTTTGCTCGTGCTGAGGACGGGAGAAATGTACTAAGAGTTAAACCGGATATTTTGGTTTTTAAAGACAATGCAATTGCTCTCGTAGCAGATGCAAAATATAAGAATCCTTGTTTTAATAAAGGTTTATACACAAACATCAGCAGAGACGATATATATCAGGTTTTTGCGTATTCCAAAGTTTATGGGGTTCAGAAAACGGCACTCATTTATCCACTGTTTGATGATATTCCGAGTCCCATATGCCGGGTTGTGTTAAAAGACAACGATGGTGAAGTGGAGCTTAATATCCTGTGTGTGGACATTAAGAACAACAATATTGAAGAGGTAAAATCTCAGCTGAAAGCAGAACTTCTTCAAGAATCCAGCGAATAAGAGGTGTTAAAAATGGGCAAAAGCTCAAATCAAAAATTGAAATTGCTTTATCTGCTTAAAATGTTGAATGAAAAGACAGACGAAGACAATACAATGACAATCAATGACATGATTGCTGAGCTTGATCGTTATGGCATCACTGCTGAGCGTAAATCCATCTATGATGATCTTGAAGCATTAAGACATTATGGGCTTGATATAGCCTCCCGAAAGTCAAAAACTACTGACTATTTCGTAGCGAGCAGATTGTTCGAGCTTCCAGAGCTGAAACTATTAGTAGATGCCGTTCAATGTTCCAAGTTTGTCACACATAAAAAAAGCAATGATCTTATCAACAAGATTGAGAGCTTAGCAAGTCATCGGCAAGCACAGGCACTGCATCGACAGGTATACGTCTCAAATCGTGTTAAAACCATCAATGAGAGTATTTATTACAATGTAGATAGGCTTCATGTAGCAATTGCAGAGAATAAAAAAGTTTCTTTCAAATACTTTGACTACGATGTTAAGAAAAAAAAGGCATTCAGAAAAAATGGAGATAAATATTCTGTCAGCCCTTATGCTTTGTCGTGGGATGATGAGAATTATTACCTAGTTACTTTTTCAACTAAATATAATGATTTTACCCATTATAGGGTGGATAGAATGACAGAGATTGATCTGAGTGATGAGGAAAGAGATCCTTTACCTGAAAGAGAGCACTTTGACATTGCAGAGTATACCAAAAAGGTTTTCAATATGTTCGGCGGTGAAGATGTGATGGTGCAGCTACAACTTGATAATTCACTTGTGAACGCTGTGATAGATCGTTTTGGGAAAGATATCGTGATAGGCAAAATGGACGAAAATAGTTTTTATATCTGGATTAAGGTTGCTGTTAGCTCAACCTTCTTTGCATGGATATCTCAATTTGGCAATAAGGTACGGGTACTTTCGCCCCAACCTGTTGTTGAACAATATAAAAATTGTTTAAAAGAAATACTGTTGCAGTATGAGATATCGGAATAGCAATGGAAATTCAATCAGGGTATGAGGTGAGTCAATGAGAAATCATGTTGTTGATGCAGTAATGGGCCTGTGTGTTGCAGATGCACTGGGCGTACCTGTTGAATTTAATAGTCGTAAAAGCCTGAAAGCTAAACCAGTTAAGGATATGCGAGGTTTCGGGACATACAATCAACCAGCGGGTACATGGTCAGATGATACCAGTATGACACTGTGCCTTGTTGATAGTCTGTCTGATGGGCTGAATTTTCAAGACATAATGTCTAAATTCAAGGCGTGGCTGATTGACAATGATTACACACCTCACGGAGAGGTCTTTGATGTAGGTATTGCAACTAGACAAGCAATTAAAAAATTTATATCTGGTATAGAGCCATTAAATTGCGGTGGTACCAGTGAGCGTGACAATGGAAATGGATCACTCATGCGGATTTTACCGCTACTATTCTACTTACAGTCTTTATATGGGACCGATTTTCAAGAGGAAGTTGAAGCTTTCGAAATCATTCATAATGTCTCTGCATTAACCCATGCTCATAAGCGAAGCCAAATTGCTTGTGGTATCTATCTTTCTGTTGCATCAATGCTTATAGGAAATATGGACCTGAGAATTGCAGTTGATTTAGGTATTTATAAGGCTGTTGAATACTACAAGCAAAAGTCTGAATTCCTTACAGAGATCAATCATTTTAATCGGTTAACAGAAGAGGGATTCTGCAACCTTTGCGAAAATGATATTAAAAGTACCGGCTATGTAGTAGATACGCTGGAAGCAGCTATATGGTGTCTGATTCATTCGAAATCCTACAAAGAGTGTGTTCTTATGGCGGTTAATCTCGGAGATGACACAGATACCGTTGCAGCAGTAGTTGGAGGATTGGCTGGATTGTATTATGGTTATGAAAACATCCATAAGGAATGGGTTCTGCAAATTGCCAAGAGGGATTATATTGAGGGGCTTTCAAAGAAGTTGCATCAGTCCTTAATTGATAAGAACATCAAAAAACTGACGGCGTTCATACCTTATTTTGAAAATGTCAGTAAAGAAATTGTTTGCCACTGGGGTGGCGGAGAAAAACTTGGAGAAAATCATTATTCTATGCCGTATCCCATGTACGAGAAGGCACTTGATGATTTTATCCAAGCAGTATACAAGTCAAATTTGATTAATTTCAGCTACCTTGAAGTTATAGAACAGCATGGCCTAAATGGCACAGAGGAAATGAAAGCAGCCATAGGAGATGCGGATCTAGAGCTGACTCTGGCAATCTTGACTGGATACATCCGGCAGGAACGTTTTTGTGATGGGCTATGGCAATCTGCAGTTGAGGACGAGACATTTCTGAAGTTATTGAGAAGAATGGAAGGTTTGATAGCTCTTGGGTAATGACGTATTATGTTTGAGCTAGGAAAATTGTACATTCGTGCTATGATTCCAACGGTATAAAGCGTGAATGTACGGGATTTGAGGTTATATATGGACAATACGATGAAGTATGCTATGAAGCTGGCATTTTTAAATCAACTATATAGCAAAAAGATGTTAACCGATCGAGAATACGCAGCAATTAAAAATGATATTATGATTCGCCACAAAATACCGGGTGGCTCCTCAGTGTTTGGAAGATAAGTATTACGGGAAACGACTCATTCTTTGTAACATGGAAAATCAGAGATGCACTGTCCGTTTTATTGTACTTGATGTTTGATACAATAGTTATTAGTAGGAGTACAAAATGCAAGAAGGGACAGTGAACTATGGAAGATAGCATTAGAAATAGATATGAAGCATTGAAAATGCTAGTAGTAGAGAGAAAGGCACAGTTTGATAATCTTATTCGCTTTATAGAAAATGAAACAACTTGGCTGACTTCGCCAGCGAGCACGAAATATCATCTTTGTATTGAAGGTGGATTGCTTGAGCATTCTGTTAACGTAGCTGAGTCTATGTTGAAAATCCGAATAGCATTAGCTCCAGAAATGAGTGTTGAAAGCTGTGTAATCGTTTCGTTAATTCATGATTTGGGGAAGGTCGGAATGCCTGGGAACCCTCAATATCTTATAAATAGATATACTGAAATACAGCAAATAAATGGATATAAGCCGGATGTACCGTACAGGTTCAATAAAGACCTCACTTATTTGAGTGTCCCTGTGAGAAGTCTATATCTTGCTTCGAAACAAATTGATCTGACGGAACAAGAGGTACAAGCCATCATTTATCATGATGGATAGTATGTGGATGATAATAGATCGGTCGCAACACACGAAGAACCGTTGACACTGCTGCTGCAATATGCGGATAGCTGGAGTGGGTTTGTATTGGAAAATGAAAGAGTAAAATAGACTTTTAATGGAGGGATATAAATTATGGCTGTTGGCTTAGAAGAATTTAAAAGAGAGTTTACGAAAGCAGTTATTGAAGGATATGCAGCTATTTTTGCTGGTGCAGGGATATCGAGAGCTTCAGGTTATGCTAATTGGAAAGAATTGTTATCTGTGATTGCTAAAGATATCGGACTTGATGTTGATCGAGAAACTGATTTGGTAGCGGTTGCACAGTATTATAAGAATGAGAAGGGCGATAGACGTGATGGCATTAATCAGAGAATAATTAATGAATTCACAAGGTGTGCTCAACAAAATATTAATATTGAAATTTTAACAAGACTGCCTATCACATCCTATTGGACAACAAATTATGATGAGTTGATTGAAGACAATCTTAAAAGCAATAAAAGAAAACCAGATATTAAGGCAAATCAGGATAGCCTAGCTAACAATATTTATGACAGAGATGCTGTGGTTTACAAGATGCATGGAGATGTAAGAAATCCATCTGAAGCCGTCATAACAAAAGATGACTATGAAACATATAATCAGAAGAGACCACTTTTTACAACTGCTTTACAGGGGGATTTAATCTCTAAAACATTTTTGTTTATTGGTTTCAGTTTTGAAGATCCAAATTTGGAATATATTTTGAGTCGAATCAAAGTACTTCTTGGAGAAAATACCCGAACTCACTACTGTTTCTTAAAAAAAGTTATATTAGCTGACTTTTCAAATGAGGATGAATACAAATATGCTGCTATTAAGCAGGAATTAAAAGTTAATGATTTAAGGCGCTATGGGATTGAAGCGGTTATTCTGGATTCATATGATCAGATTACAAAGATATTAGCTGATATTGAAGAAAATTATAGAATCAATAATATATTCATTTCTGGCAGCGCAGCAGAATATGGTGACGGTTGGCAAGAAGCAGACGCAATAGGTTTTATGCATAATCTTTCTAGAAGATTGGTAGTAGAGAACTATCGTGTTATTTCGGGATTCGGTCTTGGTGTAGGCAGTGTTATTATCAATGGCGCGTTAGAAGAAATAATGACAAGCAAATTCAAGCACGTTGAAGAACATCTTTGTTTACGACCATTTCCTCAGATTCAATCTGGTACTAAGTTGCTTTCAGATTCGTGGGAAGAGTACAGACAAGAAATGATTGACAATTGTGGTATAGCAATTTTTATTTTTGGAAATAAAACAACAGAAGCAGGTATAACCAATGCAAATGGTATGATTCGAGAGTTTGAGATTGCACAAGATAAGAAAAAATACATTATTCCAATTGGATCGACAGGTTATGCAACAAAAGAAATCTGGTCGAAAGTTAAAGGGAATTTAGAGTCATATCCATACTTAACGAAATATATAGATTTGCTTGAAGTTGAGACTGATGTAAACAAATTACTCGATTTGGTTATTGCGATCATTAAGGAGATAAGAGGTGATTTATAGTGGCGAGAAAAGTCTTTTTTAGTTTTCACTTTGAGCGGGATGCGTGGCGTGCTGGTCAAGTTCGAAATAGTGGTGTTACAAAAAGTGATGCAGGATTTTTTGATTCGGTTGATTGGGAAGAAGTTAAGAAAAAAGGCGATAAGGCAATTAAGGCTTGGATTGATGAACAGTTAAAAGGCACCTCGATAACTGTAATTTTGATAGGCAACGAAACATCTGAAAGAGAATATGTTCAGTATGAGATCAAGAAGAGTGCAGAAAAAGGGAACGGTTTCTTGGGTATATATATTCACGATTTAGAAAATAAAGACAAGAAAACCGACAGTAGAGGAAAAAATCCATTGTCACAATTCTATTTTACGAGGGATAATAAAAAAGTTTTCCTCACAGATATATACAAGACATACTATTGGAAAAAGGATAATGGGTATAAAAACTTCGGAAAATGGATAGAAGAAGCTGCAAGTATTGCAGGTAAATGAAATAGAATTTAAGAGAAAGGTGTGAATATGATGGGACGTAAAATTTTCATATCCTATAAATATGCTGATAGCAATGTGAACAATATTAGCGGTAGCATATGGGGAAGCAGTACTGTTAGAGATTATGTTGACAAAATTGAGGAGATAATAGACAGTTCAGATCATATATATAAGGCAGAATCTGATGGTGAAGATTTGTCACACTTAAGTGAAGAGCAGATATGGGAACTGCTAAAAGATAGAATATACGATAGTTCATTAACAATTGTAATGATTTCACCAAATATGAAAGAGTACTTCAAACTTGAAAAGGATCAATGGATTCCGAGTGAGATATCATACTCTCTAAAGGCAATTTCAAGAAAGAATAAAAATGGTGATTCTGTAACAAGTACCGAGAATGCGCTATTGGCTGTGGTTGTTCCAGATCGTAATAATTCATATTCATACTATATGGATAATAAAAAGTGTTGTGATTCAGGTTGCAGAACACTTCAAAACAGCAATTTGTTTAAAATTATGTCGAAAAACATGTTTAATTTGAAGGAACCAAATAAGAAAGTGTGTGATGACGGATCAATCATTCATTATGGTGATTACAGCTACATATCCGTAGTAAAATGGGATGATTTTATTGGTGATATGAACATCTATATTGATAAAGCCTATGAGATTAAAGGAAATATCTCAAGCTACGATATCACAAAAGAAATTGATTAGGAGTTATTGATGATAGCACGAGCGCAAATAACAACTAAGAGCGTGAAAATGTTGTTCAAGAAATTAAAAACAGTGGGTTAGCTTTGACCATATTCCTAACTTAAGCACATAAGAAAAAGAGCTTTCAAGTTTTCAAGTGACGAAAGCTCTTTATTTTCGTAAAAAATCCGATTTTGCATCAATCACGTTATTGAATTGATATCCTCTAGTAATCATTGAAGATATCTTAATAGCCACCAGATTTATATCGGTAGATAAAGCCTTAGCTATTTGCTCAATGTCATACCCATCATGAGCCAAAGTCAAAATCTTATCATCAGGCAGAAGAATCTCCGAAGCAAAAAGATTAGCTTCATACTCCGGCCGACTTTTCATATCATAGAGCATGAATTCCTGTAAACAGACCCTTTTCGCTAAATCTTGATGCAGTATATCATGCCCAAGCTCGTGAGCACATACAAGCGTTTTGGAGTAAGAGTCAAGTTTCTGATTTATGACAGCAAAACGGTTTTTCTTAAGATATTTATACATTCCTTTCAAACTTCCGAGGTCTGCATAAAAGACCTCAACTCCAATGGCTTTGCACAATTCAAACGGATCCCGTGTATCATATTTTTTAATAAGTTCATGAGCGACTGTCTGAATATAATCTCTATTTGGCATGATAAATTCACCTCCCCCAATATAACAAGTATAACAAACGAACTATCCCGAAAAACGGACAGTGACTATTCATTAGGCTCGCTGTTTTTTTTGTATTTTTTTGGGGTGTATTTTTTATTATTATCTTTTGCCTTCCAATACATCTCTGTAATGGCTCTAAATACATTGTCCTTATCTTCTTCGCCCAGTTCTCCACCTGCAAATAGTCCACCGAGCTCTTCAACAATTAATTTGGCATCTTTTTTCCCACGTGTGCCATACTTGGCTGCTGCCTCTACAATAAAATTGTCTTCTTCTTTCATGAGTTCTTCAATTGTGGTGCCTAAAGCAACGCACAGCTTGTTTAGAATAGCCACATCTTTTGGATAACGTTGATTGCTCTCGTAGTTCTGAATAGAGCGCAATGAAAGTCCAGTTTGATTAGCTAACTCCTGTTGACTCATCTCTGCCAAATTCCTGAGTTCCTTAATTTTATCACCAAACAACATGACCATGACTCCTTCCAGTTATTTTGCATTTAGCTTGCAGTAATGTTCTTAATATTCTGATTGACACAGAACATACGTTCGAGTATAATTTGATTATTGAATATGCAACTTCGTTCGTAATAAATATACCACTACTTGTTGCCAAGAGTCAACATGAAATATAAGGAAGGATTGATGCCATGAGAAAGGAAAGCAGAGTAATGAAGCAATGCGGGTTAATGTATAAGGGATTGAACATTGATCGTAATTCTGTTCTGCATAAAACAAAATTGCTGTTGAAAATATATAGGCCTGTTGTTTGGTCAACGTCAAACCGTGTTTTTGAGGTTTGTGAGAGTGCTGAAATGTACTGTAGTAGAACAATGGAGGAAGCACTTGAGTATTTGGCGAACTACGCTCCAGATAACGAACAGGAAAGATTTTCAGAGAGGGTGAAATCGCTTTTTGAAACACAGTGGTTGATTTTGCTAATAGACAATACAATGAACAAAATTTATGAGTATCCTGATAACGGTCAACTGTATCATGAAATACTTAGTAAGCAATACTTGACCGTTTATAAATACACGGAGTTTGAAATGTTAGAGTTATTGGGGCTTGAGCGCAGTACCTATTATGACAAAAAGAAAGAGGCTCTCGATTTATTTGCAATTTGCCTATGGGGTTATACTATCCCTTCAATGCGAGGTCTGTTCGGCATTGCTGAGGGATCACTTGAAGTACCTGATTTCTTTCAAATCGTAAATGACCCGACTAATTCCCGACTATAACCCGATAAAGTTCCGACTAAGTCCCTACTGTATTCCGACAATGGACATGTTACACTGACTATGCTGGTGAATTATGGCATAAAATAATTGAATAATAATTTGAAAACACCTCAAAGCCAATTTGGTTTTGGGGTTTTTTAATGCCCAGTTTTCGTAGCAAAGCGACAAGCACAGTTGGTGGTGATTATCACTCCTTGTTGTGCTTTTTTACTATGCTGAGGCTAGAAGAGTCGAGTCTAACAGAAATGTTATTCTCGGCTTTTTTTCTGCCCATTTTTAGGAGGTCACATGAAAAAGTCACTGCAAGGTTCGCAGATAAGATGCCGAGCTCCTCCATTTTCTGATGTTGATGCAGCCAATCAGAAATCAGAAAAGGAGGAAATACAAATGGCAACAATGAAAAGAATTCCAAATTACAGAAAGATGTATCCAACGGCAAGTGAAGAGGTGATTGAAGTGTTAAAGCAAGGTGAGAGAAGACTTCGATATTTAGAATATGACATTAAAGTTGAGCGATTTGTTTTGGATGAAACCAAGCAAGTCGCTTTTTTTATTCCAAGTAGGGAGGATTCTCTAGAACGTTTGATTGAAGCCGAAGCACAATTTGTAGATGAAGAAACCAATGTAGAAGAAATGGCAATCAAGACCGTTATGGTGGAACAGCTCAAGGAAACAATGGCATTGCTCAGTGCTGATGAAGTAGAAATGATCAATGCTCTGTTTTATCAAGGTTTTTCAGAACGAGAATATGCCAAAAAAGTTGGCATTCCACAGAAAACTATTAATGACAGGAAGATGAGAATACTCCACAAACTAAAAAAACTTTTAGAAAATCAAAAATAAATCCGCTCAACCCCCTTTCTCATCGTGGAAGTAAGTGAGGGGGTCTTTTTATTCTCTCAAATGCACCTTGAAAATTTCATATCCGATTTCATAAATACGTTAGCTGATGAGCCTGAAAAGGATAAGCGACACGGTTAGATGCGCGAAGACCACCTGTAAGGTCAGAACAGATCCATGCAAATGGATTTTTTCTCTTGGGAGAATTTTTCTCTGATTTTATAAATGCGGCCAACAATAAAGGTGCGAGCGGGTCCGTCTGATCCAGAAACAGAGAAGTGGAGCAAATGTTCCAGACAGTTCGACTGTTTTGCCATAACCTCATCAGCCTATAATGATACTTCTGCCCAGCCACAGACATCGCAATGGGGGCAGCCTGCGGAGATCCCGCAGGAGGTGAGAGTCCTATGATGAGGTGAACTGACCTCGGTTTATGAAATCGCTCTAATGTCTTAAAAGATCGTTGCACTGGGGAATTTGTGTAAAATACAGTGCTAATGAATCAAAGAAAACTGACTTAATGTCAGAACCCATGGGGATTACAAGAGTCTATCGACTCACTTTTCTTCTGGCGTTTGGTTTACTAATGCCAGGAGAAAGGTAATCCCTATCATTGTGATATTAAGCAAAATTGAAGAGCGAAAGGAGCAGATAAATGGAAACTGAAATAAACAAAATAGCCACCGATCCGGCAAAACTTCACGGAATGACAAAGGAACAATCCAAGTGTGAAGTTCAATATAAGATGGCGCAAAAGATGTTAGGCATCCTGCTCCGAAGAGGGCTTGTATGCGAAGAAGAGTACAAAAAAATAGATGATTTGAACCGCCAAACCTTCTCACCACAACTGGCCAAGGTATATGTGTAAAAACACTTGCTTTGTAAAGTGCTTTGGAGTAATGTGTGTTGCTAAGAAGGGATATCAATCCCAGAAAGGAGGAAAACGCATATGACAAAAAAGGTCACGAAAATTGAGCCAGTCAGGCAAAAGGTGATGCATGAATTAAGACCTAAAAAGCGAGTTTGTGCATACTGCAGGGTCAGTACGGATTCCACCAAGCAACACACTTCCTATGTTGCCCAAGTAGAGTATTATAAGAGCTATATCGGAAAACGTGAAGATTGGGAATTCGCAGGCATCTTTGCTGATGAAGCAAAAAGCGGAACACAGGTCAAAAGCCGTGACGAATTCATCCGAATGCTGAAGGAATGTGAAAATGGAAATATCGATATTATCGTCACCAAATCAGTCACTAGGTTCGCCAGAAATACCATAGACAGTATTGAAGCCATAAGAAAGCTAAAGGCACTTGGCGTCACCATATACTTCGAAAAAGAGAACATCAACACCATGTCTGAGCAAAGCGAACAGATGCTGACAATTTTAAGCTCGATTGCACAAGGAGAATCAGAAAGTATCTCCACTAATAATCGATGGGGAATTCAAAAAAGATTCAGAGATGGTAGCTATAATCTCAGCTGTGTGGCTTATGGCTATATGAAGGATGAAGATGGTGAGCTGATTGTCAATGAAGATGAGGCAGATGTTGTGCGCAGGATTTTTAGTGAATACTTAAATGGAAAAGGATCCTACGTGATTGCAAGAGAGTTGAGCAATGAAAGTGTGCCACCCGTTAGAACAGCTGAAAAGTGGAATGACAATGTTGTGAAAGGTATTTTACAAAATCCAATATATGAAGGTGATCTGATTTTACAGAAAACCTATACCACTGAGGTACTCCCTTACACGAAGAAAATGAATCGTGGAGAGATGCCTCAGTTTTTTATTAAAGATAATCATGAACCGATTATCACCAGAGAACAAGGACTGATGGTTCGTGAAATCTATGAATACCGCAGAAAGCAGATGGGCATTGATGACAGCGAAAAGTACAAGAACCGTTATGAGCTAAGTAGCAAAATCATCTGTGAGGAATGTGGTGGAACCTTCAGAAGACAAAAGATTTACATCGGGAAACCTTTTGAAAAAATCCAGTGGAGCTGTAAAAACCATCTTAACAGAAATGAAGATTGCAAGATGAAGCCCATCAGAGAAGATATCATCAAAAGTGCATATCTTACCATGTGGAATAAGCTGGTCAGTAATTATACCTATATCCTAACACCACTGCTAGAGTCTCTAAGAAATCTGCGAACATGCAAAGCACAAGAAGACGATATTGAAATCTTAAATCATAAAATTATGGAACTGACTGAGCAGAGCCATATCCTGAGCCGAGTCGTGCAAAAGGGATATATGGACTCTGCTCTTTTTATACAAAAGCAAAATGCACTAAATATCGAGATTGAAGAAACAAAGAAAAAAAGGAATGGTCTCCTCGATTCAAACGGATTTGAAAAGGAGATTGCGGGGACCGTAAGGCTCCTTGAAATCATCAAATATAATCCAGAGATTATGGATACCTATGACGAAAACTTACTTACCCATACGGTGGATCAGGTGCTCATAGGACAAAGTGGAACAATAACTTTTAAGCTGATCAATGGACTTAAATTAACAGAGCGCATCAGTAAAGGCGGTGAGGATGCATGATGCAACGACATATGCCAATGGGATACAAAATGGTAAATGGATTGATAGAAGTAAATAAAGAGCAAGCGAAAATAGTCAAAGCAATTTTTGTTGACTATGTCAAAGGAAAATCCTTAAAAGCCATTGCAAAGGAACTGACAGAGAGCGGTGTCCTCAATGCCAATAAGAAACCCAATTGGAATCATGGATCCGTAGGCAAGATACTACAGAATGTCAAATATCAAGGGGATGAGCTTTATCCACGCCTAATTGATGAGATTATCTTTAAAAAAGCCCAGGACCTGAGATCATCTGTAGAAATAAAGCTTGGAAGAACACAGCAATTTAATGCTATGAAAAATCAAAGCATTTTTAGTGGGAAAGTCAAATGTGGTGAATGCGGTGAAATCTATAAAAAATATGTCGAACACGCAGGCAAGCCTTCGGAAAAAATCAAATGGAAATGCAAAAACTATATTTTTAAAAACCGAGTTTTATGCAGAAACAGTTTTTTCACTGAAGATGAGCTAAAAAGATTCTTTGTAGAGGCAACCAATCAACTAATCAAGCAAAAAAGGATGCTAGAAAAGATACCACCTCAAGAACTACCGAAAATGAACCTTGAACTCAGACAGATTGAAAACAGAATTAAAGAACTCGAGCAAGAAGGTAAATTTTCAAGTCCTGAGCTTGCAGAGCTGGTTTTCAAAAGAGCAGAGCTTTATTATGAAGGTTCAAAAGTTGCTGATTATAAAAGGTGTACTGACAAAATAATAGAGGCTCTATCAGATATTAGTACCCTGACAGAATTTAATGAGGAACTGTTCGAAACCATTACTAAACGGATGACGGTTTATAAAGAGACATCTGTGAAAGTGGAATTTATCAACGGAATCATTATAAACATAAGTATAGAGTGCAAACGAAAGGATGGTAATCATGGCAGTAGCGAAAAAGACGGTAGCAATCATACCGCCTCAAGTTAAATATGATAAACATGTAAGGGTAGAACAAAAGACTCTTCGTGTAGCAGCATACTGCAGAGTCAGTACCTTGCTGGAACAACAGGAAGGGAGTTATGAAGCACAGGTTGACTATTATACTGAGAAAATCAATAGCAATCCCAACTGGAAGTGTGCAGGCATATTCGCAGACGATGGCAAGAGCGCCACACAGACGAAAAAACGAGACGATTTCAATGTAATGATTGAAGCTTGCATGGCAGGAAAAGTAGACTTGATTCTCACAAAATCGGTAAGCCGGTTCGCCAGAAATACAGTGGATGCTCTGCAATATATCCGAAAGCTGAAGGAAAAGAATATCCCAGTCATTTTTGAAAAAGAAGGGGTTAACACCATGGAAAGTGGTGGCGAACTCTTGATTACGATCCTGAGTAGCCAAGCACAGGAAGAAAGTCGAAACATCAGTGAAAATACCAGATGGGGCTTAACAAGACGGTTTGAAAATGGAATTATATCAGTCAATCATAAGAAGTTTTTAGGCTACACAAAAGATACAGATGGAAACCTTATAGTAGTGCCAGATGAAGCTGTAATAGTAAAGCGAATCTACCGAGAATATCTAGAAGGTAAAAGCATCATACAAATAGCGAAAGGACTTGAAGAAGATGATATTAGAACAGTAACTGGCCTTGATCACTGGCATCCCGGGACAATCGATAAAATGCTCTCAAATGAGAAGTTCTGTGGAGATGCCTGTATGCAGAAAACCTACACCATCGATTTTCTCACAAAGAAAAAAGTCAAGAATGAGGGCTATGCACCACAATACTACATCGAAGATAATCATGAAGCGATTATCCCAAAAGAGTTATTTCATCAGGTGCAGGTGGAAAAGGCCAGACGAGCAAGCCTTCATAAATCTGCGGTTACAAGGAAATCAAACAAGGCAAAACAAGAAAAGAGCAAGTACAGTTCTAAATACGTACTGACAGAGCTTCTAGCATGTGCAGAATGTGGTCATGCTTATCGAAGACAGACCTGGTCCAAATATGGACAAAAATCAGCTGTATGGCGATGTGAGGACAGGCTGAAAAACGGAACAAGCTCTAGTTGCCAGAATTCACCTACTCTAAAGGAAGAGCAAATTCACGATGCCATTATGAAAGCCATCAACAAGGTAGTCGAAAACAGTGGAGATTTTATAGAGACATTCAGAGAGAATGTCATACGGGTCATAGGCAATTATAGTACTCAAGGAGTTACAACGGAATATGATGACCAGATAGATGAGCTACAAAAGCAGATGCTGAAACTTATCGAAGATAACGCAAGACAAGGCGCTGTGAGTGATGAATTTGACGATGCCTACAAACACTTATCCGAACGCATCAATGAGCTAAAACAAGCGAAATTAAGGCTTGTAAGGGCACAGAAACAAGCTGAGAACTATGCAGAGAGGGTTGAAGCACTGGACAAAGCTGTGACCACTGTAAACCCTCAGGTGAGGGAATTTGACCAAGAGCTAGTCAAACGGCTGATCTACAGCATAAAGGTGCATAAGGGGCTGAAAATAACAATACAATTTCACTCAGGAATCGTGATGACAGAGGAAGTTGATTGCTACGAGGATTAGTCAAAAGGAATAAGTACATCCCTGCAAATAAAATCAAAGAAAGATTTCATTGGCAATCGTCCGTTTTTCTCGGACAGTTGCTTTCTTTCGTTAAATAAGAATCAAAGCTGCCATAATTTGATTCAGTCTGTAAGTTGCAAGATGTGTCTATTAAAGATAGAAATTCATTTTACCTTGCCACACTGTTTTTGCTTACCGCTGATGATAAGTTGTGGTGTGCGGTGAAAGACCATGTTTATCTAGATCTCTTTGATTTCAAAAGGATGAAGCTCAGTGGAATTAATACAGATGGGTATGCCCTCTATCAAACAGCCAGAACCGTTTGCATGGGCAGAGAGTATATTAAACTGGATGAGATTGCAGACAAGACATTAATCGGTGATATTGCTTTTAAAGTGATTATCAATGCGATACTTATTTCAAAATATGGATTTGGAATGCTAAACGTAAATGACTAAAAGAGTACTTTTCTACAGAGGTGTTAATCTCAGTAAGATAGAAGGGAACTCTTTTTTTATGCGATTAAACAAGAAATGGAGGCATGAGATTTGTACATTTCAATTAAAAAGTCGAATAATGTCGATGAAAAATCGTCAGAAGCTTGGTTTCCTCTCAAAGAGGAAAAACTCAGCGAAATTTGTAAGGAGATTGGTATCGGACTATCAAAAGGCGTGAATTGCTATATTGTTCATTCAAATGACAGAGATTTTATTAGTGTGATTAAGGAACATTACTGCAATGTAGATGAATTGAATTTCCTCACGAAACGCCTGGATAGCTTTGATGCAAGAGAAAAACTACGTTTTATGCTTCTGCCATTGCGACAGATGCAAAGACAATCGGTGAACTGATAAACCTGACTTACAACACACACTGCTATAGCGTCATCAGTGATTTTAACAATTTGGATGCAGCAGGAGCTATTGGCAACTGTTAATTCAAAGAATACCGGTGATGAGCTTGGTATGGAGATTAGAAGGCTGCGTGATGAGAAGCAGGCCCTTCAAAATGAGCAAGCATCCCGTCGGGATATGAAAACACGAATCGATGAGATGATGCGTTTCCTTAACGACCTGCCTTGTGAGCTGACTGAATATGAAGAACAGTGTGTAAGAACTCTCCTGGAAAAGATAACAGTTTACGACGACAATTTCATTGTTGAATTTAAGTCCGGAATTGAAATCCAAATTGACGAGTAATTAATTGCAGAAGGAGCTTCTTTGGCTGGCAAATTTCAAAGTGGATTATAACCAAGTGGCGGATGAGATATATCGCTTGCGGGAACTGAAGCAAAATACACTGGTTGAAAATGCAGAGCGTGAAGGAAAAAGGCAAAGAATAGCCGAGGTGACAGATTGCTTGAAGAAGCAGTCATACGAGTACATTATGGCCATCGGTTGAGGATTAATAATCCTTCCGAAGGCCAATTTTTGTGAAAATATATAAAAGAATATTACTGAACCTGAAGAAAAAGTTATGCGCCTTAGCCGGCAGTTTTATGTTTTATTGATATGTATTGATTTGTTAAGTCATGAGCATACTTTATTTTATATATAATATTTTATTGCAGGTTAATAAAAAGAATGATAAATAATATATTCAAAAGTCTAAAAAGTATGTGGAGATAACTAAGTATTTTTAAATAAAAAACTAATGCAAATGCAATTTTACTTATTAAGGGATATCCTATTCTAAGTAAGAAAGTTATTTTTTTCATTAAAGGGGTGTATTAATTGCAGAATTGGTTCTCCATTGTTCCATTTATTATAGCTGTAACTTTTGCAATGCTGACGCGACAAGTGCTGGTAGGCCTTGTGCTGGGGCTTCTTATTGGCTCCTTTTTTTTACAATCCGGAATAGCTCCTACTCTTTCTAAAATGAGCGACTTTATTTTAACAGCCATTGGAGATAAAGATAATCTTCGTATTATTGTTTTCCTATATGTTTTTGGCGGTCTTGTAGGAATGATGCATATTGCCGGAGGGGTTAAAGGATTTGCTGGTTTAGTACAAAAACGTATAAAAACCGAGCGAAGTGCGCTGCTTGTTATATGGCTTACAATTCTTGTTACTTTTATGGACTGCGAATTCAGGATTATGACTACAGGGCCTGTTATGAAGGCCGTAAAAAACACTATCAACGTTATGAAGTCAAAGCTCGCATATGCCATTGACGTTTCAACCGTACCTGTCATAGTGCTCATTCCCGTAGCCACAACATATGTAGGTTATATGGTTTCTGTAGTTGGCGGTACATTAAATCAAGCAAATATCAAGCTATCACCATATCAGGTTTTTGTATCCAGCATCCCCTTCAATTTCTGGGCTATCTCTATCTGTAGTCATTGGGCTATTTGCTATGCTTACAGGCCGCTATATCGGGAAAGGTATCGCTACAAACAACAGCAATGCAGAGTCTAAAAATGAGATGCATAGAGAAAGTATTGAACAGGAAATTGAAGAAGTCAAGCCAAAAGCCATGAATTTGGTACTACCTCTGCTTTTATTGCTAATCGCCACCTTTTATTTGTTATGGCAGAACGGGCGAAACAAAGGCGTAAAATCAATAATAGACGCGGTACAACAGGCTGATGCAACCCAGGCAATGCTAATCGCTCTTTTTCTTACTGTCATTTTTGCTTTAGTATTGTTTCTCTTTCGTAAAGAAAAGCTTTCTGAGCTTATGTTCCACTTTGTAGACGGTGGAAACCAATTAGCCATGGCAATCATACTTTTAGTCCTTGTATGGGCACTGGCAGATATGTCCGAAGACCTTGGCTTTTCAAAGTTTATTACAAGTACCATAGGAACAATTCTGCCTAAGGCAATAGTTCCGGTAGTGAATTTTCTATTTGGTTCTTTGATTGCCTATTTTGTAGGTTCTTCATGGGGTGTCTGGGGTCTTCTTATGCCTTTAGGCGTATCGCTGGCCCAGGCGATGGGAGCTTCAATCCCTATGACGGTCGGAGCGGTATTCGCAGCCGGTTCCTTTGGCGACTTCACATCCTCTTTGTGAGAAACTACGGTGACCACTGCATCGATTTTTGATTTGCCTGTTTTGGATTATGCCAGGGCTAAATTACCTTCCTCACTTACGGCAGTAGCTATCTCAACCGTCTTATTTGCAATAGACGGATTGTTTTTCTAATCAGCAGAAATTCCTCCTTTCACATAGGATTTCAAGGGGTTATGACCAGTATACTTGCAAATCCACTTTTAGGAATACACTGTTACTTAAAATTTTTATTTGTACACTAGTTCCGATGAGAAAGCTTCCAACATTTCGAATGTAATTCAGTTTTAAGCGAACCCACACGTTTAAAAAGTATAAATGCACTATGCTTTCAGAAATTTGTGTGATGCAATTCCTTTAAATATGACGCAACCTCCTATTTCTCATAACCTAAAAACATTACGACAAACTCGTTTGAATACAGGCGTGATGAACGCTAAGACAGAAGATGGTATAAGAGATTGTTTTAATGAATTTTATAAAAAGCTGTTGACAATTGAGCAACTGTTCAACTATAATATAAACATAGTTGAACAGTCGCTCAATTGATTTCAGATAAAAGGAGGTATTGCCATGAAGAAGAATATTGATGTATGCGACTGTAATGTGATTCATGAAGATATCGTGGATATGGTGAAAGCAAAGATGCCAGTGGAGTCACAGCTTTACGATTTGGCTGATTTTTTCAAAGTCTTAGGAGACAGTACGAGAGTTAAAATTATGTGGGCTCTTGATTCAGAAGAATTATGTGTATGTGATTTGGCAGTGCTGCTTAACATGACCAAGTCTGCTATATCTCATCAGTTGAGAACACTAAGACAAGCGAATCTGGTTAAGTTTAGAAAAAAGGGTAAAATTGTATTTTATTCTTTCGCAGATGACCACGTGAAACATATCTTAGAAAAAGGTTTAGAACACATTAGGGAATAATATCAAAAAAAATGGAGGGGTTATTATTATGAAAAAGACATTTAAACTTGAAGGGTTAGACTGCGCGAATTGTGCAGCAAAAATCGAGAAAGCTATTAATGAACTGGATGGTGTGAAAAATGCCACTGTTAATTTTATTACCACAAAAATGGTCATTGAGGCTGATGATGAAAAAATGCCTGCTATTATAGAGGCTGCTGAAAAAACTGTTAAGAAGATTGAGCCTGATACTGTTATGAAAAAGGCTTAATGGGAAGGACGATGTTATGAACAAACAAGTAGCTCGAATCATTGCAGGCGGCGTAATTTTCGCCGTTACAATGATTTTACAAACAGACAATGAGATGTTAGAACTTGCGCTATATCTTATCAGTTACATTATTGTTGGTGGCAATGTAGTTTTAAAGGCTATTAAGAATATTTTAAGGGGTAAGGTATTCGATGAAAACTTTTTGATGAGCGTAGCCACCATCGGAGCATTCTTTATCGGAGAATATCCGGAAGGCGTTGCAGTTATGCTATTTTATCTTGTAGGCGAAACATTCCAAAGCTATGCTGTTGATAAGTCTAGAAAGTCAATTGCAAGCTTGATGGACATTCGCCCGGATTATGCGAACATAAAGCGCGGTGATGAACTTGTCAGAACCGACCCTGATGAAGTAAAGATTGGTGATATTATCGTAATTAAAGCCGGAGAGAGAATTCCTCTTGACGGCAAGGTTATCGAAGGAAGCTCTATGATCGATACTTCGGCACTTACCGGCGAGTCTGTACCCCGTGAAATAGAAGTCGGCAGTGATATATTAAGCGGATGCATCAATATCAACGGGGTTATTACGGCAGAAGTTACCAAGGAATTTGGAGAATCCACCGTAAGCAAAATTCTTGATTTAGTCGAGAATGCCAGCAGCAAAAAATCTCAATCGGAACAATTTATTACGAAGTTTGCGAGATATTATACTCCTGTTGTGGTAATCATCGCTGCTGTTCTAGCTATTGTACCGCCTCTTGTTATAGAGGGAGCGACTTTTAACGACTGGATATACCGAGCATTAGCATTTCTTGTGGTTTCCTGCCCGTGCGCCCTTGTTGTTTCCATTCCGCTAAGCTTCTTTGGTGGAATAGGTGGAGCTTCAAGAAGCGGAATATTAGTCAAAGGCAGCAACTATCTGGAAGCGTTGGCACAAACGGAAATTGTTGTTTTCGATAAAACCGGCACCTTGACAAAAGGGGTATTCAACGTACAGGAAGTACATGCAGAGGGAGTTTCAGAAGAAGAGTTGTTGGAATTAACTGCTTACGCAGAAAGCTATTCCAATCATCCGATTTCTCTGTCACTGAAACGTGCATATAGCAAAGAAATCGACAATGGCCGTATTACAGATGTGGAAGAAATATCAGGCCACGGTGTTAATGCAATAGTAGACGGCAAAAAAGTTTCGGCAGGTAATTTCAGGCTCATGGAAAAGATGGGTATCCCCTATTTCAAAGGTGAGCTGATTGGTACGGTTGTACATGTTGCAGTAGAAAACGTATATGCTGGTTACATTGTCATAGCTGATGAAGTAAAACCCGATTCGGCACTGGCAATTAGAGAACTTAAGGCAGCTAACATTAAGCAAATTGTTATGCTTACAGGTGATAATAAAAGTGTTGGCGCTAAGGTTGCAAATGAGCTCGGTCTTGATAAAGTATATGCTGAACTGTTACCGGGAGATAAGGTTGATAAACTGGAAGAACTGTTTTCACAAAAATCTGCAAAAGGTAAGCTTGCTTTTGTAGGTGACGGAATCAATGATGCCCCTGTTTTAGCCCGTGCAGACATAGGAATTGCAATGGGGGGGGTGGGTTCTGATGCAGCCATTGAAGCAGCAGATGTTGTCATTATGACAGATGAGCCTTCAAAAATTGCTACTGCAATGAAAATTTCACAAAAGACACTTAGAATTGCACATCAAAACATTGTGTTTTCTCTTGCTGTAAAAGCAGTTGTTCTTGTATTGAGTGCAGGGGGAATATCTACCCTGTGGGAGGCAGTATTCGCTGATGTAGGTGTGACTATCATTGCTGTATTAAACGCGTTCAGGGTGTTGAAGGTGAAAAAATTATAAGAGGCAGAGATTAACAAAATATAATCAGCCAGTAAAGTCAGTATAATATCTAACTTATACTGACTTTAAGGTTTGGTTGAAATCGACTTAACAATAAATATAGGGTATAAACACAGGTTATACAAATATTTTTTGAACAAATCATAGTGAATGAGATGAGGCCTCATTTAAAAAGAATTTGCTGAATTGGTTAAGGATTTAAGCACAAAGAATTCTATGCAATTGCATGTTTTGGAAAATTACGGAATCTTTAATTTTGAAAGAGCTGAACCTTTCTATTTTTGTAGCAAGTTTTTGTAGATGTATTTTGTAGATGAGTCTTTTGCATAATTCATAAGCATTGAAAATACTACGCTTTTCATGGGCAAAAAAATGGATTCACCCCACTCCTGTCGAATAGTAGAGTTACCACACAATACACCGACAGAAGAAAGGTGAACCGATGGATACTATTCGACAAATGCTTCTGTTTTCCTTCGAAGAACTGTACAAAATGCAAACCGAAACACGTTTGGAACTGGCACTAAGGGAACTTCAGATTCCTGCCGGCTTCGGCAATCTCTTCAAAGGTTCCAACGAGCGAGGCCCGAAGGGTTATTCACCCAAGAGCATGTTGTATGCCATCTTCGCCATGCGAATCGAAAAAATTCCAAACATCAGCGCTCTGGTAAGGCGTCTGAAATCCGATATGGGATTTCGCTATGCCTGCGGATTTGATGTTCTGGGCAAAACGCCTTCTGCATCATGCTTTTCAAGGTTTCTTCATAAGCTTGAAGCAACCGGAATCCTGCAGGAGATGTTCCACGATTCGGTTGAAAGCGCAAATGCGCTCGGACTGCTTTCTTTGAAGGCGGTTGCAATTGATGCGACTGCAATTGATTCGTTTGAAGCACCTAAGCCAAAGGCAAAACTCATTGACGATGGCAATCATCCGAACTGGGGCATGAAGCGTGATACTCATGGCAATACGTTTCGTTGGTTTGGCTGGAAATATCACCTGATCTGCGATACCGCCAGCGGGTTGCCTGTTGCTTACCACATTACAACGGCCTCTGTTCATGATGCCGCTGCGGTTAGGGAACTGATGGATTCTCTGGCCAATAAACATCCTCAAATCCATCCGAAGTACTGGCTGTATGATTCAGGCTACGACTCCGTCTGGCTTTACAACGAGGTTCTTGAGAACCGGAACGGGTACCCAATCATCGCTTATAACGGGCGTGGAGCATTTGCTCCTCCGACAGGTTTTGATGAAAAACTGCATCCTGTTTGCTCTGGAGGGTATCAGCTCACTTACTGGGGCAGGGACGGTGATTATCTGAAGTTCCGCTGTCCTCATGCCACTGGCCACGTGGACTGCCCTCATGGGATGAAATGGTGCTCTGATTCAAACTATGGAATGTGCCTTAAACTGCGTTGGAAAGACAATCCCAGGATCTTAAGCTATCCGATTCGGAGTTCTGATGCATGGAAGAAAATCTACAATCAAAGAACGTCTGTAGAACGCTTGAACCATCTTTTGAAGAACAACCTTGGCGCAAACAATCTCCGTTCAGCAGGAAAGAATATGGCAGAACTCTGGCTACTCGTCAGCATGATTGCACTTTACGCAGGATCTAAAGCAACGTTAGCATTGAAAGCAACTAAAACTGCGGCATAGGAATTGACGTTTTTTTGAAAACCGCAGCTTTTCGGATGTGTGCCGCCGTTTAGAGTCAGGAATTATGCAAAACGCTCAGATGTATATTGGAGTAAAATAATAATATAATACATGAATAGTTGTACGATGCTCAATATGAATAAAACCAGAATAATAAATATAGAAAGAGGTATGAAAGTATGAGCTTTTTTTCAAGATCGTCAAAAAGAAGTCATTATAAGAATGGCAATTATGGAAGTAACCACTACCAGAATAAAGGGGGTTTAGGAGATTTATTTAAACATCTTATTTCGCGAAGTGGTTCTGGCGGGCATTATAATAACCATGGAAATCAATGCAACAATATGCCTATGCCAAATCAACCCTTACCAAATCAAAGTATAATAAATTGTGGTAAGTGTGGTTCCAAAATACCAACAGGTTCTAAATTTTGCTTGGAGTGTGGCGACAAGGTTCAAGATGCATTATTTTGTGCAAATTGTGGTGAAAAAGTACCGCCTAATTCAAAATTTTGCCTTAAATGTGGAAATAAATTAAACGGATAATTATATGAGCTTTTTCAGTGCAAAAAAATACAATGGTCAAAAGCTTGGAAATTACACCATTATGGAACTGGTCGGAGAAGGAAGATATGGTATGTGCTTTCTTGCGAGAACAAATACTGGTCAAAAGGTTATCATTAAGAAATTTAGACAAGGCATTTTTAAAAAGAACTCAGAAAAGAATATGCACGAAGCCGTGATTCTTTCAAAGCTCAAGGATATTAGAATCCCTGAGCTTTTGGGTGTTATTAATCAAAAATCCTTTTATGGCTATGTTTTGGAATTAAAGCCAGGAAATACCGTTAAAGATTTGCTGTTTAAGCATAAGCATAGATTTTCAGATGAGGAGTTCTATAATATCGGTCTCCGGCTAATCCACATAATTGAACACCTGCATGAAAACGGTATTGTTCATAGGGATATAAGAATACCCAATGTTCTCGTAGATAATGAAAATGTATATCTCATCGATTTTGGGCTGGCAAGATTTGTGGATAGTAATGAGTATAAGTACGATCTGGACTATTCTTATTTGGGTGATTTTTTCTTATATCTTCTGTATTCTTCGTTTTCTAATAAGAACAAATATAAGAAATTACCATGGCATAAAGAGTTGTCGTTAACAGATAAGCAAAAAACATTTCTTAAGAAGTTAATGGGACTTGAGACAGTATATGAAAGTATCAAGGATGTTGAAGTGGATTTTGTCGATGCGTTTGAATGCTATTAGCAATATCAGGTCTTATAGGAGGGCGTAATGACTCAAGATAATATTACAAAAATATATATGAACGATAAAGAATATATACTCATTGGTACAGCCCATGTTTCAAAACAGAGTGCGGAACAAGTAAAATCATTGATTGAATCTGAAAAACCAAACTCTGTATGTATTGAGCTGGATGAACAAAGATTTAAAACCATCACTGAAGGTAATAAGTGGAAAGATACTGATATATTTAAGATAATCAAAGAAAAAAAAGCAACATTGCTTTTGATTAATTTAGTCATATCATCCTTCCAAAAACGAATTGCAAGACAATTTGACATTAATGCGGGACAAGAGATGATTCAGGGAATTGAATCTGCAAAAGAAATAGGTGCAGAACTGGTTCTGGCTGACCGGAATATTCAAATAACCTTTTCACGTATTTGGCATGAAGTTGGTTTTTTGGGTAAAGCGAAACTCCTTATGGAAATTGTACTCAGTATATTTAGTGATGTTAAAATTTCAGAAGAAGAGCTGGAGAAAATAAAATCACAAGATATGCTAGATTCTGCCCTCAAGGATTTTACTGTACATTTCCCTAGATTGAAGATTCCATTAATTGATGAGCGGGATCAATATTTAGCACAAAAGATTAAGGATGCACCCGGAAATAAAATTGTTGCTGTTTTAGGAGCGGCTCATGTTCCTGGTATCAAAAATGAAATACTGAAAGAACATGATTTAGAGAAACTATCCCAGGTGCCTCCAAAATCAAAGATTGTACAAATTATATCTTGGACTATACCGGTTTTGATCATTGCACTTATCATAGCTACTTTTTTTACAAATCCTTCTGCAGGAGCTAAGCAGACAATCAACTGGATACTGTGGACTGGATCTTTTGCAGCTATTGGGACGGCGCTAGCTTTTGGTCATCCACTATCTATTCTTACCGCTTTTGTTGCAGCACCAATTAGTACTTTGCATCCACTGATTGCGGTTGGATGGTTTGCTGGATTGGTTCAGGCATACATCAAACGTCCAAGTGTGAGAGATGTTGAAATGCTCTCAGAGGATATTTTTAGCCTTAAAGGGTTTTGGTACAACAAAGTGACTAGAATCTTGCTTATAGTTACATTGGCAAACATCGGCGGTTCCATAGGCAGTTTGGTCGGTGGGTTGGAAGTTATACGAAGATTTATAAATACGGTATGATAGTTTCTAAGTTATCAACTGCGCGAACTTAAACGAAGAATCATGATGCATAACGCCAGGGTCAGAGATAGAGAATTTTCAGAGCCGGCGGATGAAATCTATAACAGGCGGATTTGTTTACAGAAAAATGGCGATAAGGCACAATTTTACAGGGTTATACTGCTCTTTGTTTAAAGGTAAAATAGAGAGATAAGGGGGACATGATGGAAAAACGATTATTAATTGTTGGAGCAGGTGTAATTGGAAGTATTTATGCGGTGAAATTCTCAGAAGCGGGCTATAATGTTTCGATATTTGCTCGTTCAAAACGATTATTAGAATTAAAAGAGAAAGGTCTGTTGTATAAAAAAGGCAACAAAATTCTTAAAGCCAATGTACATATTATTTCGGAACTGCTGAAAGAGGACAAATACGATTTTGTTTTTGTAGCAGTTCGCTTTGAGCAAATTATTCCTGCTTTATATGATATAAAAGAAAATGAAAGTGATTCATTTGTTACAATGGTAAACACAGCAAAAGGGTATGAAGAATGGGAGGGAATAATTGGTACAGAAAAATTGATAGCAGCTTTCCCCGGAGCTGGCGGAGGTATTGAAAATGGGGTATTGCATTACAAATTGACACCGTTCATTGTGCAACCTACGACTTTTGGGGAATTAAACGGGAGGACAACTAAAAGAATAAAAGAACTTGCTTGTATTTTCAGTGCATCAAAAATTCCATATGCTATTTGTAATAATATGGATGATTGGCAGAAATCACATCTCGCTATGGTAATACCTATGGCCAATGCTATTTATTTGGATGGCGGCGATGCATACAGCACTTCAAAAAATAACGAAGCAATGACAAAAATGTGTTTATGGTTAAAAGAAAACTTCAGAGCACTTAGAAAGATGAAATTTTTAATTACTCCTTTTAAATTAAACCTATTTTTAATTTGCCCTACCTGGCTGTTAAAACACTCCTTAAAATTGCTTTTTCGTACTAAATTTGCAGCAACAGTTATCAGCGAACATGCTAATAAAGCAAAGCAAGAAATGCTTTTATTAGATTCAGAGTTTAAAAAAGTAACAAATATAACTTGATAAAAGTAAATTTACTGTCGACTGACATATTTCCTCGTACCGATAAAAGCATCCACTTAATGCTTCTTACAAAAGACGAGAAAGCATTCCTGGATAAGTTTGAAAATGGTGAATACATTCCAGAATTGCTATTTGATGATAAAGAGATTTTAGATCGGATTAAAGAACATCCAATGGCTATATGGAAGACAAGAGAAATATAATAATTATGTAACCCACCAAGTATAATAATGTTGTGATACAGATGTTTTAGAGGCAAGTTTATCAAACTGCATTTTGAGAAAAGCATCCTTCCGCCAAGGAACTAGTGGGTCTTTACGACATCATTTTTGTCTACTCAAGGCACGTGGAGACGGTAGTATTGATGTCAAGAAAATAAAGAAGTGTACTCTGGAAGGCTTGATACAAGCCTTCCAGGGGTTTTATCGATAGAACTATTAGTTAGAAAAAACATGATTATTTGCTCTGTGGGAACTAGTCTAAGAGGGCCTTATGACCCCGTACAGAGCGGATTAGATGGCACTGGCCTTGTACAGAATAGATTAGATGTCAGAGGGTCCGTACAGAGCAGAATGGATGTTTTTGTGAAACTGTAGGGGTTGAGAGAATGAGTTAGATGTGTGGCTTGAAATTGGACGCTTATGCAATTGTTGAATCTGAAATTTAAAGTAAGAATTATCAATATACAAATAATTCCTAATAGAATCACAATCGATTCTATTTTTTTTATTGACAATATCGATATTCGATGTTACGATTTAAAAGTAAAATATCGATATTCGATACTAAGTGGGGTGATTTAATGGCACGAGATAAGTATCAAACGCTAACAGAGCAAATGTTTTATATCCTTATTTGTCTAACACAAGAGAGCTGTGGTGTTGATATTATGAAAAAGGTAGAAGAACTTACAAATGGAAGGGTTATCATCGGACCGGGAACTCTATACAGTTTATTAGATAACTTTGTAAAAGAAAATATTATTATAGAAACCAAAATCGAAAATCGAAAAAAAAATTATGTCATAACAAGCGTTGGTATAGAAATGCTTGAAAAAGAATATATTCGAGTGACAAAATTAAAAAATGATTATGAAATGTTGATAAAAGGCGGTGTGCAATAGTGAAAGATAAAACAAAAAGAATAATGAATTTTAGGTTTGATCGTTATGAAGACCTGGAGAATAAATTGGAAAAACAGGCAGCCAAGGGACTATTTCTTGAGGAATGTGGATCTTTATTATGGACATTTAAAAAAGGAAACCCGAAGAAATTAAAATATACTGTCACATACTTTTCTGAAGGTTCTGTGTTTAATCCAGATATTACCGATAACCAGCAAACATATTTCGATTATGCAAAGGCTGCTGGTTGGAATTTTGTGACTCAATTTAACCAGATGCAAATTTTTTGTAGCGAAGCTGATAATCCGATACCTTTTGAGACAGATGAAAAAGAAAAATTTAATAATATCAAAAGATGTATGAAGAAAAGCTTTATCCCGTCTATAATTGTTATGATTTTAGTCTTTGTATTAAATTTGATTGTGCAGTTCAATTCATTTCAATTAAACCCAATAGATTATTTGTCAGATCCTATTAGATTATTAAGTAGTTCCATGATAGCAGCGGCTGTTATATATCAAGTGTATTCATTGGTGACTTACTTTCTTTGGCTTAAGCGTTCGGAAAAGTCAATTGCTCTTGGTGGGGAATGTGTAAATAACAGTAGGATAATGTATAGAATTGTTGATATCATTTTTATGGTTTTCTTGTTCGGCAGTCTGGGTTACTTATTGTTTTATCTCGCACTTAAAACAAGCAGGTTCGGTTTAGTTCTATCTATCGCACAAGTTCCTATTCTGATGATTGTATTTTGGTCATCAATAAAATATTTGAGGAAGAAAAAAGCATCTGCTACGGTGAATAAATTGATATCATATACAGTGCTTATCCTTGCTAGCTTTGCTTATCTAGCGTTGCTTATGGCGTTCATTATGCGATTTGGATTTGGCATAAGTAATGAGTCGAATTATCGGACTGTTGATTGGCAACTTTCTGAAACAGAAAGCCATGAGTATAGACTATATAGCGACGAAATCCCTCTTACCAGTGAGGATTTATACGGTCGAATTGATTACAACTATTATTCATATGAAAAGGAGACGGATAAAACGCTCTTTCTTTCTAAAAGCGTTTATCGTCAAGATTCGCCGCCAGCAAAAGATGCCCCTCCACGGATCGAATATGAGACGTTAGAACCTCAATTTGAATTCGTTTATCTACTTGCAAAGGAACATCTACTTGAAATTCCAGAGTGGCGAGACAACACGACTTTTGAACCCATTGATAACAAAATATTTGATACAGTAGAAGCTTATCAACGCTATTATGAAAACACTCCCACAGGAGAATATATTTTGTTTTTCGGGGATAGAATCATTACACTCAATATGGAAGAACCATTAACCACAAAACAAATATCAATTGTTAAGGAAAAATTGCAAATATAATTTCATAAAGTGAAGAATCATAACTTACATCATATAAAGCAAGGCACCCTACATTATTATTGTAGAGTGCCTTACTTTCTTCTAGTCTTCTATATCAACTGTCAGTCCAGACTTATCCACACCCGTACCTGGTAACAGCAGTGAAGTTGCAGAAGTTGTTTGAAAAAGTATTTAGATATTGCAAGGCTTTCAGAGGACAGCATTCAAAAAACGAGGCAATCTGTACCAGGTACAAATCGAGAAATTGATGAAATTGTTTTACAATTTAACTCACCCATTATCGTAATATTGGATAATGGGTTTAAAAACAAACGAGACTTCCATATTATGTAATGCTATATGAAAGTGAAAAATAGGAACCATCGGCAGAGTTTTTGCTTTGTGAATGATCTGGCGGCAACTTTGTATTGCGGCAGCTATGCGATTATAATAGTATTTCGGGTGGCTGAGTGGATTGGTCCAATCCTCAGTGCCAATCAGTCCGATCTTGAGAACATCTGGTCTTGGAATGTGAATCCAACACAGAGACCGCTCATACCTGGGAAAGCTCCGAAAAATAAAAACCTATGAGATTGCATACATTTAACGGCATTTGTATGCAATCTTTTTTTAGTTTACATAATGCCTTTTAATGTAAAATATGTTATAATATGTATATATCTATTCTTTAGGAGGTTATTTCATATGATGAAAACCTCATATTTTCGGAGTGATTGGAATCAAAGGGAACCGTCCTTGGTGATTCTATAGGCGAGAGGCCCTTTCATTCTTAATTGCTCCTTTCAAAAAGATGATTTGAAGAGAATTTGATTATCGTGCTTGTTTCGTTGATGAGATGTGCACGAAAATCAAATTATCTTGATTTCTATGCGAGTTTGGTGTACGATATTAGCACGGAAATCAAATTGGAGGTGGCAGCATGGCTGTGCCCAATGAACTTCAATCAGTCTTGAAACAAAATGGCGGAATCGTTACTACCGCCCAAGCAAACAAAGTCGGGGTCTCAAACGAAAGATTGCGACTGCTTGTTCATTCAGGCGATTTGGAACGAGTGACTACCGGAATTTATGTTTTGCCTGATGAATTTACTGACAAGATGTTTATCGTCCAGCTTCGGCGTCCCAAAATCATCTATTCTCATGAAACAGCACTGTTTCTGCATGAACTGACAGACCGTGATCCAATCAACTATATGGTTACAGTTCCAACAGGCTACAACCCAACACGGCTTCGAGAGGATGGTTTCACAGTTTTCACAATTAAGCGGGAATTACACGAAATCGGAGTTACAAAACTTACTACTATGTTTGGAAACTCTGTTACGGTTTATGATTTGGAACGCACAATTTGTGATTGCTTGAGAAGTCGGAACAATTTGGACATCGCCGTTGTGACAGATGCAATCAAGCGTTACGCAAAGCGTAAAGATAAAAATCTGAATAAACTCATGCAAATGGCAGAAACGTTCAAAGTGACCAAACTGCTCAGAGGTTACATGGAGGTACTGTTATGAAAACATCCATACAGTTAAAAGCTTTAATCCGAAACCTTTCGAAAAAATCGAATGTTGAGGCCGAAATCCTGCTTCGTAATTTCTTGATGGAGCGCTTTTTGGAACGTATAGCTGTTTCAGATTACAAACAAAACTTTATCCTTAAAGGCGGCATGCTCATTGCTGCGATGGTTGGCATTGATGCACGCACCACAATGGATATGGATGCAACGATCAAAGGGCAGACTCTATCTAAGACTGAACTAACAGTCATCATTGAGAACATCTTAAAAACTCAGATTGAGGACGGTGCTGTATTTTCATTTCAAGGGATTGAGGAGATACGAGAGGAAGCGGACTATCCGGGGTATCGCGTATCTATCGGAGCCATCTTTGATAAAACGCGCCAGATGCTGAAGATAGACATCACAGCTGGAGATTCCGTTACCCCTAGGGAAATTGAGTATGCCTTTAAACTGATGTTTGAAGATAGAACAATCAGCATTATGGCATACAACTTGGAAACGGTGCTTGCTGAGAAGCTTGAGACGATCATTACTCGTGGCGTGACCAATACCCGCATGAGAGATTTTTACGATGTATATGTCCTGACCAATACCCAGACCTATAACGCAAACATTTTTAAGGCAGCATTGAATAAGACAGCATTGAATAAGACAGCTGAAAAACGCGGGACTACCAAACAAATGACGGCGGGAGTTATGAATACTATTGATTTCATAATGGGAAACGAGACAATGACTGATCTCTGGGAAAAATACCAAAAGAAATACTTCTATGCAGCTGACATTACGTGGGAAGTGGTTATCAATGCTGTAAAAGTGCTAGCTGAGAATTCCCTGAGCGAATAACCACATCCGATCTAAGAGCCCGCACCTGGTATACACTGTGGAGTTGTGGAAGTTAATTACACAAGAATCTAAATATTGGGAGGTCTTCAAAGGACCATTATCAGAAAATGAGGCAAACTGTACTAGTACAGTTGAAGAAATTCGCGAAATTGATCCCCAAATAAAACCAACCCATTCAAAATCAATTGAAGCTGGATGACCATCGGCAGAAAAAGTCTTTGCTCTGGTCTGTCTTTGAGATACAAAACCTCACTAGAAGCGACGAGGTGGCAGTTTCATCTGTTAGGTAATGTATTGCAACATCAAAGATAACATTCTGGTACAAAAGAGCTGAAAGAACGAATGAACCTCATATTTTCACAAGCGCAGCCTCTTAATTCAATGTTCTGTTGTCTGCTGATTAAAGGTAGTGGGGAATATATGTCCAATGGCTACCTGTTTGACACAGCTTTTAACAAAATGCTCCTGTGCTTAACGGCTATATTATGGAGGTTATAATGGATATCAGTGAGACCATCAATATAGTGTCCGAGAAAGAAAGCTGGGAAGAATTTTTGTTGTCGCAGCCTAAGGAACGGCTTGTTGCGTTGTTGATTAAATAACCGCGCACACCCGTGACTTCAGTCGTGGGTAGCGGCGACTTATGTATAGTTATGAATTGAATTATAAGCCTTCAAATTACTTTGTTATAAGATAACCATATGTTATAATGGTACTGAGGTGTTGTAGAATGTCAAAAGTAAAAAAAGGCCGAGGTTATGTCTACTCCATTCAGTATCATATTGTCTGGTGCGTCAAGTATAGACGAAAAGTTCTGACTAGCGCGGTAGAGGAAAAACTCAAGGAAATCCTTTTTAAAATAGCGGATGAAAATGGATTTACAATTGAAGAATTTAACTGTAATCAGGATCACGTTCATTTGCTGATCGACTGTAAACCTCAGCATTATATTCCCAACTTCATCAAAGCGCTCAAAGGTGTCAGCGGCAGATTTATTTTTAAAGAATGTCCATGGCTTAAAGACAGCCTATGGGGCGGACATTTATGGAATCCAAGTTACTTTGTCGCTACGGTGTCTGAGAACACAGAAGCTCAGGTTAGAGAATACATACAATCACAAAAAGAAAAATAGGGCGGTGCTGAGGGCATGCGGATTGAAAAGGGCTATAAGTACCGAATACAACCCAATAAAATTCAGCAGAAACAACTCGAGACCATGTTCTCAGCAAAGCGCTTCGTCTGGAATCATTTTCTGAAACTGAATATGGACCGGTATGAAAAAAAGGAAAACCTTTTACCCTACAACAAGATGTCGAAGCTGCTCACCGAGTTCAAAGCAACTCATCCTTGGCTCTATCAATGCGAAAAATCTATTTTACAAAACACACTAAAAGACTTAGCGAGTGCTTATTCACGCTTTAATAAAGGTCCAAAGAAATACTCAAAGAAAACTCTGGAAAAAGCCGCGCGGACAGGCAAAACGCTTACCTTTTACGATCTGGAAGGACATCCGAAATTCAAATCCTACAGGGATCTAGTCCAGTCCTGCAAAATGAGCTGGACCGGAAACAATATCGAGGTCAAAGAAAAGGAAGTTCA
>Ga0302251_1000493_pt1 | contig 36192 bp, 33 predicted proteins | sample AAG_RA_Gln_MG_FD_193534 | JGI IMG/M metagenome (GOLD analysis project Ga0302251, IMG submission 193534) | Enriched activated sludge microbial communities from anaerobic digester in WTTP, New Holstein, Wisconsin, United States - AAG_RA_Gln | ecosystem: Engineered > Bioreactor > Anaerobic >... | reverse complement strand
TGAAACTATGGTGAAGCCGTTGTAGGGGCTGTAGGGGCGGCTGAGCAATGGCTAAACAGTAGCGGTAACTGAGCGGTCGTAAGATTCAAAATCTCAGTCGTTCCCGTATGCCTCTGAGCGGGAACCCCGGTCTGGCCTTGGCTTTTGACTTTTTTCTTGATGTAACTTTAAACCTCTTGTGAATTTTGCTTTCAACAATTTAGAAAAATGAAGTCTCAAATCACATTCAAAAATGGAAACAGTGAACCTGGATCCCCGCTCGAAAGCATACGGGGATGACGGAGAATGAGGCATACTGGCTGTCATCAAGAGCTGCGTAGGTTAATAGGAGTCCTAATGAAATTGCGAACTTAATTTGACACTAACGACCCAATCTGACTTCTTCTTAATTGTGTCAATTGTGTGAAATATGTGAATATGTCAAATGTGTAGGTCTGACCCCTCCGACTTCTCGCAACTCATGGATACTGTCTGGGAGAGGCTTTCTTTTAAGAGTAATTCCTGTTGTAAGTAGGTGATCGATTTGTCCGAACAAAATGAATGCAAAGATAGAATACGATGCAATTTGCTAAAAGACAAACTGATCTCTCCTGATGACGCAGCCAGTTTTTTTAAGCCTGGTATGACCGTTGGCTGCAGCGGGTTTACTCCTGTCGGGTACCCAAAAGCGATACCGATTGCAATTGCAGAACGCGCTAAAAAATATGGCCCTATGCCATTATCTGTTTGGTGCGGCGCGTCTTCAGGAAAAGAATTGGATGAAGCATTAGCGCTTGCAGGATGTATAAAATGCCGTTACCCGTATCAGTCAAATAAACTTTTAAGGGAAATGATCAATGAAGGAAAAGTTGATTATTCCGATTATCACCTTTCAATGGGAGGGCAAAATTTACGGTATGGCTTTTATGGAAAGATGGATTATGCACTTATTGAAGCAACTGCGATTACTGAAGATGGAGATATTATTCCTGGTTTTGCTGTTGGTGATGCCCCGAATTTTATAAAGTGTGCTGACCGCGTTTTTGTAGAAATAAATATTAATCTGCCTGCAGAGCTTGAAGGAATTCATGATATTTTTATTCCTGAGGACCCGCCTTTCAGAAAACCACTTATGGTTACAAACGTCAGGAGCAGAATAGGACATACTGCAATCAAATGCCCGGTTGGCAAAATTGCAGGGATAGTCCCTTCTTCACTTCCGGACCAGGGTGTTTCATTAGCAGGCGGAGATAGAATTACAAATAAGATAGCAATGAATTTATTGGATTTTCTGGATGTTGAAGTAAAAAATGGCAAATTGCCGTGTAATCTTTTACCGCTGCAGTTCGGAGTCGGGAGGATCGCCAACGAGACCATGGCGGGGTTAGTAAAATGGCCTGGCGGTAATCTGAAATTTTACAGTGAAGTCCTGCAGGACAATATTTTAGATATTATTGATGCCGGCAAGCTTGATTATGCATCAGGCACTTCGCTCACAATGAGCCCTTCCGGCAGGGACAGATTTTTGAAAAACATAAATAACTATAAAAAGAACATTGTGCTGAGACCCGAGGAAATCAGCAATAGTCCTGAGATAATCAGAAGGCTAGGTGTTATTGCAGTCAATACAGCTGCTGAATTTGATATATATGGACACGTTAATTCAACTTATGCAGGAAATAAAATTATAAATGGTATAGGCGGGAGCGGTGATTTCGCAAGAAATGCATATTTAACGATTTTTATATGTCCGTCTATAAGAGGCCTGAAAAATAAATCAAACGTAGTATGCCATTGCTTCCATGTAGACCATACCGAACATGATGTGGACATACTGATCACCGAAAACGGCGTAGCCGATATAAGAGGTCTGACAAGAAAAGACCGGGCTCGTCTCATCATTGAAAAATGTGCGCATCCGCAATATAAGAGCTATCTGTCAGAACAAATGAACAGGGATTTCGAGTTCCGTTTTATAAATAAAATCCTAAACTGCGCTGATACAGAAATGTTTGACATCGTGGAAGAAAATATATAGGAATTGTTTTGATGTAGCGAAAACTTTTTCGACCCCTCCGACTTCTTCTTAATTGTGTCAATTGTGTGAAATATGTGAATATGTCAAATGTGTAGGTCTGACCCCTCCGACTTCCCTGTGAATATGTCAAATGTGTAGGTCTGACCCCTCAGACTTCCCTGTGAATATGTCAAATGTGTAGGTCTGACCCCTCAGACTTTCCCGGAGTCCTAATTAAATTGCGAACTTAATTTGAAATTAACGACTTCTAATTGTGTCAATTGTGTGAAATATGTGAATATGTCAAATGTGTAGGTCTGACCCCTCCGACTTTTCCCAGAAAACTTCGAGGGAAAGCCTCTCTATCTATCCTATGTCACTAAGAAATCAAATCATACCGACAAGAAAAATCACGGACAAAAACGGAAATATCCGGAAACCCCACTGCCCATTGTGTCAATTGTGTGAAATATGTGAATATGTCAAATGTGTAGGTCTGACCCCTCCGTTTTCCATTAATTGTGTGAAATATGTGAATATGTCAAATGTGTAGGTCTGACCCCTCCGACTTCCTTTATTATCAGTTAATTCTTTAACTGTCATGTACTCGTTGATATAGATGCACTCATATTTTATCATGCGCCAGCATCTTTCTATCATGATGCTATACAACGCTCTGTCTTTACTGTCCATACTTATAGTTATAGCACTGTTTATCAGTGTTGATCTAAAAGCAGTGCTCATAATATACAGTGATCCCCATCCGACCCATCCTACCTTTCACTGTACTGCGATCCGGTGGCTCTATAAAAACGCGTTTCGCACTGACCACTTTGACTTTCCTGTCTTCATGACTTCCCCAGTAATTTTTTAGTAATATTCAACAATCCTACTTTTTGTAAAAATATTTTGATATAGTTTTTGATCCTAGTAGAAATAGGGTCAGAACAGTATTTATATACCAATTTATCAAAAGGTAAATGATCCAAATCTCTAAAGAATTCGGCCCTGGCTGGATGCGGCATAGCAGACTTGACCGCTGATGAATTATATTTTATTGCCTCGTTTATATCTACTTCCCTATGTTGCACTTTATCTTTTATTGAATTAAAGAGAGATTTGCCTTTTTCGTTATTTACAAAAATTAGTGACGTACCCTTATCATCATCCATATCCGGTAAAATATTGCTGATACCCCAAAAATCTGCCAAAGTTATATCGCTTTGCCTGTGTATGGTTTTAAATTTACATGAATAGCAAGATGGCCTTAATGAAATATTTTTTAAAAAAGCCCTCATATATATATCGTCCCATAAATTATTCAGATACTCTGTATCATTTTTAAATAAAAATGATACAGAGAATCTCTTCCAGCCGTAATCCTTACGTCTGAAAGAGATTCTCTCCGGGGTTGATAACGCGCGTTCAGACCTGTACTTAATATACTTATCCCAAACCTTGGGAGAAGGAACTCCATGGCAGATAAAATCTACACAAAACAGGTTCTCATACTCCCTCTGTAAATATGACTTGAGTCCGGCTATCTGACATGGTGTCCCTGAAAATAGCACGAGCCTGCCCTGTTCCAAAAAGTTTTTAGTTTTTAAGTATGAAGTGTTGATTTGGCTTTGCACATATTTTGATCCTCTTAGCTTCTGTAACCCTTCATAAGAACCAACAAACTGATGAGTCACATTAAAGTTTTCATCAAATGCTGCTCCAAATACAACTCCTTTTCTGTCTAATATTTCATTAGCTATTGCGGTAAAAATTCCGCCGGAGGAACTTTGCATCCTCAAGGCTTCATCGTTGTTTATACACGCATATGCGTTAAGAGAATTGTCAATGACAGGGACATTAATAACCGGGCAGATATTTATGCAAAGAGAGCATTTTGTACATTTTTCATGGTTCACTTCAGGATAATAAAATCCATCATTATCCTCTTCCATGACGATAGATTTTTCAGGACATGCAGAAAAACAAGCGCTGCATCCCGTACACTCTTTTTTATCTACTATTTCGATCATGTCTTTCACCCGGTTCAGCGTATGTTATTTTTTGACAAAATTCTTTTTAACGGAATTCTAAATAAGTCTTTTTCGTATGTATTCATTCCCAAGAACCACATCGACAGGCAAAATACTGATCCATATATCAGGCTATAGATTAAAAATAATCTAATATTATATAAATCGACACGTAAATTAATTATTATTCCCATAATAACAGGAATAATTAATGAAGGAAGGAATTTTAATATCTCTTTCCAAAAAAATAGCACATTTAGTCCAATTCTTGAATGATAGTACCAGTTCATGATTAGACCGTTACCAATTATCAAAGAAATTGAAGTTCCCGCTGCCGTTCCTAATCCTCCGTATTTTTTTGCAAGTGGGATACTGATAATTACATTAGCAACAGCGATAAAAAAATATAACCATGACCGAAATTTATGCATGTTTTTTGCTCTTTGAATTTCAATCCCCAGATTTTGAATGAGTGGGATGGTTACAGGTATTAATAATACTATTAATATTGGATATGAATTATTGTAGTTTTCTCCTGCCCACATATTGATAAAGGGTCTGCCAAAAAAAATTAATCCTGTTGAAATCAATGAGAGCATGATAAATTGAATTCTCCCGATTCTTGTAAATAATTCTGTTAGTCCATTATTGTCGTTTGAAATTGCCACAAGCCTATGTATCCTTGGAATAAAAACACTCGATATTGTTGTCGATATTGACATGTAATACGAGTTCAATTGAGCAGCTAGCCCATAGACAGCAACCGAAACTGTCCCATGAAATCTACCCAAGATAAATTTGTCTACGTTCCAATTTATCTGATCAATAACTAAATTTACAAAGATATAAGATGAAAATATTGTCATTTCTTTCATTAGCTTAAAATCAAAATTATGGAAATTAAATTCCATTTGAAGTTTTTTGAAACAATAACGCACGTTTAAAACTTCGATAGTTATATTAAGAAAAGTTGTAGCAACAACCATTCCAACAGAACCATAACCCATTAATAAAAAAGGTAAAACAACAAATGGCTGCGCCATTATTTTCACCATTTGGAGTATCTTTTGAAAAATAAATTTTTCATTCGCTGAAATATGAGAAGTAAAAACAATATCTGGAAATGATATCGCCAAATTTACAACAAGTATTAACATCAAAATTTTAGATTTATACAACTCTGTACTATTTAATTTATCTCCAAAAATAAAACCTGAATTAAACGCTAATATTATCCCTGCAATTACGGCAATTAAACCAATCACAGAAAAAATTATCAAAAACATTCCATTTAGCTTTGCTATCTTTTCTTTATCTTCTATTACCTTATACTTGGAATAATAGCGCATATATGCACTGCCAAATCCGAAATTCAAAACGCCAAGGTATGCAACAACAGAAGCAACAAGATTATAGAGGCCATATTCACTTTGTCCCAATAAGCGCAACATAATCGGCGTGTAGGCTATTGATACTAAAAACCCTAACACCATGTTTAGATATGATAGGATCGCTCCGGCTTTAAGCTGATTTATTTTCATATTTATAATTAATCCTTAATTTTTAAAGCATTTTTTAAATATTCATATGCTTTCTTTCTTTCTTTCTCTAAAATTGGCTTAACATGAGAAAAATCTACCTCAAAATAATTCCCAGTTTCCATAACTCTTTCCCATTTCCTGTGCTCTAACTTGAACTTAGAAAGTAGAGTTTCTATCCTAGAACTCATCGAAGGCATATTCCCTATCCTATCAAAAACTATAAATGGTTTATTGAACAAAATTGAAAAGATTGCACCATGAAATGAGTCTGTAAGAAACAATTCACATGACGCAATGTAATCCAAAAACTCCGACGGTCCTTCGGAGTAGCGCTTTAAATCGTATAAGCTACCCAGGTTTACAAGTTCCAGATCATTATCAACAGAGATCTTGGTTATTTCATTTTTATGTAAATCATAAGTGCTGCCTAGAAAATACGTACATAAAAATTTTTTTGTTGGCTTATAGATAGACTCTTTAGAAATCTTTAACCAGTCGTTTTTATCAAGCATCATTGTCGGATCAACTAAAACTACAGCTTCCCTGCCGGTCAATTTACTAATAATTTTTGCTCCGGCCTCTTCACGCACAGATAGACAATTCATTCCTTCGATCCATTCTTTGAACCTTGCTTCATATTCGGGGGGAATCGCATCAATTCCAAAACTTGCAGAATAAGCGATCCTCTTTTCCTTTGGTGCAAAAGTTAGAAAATATATTGGTGAACCGAATGTGAATTGTGGATTCCAAACTTGATCGCTTCCAACAATAAAATAATCATATTTGGAAGCTAAATCATTAGGAATACTTTCGTCAGAAATGTAAAATTCCGTTTCTTTTATATAATCTTCCGTAAATTTCTTAAACATTTCAGTTCTGATTGAATATGCCATGTTTACCTCATCACAATGAAAAACAACCCACAACTTATTACTAATTTTTAAAAATATATCATATATTGATTTTTTACCAATATATCTTATTTTATCTATAAAAGATAATTTTGTGGTTATTTTTGTTTGATCAACCCATATCGTTTCTACATAAAATCCATATTCTTCCATAATGCTTTGCAATGCAAAATTTTGTAATCTATTACCATAATTAATATAACCATTAAGCGTTATAATGGCAACTATTTTCATTAATATCTCTCCAATATTTAAATATTACTTATTTTTTAATTATAAAAGCTATTTTGCTGAATTTATTAACATTTATACTAATTATTTAATTAAATTTAATTTTGATTTTATAACTCAAACTGGGCTTTTGACGTGAATCCCTTCGCGTTACGACCGTTCCCGTATTTCATCACTAGCTACTCAAAGCTTACTGAAGATAACGAGAGCTCAGATAGTATTTGACTGAATAGGCTCATGCACTTTATCATTGTCTTGCCTCCGTGTTCTCTTTGGGAATTTTTGGTGTCCTAACTAAATGATATCCCAATTCCGGAGGCTTTACTATTTTATTTTCCTATCTTGGACACGAGTGATAATTTTTCTAATTTTTTTAAATATTAGCATTAATTTGATTGATTTTAATTTATAATAAGTAAAATGTTTAATACGGTCATTAAATCTACCATTATATTTTAAATTACTTAGCATATTTAATTCATTGCATATTTTATTTTTAATATTTTGTGATGTTTTTGCTTCAAATGCAGATATTAATATATTTAATAAACTAGTTAACAATGTATTCTTCATCATCATTGCAAGATTTGGTTCATTCTTTTCATATAATATAACGCATTTTTTTAAAGCTTCAATTGCCTCTAAATTTTTATAACTAAATTTAGAATGCATTGCACTTCCTTCTCGATTTACATAATAATATAATTGGTCGGGTATCAATATAAAATTTTGAGCATTAAACAATGCCTCACATACAAATAAGCAATCTTCTGACATGCTTATTTTCGGATCAAACCTTATAGTTTTTATAATAGAAGCTTTAAATAGTTTATCACATGTAGAATTTGATATAACTTGACCAACAGAAGAACAAAAAGCAGATAAAGCTTCAATATGATTTAGCTTAGATAAAGATCCACATTTGCTAGTTAGATTGCTAAGAAATTCTCCAGATTCAGAAACAATGTTTGTTTTGCACGACACAATATCCGCATCATATTTTTGAATTGTCTGTAACATAATTTTATACATGTTAGGGTCAATATAATCGTCTGAGTCAACAAAGCCAATATAATCACCCTGTGCGATATCAAGTCCTATATTTCTTGCACCAGAAACACCCTGTCTTTTTTGATGAATTACCTTCACTCTGGGATCATTTACGGCAAATACTTCGCAAATGCATCCACTTTGATCAGTAGATCCATCGTCTACTAAAATCAATTCTATGGCTGTGTACGATTGGCTTAATATGCTTTCGATACATTTAGAAACATGTTTTTCGACATTGTAAACAGGTACAATAATAGATATTTTTATCATAATCAACCTCTTGTTAAGTTTATTATTAAATAACTCAACTTTCCCACCTCATGCTACTAGTGGATTCAAAACCTCTGTTTTTCGTCTTCTCTGTATGTTATTCAGCGGAGAACCAGTGGCTCTAAAATATTGAAGTCGCTGGATTCCCGCTCAAAAGCATGCGGGAAAGACGGTGGGAAAGTTGAGTTAAATAAGTATTAATGTTTAAATATTGTTAATAAGTTTTTATGAGGATTTCAAAAAGTTACTGAGCGTTTTTTCCCACCTAGGTAGCTGATTAAAATAAGATAATGATTCTTTACTCAGTCTTGAATTTTTGGGTCTTCTTGCTTTTGTCGGGTAATCCTCTGTTCTGATAGGGATGACCTTTATATCGATCCCTGCTTGTTTGAATATTTCACACGAGAACTCATACCAACTGCAATATCCTTCATTGGTGGCATGATATATTCCGTATTTATCTGTTTTGATCATTTCAACAAGCAGCTTGGCCAAATCATATGTGTATGTCGGTGATCCTATCTGGTCAGCAACGACCGAAATTTCATCTCTTTCTTTGCCCAACTTTAGCATAGTTTTAACAAAGTTATTGCCGTTTATCCCGAAGACCCAGGAGATACGCACAATAAAGTATTTTTGCAGCGTTCTCTGTACTGCAAGTTCTCCCTCGTACTTGGTCTGCCCATAGTAGTTGATGGGGTTGGGTTTATCCGTAACTTCGAAAGGCTTTTCGCCCTCTCCGTCAAATACATAGTCGGTGCTTATGTAAACCATTTTCGCATTGACCGTTTTACAGGCATCGGCAATATTCTGAGTACCGATCACATTGATATTATGACATAGTTCTCTTTCGTCCTCAGCCCTGTCAACAGCCGTGTATGCCGCGCAATGAACAACGACATCAGGCATATAATTAGAAACAGCTTTGTTTACCTGATCCTTGTCAATTATATCAAAATCTCCAATATCAACGCCAAGGCACTCTATGTTCTGTAGCATTAATCTTTTGACTACATCATATCCCAGCTGCCCGTTTGATCCTGTAACAAGAACTTTCATGTCGAAAACTCCTTTCTAGGTGGTTAGTTGGTCGGGCGGGAATCAGTTGAATAGTTGGTCAGGTAGATTTTTTAGAATACATCCTCTGATAATAATTCTGATATTCCCCATTGATTATATTCTCCCACCAGGGTTTGTGGTCCAAATACCACTGAATCGTCTTTTTGATACCATCTTCGAATTTTGTCTCCGGCAGCCACCCGAGTTCCTTGTGTATCTTGGTGGGGTCAATGGCATAGCGCAGATCATGCCCTGCGCGGTCGGTCACATATGTTATGAGTTCCTCGCTTTTGCCAAGTTCATGGATTATCGTCTTTACGATATCTATGTTACGCATCTCATTGTGACCTCCAATATTGTAGACTTCTCCGACAGTACCTTTATGGATTATGAGGTCTATTGCCTTGCAGTGGTCTTCAACATAGAGCCAGTCACGTACATTTTCGCCCTTTCCATATACTGGAAGAAGCTTATTGTTAAGAGCATTTGCTATCATAAGCGGTATAAGTTTTTCAGGGAAATGATAGGGGCCATAATTGTTAGAACAGCGAGATAATGTTACAGGTACTTTGAATGTCCTGTGATATGCCTGCACCAAAAGGTCTGCTGCAGCCTTTGAGGCAGAATAGGGGCTTGATGTGTGTATGGGAGTCTCTTCAGTAAAAAAAAGATCCGGGCGGTCAAGCGGAAGATCCCCATAAACTTCGTCTGTTGAAACCTGATGGAAACGTTTGATCCCGTACTTTCTGCAGGCATCAAGCAAAACCTGGGTTCCCATGATGTTTGTCTCAAGGAATACAGAGGGGTTTTCTATAGAACGGTCAACATGGCTTTCCGCCGCAAAGTTAACAATTATGTCTGGTTTCTCTTCTTCAAAAAGGTCAAATACAGCTTTACGGTCTGTTATGGATGCTTTAACAAAACGGAAATTCCCTTTTTTCATTACAGGTTCCAGTGTTGACAGGTTCCCTGCATACGTTAAGGAATCAAGGCATATGATCCTGTAGTCCGGATGGGTTTTCAACATATGAAAGATAAAGTTACTGCCTATAAAGCCAGCGCCACCTGTTACGATTATGCTAGTCATTCTTTTTACCCCTCAGCCTCATATTTGAAACTGGCATCGCTGTCAGCCAGCAACGGTGCATTCATATCTTTTTCAGACAAAATTGGATACTCAATTCCCCAATCAACATTTATATCAGGATCATCATAACGTATTCCCCTGTCATTTTCGGGAGAATAATATTCATCGACCTTGTAGTGAACTTCTACATTGTCAGTCAGAGTGACAAATCCATGAGCAAATCCCTTTGGCACGAGCAACTGTCTTTTATTTTCCTCTGTTAGTTTAACCGCTACCCACTTTTTATACGTTGGAGATCCTTTTCTTATGTCAACCGCCACATCAAGGATCTCCCCCCTTGTGCACCTTACAAGCTTAGTCTGTGCCATTGGAGGCTGCTGGAAGTGAAGGCCTCTTAAGACTCCCTTTTGTGCAGAAAATGAATGGTTGTCCTGGATAAAATCGACGTCAATTCCAAGCTGAAGAAACTTTTCCTTCGAATAAGTCTCAGCAAACCATCCCCTGTTATCTCCAAAAACTTTTAGTTCTATTATCAAAACATCTTCAATTTCTGTTTTGATTATATTCAATTTATTATCATCACCCTAATATTGAATTTTGCCTTCAGCAACTTTTTTCAGGTATTGGCCATAAGGCGATTTACCATATTTTTTTGCTGAAGCCAAGAGAGTCTCCCTGTCGATCCATTTATTACGGAAGGCGATCTCTTCCAATGCAGAGATCTTGATGCCCTGCCTTTTTTCTATCATCTGTACAAACTCGGCAGCTTCAACAAGACTGTCCATAGTCCCTGTGTCAAGCCATGCAAAACCTCTTCCCAAAAGTTTAACATTGAGCGAACCATCTTCAAGATACAATTTGTTCAGGTCTGTTATCTCAAGTTCTCCCCTTGCGGATGGTTTTACCTGTTTGGCAAATTCAACAACCCTATTGTCGTAGAAATAAAGCCCGGTAATGCAATAATTGGACTTGGGACACCTCGGTTTTTCTTCAACAGAAATTACTTTTCCCTCATTATCAAATTCTACAATGCCAAACCGCTCGGGATCGTTTACATAATAACCGAATATAGTTGCCATCCCGTTTTGGGCATTTTCAGAGGCTTCCCTTAATATCGAAGTAAATCCGTTCCCGTAATAAATGTTGTCTCCTAGGATCATCGCAACATTATCATTGCCAATAAAGTCTTCCCCGATAAGAAAAGCCTGAGCAAGACCATCGGGAGAAGGCTGCTCAGCGTAAGACAACCTAACTCCATATTCACTGCCGTCACCAAGAAGTTTTTCAAAGTTTGGAAGATCACATGGGGTCGATATGATCAATATATCCTGTATCCAGGCAAGCATGAGTACAGAAAGCGGATAATAGATCATCGGTTTGTCATATACTGGCAAAAGTTGTTTGCTTGCAACCAATGTGAGCGGATATAAACGTGTACCGGATCCACCGGCTAAAATTATGCCTTTCATAGAAACACCTCAAAATAAAGTATATGATAATTGCAAAAGTCAGCTCAATAGTATTTAATTGACATATTAATATACGATTAGATTTACATAAATACTATAAAAAATATTTTTTATTATATTTCCCAGCGAAAATACTTTTTACATTTTTAATAAAAGCAATTAATTGCACTTCTATTAATGATAAGCATATTATCAGTCTTGTAAATAATATCTGCATATTTGAACAATAATAATATTCTTTAAATACATACAATCTGCTTTTCCAAAGAATTTTTCTCTTTTTATATTCGCTATTAAATGTTTTACTAATGCTTACAGAATGTATATGTATAAAATATTCATTCAGGAGAATAAATGTTTTTAATCTTGCTTTTTTAAGCTTTATTCCTAAAACAGTTTCTTCTCCATATAAAAAAATATTTTCATCATACATACCAACATTAGAAAAATGTCTAGAATTGACCATAAGCATCGCTCCAGGTACACAATCAACTTCAAGCATATCATTTTGGACGTTATCTATATCGTAATATATGTTTGGTAATAGCCAACGTAACAAGATCAATTCTGATAAAAGATATTCTATCCATTTTTCTCTTACTTTCCATGCACAATAAGGGCTCTTTTTGTTATTTATATCCATCATTCTTGGTGCAACGACCGCTACATTAGGATTACTCTGCAAAGTTGATAAACATTCATTTACAGTACTTTCTGAAAAAGATACATCAGGATTACATATAAGAACATAATCAGCATTAAAATGCTCTATCGCATATTTAACACCATAATTATTTCCGTAGCCATATCCTCCATTTTTTTTAGAACTGATTACTATGATTTTGTCATTTTCGTATTTTTTTAGCATTTCATAAGAGTTATCTGTAGATAGATTGTCTACTACTATAATATGACTTATAACACTATAATATTTAATTAATGACAAAAGTTTAATCGTAGTTATCGCATCATTGTAATTTAAAACAACCATACTTAGTATTTTAATCACTCCATATTTTTAATAGAGATCACTATTATCCAATTCTTCAACCCTACTGAAACAGTAAAGTATTGCTAATCATTTATTACGCATTAAAAACACGGCTATCCTAGTCCAGTTTTTAAGGATTTGCTTTTTCATTATCTTATCTTGAGTACTTCTGATGTCATAAAACAAACTTAGACAAATATGGCTTGTATTATAATCAGTAATTTCTTATTGAATCATTTATGTGTTCTTGAGCTGGATTAAGTAAACAGTTATTTCTTAATAACCAAACATGCTGTTTTACGGCCAACGCAAACCACATCCAGAAATCCCAGCTGACCCACAATGAACCACTTACCAAAAGTGACGGGATCGCCATGCTGAATAAAATGCATTCTATATCGTTTACATCAGACCTATCGCTGAAAATGGTCTTATATGACAAAAAAACTATAAGACAGAACACAGGTATGAAAATAATCAGGCCTAAATCGTAAATCAACTCAAGAAAGATATTGTGTGGGTATCCTCCAAATAAAAGGTAGCTTGCATTTATACCTTTATAGGCAAAGGGATTTTGTTGAATTTTATCAATGATTACCTCATACAAATATTCTCTCCCACTCAGATGAGTAACTATATCGTTATTTAAAAAAATGCCTATTGTTCTGCTTGAAATTCCAATATCTTCAATTGTTTTTGCAATTAGCAAGAAAATATTCTTACTAAATATGTACATTAATCCTAGGAAAAATGTCACACTAAAAAGAACTTTAAAGGATTTTTGTTTAACCTGCATTATTGCTAAATAAACTGTAATACAAAGCAAAGCACCTCTTGAACCAAGAATTATGATCAATAACGTTATAAGGAACGTTGATAAGAGATAATGCATTTTAAAATTCAAAAAGATTCTGTTTAAAAAGACCAGCGTCGGGAAAAGACACGCATAAGAAAACCCCATAGAATAAACGAAATCAATACTATAATCCCTTTGAATAAAGATTTTAAAAAGTAAAAACAAACAAAATGCCAATTGTACATAAGCAACTTTTTCAAAATACTTAATCAAAAATGAATAGTCATCGATCGACAAAATAAACAATGTCATTGGAAAACATATGATCCAAGATTCTTTAATGTTTTTATAAAAATACTCGGAATTTGACTGAAAAAATAAACTGTTATTGAGCATGATAATTATTAAAAAAAGCGCAAATAAAACTAAAAAAACTAATGATTCTTTAATGACGCTTTTTATCCCCCATAAAGATACGCAAGCAATCATTATTTTAATAATGTTTGATATAATATTGTGCGGAAAACTGATTGAACTTGACATCATATAAAAATAATTAGTAAAAAAAATACCCAAATAAAAAACAGAGACAATAAATGAAAGCCTTAAGTCATCGTTTAAGTTCTGATTTTCAACTAAACTTTCACTAAATAATGTTTGCATCTTAATCCTCACTATTATTTGTTTATTTTTTAAATAATTAATAGTTTCTAATTAAATCCAAGATGTTATATCTTGGTTTCAGAATATAAGTTGAGTAGGTTTTGGGCTATCATATCCCAATTAAAACGTTCAACTTTTTTAACACATCTATCACTTATGTTTACATAATCATTCATTATTTTATATATTGCTTCCACAATTTCCTTGGGATCATTCGTAGAAACATGGAAACCTACTTCACCTTCAGGAAACTGTCCGTCAAAACCTTCTCCTTCTGTATAAATAACCGGCAACCCTTGTGACATTGCTTCTGCGTAGACAAGGCCAAATGTCTCATGTTTTGATGGCATTATAAATATATCGGCTTTCCGCATATGTTCAATTATTACTTCTTTAGGTGAGTAGTCTATGTGTCTTATGAAATTACTTGACTCAATCATCTTTTTGTAAGCTTTGCATTCAACTTTTCCAATCATTGTAAACTCTATGTCGTATCCTTCTTCTATGAGTAGTTCGCATGCTTTGACAGAAACTTCGATCCCTTTATTTGGGGTTATGCTCCCAACAAATATCAATTTTAACTTTTTGCCTTCAGGCGATATCTCTCGATAATATTTATTTTCTAACCAATAATCATCAATCCCGTTTGGTATAACTATAGATTTTTTAAAAATTTCTTCTCTAAGTTTCCTGGGAACATAATGGTTTATCAGCCTTTCACGATAGGCAGGAGACAAAAATACCACACTAGATGCATTACGCAGTATATTAATTCCAGTTGATCTCAAATGTATCATGTACTTAAAAAACACATTAATATCGGTATTTCTCACGGCTACAATATACGGGATATTATATTTCTTATTGAGTTGATAAGCTAGGTACCCTCCCGAAAAAAGTGTATGCGCATGAATTACATCAAATTCATTTATTGCAAGCTTTTGAGTAACATCCCGAAACATTTTTTTTTGTTTCGTAAAAAATAAAAATCTATCAATCTTTGTGAAACATGGCGATATAATAGTATTATTATAAATTTTTATTTTTTTAACTAATTCAACATTAACTGGAATATATACATGGTTTTCTGTTTTGACTTTTGATAGCGCATCAAACAACTCATTATATAGATTTGTATTTAAATAATCATTTGCTATTTGTAATATCCTCATATTAAATATCCTATATAAAATATCTTCATAACTAGTGTAATAATTACTACTGCAAAAACTTTCTAAATTTCCTAGCAAATGGCGCCAGTTTATTAAGATCAGACATTGGATAATCTGTATGCAGTTTGGGAGATGACATGACCAAATTATCAAATTCTTTCCGTGATAATCCCAAATAATTAGCCAAGAAATTAAAGTCATATTCTTTTAGTTCCTCTGATAAATAAGCAGGTTCTGACAAACGAGATAAAGCCTCTTCTCTATTCATTTGACCTGATATTATTAAACTCGAAAAGTGTGACTTTCTTTTGTCCAAATTATACTTGGTAGGCAAATACCAGCACTGTAAAAAACGACAGAGAATTGATTCGTAATGCTTACCTCCGTAGTAGACATAATTACAAAAACTAGACAATGTAGTAATTGTATTTTCTAGATTATAGTTTATGTAATTCAACGGTTTAACAATGTTTATCTTTCTGTTTAATCTTGACCAAATATATCTCTCTGATAGAGATATAAATGTTAATCTATCTAATGATTTATTGCTAAATTTTCTATGGATTTCTATGATATGTTTCTTGTCACATGCATTTACCCCTCCACTCCTTTCTAGTATTGATTCCATAGAAAAATTAACCCCTGATAAAGAATAATTAATTTTAAATTTTTTACAGGCATTTAATAATTCTTTTATAATAATATTATCCTGTGGAATAGCAACATTAGGTACACTTGCTTTAAAAAAAGATAATATTAAATCCTTGTATTGATCTAAACACGGCTTAACATTAATCAATTTTGTTCTAGTTTTACTGCAAATTCTATCTATATTCGCCTTTGCAATTTCCGTATCTAATCCATCATCTACATGTATGGCCAACATTCTAAGACCATATTTGTGTCCTAAGTAAAGAACATAAGAACTATCAACCCCCCCAGAAACCCCTACGATACAATCAAATTCATTGCCTTTGCATTCCATTTTAATTCTATCCATTACCTTATTGAGTTTTATTTCTCCATCTACGCCGGGAAAATATTCAATCGGCATTCTTTTTAAAGCTTCATTGCAATAATTACATGTTCCATCCTCTGCAAAAGATATTGTTTTGTCGCTTTTGTTATCCATAACGCAACGTGAGCAAATTTGGTATTTATAAGTTCCCTTATTAAGTTTTCCCACGAATTATGCACCCCTTACTTGCAAAATAAAATTAAACTTATTTGAGAATATACGCCTTCATGATAATCTCCACCGTCTTCCTTGCTTCCTTGCCTGTACACATCGGCGGAGCTTTCCCTTCAAGCACGTCAAAGACATGCCTGTAATAAGGAAGATGGCCGAAACCGTAGACAGAGGGGGGGGCGGTGTCTGCACGTCTTGCTTCCTCGTCCATTGGGTCTTCATCAGCAAACTCCCAGTGCTCAATTTTGTTGAGGGCAAATCCTCCGACACGCACAGTTCCTTTTTCCCCAAGGATGGTAAGGCTGCCTTCAAGGTTCTTAGGATATGTAAGAACTGTCGCGTTTATACTTCCGATTGCCCCACTTTTGAATTTTATTACAACAGAAATGGTGTCTTCCGCCTCCATCTTTATCTTCTGTGTGGATTGCAGTGCTGTGACGTCTGTAAAATCCCCTCCAAACCACTGAACCAAATCCACATAATGGCTTGCCTGATTTGCAAGGCATCCGCCGTCAAGCTCATAAGTACCGCGCCACTTTGCCATCTCGTAATACTCCTGCGGCCTGGTCCAGAGCACGTTTGCGAGTATCATGTAGACCCTGCCGAACCTGCCTTTTTCAAAGGCGCGCCGCAGCAGCTGTATGCTTGGGTTAAAGCGGTTCTGCTTCACCACCATGTATTTTACACCGGCTCTCTCGGCGGCGTCTATAGCCCTGTCGCAAGCGTCAAGACAACATCCCTGCGGTTTCTCGGAGAGGATGTTCTTTCCTGCCCTCGCCGCCTCTATTGCCTGATATGGATGCAGGCCTGATGGTGTACAGAGCGTTACAAGGTCAGCTTCTGTCTCTTTGAGCATCTGAGAATAATCGCTATATGGCTTGCAGCCGCCGCCGATCTTCTCCGCCGCCTCCTGCGCCCTTTCCGGGATCACATCGCAGCAGGAAACGATCTCCGCGACCCCTTCTTCTCTCAGTTTAAGCAGTGATTCAATATGGTTTTTGCTTATCCGGCCGCATCCGACCAAAGCTACTTTGTGCATGGGTAAAATCCCCCAGGGATTTTGGCAAGCAATTGGTTATAAAACACTGGCAAGCGGTTGGCAAGCGATTGTATTTTGAACATTAAAACCAGCTCCTTAGGATAAAATATTAGGATAAAAGCAATGTTGCGCTTTATACACTTTCTTTCAATTCCTTACGGATGAAAGATATGAAATTGTTGATTTTGATTGCCAGGTTGTTTATTTTGGCAAAAAGTTCTTTGCGCTGCGTATCTGTTATATAACCAAGCTTGTACGAAATGTCCGATTGACATGCCAGCTCCATTAATGATCCGTACGATATATTCAAAAAGTGGATTTGGTCTTTTCTCGTTCCACGTGATATTCCTTCTGCAATATTTGAGGGTACTGAAACAACGGCCCTGTTCATCTGCGGGACAAGAGCAAACCGTTCTTCCGCAGGAAATGTTTTAGTAATGGAATAACTATCCTTAACTATATCCATCGCCAGATTATATATTTCCAGTTTCTGAAACCGAAAAACAACATCCCCCATAAAAATCTCCCGCCGCATCCAATAGTTTATATGCTTGTCTTAGTTTTTTTAATGATATCTCCAAAAACAGCTTTGAAATTGCTTATAACATAATTTTCTAAGTCTTGCATTTTTCTATATTTTATGCGTTCCCATAATTTTTTTTTGTCCGTCTCATTTTCCCACCAACAGGGATGCAACAAAAGTTGGATAAATCTTGTATTTGCAGCCAGTAAAGATTCAAGTTTTTTATAAAAACTGTCTTCGCCCCTAGAGTCTGATGCATAATAGCCGAAGTTAAAAATATCTTTATCATAAGTTGATACAAAACTAGTATATTTTTTACCGAGGGATTCTGGTAAAGGACGATGGAAAGAAATAGCATAATCCATCAAGAAAAGATTGTCCCTGATCCAATCAATAGTTCCCCTTATTTTGTCTTCCTCTTCTGAAAAGAGTGCGCTGTCAACGTGAAGTCCGACTAAGTGGCCCATAGTTTGCAATTCTTTGCATATATTAATACATGACGGTGAAAGCATTTGATATGTCTCTGCATTCAGCTGAAAAAAGAAATTTGAAACTACATTATTTTCTGCTTCCATTTTCCCAAGCTTAAGTGCGCCAATAGGAGAAATGTCAACATCGTGTCTTAACAATATCCTTTTTTTAGCGTCATTAATACTTTTTGCAATATTTATATCGTCTGCTCTTACAAATTCATAATTATAAAACAAAAGCTGATCTATTATATCAACATAGGATTCATCAGAAAAAGGTGAAAACTTATTCATTTATACAGCCCTTCAATCGATAAAATATTTTATTCAAATTTATTTTCAATTAATTTCTTGGTTCCGCTAAATCCACAACAAAATAAAGCATCAATTATAGATAATCCAGGTAAGAAACTTTTGATGTTATTCTGAGAATATGTTGGATGGTTAAACTTTTGATAAATTAGATTTAACCCAGCTTTGGCAAACTCCAAATCGTCTTGATAATTGATAGCTCCCCCACCACACATATAAGCGGTTCCATTAACTGCTTTAGTAAGAGATATTAATAAGTTGGTAGAATTACCACTGTATTCTAGATTAGACCCTAAAATTAATTTTTGCTCATATCCCCAAATTTCACAAAGTTTTGAAATACTGTTTATATTGAACTCTGACAATGAATTGGTAGGTTGTGTAATTAGATTTTCAATAATGCTGATCACTTCAGAATAATATGGAAATTTGGAATAATTGATTTTGATAGTATTCAACATTTTTTTTTGCCAAGAAGTAGCGTTGTTTATTTCAATGTCTTTAATATATTTAACTCCATGATAATCTCTTTTAACTGGAACTGTAATCCAAGAATCCTTCCTGTCAATTAAAATTTTTACTCTGTTAATATATGTCCCTCCTTTTTTAGGGAATTGCACATTGTTCAACAAAATGAAACTATCGCATCGTGCAATTTTATTAAAATACCCAAGCCAAGGGAAAAAATTTGGTTGATGAATTGCGATTATTTTGTCCATAATTAACCCTCCAAACGATTAATCCTCAATTTCATAAAAATTTTGATTTTCAATCAGCTGCTCGTCGGGCACTTCCCGCCACTGCTTAGCCGGTGATCCCAGAACTATCATCCTGGGCGGAACATTCTTAGTAACAACTGATCCGGCTGCTACAAGCCCATCTTCTCCTATTTCAACGCCCGGAAGCAAGACTGAACCTACTCCTATCCTTGCTCCTCTTCTTAAAACCGGACCGCCGAAATGTTTCTTTCTCTCTTCGGTGCGTCCCACATAGTTGTCATTTGAAAATGCTACGTACGGGGCTACAAAACAATAGTCCTCTATCGTACTGAATGCTGTTATGTAGGCGTTGGTCTCAATTTTTGTTTTTTTACCAATAGTCACTCTGTTTTCAACAGTTGCTCCACGACCTATTATAGTCCCTTCCCCGATCTTCACATCTTCGCGGACTGTGGCAAGATCGCCGAAAAAGACCATGTCGGCTATCTCCGCTCCTCTGTATATTACGCACCCCGCTCCGATCGTTACGGCCTTGCCTATAACGAGCGGAGGAAGCTCTCTGGGAGCGCCTGTGGTTGCGCTCATGGAAGCCACAGCAGGCGTTTTGCCAAGGATCGCCCCGTCAAGAACTTTGCAGCTGTCACCTATTCGCACATTCTCGCGGATTATGACATTGTGCCCGATCTCAACGTTGGAGCCAATCAAAACATTTTCTTCGATTATTACGTTGAAGCCGAGAGTGACATTCTCTCCAAGTCTTGCTTTATCAGATATATGGTTCGACATGTTTAAAACTCCTCCTGTTTTTCGTAGAAAAACATGATGGCTAAGCTGTTGCTAAGCATTCGCTAAGCTGTTGCGAAGCTATCGTCAAAACTTTTATTCACAAATCTAATTTCAATTCATCCAATCATCCCCGTATGAGGTTGATTGGGGAGGGACCTATTGCATCGGAGTTTAATCTGTCACAATATTTGCAATAGTTTAGACCAGGTTCTTACGATCGCTTAGCTACTGCTCGGCAACCGCTGAGCGACTGCTTAGCTGTTCCTTAATTATTCAACCAACTTTTTAACGTAATTAGAATAATTATTCATTTTAACTGCAAGATTATTTGCTTTTTGTTTAAATATTTTTAGCTTTTCATTATCAATATATCCAACTTCTTGTGATATTTCTATCTGACACACTAATTCCATCAACGATGCGTAAGATATATTCAAAAAGTGTATCTGGTCTTTTTTACCTTTCCTTGAAACACCCTCAGCAATATTAGAAGGGACAGATATAGCAGCACGGTACACCTGTGGAACCAGAGCATATTTTTCTTCATGCGGAAATTTTTGCACCATGGCATAGCAGTCTTTTGCTATTTCCTTTGCCAGTTGATAAATTTCAAGTTTTTCAAAATGAAACATATTGCATTTATTCATTAAATTATCCGCCTTATAATAAATTCTCTAAGCTATGGCCGAGCTGATGCTGAGCAATGGCTGAGCCGTCGTTAAATCTTAAGTTCTTAATTAGAATCATTTACAACAGCTTAGCAACTGCTTAGCGATCGCTTAGCTATTGCTGAGCTAAAGCCGGTACAGATTCTCCGCTTTCACCGCTTCTTTGCCCAACACCGAAACCACGGCATTCTTCGTGTCAAAAATAATAGCGGCGTTTTCTATTACTAAGTTGTAATCTACATTTTTTGTGTGGAGTGCCGTTATCACAACTGCGTCACATGATTTTATCTCCTCTTCTGAAAGTTCAACTGATTCGACTTCTTTGCCTTTCCATTTGGCTGTTTTGCAGTATGGATCGTGGAACACGACCTGTGCGTGTTTTTTCTCCAGTTCTTCCCACACTTTTAACGCGGGCGATTCCCTCATATCGTCTATGTCGCCCTTGTAAGCTATGCCAAGGAGCATTATCTTGCTCTTGCTCAACGCCTTGCCATGCTCGTTAAGGATATCCATAAGACGTTCAACTACATAATTGGGCATGCCGTCGTTTATCTCTCCGGCAAGCTCTATCAGTTTTGTATGGTAATCATACTCCCTGGCCTTGTATGTAAGATAGAATGGATCAAGCGGTATACAGTGACCGCCAACCCCGGGACCGGGATAGAAAGGTATAAAACCGAATGGCTTTGTTGAAGCAGCTGCTATTACCTCCCACACATTTATTCCCATCTTGTCGTAAACGATAGCCATTTCGTTGGCAAGGGCACAGTTTACTATGCGGAAGGTGTTTTCGAGTATCTTTGTAGCCTCTGCCTCTTTGGGAGAAGAGACTGTGAATACCTCTGCCCCAAGTACAATGCTGTACAGGGTCTTAGCTATCTCTGTGCACTCAGGGGTACAGCCTCCTACCACCTTTGGGGTGTTATGTGTCTTATACCGCAAATTCCCCGGATCAACCCTCTCCGGGCTGAACGCAAGGTGAAAATCATTGCCAACCTTCAGACCGCTCTCCTCAAGTATCGGTCTTACAACCTCTTCGGTTGTTCCCGGATATGTCGTAGATTCGAGAACCACAAGCATATCTTTATGCATTCTCTTTGATATCTCTTTTGCGGAATTTACTATATATGAAAGGTCCGGCTGTTTGAACTTATCCAGCGGGGTGGGAACACATATGGCAACAACATCGCACTCAATAAGCCTGTCGAAATCACAGGTCGCGGAAAGATGTCCGCTTGCCACAAGGTCCTTAAGATCCTGAGGAACGATGTCCCCTATATAATTCTCTCCCCTGTTTACCATATCTACTTTTTCGCACTGCACGTCAAAGCCCAGAACGACAAATCCCGCCTTCGCCTTCTCGACAGAAAGCGGAAGTCCAACGTACCCGAGGCCAATTACTCCGATATTCGCAGTTTGTGATTTGATTTTATCTAAAAGCATAATGTTTTCCCTTCTTTTTCATAAATGGTCACAATAAAGTCAAGTCTCTTTTTTAGTTTTAGTGCCAAGATATCCCAATCATATTCTTCAAGTGCATATTTCCTGCCGTATGAAGCTTTTAATTGATAGGTTTCATTAGTATCATTCAAAATGTTTTTCAAGAGGGTAGATAAATTCCCAATTTGTTCTGTTACATACCCTGATCCAGAAATCAAAACCGGATTTTCTGATACCTTTGCTATCATAACAATCGGCCTCTCAGCTGCGTGGTATTCTGCTAATTTATTAGGACTTATGCCATATTTATACAGCTCAGTAGGTAAACTTGTTATAAGCAACATGTCGAATTTTAGAAGTTCATTCCACATCTGATCCTTTGGTACAGCTTCCCCAAAAACTACAGGCAAACCATTTTCCTTAGCATAGTTTGCAAGTGTCTCTTTAAGAGGGCCAGGGCCTACAAAAGTGAACTTGAATCTTTTAATAATATCCTCAGGAACGTTGATCAATTCTTCAAGGAATTCCTTTATCCCGTTAGCAAGGCCTATCGTGCCTGTATACCCAACCTCAATTACTTCGTCTTTCCCGATTCGCCTCATCGGAGTGGGTGTGTTTTTTGTAAAAGAAGTTCCATTCGTTATCCATAAACACTTTTCTTCAGGAATTCCAAAACGTTCTTTATAGTGATTCTTCATCAATGGGGCAGTGGTAATTATTAGTTTAGCTTTCTTTGCCAAAAACCCATCAAGCTTATCCAAAAGAATAACAAAGGGATGCTTTGGAGAAATCCTGCCCAACTCTACCAAAGTTCTTGGCCATAGGTCCCTGACCTCATAAACGAACGGTACTTTATAATATTTTGACAATTTATACCCTGCGTAAGCTGCAAAAGGATGAACCACGGAGCCAATTATCAAATCCGGTTTTGGAAGCACTGTTTTGCCCCTCAAATATTTCATAGCCCCGAAATAAAAGGCAAGCATGTTTTTTACTCGTCCAATAGAAGCATTGCCTTTGTATGGTGGTGTTGGAATAGAACAAAAATCAACACCGTCGTATGATCTTAATAAAGGGATATGGTTGATTTCTGATTCAGTATTATGTTTATCAAAACTTCCAACTATATGATCAAAGGTCCCATTGACTATCGTTACCTTGTATCCGTGTTTTTGAAGTGATTTCGCTAAAGAATAATGTCTTCCGCCTGTACCGTTAACAGGCAGTTTTGCGTGATGGTTTAGCCACCAAATGTTATGTCTCACAAATTATTACCTCTATTCCCTGACTACGCTATGAAATAAATATCATTTTCTTAGAAATTTTCTCTTATCTTTCTTGCTGGATTTCCTACTATAACAGAATTATCTTCAACATCTTTAATAATTACAGTTCCTCCGCCAGACATAGAGTTATTGTCAAACCTGGTGTATGGGTCATAAGGCGACGTTCCTGTCTGATTGGCCCGATACACGAATTCCGTCCTTGAAAATTACTCCCCCGACGACTTCTCCAAGAAGCTCATCATAACCTTTGAGTTTTCTCCGCCGAGACTGTGCAGGCTTGAAGACCATTGCCGGCGTCGTCGCCATCGATCCGCAGTTCCGGGTCTTCGCCGTCCCGAGCCGTATGGTGAAAAAGGCCGATTCAATTTGGCACGGCATATTCAATCACTGCTCTTTGACACATGTATGTCTGACCAAAATTATCTCTAACAAGGACTTGACCATTCTGTCACTTATCCACATTTTGTCAATTGTGTAGGTCTGACCCTGTCATTCTTCTTTAAAACATTGGCAAGCAGTGGGCAAGCAATTGGCAAGCTGTTGTTTTTAAACATTAGAGATAATCCCCTTTCATATATCAATAACTTAGACAAAATTGTTTTTAAATGCCTTTGCAAAAAGTCAGCAAACAATTGTTTATATAATTATTGTTGTTTTTTTTTCTATAAATATTTTTTATAAGTTATTGAATCAGGTTTATTATCCAATTCGACATAGCCGTTATCAGTCCAAAAGTCTTTAACCACAGAGTTTTTCGGCGTAGGAATGTATTCACTGATGATACTGTTTTTCCCTTTTGATGTTATTGTTTTCTCGATTTCACTAAGAAAATCTTTTTCTATGTTTCTTCCCATTACACGGCAACTCATCAGGAATGTATCAATGAAAGCGGTGTTTTCTTCGAATTTTACTATCGCAAGTATGACTTTTCCGTAGCTACCGAATCTGTCTTCCAGCTCGCCTATCCATACCTGATGGTCTTCCGACTTCATCATATTCCAGATATCGCTTTCTGTGTACCTTCTTGTTGTAAGGTTGAACTGGTTTGTCTTCTGTGTCAGTTGGGCTGCTCTTGTTACATCTGACTCATCTATTTGACGGAACGTTTTTTTCATTTCAAGTGATTCCAGATATTTTTCAATGGAAACGCTTTTTTGTTTTATCTCGTTTCTCTTTTGTTCGACTTTATACTGATTCGTTTTGTTAAGGTCTTCGTCAGTAAGCTTAAACACAGGGAAATATCTTTTGCTGATTTCTATAGCAAATGATTCCAACATGGAAGTATCTTTGGGGAAATCAGGTACGTTCAATTCGGGAAGTGCATTTTTTACCGATTCCCGCTCTATTGGATTGTCATCTATGAACACAAGTGAATCAAGGCCAATGTTTAGTTCTTTGGCTATGTTCTGTATATTGATCGCTTTGGGCTCCCAGTTTGCCTTTATTATTACAAAATCGTCTTCCCTAAGCACCATGTCAGGATGTTTTCTTATTGCTTCAACGGCATCTTCTTCGTTGTTTTTTGATACTATGGTCAGCAATACGCCTTGATCTTTTAAGTCTTTGATCCTCTTCTGGAAATCCCTGAACCTGGATCCTTCTTTGGTCATTGAAAGCTCTATTCCCTGCAGACCGTCTTCGCCAATAACTCCGCCCCACAAAGTATTATCAAGGTCCAAAACCAGACATTTTTTTCTGTTTCCTTTAATAGCGTTCCATGCTCTGGATATTTCTTCAGCTATAGCCTTTTCTCCGGACATCGAAAAAGGAATACTACCAAGGTACCACATGCGCTTGCTGTAAAATTTATCTCTGCCCATGTTTCGTGCTATTTCAGCTATTTCTAAAATTGGGACACTCATCTCTTCAAGCCCTGATCTCCAGTAAGATTCGATCTTGTGTTCAAGTCTTGGAGAAATAAAGGGAAGTATTTTGTCAAGTTGCATATCCAAAGAAGACACGAACAAAGGAATGTCTTTCTGGCCTTCAGTAAAAGTTTTGATCGTTTCCAGATATTGATCCAGAATCAGTTTTACCTCTTCCCAGTCAGAAAAAGTAGTATCACCAATCAACTCTCTGCCGTATAAAACAAGAAAGACTGCTTCCGGTTTATTTCCGGAAAACTGAGCCGTTATAAGCTCCTGCACCCAGGTGTTGTAACCGGAAGAGGTGTATATTTCTTCGTTAATTTTTTTGTATGTACTATCTATCAAAGACGCAACCGTAACGTTGGATAAAATTGCAAGCATGACTTTATCCCCTTATCATGTGTCCGCCATCAATAATATAAGTTTGTCCAGTTACCCATTTACTTTCATCAGACAGCAACCAATAAATCATATTTGCTGCATCTTCAGGGGCGCCTAATCCAAGAGGATATGTAGCTGTAAGGCTTTCATATTGTTCTTTACTCATTCTACTTAGGAATTCCGCAGACATGTCTGTTTTTATCACACCGGGAGCAACGATATTTAATCGTATATTTCTCTGTGCAAGTTCCGTTGCAGCCGAAGGCATAAAACCTTCCAGTGCTCCTTTGCTTGCGCCATAAAGTGATTTACCTAAAGCACCTTCTTTTGCTGCAAGAGAAGAAATCAACACAAAGGATGCACCTCCCTCCGAAACCATGTTTTTTTTCGAAAAACATCTTATTAGCTCCATTGCTGAAAATGTATTTATCTCAAATATTTTTTTCGCCTGTTCCGGCTTGTTCATTGATAAAGGCAAGGTCATTTGGATTCCTGCACAGTATACCAGTCCTTTTATTTTTCCTGCAGTTTCGTTGACATAATTTGAATAGGACTGAATCATACTTGGGTCAGAAAAATCCCAGGGTATAATTTTTACTGTACTGTGATCGAATCCTGAAAACTCTTTTTCGAGCAATCCTTCATTCCTGGCTGAGACAATGACAGAGGACCCTGAATCAATCAATTTATGCGCTAGTGCAAGCCCTATTCCTTTGGATGCACCTGCAACAACAATCCATTCAGCATTCATATTCAGTCACCCCGGGACAGACACACGGTCCCAATTCAAAAGAGGCTGAAGCGATGGAAAGCCCGGCTCCAAACCCTGATGCGATAAACCTGAGCTTCTTTGTTGATATTTGTTTATCCAGTTCAGCTGCTATTGTTACCGGTATAGTAGCGGAACTAGAGTTCCCAAACTTTTGAATTGTTGTCGGTACTTTTTCCATAGGAAATTTCATCATCTTTGCAACTTGTTTAACCATAAAAAGGTTTGCCTGGTGAAGTGCCAGAATATCATAATCGTCAGGAGTTGTGTTTGTTTCTTCCATAAGATATTGGAGGCTTTTAGGGACATTTCTGACAACGAAGTTAAATACTCCCATGCCATCCATTTGCATATCTATTCCCCTCCTAATGCCCCCGTCGGGGTATTTTTTATATTCAGAACTATGTTTGTCTATTCTTTTTCTGTATCCGCCTTCAGGAATAATCAAAGCATCACGTTGGCTTCCGTCTGTTTCGAATACAAATGTCCATTCATTGCTATCGTCACAAGGTTCAATTACTGATGCTGTCCCGGCATCACCGAAGAGCAAGGCTGTTGCATAGTCTTTAGGAGATGCAAAATGACTGTTGGTTTCCCCATCCAACAATAATATGCTTTTATTTAATGACTTTGACATCATTGCAGCAACCCAAAGCCCGTAGATGTACCCCGAACAGGCAAGATTTATGTCAAAAGCTGCCGTAGCACCGCTAAGACCTAGCCTGTATTGTGCAGTTGTGGCATTATTGGGCATTAAGAAATCAGGTGAAGAAGTAACAAAAATAACTCCAGCTATATTATCAAAATCATAGCCAGACTTTTCTCGCAAGTAATCTGCAGCACGAACTGACAAATCAAGAGATGTTACAACATTTTCAGGACAAATTCGCCTTTCTGATACTCCGGTAGTTTTAATTACGTTCGAAATCTCATTTTTGTAAATACTTTCTCCAAATATTTTATTATCTACTACATTTGAGGGCACACATGCAGAAAGCCCAGCAATTCTAACATTTTTTACTTTAGCCAACGCAAATTGTTCCATGTCTATCCTTCTATTTGTGCAAACTTAATAATATCAGAGACCGACTTTATTGACGGTATCTTTTCCAAAGGAATTGTAATATTTTCCTCATCCAATGCCATAATAATCTGTAATAATTTTAATGAATTTATATCTTTAAAATCTGTTGTTTCATCAACGGGACTCTCAATAATTTTAGATACTATAGAAAATATTTTTTTCTTCATAGATATTTATCCTTTTTTGTGGCATCATATAACTCAGCTATAGTATTCATCTCTAAAAAGTCTTCAACAGGCAAAGTGGTACCACATTTGTCCTGCAGAAAAACTAATATGCAGAATCCTGTCAACGAAGACCAATAATCTGCTGACTTTCTAAAATCTGAATCCAATGTTACTTCTTTGGGGTCTGCTTCTATTATTTCGACAATTTCTGCTATAAATTCCTTTTCTGTCATTTATTAAAAGCTCCTCAATTATATTTAAATTTTATAAAGTATTCGTTAATATAACACAATTTATTGTGGCTATCAAAATTAGTTCAAAATTAAAAACGCCGCCTTTTAATATATTCAGTACTTTGTTAATCTTTATTGATTGTCCCTATATATTTACGTAACACAATTTAACTCGTGGCAATAAATGTCCTTACATTTGATAAATCCAAAGATAGTGAAATATGCTAACATCATAGCGTTAATCAGTTTATTTTTTTGTTGCAATCTTTTGTATAATAGCTACTTTAGCTAACTTAAAATAAAAGCACCAAATGGTATTAGATTTAATAAGTTGATACACTTTATTATTGTTTTGCTCTGATAGTTTGGTTGTAAATTCAGGTTTTCACAACTATATGCCTTACAATATTAAAGGCTTACTATTTTTATTTTTCTATCTTGAATACGCATGATATTTTATGCAAAAAATATTTTATCCAGTATTTTTATGTACATGTTTATTAATTATTCTTGCAGGATAACCCATAACTGTACAATTTTCCGATACATTTGAAATAACTTTGCTTCCCATTCCGATAATTACATCAGAACCTATTGTAACTCCCTGTAAAATGGCAGTTTGTGCTCCAATAAACGTCCTTTGGCCTACTGTTACATTTCCAGATACATTAACACATGGCATAAGTGAACAGAAATTTCCAATAACTGAGTCATGGCCTATATCACATTTTGTATTTATAAATAAACATTTTCCTAATTTAACATTTATTGAAATGAGACAAAAATTGCTTACAACACTCCCTTCTTCTAATTCTGCGCTTTCTTCTACGATTGCCGTTGGCGCTATTAAGACAGGGAAATACAAATCTGTGCTTTCTTTTAAATCAGTAAATATTTTCATTTTAATTGTTGGGTCTGCGATTCCTATTGCAACAGCCAATTTATTTTGATGTTTTTGATACAGAAATGATTTTGGAAGAACCGGTATCCCTTTGATAATTTTACCTTCAGGGACTCCATCATCAACGAATCCTATCGGATTCCATTCATCAAGTTTTTTGATTATTAGACAAAGTATTTCTCTGCCAAGTCCCCCGGCACCATATATTACTATATCTTTTCTTTCAAGATTCATAATTTCACCTCTTATAAAAAAATTACCCCTTAAACCTAGGCATAGTTGCCTCGCCCTCAGCGCTTATTCCCTCGTGCTTCAAGACCTTGATTACAGTAATAAAAAGTATCTTGATATCCAGCCACAGCGACCAGTTGTCTACGTACCAGACATCGTTTGCAAACTTCTGTTCCCATGTGAGGGAATTTCGGCCGTTGATCTGCGCCCAGCCGGTTATACCCTGAGGCACATCAAGCCTTTTTTTCTGTTCGTTATTGTATAACGGTACATATTCAAGCAAAAGCGGGCGCGGGCCAACCAGGCTTATATCACCCTTCAGCACATTAAAAAGCTGCGGCAGCTCATCTATACTAGAACTTCTTATTTTCTGTCCAAGAGATGTAAGTCTTTCCGCATCTGGCAACAATTTGCCGTTTGTATCTTTGGCATCTGTCATAGTACGAAATTTATAAAGTTTGAACGGCTTCCCATTCTGCCCGGCCCTCATACGATTATAAAAGACAGGCCTTCCCATTTCCTTTGAGATTTTATAGGCGGTCAATGCAATTACCGGCGAAACAACGATCAAGCCAAATCCTGCGCCGCATACATCGATTGCTCTTTTTAAAAATCTCTGTATTTTTTTACCATTCGCCATTATTCTATTTAAATAGTCCCTTTATTATCCTGCAGATCCTGTACAAATCTTCATCGGTCATTTTTGTATCGCTTGGTAGGCAGACTCCGTTTTCAAAGAGCTTTTCGCTTACGTCTGTCCCGATGTAATCATATTTCTTAAAAAAAGGCTGCAGATGCATCGGTTTCCATATCGGCCTTGACTCTATGTTTTCTGCTTCCAGCGCTTCCATTATATCCAATGGGCGGATATTTGGATCATTCAACGTAATGCAGCTCAGCCAATAGTTGGGTCTGTTCCATTCGTTTATGGGCATAAAGTCAATCGCGTTTATTTCCGCAAGTTCCCTTTTGTAAAAATCAAATATGTATTTTTTCTTTGCCGCTCTCTCTTCAAGGACCTTGAGCTGACCCCTTCCTATGCCTGCCACTATATTGCTCATCCTGTAGTTAAATCCAAGCTCGCTATGCTGATAGTGCCTTGCCTTATCCCTCGCCTGAGTCGCCCAGAAACGCACCTTGCTGATCTTTTCTTCGTTGTCGGATACAAGCATACCCCCGCCGGACGTGGTAATGATTTTATTCCCGTTGAAGCTGAATATCCCGAAGTCGCCAAACGTCCCTGTATATTTTCCCTTGTAAGTGCATCCCAGCGATTCAGCGGCATCTTCTATTATAGCCGCATCGTGATTTCTGCAAATGTCCATTATCCTGTCCATGTCCGCAGAGAGGCCATAAAGATGGACAATTATCACGGCCTTGACTTGCGGATATTTTTCAAACGCTTCTTCAAGCAAATCCGGATCGACGTTCCATGTTTCATAGTTGCTGTCGATAAAGACCGGGATCGCTCTTTGATAAATTATAGGGTTGGCCGTGGCAGAGAAAGTAAGTGCGGGACAAAAAACTATATCCCCTTCCCCAACACCCGCTGCCATAAGAGCCAGATGTATCGCAGCAGTGCCCGAAGAGAGCGCGGCCGCATGTTTTGCCCCAACCTTTTCGGCAAATTCCTTTTCAAATCCATCGACATTCGGTCCAAGCGGAGCGATCCAGTTGGTGTCAAAAGCCTCCTTTATGTACGCCATCTCATATCCCTCGTCACTCATATGAGGGGAGGAGAGGTAGATGCGGGGGTTGGTTGGTTTATGTGGCTCGAGCATGATATCGCCTTCTGTCTGTTGATTATTGTGATCAATTGGTTCACTTGTCACCGGCAAGCAATTGGCAAGCAGTTGGCAAGCGGTTGGCTATAAAACACTGGCAAGCGGTAGGCAAGCAATTGGCAAGCGATTGTTTTTTAAACATTAAAACCAGCTCCTTCGGACAAAATATCAGAATAAAAGTAAGCTGATGCCTTAAACATTTTCTTTTAGTTCCTTGCGTATAAAGGTGATGAAATTATTGATTTTGATTGCCAGGTTGTTTATTTTGGCAAAAAGTTCTTTGCGCTGCGTATCTGTTATATAACCAAGCTTGTACGAAATGTCCAATTGACATGCGAGCTCCATTAATGATCCGTATGAAATATTCAAAAAGTGGACCTGATCTTTTCTGGTTCCACGTGATATTCCTTCTGCAATATTTGAGGGTACTGATACAACGGCCCTGTTCATCTGCGGGACAAGAGCAAACCGCTCTTCCGCAGGAAATGTTTTAGTAATGGAATAACTATCCTTAACTATATCCATCGCCAGATCATATATTTCCAGTTTCTGAAACCTAAAAACAATATCCCCCATAAAAAATCTCCCGCTGCATCCAATAAATAGTTTATATGCTTGTCTTAGTTTTTTCAGTTCCCGTAATGTTATTTTATTATCAACTTTTGATCTGAAAATGTTTTATAATGTTTGATTTCTAACAACTGCTTGCCAACTGCTTGCCAATCGCTTGCCTATTGCTTGCCGACCGCTTGCCAATCGCTTGCCTATGTTTTTATTGCCTATCGCTACGCCATGTTTTGCCTACTGTTTGACAATGGTTTGCCTACTGTTTGTCAATCATTTATCCATCGCTTGCCAATCGCTTGCCTATTGCTTGCCAGTCCCCTCATTGCCTATCGCTGTGCCATCGCTGTGCCAATATCCTCACTGTCCATTGTCCGAGAGTGTCAAAATAGCGGCCTTCATCTCTTCTTCGGGTATTCCCCCTGTCGCCCATTCGTCAAGCAACTCCTCCACTTTGGGCAGAAGCGATTCTTTTTCCGGAACCGGCCTGGCAAGGAATATCTTTTCGTTTGTCGTCCTGTCTACGTGCGCGGGGTCATAGAACAGCTCTTCGTAGAGTTTCTCTCCCGGGCGGATTCCCGTGAAATTGATCTGTATGTCCCTGTACGGCTCATAGCCGTGCAGGCGGATCAAGGTCTCGGCCATTTCCGTTATGTTGACCGGCTCTCCCATATCAAGCACGAACAGTTCCCCGCCTTTTCCCATAGTCCCGGCCTGCAGCACAAGGCTTACCGCTTCGGGTATAAGCATGAAATAACGCTTCATGTCCTTATGCGTTACCGTTACGGGCCCGCCGTTTTTTATCTGCTGTTCGAACTTCGGCACCACGCTGCCGCGGCTTCCGAGCACGTTGCCAAAACGCACCGCCATATATAATGTGCCCGGGTATTTTTTCTGTACGTTGAAGAGGAGCCTCTCGGCGATGCGCTTTGTCGCCCCCATAACGCTTGTCGGGCGGACCGCCTTGTCCGTGGATATCATCACCATTCTTTCGGCTCCGTACTCACCGGCCAACGAGGCCAGAACGTATGTGCCGTAAGCATTGACGCGCATGGCCTCCCTCGGGTTTTCCTCCATGAGCGGCACGTGCTTGTGCGCCGCCGCGTGGAAGACGACATCCGGCATGTACTTACGGAAAACGGAAGTCATGGTTCTTTCGTCCGCTATGTCGGCCACCACAGGTATCACGCGCTGTGCCGACCCGGCCTGAGAGAGCGACTCAAGCAGCAGATAGAGAGAGTGTTCGCCGTGTCCCAGCGCCAAAAGCCTTTCGGGGGCGGCGGCAAGCACCTGCCTGCACACCTCAGAGCCTATGGAGCCGCCCGCTCCCGTGACAAGCACTGTCTTGCCTTTAACCAGCGTTGCGACGTCCGGGCTGCCGAGTTTCACCGGATCGCGCCTAAGCAGGTCCTCGAGCCTGACGGGCCTCAGACTGCTGACTGAGACGCGCCCGTCCGCTATGTTTATGAGGCTCGGCAGTATTCTCACCTCGACACCGAGCCCGTCGAGCATGGATATGAGCCGTTTTATCTTCTCGCCCGGCGCGGATGGCATCGCTATAAGAGCAAGCTCCGCGCCGTTTGCGACTATTATCTCTCTGAGGTCGCCTGTGGCGCCCGCCACCTTAAGCGACGCGACAGACATGCCGCGCAGCGCGGGGTTGTCGTCCACAAAGCAGACGGGCGTTATGCCGCAGTTGTTTCTCATGAGGTCCCGCGCCAACATCGTGCCGGCTTCGCCGGCGCCTATTATGACAGCACGTTTTGTCTTGCTGTGCCCTGATTTTCTCGTTACGTACGCAAGCTTCCACATGGCCCGTTCAAGAGTTAGAAACGCTATGCCAAAAAGTAAAAACATGGCGACGACGGCGCGCGAGAACGCCATGTGCAGTACGAACCATACAAGAAGAAACGCAAGCGCACCCGCCGCGTACCACTTAAGCATGCGGCAGTACTCCTCTATGCTCGCGCAAGGCCAAAGCGTCCTGTACGACCCGCCCGCGGCAAGAGAAAAGACAACAAACGACGGAAAGAGCACCGCGGCCGTAAGGAAGTTCGCCAGATGGACGTCCTCGATGAACAGCGTGAAGCGCAGCGCGTAGGCGACGTATACCGCAAGAAGCAACATGAGCGCGTCAAGCGCGGCGACATACGCGCTTTTGTAACCAAGTTTCAGGTAGTATAGCAAAATTTTCTTGACAATCTCGGTCTTTGTAAATGACATCATCCGCTATCCACCCGCCAAATTACGATAAAGGCATCTTTTGTCTAAATAATATAAACTACCGCCATACCTTATCACCGACGCCTTTGTTTGGCAATATATTTCACAACTGCTTGACACAAAAACTTAATTTAGCATACGCTTAATCAATGGGCAGCGCGTGTCTTGCATTGGTGATATATTAGCTTAGTTGATTATGCCTTTCAAAGCGAGGTGTCTGAATGTCATATCCGCACGATATCCTTTTTTACATCTATAAGACGGCCGGCGCGTTTGCGGCCCCGCCGGGGCTTTTTTGCGTTCTGACCGCGCTCTGCGCGGCGCGCCTGTACCGGCTGAAGGCCCGCGCGGCGGGCTGCGCGGCCGCGCTTGTGCCGCTTCTTCTGTGGTTCATGAGCGCGCCTATGGGGGCGGCTTTCATAACGGGGCCGCTTGAGGATATGTATGAGGACTCGCTTCCGGCCGACGGCGCGCGCGCCGCTGTGCTTGTCCTAAGCGGGGGGTCATGCTGCGACAGGTCCGGCCGCGCCGTGCAGCCCGGCGTCCACACTATGGAACGAGTTGTGCGCGGCGTTCTCCTATCGCGCAAACTTGGCTGCCCAATCATCATGTCGGGAGGGGCGGCGTATGGCGGCTCATACCGCGAGGCCGACGTTATGGCGCGATTTGCCGCGGATGTCGGGTTTTCCGGGCGCGTGACGCGCGAGAGGGAGTCCCGCACGACGCGCGAGAACCTGAAGTTTTCGGCTCGTATAGCAAGACGCGAGGGAATCCGCAGGCTGGTGCTCGTGACCGACGCGTACCATATGCCGCGCTCAGCCTACTGCGCGCGTGTTTATATGCCTGACATAGAGCTGTTCACGTTCGCGTCCGCGCGCGTGACTGACCCGAAATTCCGCGGGCTCGTGTCTTTGCTGCCAAATCACGGCTCTTTCTCAGACTCTTGCGCGGGGCTGCGCGAGATGCTGGGCCTCGCGGCTTACCGCCTGCTGCCTAAGTAGCGGGCCAAAGGGCCTGCCTTTGGCCCCGCTTACTTTTTTTAGAACAGGCCCGTTATACGGCCTTCCCCATCGACGTCGATGCGTTCGGCCGCGGGGGACTTTGGCAGGCCGGGCATTGTCATTATGGCGCCGCATATGGCGACGACGAAGCCCGCGCCGGCTGACAGGCGCACTTCCCTGACGCCTATTTTGAAGCCCTTCGGCCTGCCCTTTACGCTCGCGTCGTCCGAAAGCGAGAGCTGCGTCTTGGCCATGCAGACCGGGAGGGCGCCGTAGCCCTCGGCCTCAAGCGAGGCGAGCATTTTGGCGGCCTTGTCGTCGTACTCGACGCCGTCGGCACCGTAGACTTTTGTGGCTATCGTCGCTATCTTATCCTTAAGGGGCATTTCAAGCGGATAGAGCGGGCGGTATGAGTTCTCTCCCTTTTCTATCATCCCGGCCACCTTGTCGGCCAAATCAAGCGCGCCGTCTCCGCCCTTGGCCCACACCTCGGCAAGAGATACGGGAGCGCCGAGCGCGCCCGCGGCCTTTTCGACGATCTCTATCTCGGCGTCCGTGTCGTCAACGAAGCGGTTGAGCGCGACCACTACGGGAACGCCGAACTGCTTCATGTTCTCTATGTGGGCCTCGAGGTTCGGGATACCCTTTTCGAGTGCGCCTAAGTCCTCTTCCCTGAGCTTGTCCTTCGGCGCCCCGCCGTGCATCTTGAGGGCGCGCACCGTTGTGACGATGACGACCGCGTCGGGGTTGAAACCCGCATAGCGCGAGACTATGTCCATGAACTTTTCGGCGCCGAGGTCCGAGGCGAATCCAGCCTCCGTGACCACGTAGTCGGAAAGCTTGAGCGCCATCCTGGTCGCCGCGACGGTGTTCGTGCCGTGGGCGATGTTCGCGAACGGCCCGCCGTGTACGAAAGCGGGTACGCCTTCTATCGTCTGTACGAGGTTCGGGTTTATCGCGTCGCGCAGAAGGGCGGCCATTGCCCCCTCCGCCTTGATGTCATGCGCCGTCACGGGTTTGCCGCCATATGTGTACGCGACGACGATGCGGCCGAGGCGCGCCTTGAGGTCCTGAAGCCCGTCAGCCAGACAGAATATCGCCATTACTTCCGACGCGACCGTTATGTCGAAGCCCGTCTCGCGCGGCACGCCGTGCGCGGTCCCGCCAAGGCCTATGACTATGTTGCGAAGCGCCCTGTCGTTCATGTCGAGGGCCCTCCGCCATACGATGCGCCTCGGGTCGATGCAGAGCGCATTGCCCTGCTGTATGTGGTTATCGATCATAG
>Ga0302251_1000486_pt1 | contig 36416 bp, 28 predicted proteins | sample AAG_RA_Gln_MG_FD_193534 | JGI IMG/M metagenome (GOLD analysis project Ga0302251, IMG submission 193534) | Enriched activated sludge microbial communities from anaerobic digester in WTTP, New Holstein, Wisconsin, United States - AAG_RA_Gln | ecosystem: Engineered > Bioreactor > Anaerobic >... | reverse complement strand
TATTTTTTCACCCTCCACAGAACCCAAACTTCCGCCCATAAATGCAAAATCAAATACAACCAACTCGACTGGCTCACCATTCATTGTACAGCTTCCGCTGATCACGCATGAAGTTTTGCCTGTTTTTGCTTTGCTCTCTTCTAGTCTTTTTTTATAACTCTTTTTATCAGCAAACTCCAATGGGTCGGTTGGCGCAAGGGAGCTGTCATGCTCAACAAAACTGCCTGCATCTGCAAGTATGTCTATACGCTTGTCGGCACTTATGCGAAAATGATGATGACATTTTGGGCATACTTCGTTTTTAGCTTCTATCTCTTTGTAATAGACCAAGGACAAACAATGCGGACATTTGATCCATTGATGTTGAGTCGTTTCTTCTTTGGGGGCAATTTTTTTATTATACATACTTCTAAACAAGCTGCCAAAATTCATAAATACTCCTATAAAATGCTATTTATTATTTGCTCTATTTTTAGCGCAATATCTTTTTCTTTTGAAACTATAGCATAATCTTTTTGTATAATCACTTCGAGACCTTCGCAAAGTGCCAGGCCGGCTGCTACATCGTATATACGGAATGGACCTACAAAGAGCACAAAATCCACCCATCTCGCATAAGCCAAAGACAGTGCCAAAGCTCCCGGGGAACGGAATTTGATATTATTATCGTGCAAGGCTTGAACAATACTTGGATATGCATATGCGCGCTCAAAAATACCGATTTGACTATAATTATTAACTTCTATGGGCATCCATTTATTTTGAAAAAGTTTGCCGTGCTGCGGTTTAGAAGATACTGAAATCCAAAAAACTTCCAATGTAGCCAAATTGCATACCATAGCATGTTCCAAGACACCCTCAGCATTAATATATGCTACAGAAGTACCAAAATATCCAAAACGGGAAAGTGCATTATCGCTGCCGTCTATAGGATCAATAATGATCTTAGTATCTCCTTTATTCATCACACCTGATTCTTCTGATTCTATACTTCCAAAATGATTCAAATGTTCATAAAAGATCTTTTCAGCAAATAGATCAAAACCACAGCTAATATCACCCCCTGCACCAATCTCATTTTTATGATACCACTCTTGGGGATGAATGTTTTTTAAAGCATCATAAATAGTTTCATTGGCTTTAAGTGTGGCAAGTAAAAAAGAATGCATGATAATAATCTTATCTATAATTTAAGCCAAAAACTTTTTGATCATTGCTTTTGAAGCCTCTCTGCCGTCACGCACTGCAGTTACAACCAGATCTGCACCCCTATGGCAATCTCCTCCTGCGTATATGCCGGTTTTAGTAGTTTCATAATTTTCATCAACTAAAATCTGTCCCCATTTATCAGTCTCTATGCCGTTAGATGCTAAAAATGAATATTCACACATATCAAATCCAAGTGCCAAAATAACCACATCAGCTTCTACTAGATAATTACTGCCGATAATCTCTTCTACTTTTTGTCTACCGCTCTCATCTGGGGCACTAAGTTTTGTTTTGACCATTTCAACTGCAATTACTTCATCTTTATCATTAATTATAAATTTTTTAGGGGATACATAAAATTCAAACTCTACACCCTCTTCTTTTGCATTGACATACTCTTTTTTGCTTCCAGGCATATTATATGCATCTCTTCGATAAAGGCATTTAACACTTTTTGCTTTTTCTCTAAGTGATGTTCTTACGCAGTCCATCGCTGTATCACCGCCGCCTATGACAACTACTTTTTTATCTTTGACATCTATATGCTTGTCCACCTTCTCTCTAAAAATATTTTTTTGGATAGTGGTTAAAAATTCCATAGCTAAATATACATTTTTTGCATTTTCTCCAGCAAGGCCGGCTTTTTTGCCTTTGGTTGCTCCAACACCGATAAATACGGCATCAAAATTTTCCATCAATTCTTCAAAAGCAATATCTTTACCGACTTCTGTATTCATATGAAATACCGCTCCTGCTTCTTCCAGCAATCTGACACGTCGTAATACTATGTTTTTATCCAATTTAAACCCTGGTATACCGTACATCAAAAGACCGCCTGCTTTGGCTTGTTTATCAAAGATCTCTACAGTGACACCTTCTCTAAGCAAAAAAGTAGCCGCAGACAAACCAGCTGGGCCTGCACCGATAATAGCAACTTTTTTATCTATTTTACTTGAAGCAAATTTTGGTTTAAATCCTTTTTTGAATCCTTCTTCATTTATAAAAGTCTCGATAGAACCTATCGTGATCGCACCATGGCCGTCGTTTAACGTACAAGCACCTTCACAAAGTCTGTCATGAGGACAAACCCTGCCCATTACTTCAGGAAATGGAGATGAATCATTTGAAAGCATAAATGCAAATTCCAAATCTTTTGCTGCGGTCGCTTTGAGCCATTGCGGGATAAAATTGTGCAACGGGCAGCCGTTATGACAATAAGGATCTCCGCACTGAATGCATCTTTCAGACTGTTCGCCGGCTTTTTCGGGCATAAAGACCTCATATATCTCATCAAAATCTTTGATACGCTCTACTACATCTCTTTTTTTAGCTTCTACTCTATCAAATTCAAGAAACTTTTGCATCTTATTCTCCTGCTCCAATTTTAAGTGGACCTTTCATGTCCTTTGGCCTAACCATCCAAAAATTACGAATCTCTACTCTGAAATTATCCAAGACCTTTTTGGCAATTGCACTTTTTGTTTCATTGTAATAATCTTTGAGCAGCTTTTTAAGGTAATACCTCTCTATATCTGTTTCGTCAGTATCTATACGGCTAGGTTCAACTAATTCTTGATTTATATTCTCTACAAACTCATGAGCAATATCATATACAAATGCTACACCGCCTGTCATGCCGGCACCAAAATTCACTCCTGTTTTACCAAGGATTACAACCGCACCGCCTGTCATATATTCGCAAGGATGATCGCCCGTACCTTCAACTATAGCAATAGCTCCGGAATTTCGAACCCCAAATCTCTCTCCTACTTCTCCGCCTATATAAAGTTTACCGCCCGTAGCACCATACAGACATGTGTTCCCACCCAAAGAATAACCTTCTCTGCTTTTTTTGGAAGTAATAACTATTCGTCCGCCGTGCATTCCTTTTCCAATATAATCATTGCCGGCACCATCAACATGCAAACTGATGCCATTTATGAGAAATGCTCCCAAAGATTGGCCGGTAGTCCCGCTTAGACGGATATCTATAGTGCCGTCAGGCAAACCTTTGTCGCCATAATATTTAGCAATTTCACCTGAGATCCTTGTGCCAAATGAACGATTTAGATTTGAAATAGATTTTTCAACGACAATAGCATTATTACTATTTTTAATAGCAGGCATTATTTCTTTTAATATCTCTTGTTCATACTCATTTTTATCATACGGTTCATTTGAAGGCACTTGAACCGTATTAGGACCTTCTAATCTATAAAGTAATGATTCAAAAGAAAATTTGCGGGCAAACTTATCATTTATCACTTCCAATAACTCATTTTTACCGATAATTTCATCAAGAGATGAATACCCAAGACTTGCCAAGATTTCCCTAACATCTTCTGCCAATAAAGTAAAGTAATTGATAACTTTATCAACCGTGCCTTCATAATGTTCTCTTAATTTCTCGTCTTGTGTTGCAATACCAACACTGCAGCGATTTAGATGGCAAATACGCAATATCTTACACCCGACAACAGTTAACACGCCTGTACCAAATGCAAAAGTTTCAGCACCAAATATTGCTGCTTTTATAATATCAAGTCCTGTTTTAAGTCCGCCGTCTGTTTCAAGCTGAACTTGTCCTCTGAGGTTATTTGCCTTAAGGGCATTATGTGCTTCGATAAGACCGAGCTCCCAAGGATTTCCTGCGAATTTAATGGAACCTATCGGAGCAGCTCCTGTTCCGCCATCTGCACCTGATATAATGATCTTATCTGCATATGCTTTTGCAACTCCCGCAGCGATAGTTCCTACTCCTGCGGTCGAAACTAATTTTACTGCTATTTTAGCTTCCGGATTGATTTGTTTCAAATCAAAAATAAGCTGAGCTAGGTCTTCAATAGAATATATATCATGATGCGGCGGTGGAGATATAAGAGTAACTCCGGGCATCGTATGACGAAGTCTTGCTATAAGCGGACTTACTTTATGTCCTGGAAGCTGGCCGCCTTCGCCTGGTTTGGCTCCTTGTGCAACTTTGATCTGTAATTCCTCTGCCGAACGCAAATATGCCGGGGTAACACCGAAACGCCCTGATGCAACTTGTTTGATCTTGGAATTTTTTATAGTACCAAATCTTGCTTCATCTTCTCCGCCCTCACCTGAGTTACTCATAGCTCCAATTGTGTTCATTGCAATAGCCAAACATTCATGCGCTTCAGGTGAAATTGAACCAAGACTCATTGCAGCTGTTGAAAATCTCTTAAAGATCGCTTCTTTTGGCTCAACTTCATTAATCGCAATCGGTTTTCTATCGCTTTTTAGTACAAAAAAGTCTCTAATAAATTTTTTGCCGCGATTATTGATAATGTTTTTGAGCTTTTCATAATCTTCTTGTTTTCCGCTAGCTGCCAGATCATGAATGGCATGTACTGTTTTTGGTGCATAATCATGATATTCTCCGCCGTCTAGATATTTATACAAACCTCCGATGTTAAGAGGGAATATGCGATTGGCAACTCTGGCATCAAACGCCTCTTTATGTGCTTTGGCTAATCTATCTTCTATATCGCCGTATCCAAGCCCTGCAAGCAAAGCATAAGATCCGTCAAAACATTCATTTACAATTTGACTATCAAGGCCGATCACGTCAAAAAGTTTAGAATTACGATAGCTTGCAATTGTAGATATTCCCATCTTGGACATAATTTTCAAGAGTCCGGCATTGATAGATTTACGAACTTTTTTTAGCATTGGCGCTAAATCAAACTCTTCATCCTTATGTTTTGCCATTACGGCTACGCTTTGATATAGCATATATGGGTATATTGCCGCAGCTCCGTAAGCCAACATACAAGCTGCCATATGAGAATCGTATACCTCGCCGCTTACTACTACTATACTTGTTAAGTGTCTAATGCCTTTATCAAGCATCGCTTGATTTAATCTGCCCACAACCATAAGCATAGGCATTACATTATTATCGATACTCAATTTTCTATCATCAAGTATGATTGTACGGATCCCGTCTTCAACAACATCATTTATAATAGTTTCTATCAATTCATCAAGTGTTTGTTTGAGGTTGCTTTGAAATACTGTATCGTAGCATTTCATACGATAACTAACATCATACCTAGGATCATTTTGCGTACCAAAAGCTTTTAGCATTTCAAGCTTTTCAAAAGACAGGATCGGAGATATGGTTTTTAGTCTTTTTGCATGCTCGGCATCATCCGAAAGAATATTACGAACTTCTCCAAATCCTGTATTTAAGCTCATTACAACCTTTTCTCTGATCGGGTCGATAGGCGGATTGGTAACTTGCGCAAATTTTTGGCGAAAGAAGTCAGAAAAATTTCTCTGTACTGTAGAAAATGCCGCCAATGGGGTATCATCCCCCATAGAAGCGGTTGTCTCCTTGCCCTCAATCATCATTGATTCAAAAACTTGCTCTTGCACTTCAAGCGTGATATTGAAAAAACGCTGTTTGGCTTCCATCTCTTCTTTTTGAGGTATGTCAATAGTAGAAAAAGGGTCATTGATATGTTCTTGGAGGTAAGTCATATTTTCATTCAGCCATTTATCATACGGTTCGCGATTTTTTAGATAAACATCTATATCATGGCTTTTTAAAACAGTGCCGTATTTCAAATCGACACCCATCATCTCGCCTGATTGGAGTCTGCCTCTTTCTAGTATATTCTCTTCTGGAGTATCAAGCACACCATATTCTGAAGCAATAAGAAGTTTTCTATCTTTTGTAATGATATATTTGGACGGTCTGAGTCCATTTCTATCAAGTACACATCCGATATATCGCCCATCAGTCATACTAACTGCTGCCGGGCCGTCCCACGGCTCAAAACAGGTACTGATATATTCATAAAATGCTCTAAGCTTTGCATCCATGTGCGGAGCATTTTGCCAAGGAGCAGGCAAGACCGATCTTGCTGCTTTAAAAAAGTCAACACCATTTACTCTCAAAAATTCAAAAAAGTTATCCAAGCTGGCGCTGTCACTCATGCCGTCTTGAATAATAGGCAACAACCTCTTTAATTCTTCATTTGAAAAAATATCGCTTTGCAAAAATTCACTTTTTGATGCAACATTAAAACGATTTGCGGTTACTGAATTTATCTCGCCATTATGGGCTATCATGCGGAAAGGTTGGGCTAATTTCCATTTCGGAAGAGTATTGGTAGAAAATCTTTGGTGAAAAAGGCCAAAAGATATTTCAAAATCTTTATCTGCCAGGTCCTTATAGAACTCTTTGATATGTGTAGGCATAACAAGGCCTTTATATGAGACCACGGAGGTTGAAAAAGATGGAATATAAAAGTCTTGATTTTCTTTTAGTTTGTTTTCTATTTCTTTTCTAGAAAGATATACAAGCGCGTCAAATCTGCGAGTCCCCATAAGAGTATTTGGTGCTATAAATACCTGCTTAATAATAGGCAATGATTCCAATGCCTGTTCTCCGAGCGCATCTTTTTCTAGCGGTACCGTGCGCGTATAAATGACCCTCAAGTCATTTGCTTTGCATACCTCTTGGATAATATCAAAATCAGACTCTTGTGTACCAAAGATCATACCGACAGCATAAGTTTCAGGCAATATTATGCCGTCTTTTTTTGCCATTTTGGCAAAAAACTTTTTTGGAATAGAGAGCAAAAGCCCGCTCCCGTCTCCGGTTTTGCCATCAGCTGCGATAGCTCCACGGTGCATCATTCTAGAGAGTGCCATTATGGCGTCTTCTAGGTTTTTGTGTGAAGGAATATTATCTATCGAAGCTAGTAATCCAAAACCGCAATTGTCTCTAAAAGAGGTAAATAAATCTTGCATAAGCCAACCTTAAGTTTGTTTGTGATAGGTCATACGAAAAACCTGCTCAAGTGGGGCTCATTATACTAAAAAGTCGTTAAAAATATGTTTAATTCATTTTTTGCCTTTTTTGCTAGTTATTTAGATGATTTCTATTATAATTTCTACAAAGCTGTTGACAAGGAAAAGATATCAAAGGATTTGTATTAGATCTCAAAAAAGCAAAAAATGAAGATATGATCGCATTGATCATATCTACCAATGAGATAAAACACTATTATCGTTTTTTTGGAGCCAGGCACTCAATATTACAAATAGGACATTTGATAGATTATGAGATAGAAGGTGAAAATAGCAGTTATATGCCTCGTCTGAGAAGTCTTTCTCATGTCGGTTTTAGTTGGCTGCACGATAAAAATAGATTACTTTTATGGCACAATTTCATATCACTATTTGCACCACATCTGCGAGATACGGGGAATATCGATCCATTTTATTATGATCTGCTGCTAGATGCGGCAAAAAAATGGGACAAACAAAATCCAAAACGCATAATTTGTGAAAGCTATATCAAACTTCTTAAATTTGAAGGACGACTTCATGAGCCGCAAACATGCTATATTTGCGAACAATCATTGAGAGGCGATGTATCACTCATGCATGCTTTTTTGCCTGCTCATCCGGAATGCATATATGCTTCTAGTATACGTAGAGATGAATTAATATCTTTGTATAATCACAATAGCACGCTTTATATAGAAGATGAAGATGTGGAATATCTTTTTGGGATCATTATGAAAGGATTCTAACCCACCTGAAGATAAGTTATTTTATTGCAATAATTGACAATTTATTATTTCATTGGCTATAATCGTTGAGATACCATGCAGCAAAGTTAATTATTGAGATACCATGCAGCAAAGTTAATTATTGAGCTACCGCAAAGCAAGGAAAAATTCAATGCAGCACTCATTTATAAATATCGCGTCAACACATACTAATGATAAAAGTTTAAAAATACATTATGTCGAAACAAAACCGAATAATCCAAAAGGATTGATTGTTTTTTTTACATGGATTTCCACAATTTTGGTATGTATGGAAACCTTATCTCGATTATTTTTCAACGATCGGCTTTCATGTATTGGCTCCTGACTTGCGCGGTTTTAACGATTCAGACAAGCCAAAAGAGAGATCATCTTATGACATAAAGTACCTTATGAACGATGTATTGGCTATTATAAAGCATTCCGGTTACAAGAAAGCCATTATTATAGGGCATGATTGGGGCGGCTCAATAGTGTGGGAACTCGCAGAACACCATCCTGAAAAGATAGAAATTGCTATAGTCGTAAATTCGCCACACCGTGGTGCCTTTGCGGCAAATATCAGAAAAAACTCTTTTCTTAATCTCAGGCAAACATTAAGATCGTGGTATATCTATTTTTTTCAACTTCCGCTTTTGCCTGAATTAGCAATTAGCTGTTGCAACTTTGCATGGCTAGAACATAACTTCAGATCATGGGCAACAAAAAAGGATGTATTCAGTGATGAGGATATCGAACAATACAAAGACGCATTGAGAAAACCAGGTGCCTTAACGGCCGCTATTAACTACTACCGTGCCAATACATTCGGTGAATTCGGTATGGGTGTTGTGCAAGCTTCCATGGGAAAAAAGCGGTTCGGAAAAATCTCCGTTCCTTCTTTATTGGTATGGGGCGACCAAGACCCGCCGCTAGACCGACGCCTGACTGACAATATGGAGGAGTTTTTTTCCGACACTTTTAGATCGTTACATATTGCTAACGGTTCGCATTGGGTTTTACATGAGCATTTTGATCGCATTAGCAAAGAGATAACACGCTTTATTGATAAGTATAAAAAATAAACCTATTAGAAACCAAAAGGTTTTTAAATATAGCTATTTCGATAATAACTATGAGTTGCGCAAACTTATTGCACTTCTATAATTTGGTTTCTATGGCGTGTAATACTTAGACTTTTTTCAAAAATTTACTCAAAAGCACTATCTTTACCCCGTTAACACGGCCTTCTATCTGCTCGGGATTATTGGTCAAATGTATATTTGTTACTTTAGTCCCTTGTTTGGCTGTAAATCCTGCACCTTTAACTTCAAGGTCTTTTATGATAGTGACGCTATCGCCTTCATTTAATATAGTGCCGTTACTATCTCTGGTCGGCTCAGCATTCTCTTCGCTTTGTAAACCTTCATTTGCCCACTCCAATACCTCTGGTTCAAGATAAGCGATCTCTAAAATATCACCTGCCCATGTTTCGCCTTCATCGCTTAACTTTTTAAGTATGCGATAAGATGCCACTTGCACAGCAGGCACACCGCTCCAAATACTCTCACCAAGGCATCTCCAATGATTTGCATTTAGCAAAGGCTCTCCAACGGAATCCATGCAAGTTGAACACAAAGCTATATCTTCGCTATTTGCACCCGTCACCGTAAAAGCAAAAAGTTCACCTTCTGCTCCGCATAACTCACACTTGCCTCCGGCTCTTAATTCTAAATTTTTATCCATTTTATTCCTTTATATTTATTTGACAAATAACATTCGTCCTCTCAAACCGGCTATCGTTCTGTAGCCAACCTCACTAAATTTCAATATACCATTAGAATCATATATTAAAGTAGTAGGAAAAACTTCAATACCAAAACTAGATGCTATCTCTCCGTATTCATCGTTAATGACCTTTAATTGCAATCCGTGTTTTTGTAAAAAAGCTTGTATCTCTTGGTCGCTTCCAGACTTAACTGCTATTGTGATAACCTCATACTCTTTGGCTAAAGCATTAATATTGGCAATTTCCGTTTTGCACACAGGGCACCAGCTGCCCCAAAAATGTACAATTACCGGATTTGAAGCCGGAGGTGTATATTTCTCCTGTGCCCCTACGATCTGATGATGTAAATTATGCAAAACATTATCTGGCACTTCAGGTTGGCGAATAAAATTTATAACAACACTTGTCAAAAAAAATAAAATACCAAAAAGAATTATCTCTTTTGCCCATTTTTTAAACCATGGTTGCTTATTTTGCATTATCACCCTTTGGTACCAAATAGGTATCTAATCTCTTATTCCATCCTTTGCGCCACCTCTCTTCTCCGCGGGCTTTTGGAGAATTGGCAATACGGCGGGAAAGCATGGCTTTTGCGCTGTCGCTGAATGCTTTAAATCTGTCGCTTTCTTTTGGATCCATATGTTCCAATACCTGAAGCAAACCCCATCCTTGGCCATTATATCTCTCGCTTGGCAAGGTGCCCTCGCCTTTGAAATTAACATAATCGGTCAACACATAAACCCCGTGTTCGTTCAAAGAGCCATCACGATTATATAATATTTTATTGAATCTTTCTTCAATTAGCACAGCTTTACCAGGATCATCTATAGTATCAAGCATTTGAGGCAATGCCTTAAAAAGTCTATCTGCAAGAAAACCTGCTTGGATATCTTTTGTATTTTGCAAAAAGTTAAACAGTTCTTGATACTGTTTGTCATTTCTCGCTTTTGCGGCATACAATTCCTGTTTGCTGTTCCATGGCAAAGGAGTTTTTGACGTAAGCCATGAAGGCATGGATACGTTCCTATCTTCCATATATTTTAGCACCATAGGAAAAACTTCTCGAAACCTTTCAGTATGGCCTTTTGAAAACCATATAAAATGACCGATGCCAAGAGATGCAAAATCTTCGCCGTAATTCCAGTGTATCAGATATGCATCATTGCCTAATATTTCATTTCTGCTTACTTTCTCAGCAATATACAACTCTTGGGCTTTGGTGAGTTTCGCAACAGGTGCAGCAGAGACGCATAACGAAACAAAAAATATGGATAGAATAATTTTTTTCATTATATAAAACTCGGTGCATCGTTTGCAAAGAGTATCAGATCTCCTGCTTTTGTATGCTTGATCAGCATATCTTGCATTTGTGATTTTTGTGTCAATTTGATAAGTTTATCTTTATCCACATACTTCTCAAAAGTAGCTAGATTAAGTCCTCCCGTGGCCACAACCAAGTCAAATACTTCATTTGCTCTTTTGGCAACCTGGATATTGAGTTCTTCTTCTGCTTCCACAAGCCCGGGAGTAATCACTACCTTTCTTCCGCTATAGGTAGAAGCCAGATCAAATGATGCCATCATACCGTCAATATTACCGTTAAAACTATCATCAAGGATCAATTTGCCGCCTGCATCTATCCGCTCCAAGCGGTGCGGCGTTGCTTTAAGTGTTTTTAGTCTTTTTTGTATGGTTTCTTTGTCTATCCCTAGATCAATTGCTACTTTAATAGCGGCTGCTAGATTGATGGCATGAAATGCGCCAAGTATAGGAACCTCATACTTAACCCCTTCAAGGATAAAACTGGTGCCCTCAAACGTTGAAACAATATCCGTGATATCAGATCCAAAAAGATGTACATGATCAGACGATGCTGCCATAGTACTTTCATGCAGCCACGCTTCTTTCAAGCGATTGCTTTGTAAAATTTCCAGTTTTGTAGCAGATATGGCATCCAAGGTTTTGAAATACTCTATATGTGCTGGCCCTATCTTGCCTACAACAGCATAATGAGGATTTACAAATGTAGCTATCTCGGCTATATCGCCCTTTAGCCTAGCGCCCATTTCCACGATATAGACTTGAGTATTATCAGGAAGATCATCATTGATATCTTTCATAATGCCGCCAAGCGTATTAACAGAACGTGGCGTAGCATACGTACGAAAACTTCCTTGCAAAATATGAGCTAAAAAGTTTTTGATACTAGTTTTGCCATAACTTGCAGTAATTCCGACAACTATTAGATCTTTCATCCCTTCTATTTTGGCTTTGGCTTTGGCTTTGTAGCCCAAGAATAACATTTTTTCAACCATAAGCGAAATGATCCAAGCCATAACAAAAGGGGCAAAAACGAACTCACATCCTGCTATAAACCACATAAACAAGGCAGAAACAATCAATATTGCAAAAAATCTTTTGATCCTGCCTGTCCATACAAGCGGTTTATCCAAGCCTCTATACCATAAAAAAAGCATACCGATATAAAGTATGGAAATAACTATTCCTATTTTCCACAAAGCAGAAGCCAATAGATATAGACCCAACGGAATTATGAAATATATAACATTCCAAATCGGTTTAGTGTGATGGAAAAGCACCCTGTTTAGTTTATAGCTATACCATTGCAAATTTGTTATAAGATAATAACCTGAACTCAATACGAACAACATATAACCGATAAATTCTATCATTTTTCACCGCCTTCACATATTTCCGTGATCGTTTTAGCTATAAAAGAAGCGTGTTTTAAAAAGAAGTAATGATCCCCGCTTAGTGGATAAAGGATGCTATTGCTCATAATGGAATGTATCTTTTTTGCAGTCCATAGCGGTGTGGCAGTATCCTCTTTTCCCCAAAACAATAAAGCAGTATTTGTAAAATTTGAAAATTGTGACTCAAAATCCTCATTGACAACATTTTTAAATGTTTCATACATTTCATGACTCATACCCTGCACATCTTTGCTGGCAAAAAGAGAACGAAGTTTACTAAATCCAAGAGGTTTAAGCATCTTAAAAAGAGCTATCTTGGCTCTGACGCTCCAAGGTTTTGGCACCAAGATACCAGACGATGACAAAAGTGCTAGACAAGGAGGATTTAACAAAGTCGCAACCTTTCCGCCAAATGAATGCCCGAGAATAGCTCTTGGTTTCACGCTAAGATCATCTAAGAATTTTTGAATGACACCGGCATAATCTTGAGTGGTCAATACGGCATGGTTGGTACTTCTGCCAAAACCGGGCATATCGATATAAATGTGTTTAAAATTTGGCATAAGTTTGCCAAAAGCTTGTTTCATGATCTCTTTATTGCTTCCCCAGCCATGTAAAATCACTATACTATCAGAACATGCCGGGTTGACAATATCATATACAATTGTAAAAATATGTCCGCCATAATGAAGCTCTTTTGCTGCCATAAAACCTACTTAAGAAAATTTTCTTATTGTACCAAAAAGAGGCTTGTTAACATCTTCATTTGATTTTAGATCTTAATGCCTTGGCGCAAACAAAAGCGGACGAAAATGCCCATTGCAAATTATATCCTCCAAGTTCGCCGGTGACATCCAGTACTTCTCCTATAAAATACAAATTATCCTCAAATTTGCTCATCATGGTCAACGGATCTATTTCTCTTGTGACAATCCCGCCTTTTGTAACTTCTGCTTTGCCATAACCAAAAGTACCCGCAGGCGCAAAAGAATAATTCTGCAACCCAAACAATCTATCCCTCTCATCTTTTGTCAAACCATCAAAAGTTTTATCAGGTATATTTAGATTTTCCAAAAGTGACTTGATCACTCGCTTTGGAAGAGGAAGCAAAGTACTTATATTTTTCTTTGAACCCGATAGGCTTTTCCACCTAAAATCAGGTAAAAAATCAATGGATATAGAACCTTTTTCCCAATAGAGTGATGCATTAAGCACACTTGGACCGCTGATCCCTTTATGAGCAAATAACAGATCCCCTCTGCAGCTCTTGGTACCTACTTTAATTTCTACATTGCCAACCGATGAACCGCTAAGTTCCTTCATAAAAAATTGTTCTTTTTGAAGAGTAAACCCTACCAATGCCGGAGAGAGTTTACTGATACCATGGCCAACATTTTGAGCCAGCTTATAACCGATATCGCTTACTCCCAAAATCGGGTAGCTTAAGCCGCCAGAAGCGATCACTACTGACATTGTTTTTATTTTTTGTTTATTGGTTTGCACCACAAACCCATCATGAGAATGATTAATATCAAGTACTTTTTCATTTAACAATACTGTCTGCTTGCTGCACTCTTTTGACAATATCGAAACGATCTCTTTGGCACTATTTGGGCAAAAATATTGATGGTTTTTTTGAGATATTAGACTCAAGCCTCTAGCTTCACACCAGCTTAAAAGTGCATTTTGGTCAAATTGGCTTATAACATTAGAAATAAAATCTTTATCCCCTAAATAGTTAGTACTGCTTACTACTTCATTGGTAACATTGCACCTGCCGCCGCCGCTAACTAAAAGCTTTGCTGCGACTTTTGGATTTGACTCTATAACAATAGCACTTTTAGAAGGCAAAAATGAAGCTAACATAAGCCCGCTAGCTCCACCGCCTATAATCACAACGGGTATCATGACGGCATTATATCAAAAAAGTTCTATTTGCTAAATATGTTATAATATTCAAAAAGAGAGCAAGGAAAGTAATGCAAAAAATATTTATATTTTTATTTTTCAGCATTATTGTTTTTGGAGCCAATCTATTTACTGTTTCCGGCTCTAGCGGAGATGTGACATATAAACGCATCATAAAACACAAGGATAATCCTGCTCTAACCCAAAACACAAAAGAGTACTCATATCAAGCATTTTATAATGAACTGCAGCAACAAAAAATATTAGCCATGAAAGCAGAAATGTCCAATATACAAAAGGGGCAAGGCTTTTCAAAAACCTCAAAAACTTATCAAGCAAATAACTCTTACTGCATCGGAAATACAAATCAAAACTCGCTCATCGAAGATGCCAAAAATCACAAAGGCGGCAGATATGTATGGGGTGGAACAAATCCAAAAGGATTTGATTGCTCAGGATATGTCCAGTATCTATATAGCAAACACGGCATTAAACTTCCGCGAACCGCACTGGCGCAATCAAAAGTTGGCTTGCCTATTGATCCAAATTATCTCAAACAAGGCGATCTGGTATTTTTCCTCACAGACAAAAAAAGAAAGATTCCGGTTACGCATGTAGGCATATATGTAGGAAACGGCCAATTTATACATGCAGCATCAAAAGATAGAGGCATCATCATCTCTCCTCTTAATAGCGGCTCTTATGCAGATACATTTGTGGGCGCAAAAAGAGTATTGCCGTCATAGTTTGAGATTAAATAAATTAAAAAAGATATTGGAGTCATTAGAAGAATATTTATCAAATACTTGATAAATAAATATTATTATCTTGTTTTAGGGCTTTTAGGTGGAGTGACTTCTTGTATATATTTCTTTTTTAATCTATCATAAAAAGATTGTTTATCCACAAAACTCGCAATCATACTTGCAATCATAGCTCCCAACATTAAATAAAAAATTACACTGTGCCTATCAGTCATCTCAAAAACAATAATTGCAGATGTAAAAGGAGCCCTTGTAATACCAGCCAAAAAAGATGTCATTCCCACTAATATCAATAAATTTGCTGAGTCACCAAAAATATGAAGATATTGTGCAACAACCGCACCTATAGCAGCTCCGGAACTCAAAGATGGAGCGAATATTCCACCAGCCCCACCAAAACTAAATGTTGCTATTAAATTATTCATACGTATAAATGGGATATACCATTCCACTGTTTTGTCATCATTGAATAATATGTTTTCCATGAGTTCTTTCCCCGAGCCCATAACCTCTGTGCCAAAAAAATAAATTGATATTGCTACAAAAAAAAGCACACGATAATACTATAGATATTTGAGCTATATTGCTTTTTGCCAAACTAAATAGATCCATGACCTTAAGTATTATAACGCCAATTTTGCTTCCAAAATAACCAGACAATAAAGCGGTGATCAAAACACCATGCAATATCATCCATCCTTCTGTTGTCAATTTTGGATATCCTAAATACAAATAAGAACCACCAAACCCCTGTGCCGTTAAACCGGCTATTATAACAGCTATAAAAAGCGGAAATTGATAATGCTTAATATGAAACTTAGACGGCTCTTCAATAGCAAAAATAATCCCTCCTAATGGAGTGTTAAATGCTGCAGCTAAACCAGATGCTGCACCGGCTATTAAAACATTTTTTTGAGATATTTGAGGCCACCAAGATGGCAATATTTTATATATAACTACGAAAATTGAGCTAGAGATCTGTATGGTAGGCCCTTCTCTTCCAGAAACACCTCACCCTATTACCTTGACTATGCTGGCTAAAATCTTCACTATGATAATTCTTAAACTTACAAAGTGCTTGATCAAATGACTTTTTTTACTACTAGATAATTCTATTGCTGCCATAACTTGTGGAATACCGCTTCCTTTAGAATATGGCGCATATTTCTTGACAAGCCACCATGATAATAAAAAACTAATAGGCGTAATCGCAAAAATATATAATCTATTTTGTTCATATATAAAAAATGATAATCGTTCTGCATATCTAAATAACTCATAATATCCAAAAGCAACTGCCCCAGTTATAAAAGAAGCTACAAGAAAAGGTAAAAACTGAAAAAACTGAAGCTTAAGTTGTGAGTTGGCCTGTATAGTAGCGATATGTAAATCTTTAAAATATTCTGTTATGACTTGGCTTAGAAAATGATTTTTTATTTTTGAGATTATTCGAAGATATTTAAATTTTATTGTTTTTTGATGCATTATCAAACTTATTTTTGAAGTTTAAAAATTATAACAAACAAACCTTAAGTGTATTTAAAATTATTAACATGTTAATATATCGGCCAGTAGGGCAACAATAGCTTGCAAATATTACAGCCTTTGCAATTTTTTCAGCCCCTCTTTGACAAGTGCTGCAGTATCACCGCTTAATCCGCTGAGGGCTTTTTTGACCTCATCTTTTTTAAATCCGAGACCCTCTAGCGCCATAACAGCTTCGTTCATAGAGTTGTTAATATGATCATCGCTAGAACTATCAACTATAAAATCAGCCAACTCTACCAGTATTCTGCTAGCAGCCTTTGGCCCGATGCCAGGAACTCGTTTGAGCATAGAGACATCTTTAGAATTAATGACCCTGGCAAATGTCTGCGGAGAAAATGTAGAGCAGATCGCCAGTGCCACTTTTGGGCCCACTCCGTTTATCTTGAGCAATGTATCAAACATCTTTTTCTCATCCTTGGATGCAAAACCAAAAAGCAAATGCGCATCTTCTCTAATGATCTGAGTTGCAAAAAGTTTCACTTCATTAGAATCAATTGCTTGTGAAGTGTGAAGCGATATAAGCACTTCATATATAAGGCCATTATTGTTAATATGCAAAAGTGTCGGCTCTTTATGTTCTATACTTCCTTTGATGCCCACTATCATATACTGCTCCGTGTTCTATTTTTGCCAGTATATCTTAATAGTAAAAAAAATATCAAAAAAATGTCAAAATGCAATATAAAAGCACCGATGCCATAAATAGAGACTGCTTTTGGTATAATCGTACCTAATTTAAAATTAGTGGGCAGCATGAGATTTCGAGCAATATTTTCAAACTCTTTTGGCATTTTACTATCACGCATTACGGGGCTCGGAAGAGATATCATGATGACATCAGCACTTGGTGCCAGTGTATGGAGTGACGTCTTTTTGATGGCTTTTAAATTTCCAAATCTATTTAGAAGAATTTTTGCTGAAGGCTCTTTTACTCAAAGCTTTATGCCTTCGTATGTAGCAAGCCGCCAAAAAGGTGTTTTCGCTGTTGCCATATTTTTACGCTTTATGCTAATTATCATAGCCTTCTCTTTACTTGTAACACTATTTCCGGAATTTTTCACCAAGCTTTTAGCATGGGATTGGGGCAAAGATCTCATATCCAAAACCGCTCCATTAACAGTTATAAATTTTTGGTATTTGGATCTCATTTTTATAGTTACTTTTCTAGGTACCCTTTTGCAATACAAAGAACATTTCTTTACAACCGCATTTTCAACCGTATGGCTTAATATTGCAATGATAGCTTGCTTGATGTATTATGCCAAAAGCAGCCCTGAAACTATAGTTTACGCTCTGAGTTTTTCTATCCTGGTTGGTGGACTTCTCCAAGTATTTACTCACATTTTTGCGATTCGCAAAAAGGGTTTGTCTAAGATTTTAATTGGCGGATGGAAATATAGGAAAGCAAAAGATGTCCGACAAGAAGAAAGTAAATTTAAAAAACTATTTATTCCCTCTGTCGTTGGCAATTCCACAGCACAAATAGCCTCTTTTATAGATACCAGCCTAGCTTCGTTTCTAGCAGCGGGGTCGGTATCTTATCTGTTTTATGCCAATAGGGTTTTTCAGCTTCCCTTTGCCATAATTGCTCTTGCTATTACCACTGCTTTATTTCCTGCTATCTCAAAAGCTATCAAAAATGAAAACGAGACTCTTGCATTTGCAAATCTCAGCAAAGCCTTTTGGCTTTTAAACTTGCTGCTTGGAGTATCAGTTCTAGGAGGGATACTTCTAGCCGAACCAATCGTGTGGCTTTTGTTCGAAAGAGGCAATTTTACTCCTCAAGATACATACAATACTGCTCAAGTGCTCATGATGTATATGGTTGGGCTCATTCCTTTTGGATTGGCAAAACTTTTTTCTCTTTATCTTTATGCAATGCACAAACACTTAAAAGCAGCCAAAATTGCCGTCACATCACTGGTAATAAATTTAATATTTTCCGTTATTCTTATGCAGCCATTTGGAGCTGCGGGACTAGCTCTAGCAGGAAGTATCGGCGGCATGGCCCAGATGATCCTGACCATTAGAGAAGTTGGCTGGGATAGATTTGTTGAAATTATAAAAACCATAAAAACATTATACTTTTTAATAGGTATGGCTATTTTTGGTATAATATTGTATTTTATTAACCAATTTTTAATCAATCTTATTCGTTAGGAACAGTATGTATATTTATGATAGCGTCCAAAAAACAAAGTTAAAGTTTGAGCCTATACAAGCAGGCAAAGTCACACTTTATGTTTGCGGACCAACAGTGTATGATGATGCTCATTTGGGCCATGCCAGAAGTGCGCTTAGCTTTGATCTGCTTGCTAGAGTATTAAAAGCCAGCAATTATGAAGTGATATTTATCCGCAACTTTACCGATGTTGACGACAAGATCATAGCCAAAATGCAACAAACCGGCAAAAGCCTTCATGAGATAACTGATTTCTATACAGATCGCTATTTGGAAGATATGGATGCCATCAGTGTTTTGAGGCCTACAATTTCGCCTAAAGCTACTGAATCAATAGATGCGATGGAGGATATGATATCAACACTCATCTCCAAAGACTATGCTTATCAAATTTCAAACGGTGATGTCTATTTCGATACTTCAAAAGATGAACTCTATGGAAGCTTGTCAAAAAAAGTCAGTGACGACACCGTAAGCCGCATAGAGCATATATTCGAAAAGAAAAATTCAAAAGATTTTGCACTTTGGAAAGCTTGTGATGAAAATGAAAATGTATGTTTTGATACCAAATTCGGTCGCGGAAGGCCTGGATGGCATATAGAATGTTCTGCTATGATAGCCAAACATACAAATGGTACCGATGAGTATAGCATAGACATTCATGGAGGAGGTGCGGATTTGCTTTTCCCACACCATGAAAATGAAGCAAGCCAGAGCAGATGTGCCACAGGCCATGCTCTTGCAAAATACTGGATGCATAATGGTTTTGTGCAAGTTGACGGCGAAAAAATGAGTAAAAGCCTAGGCAATAGTTTCTTCCTAAAAGACGCACTAAAAGCTTATGATGGCGAGATTTTGCGATTTTATCTCACAAGCATTCATTATCGCAATGACTTTAACTTCAATGAAATCGACCTGCTCCAATCCAAAAAAAGGCTTGACAAACTATACCGTCTAAAAAAAAGAATTGTCGGCTCAGGAATAGGCGCGGCAAATTTTGAATTTAAAACAGCGCTTTTGTCGGCCATGCAAGACGATCTTAATATCTCTGTCGCACTAAGTATTATTGATGATATGATAGCCAAATCAAACGAAGCTCTTGATTCTACACCAAGCGATAAAAACCTCAAAAAAGAGATCATGGGCAATCTTGAATTTATTGGCATATTGCTTGGTTTTGGAGCAAAAGATCCTTTTTTGTATTTCCAATTGGGAGTTGACGAAGGGCTAAAACAAAAAATCGAAACACTTATAAAACAAAGAAGCGAGGCCAAAAAGCAAAAAGATTTTGCCCTGGCAGATCAAATACGAGATCAATTAAACGATATGGATATAAACATCATGGATACAGCAAACGGTACTGTTTGGGAGAAACTCTCTTGAAAAATCTTTTAAAACAATACCTGCCATATTTTAAAGATTACAAAAGACAATTTGCTTTTGCAATTCTGGGCATGATTGCAGTTGCCATAGGTACGGCGGGCACTGCTCACATAATAAAACCCGTAATGGATGATATTTTTATCAAAAAAGACCAGCATATGCTATTTGTCGTGCCTTTTGCATTGGTAATGGTGTTTATGCTAAAAGGCGTTGGAAGGTATATCCAAACTTACTATACAGCATATATAGGACAAGATGTAATAAGAAAATTAAGAGAACAGCTCTTAGCTCATATAACAGTTTTGGATATAGATTTTTTTCGAAAAATGCATTCTGGAGAACTTTTATCTCGTATCACCAATGATATATCACGCATACAAGCCGTAGTAGCCAATATCATACCTGAGCTAATAAGAGAAATTCTAACCATCATTGCTCTGGGCGGTTATGTTATCTACCAAAATCCGAAACTGGCATTTTATTTTATGGTTGTTATGCCTTTGGCTATATTTCCGTTATCTAGATTATCAAAAAAAATGCGCAGATACTCAAGGCTCTCACAGGTAAGTACAGCTGATATGACCCAAAGGCTTGAAGAGGTATTCTCGAATATAGAAGTTATCAAATCAAATTCATCTCAAAAATTTGAGATAGCCAGATTTGCGATCGAAAATAGCGCTGTTTTCAAATACATCATGAAACAGATCAAAGTAAATGCACTCACCTCCCCGATCATGGAGCTTTTAGGCTCAGTTGCCATCGGCCTTGTTATATACATAGGAGGAATGGAGGTTATCAACGGTAATATGACAGTTGGGAGCTTTTTTTCATTCAGTGCAGCACTTTTTATGCTATATGATCCTATACGCAGACTATCCGGGCTTTACAATAAAGCGCAAGATGCGATCAGCGCAAATGAAAGAATGATGGAACTTCTCAACCTTAAAGCAGAGATAAAAGGCGGAAGCGATCAGTTAAAAAATAGTGTAGATACTATATCGATCAACAATGTATCTTTATATTATAATGATCATGAAGCTTTAAAAAATGTATCTTTAAAATTCCAAAAAGGAAATTTTTATGCCTTGGTAGGCGACAGCGGAGCAGGCAAAAGCTCGCTTGTTAACATGCTTGTCAGGTTTTATGATCCTAGCAGCGGAAAAATACTTATAAACGACCAAAATATAAATAATTTTACTCTTGAGTCATTGCACGATAAAATAGCTTATGTTACACAGCATATCATGATCTTTAATGATTCCATTGCGGCAAATATCGCCTATGGCAAAGAGATAGACGAAAATAGAGTGATCGAAGCTCTCAAAAAAGCTTACGCTTACGATTTTGTATCCAAACTGCCAGATGGGATAAATACAGTTCTAGCGCAAAGAGGCTCAAATCTCTCAGGAGGACAAAAACAACGAATTGCACTAGCTCGGGCATTATATAAAAATCCTGATGTTTTGATACTTGACGAAGCTACATCCGCACTTGATAACATAAGTGAAAAAATGATAAAAGAAGCTATAGCAAAGTTAAAAAATGAGATGATCACTATAGCTGTAGCGCATAGACTAAGCAGCATACAAAACGCTGATAAAATATTTTATTTTCAAAAAGGGCAGATCATCTGCGAAGGAACTCACGACGAACTTAGTTTGTCATGCAACGGATATCAAAAGCTCATATCATCACTGGCAAAATAGCAATCATTGCACTCTTAGTGAGTTTTGGATATACTATTGCATATTTATAGTGGAGTATTTTGTGTCACTTTTTTCATATAATACGTTAAAAAAATTACTTTTCAAGCTGGACCCCGAAGATGCACATAGTTTGGCAAATTTTGGGCTTAGAGCAGTAGAAAGATCATCGTTTTTGCAGTCACTGCTGGCTAAATATTTTGTCAAACAAGACCCGATACTTGTCCAAGAGTTTTTTGGAAAAACATTTGACAACCCCGTAGGGCTTGGAGCCGGTTTTGACAAAGACGGCGATCACATAGAAGCTATGAGAGCTTTGGGCTTTGGTTTTACCGAGATAGGCACCGTAACACCAAAACCACAAGACGGCAATCCAAAACCGAGACTTTTTCGTCTGATAGAAGACAGCTCTATCCAAAATGCCATGGGATTTAACAATCACGGCATGGAAGCTATGGCAAGCAAACTAAAAAACTATACAGACTCTACATATCCTATCGGCATCAATATAGGCAAAAACAAAACTACAAGCGAAGAAGATGCGCTAAGCGATTATGAAACACTCATTAAGCATCTTGGCAATTTTGGGGATTATATAGTTATCAATATCTCTTCTCCAAATACGCCAGGCTTGAGAAATCTCCAAAATGAAAAGTTCATAACTTCTCTTTTTACGATGGCTAAAAATATTACCTCGAAACCTATATTGCTTAAAATTGCTCCGGATATGAGCAGCAACGATGCTATAGCTTTATGTAAGGTTGCCATCAGCGCAGGTGCAAGCGGGATCATTGCTACAAATACAACTATTGACTATACTCTTACGCCTCGTGCAAAAGATTTTGGCGGTATCAGCGGAGAACTGCTCAAGGAAAAAAGCAGAACATTGTTCAAAGCTCTTGGCAAAGAGTTTTATGGCAAAACTATGCTGATATCTGTTGGCGGTATAGATAGTGCGCATGAGGCATACGAACGTATCAAAGACGGAGCATCTTTGGTCCAGATATACAGTATGCTTATATACAAAGGCCCGAGCTTAGTTAAAAATATCAATAACGGCCTGATTCAATTGCTAATAAAAGACGGATACACGCATGTATCACAAGCTATAGGTGCAAATTGCAAAGCTTAAAACTAAAATCAATTCTCATATTGTTAATGGGATGTATAGGAGTTATTATGGCAAATTCGTTGCCTCAACATTTTACAAAAACATTAAATAACGGAATGCAGGTAGTAGTTATACCGATGCATAACGATTCTAGTGTAATAACAACAAGTATTTACTATAAAGTAGGCAGCAGAAATGAGATACTAGGACAAACCGGCATGGCCCATATGCTTGAACACCTTAGCTTTAAATCTACAAAAAATTTGGCTGCTGGAGACTTTGATGTCATAGTCAAAAAAGGAGGGGGTGTAAATAATGCAGCTACCGGATTTGACAAAACATATTATTACATCAAAACATCAAATAAAAATATAACTAAATCGCTTGAATTGTTTGCAGAACTTATGCACAATCTATCCCTGAAAGATAACGAATTCCAAAAAGAAAGAGATGTAGTAGCAGAAGAAAGACGTCTGCGCACTGACAATAATCCAATGGGATATCTCTATTTTAGGATTTTCAATACCCACTATACTTATCATCCGTACCATTGGCTGCCTATAGGCTTTATGGAAGATATACTCTCTTGGAAAATCGAGGATATAAGAGAATTTTATGAGAACCACTATCAGCCAAATAATGCCATACTTGTTGTAGCCGGAGACATAAAACCGCAAGAGGTATTCGATAATGCGCAAAAAATCTTTGGCGATCTAAAAAACAAACGCCAAGTTCCGATAGTAAAAGCGATCGAGCCTCCAAATGACAGCGCAAAAAGAGTAATGCTAAATAAAGAAAGCAATAGAGTAGATACCATAGCAATAGCATATGATATTCCAAACTTTGCACACGATGATCAAGTAGCATTGGGTGTTATTAGCCAAATATTAAGCGGCGGCAAAAGCAGCAGATTTGATAGCCAGCTTGTAAACAAAAAGAAATTATTCAATCAGATATCTGCGTATAATATGGAACTAAAAGATCCCGGTGTATTTCTAATTATGGGACTTTGCAGCAATACAGTAGATCCGCAAAAAGCAGAAAAAGAAATTTTGGCCGAGCTTGAAAAGATTAAAAAAGACGGTATCACAAAAGCTGAACTAGATCGCGCTAAAATCAATATTAAGGCTGAATTTATATATTCATTGGAGAGTTCCAGCTCCGTTGCGGGATTGTTTGGAGACTATTATGCCATGGGCGATATAGATCCATTACTTCATTATGAAGAGAAATTGGATAAAATAACGTTAAAAGATATCAAAGATATAGCAAATAAATATTTTGATAATAATCATTCTACGACACTTATCCTAAGGAAACATCAATGAGAACACACCCTATAACGGGAGCAACAACGGCATTAATTACTCCATTTAAAAATGGTAAATTGGATGAAGAAACATACGCTAGACTAATTCAAAGACAAATAGATAACGGTATAGACGCGGTATGCCCTGTAGGCACAACGGGAGAGAGCGCAACACTGAGCTATGACGAAGATAAAAGATGTATTGAAATTGCCGTAGAAGTATGCAAAGGCACGAACACAAAAGTTTTAGCAGGAGCCGGAAGCAACGCAACCCATGAAGCTATTCAAATTGCTCGCTATGCCCAATTATGTGGGGCTGATGCTATTTTTTCAGTAAGTCCATATTATAACAAACCAAGCCAAGAAGGGTTATATCAACACTATAAAGCCATAGCCAGTGCTGTTGAAATTCCTTTTATGCTATATAATGTTCCGGGCCGAACAGGGGTAGATATAAGTGCGGATACCGTTAAAAGACTTTTTGACGATCTGCCAAATCTTTTCGGGATCAAAGAAGCCGGCGGATCATTGGATAAAATAATAGAACTTAGCCACAAATGCCCTGAGTTGGCCATATTTAGCGGCGATGATGTGATAGACTTTCCTATACTAGCCAGTGGCGGTGCGGGGATCACTTCAGTTACTTCAAATCTTTTGCCTGATTTGAAAGCGAATTTGGTGCATGCTGCATTAAATGGAGATTTTGATACCTCAAGAGCCATAAATGAATCTCTTTATCCTATCAATAAAGTACTTTTTTGCGAAAGCAACCCTATCCCTATCAAAGCAGCAATGTATATAGCAGGACTTATCGAAACGCTTGAGTATCGTCTTCCGCTTCTAGCGCCAAGCTTGGAAAATATGAAGGCTATCGAAAATGTAATGAAAAATTATCAAATAGTAGGAGTAAAATAAATGTCGAATATGAAAGGTAAAACATTAGTTATCACCGGAGCTACAAAAGGGATCGGAAAAGCAATAGCTGAGAAATTTGCACAAAATGGAGTAAATATCGCTTTTACATACAATAGCAATGTCGAAGTTGCAAATGGATTGGCTGAGCAATGGGAGAGTCAATACGGCATCAAAGCTAAAGCTTACCCTTTAAATATTTTAGAGCCTGACGAATTCAAGCCTCTATTTGAAGCAATTGACAATGATTTTGATAGAGTTGATTTCTTTGTAAGCAATGCAATGATCTACGGTCGTTCCGTAGTTGGAGGATATGGCAAATTTATGCGTCTTAAGCCAAAAGGATTAAATAATATTCATACTGCGACAGTCAATGCATTTGTTGTAGGTACACAAGAAGCTGCTAAGAGAATGGAAAAGGTCGGTGGCGGATCTGTTGTCACAATGTCAAGTACCGGCAACCTAATATATATAGAAAATTATGCCGGACACGGCACCAATAAAGCTGCTGTTGAAGCCATGAGCCGCTATGCTGCAGTTGAACTTGGTGAGATGAACATAAGAGTCAATGCGGTTAGCGGTGGTCCTATCGACACTGACGCGCTTAAAGCATTTACAAATTACGAAGAGGTCAAAGCTGAAACTGTCAAACGTTCTGCACTCAACAGAATGGGACAGCCAGAAGACATAGCCGGAGCTGCATATTTTCTTTGTACTGATGAAGCCAGCTGGATCACGGGACAAACTATTGTAGTTGACGGCGGTACTACCTTTAGATAGGCATATATGAAATCAAACATTTATAACGTACCAAATATTTTGGCATTGATCCGTCTTTTTTTGGCACCTCTGATGTTTATATTGCTGATCGATCGTGATTTGTTTGGCGATATTCACTACAGTTGGCTTGATTACGCGGCTGCTTTTATCTTTGTCTTGGCAAGTGCAACAGATTTTTTTGACGGATATATAGCTAGAACCTTTGATCAGATCACAACTTTAGGCAAGATACTTGATCCTCTTGCTGATAAAATGCTTACACTTGCAGGATTTTTAGGACTCATGATGCTAGACCGTGCATCACCGTGGGCAATTTATCTCATACTTACGCGTGAGCTTTTTATTACAGGACTCAGAGTCTCAGCAGTCTCACAAGGCATGGATATCGCAGCTTCATTGATGGGAAAAATCAAAACCGTAGTGCAAATGATAGCGATCGGCTTTTTACTCATGGAATGGCCTTTTGCAAATCTAATTTTATGGCTTGCGGTATTTTTGACTATATATTCAGGATATGAATATGTAAGAGATTTTTTCAGATACAATAATAATTCACAAGGATAATTATGGGCATATTTATTTCTATTTTAGTTTTATCGCTGCTTATTTTTATACATGAATTGGGGCATTTTACTGCTGCACGATTTTTTGGGGTACATGTAGAAGTTTTCAGTATAGGCTTTGGCAAGAAACTATATTCAAAAATGATAGGCCGTACACAATGGAGCATCTCAGCTATTCCGCTTGGCGGATATGTTAAGATGAAAGGTCAAGACGATACAGATCCAACACTGCAAAGCAATGACAATGACAGTTATACCTCAAAAAAGCCATGGCAACGTATCATAATCCTTTTTGCCGGACCGTTTGCTAATTTTTTGCTTGCTTTTATACTTTATTTGGCTATTGCATTTACAGGAGTACCAAAACTTCTTCCCTCTATAGGTGAAATAACCCTGGATTCACCTGCTATGAGTGCTGGACTCAAAACAAAAGATATTATACTTTCAATTGATAATCAGCCGGTATATTATTGGGAAGAGATAGGTCAAATTATCCAATCAAGCATAAAAGACGATCTTTCTTTGCAAATCAAAAGAGACAATCAAATCCAAACTATTGTTATCAAACCAAAAATGATAAGTGATAAAAATATATTTGGCGAACCTATCAGTAGAAAAGTCATAGGCATAGCACCGCTGGGAACTATTGAAAACCAATATTTAGGCACATTTGACGCTCTAAAATATGCATATGATCAAACTATAGATACATCATTGCTTCTGATAAAAGGCGTACAAAAACTTATCAGCGGAGCAGTAGACTCAAGTCAAGTTGGGGGCATCATAACCATAGTTGATATTACATCCCAAGCAAGCAATGCCGGACTCATTGCCCTACTCTTTTTTACAGCATTAATATCAATTAATTTGGGAGTATTGAATCTGCTCCCTATTCCTGCCCTAGACGGTGGTCATATAATGTTCAATTTTTATGAGATGATCCGCCGTAAAGCCCCTAGCGAAGCAATGCTATATCAGCTTACGCTCGGTGGATGGATGGTGCTGCTTGGCCTAATGTTTTTAGGGCTCTATAACGATATCAACAGACTTTTAGGATAAAACATGAATAAAGAAACCTTAAGAACGAATCTGGATAAAGTCATATGGAACATAGAAAAAGCAAGATTAAAAGTAAGCGATCATCATATAGTAAAGCTGGTTGCCGTCGGTAAATACACTAATGTGGAAAATATATCCACGCTATACTCTCTTGGTCAAAGGGCTTTTGGTGAAAATCAGGTACAACAGCTTGAAGCTAGATCGAAAGAGCTAGAAGAATTGCCTATCGAATGGCACATGATAGGCACGCTTCAAAAAAATAAAATAAATAAACTTTTAGATATTGGGCCATCTTTGTTTCAAGCGCTAGACAACATTGAGCTTGCACTTGTGCTAGAAGAGAGATTGGCCAAAAGAGAACAAACGCTTGATTGCCTGCTTCAGATAAATAGCGCCGCAGAAGATACTAAAAGCGGCGTTGAACCGCACATGGCTATAGATACATATCAAGAGATCATTGAAAGATGCCCGCATATATCACTTAAGGGTGTCATGAGCATAGGTGCACATACTGATAACCTGCAAATCATTCGACAAAGTTTTGAAACTACAAAAAAAATATTCGATACCCTGCAAACCGATGGCGCAACAATATGCTCAATAGGCATGAGCGGAGATTATGAACTAGCTATCGAATGCGGTTCAAATCTAGTACGCATAGGCTCATCCCTTTTTGAAAAATAACGGCTAATTAAAATCTCACTAACCAACTCTCATATAAATTAGATCATAATATACAAATCATACAAGTAAAATTCTAAATAGAATTTTACTTTATTTGCTCAAAAAATATAATCTTTATTTATAAAATTTCTTTTTGATTTTTTATTAACAATCATACATTATTTGTGATATAATAGGTGTAAGAAATGTGTGGATTGTTATGCAAAACATGCAATTCTTTAGTCAACAAGTCATCTAGTTACAGTTAAAGACTTCTGTAAATTCGAAGGAGAAATAATGAAATCAAAATGGATACAACAATTTTTCAGCTTTTTTGTATTTTTGGCATTAATTGCCACAAGCAGTATAGCCGGTAAACTTTTACATGGGCCCGCTCTAGAACAGACTAGTGTCTCATCTACTGAAGGGTCTATTATAATTTATAGGGAAGACGATGGGGATGTCAATCATATTCCTACAATATTTATCGATGATGATGTTGTAGGCTCATTGCTTCCAAGTGAATTTGCACAGGCTAAAATATGTTCGGATGATATCAAATTGCGCGTTGCCTCTAGAGGCGGAGTAGTATCTGCGGGTCAATCACAAATGATTCAAATCCGCGAAGGAAAAATCACCTATGTGAAAATCACAAAAACAGCAAATAATACATTTATGGCGGTTATTGTTGATGAAGCCCAAGCGCAACAAACTCTGAAGAATATAAAAACAACGAGTAATATTATTAATCGTTTTGTTGCAGAAGTAAAATTTGATACTGATAGTTTATTTGAATTTAACAGTGCCGAGTTACTGCCCGCAGCAAGCATGATGCTTGACAAGCTTGTGCAGGACATCAATAGTTGTCCAAATCAAATCAAAAATATTCACATCATCGGCCATACAGACAGAATAGGCAACGAATTGTATAATAATTATTTATCCAAACAACGTGCTAAAACGGTAGCTGATTATCTTGTTGGGCATGGTGTTAAAGTACAGATGTCAACAGAAGGCCGCGGTTCTAGTGAGCCGATAACGACAAATTGCACAGGTAAATTTTCACCGCAATTGATCCAATGTTTACAGCCCGATCGTAGAGTAGTAGTCAAATTATTAAATGGCGATAATTAATATTGATCGCTAAATAAAAAATATAACATATTATAGTTTTTAGGAGGAAAATATGGCAAAAATAATTCAGCTGATAACAAAAGGCACTACCGAACAGATATCAACTGTAGAAGTGGGTGCAGGCAAAGCTGCCAATACACTGATCATTAAAGCTCAAGCCGGCGTTAAATATGAACTTAAAGATGCTGCTACAAAATTTGCACCGCAGCAATTATTGCTATTGCGCAAAGGAAAAGATCTTTGGATAAAACTAGATGACGAAGAAGAAGACGTACTAAATACCACCGATGCTCCGGATATCATTATTGAAAATTACTATGATGATCCTTCAGGTAGTTTGATCGGAATGTCCGAAGACGGGCAATACTATAACTATGCTCCGCAAGAAGGGAATAGCGATCTATTTTCCATTAATATGGATGATGGTGATTTTTCATATCAAAGCTTAGGGTATGCTGATGTAATAGGTGAAAGTAATTGGGCGCCGTACATACTAGGAGCACTATTGCTGGGTGGTTTGGCTCTTGCGTTGCATGATGATGATAATCCGCCAAATGCGCCGGATGCACCGGATATGACAGATGAGACAGATACAGGCTCGAGCAACACTGATGATTATACCGGAGATAATACTCCTGATTTTGCGATCACTCCTCCGGCTGATGGAGAAACACCTAATCTTTATATAGATGGCGTACTTGTGCCTTCTACATTCGATCCTGTCAATAATATAATTACGCCTATAAATCCCATACCTGATGGCCCGCATACCATTACCATTACACTCACTAACTCTGATGGCGAATCTCCACAATCCCCAGGATTGGATATTGTTGTTGATACTGTACCTCCCCTGGCCCCAACAGTCGAGATCACTGAAGATGCAAACAATGACGGTTATATCAATGCAAGCGAACAAAGCGGCAATGTGGATGTAAGGATAACACTGCCGACAGGCACTGTTGCAGGGGATATACTCAATGTAACTGACGGCACAACACCTCAAACGATCACTATTACTGCAACGGATATCAGTAATGGATACAGAGATACTTCATTCGCTTCTCCTGGAGAAGGAAATACGATCACGGTTACTGCAACTGTGACTGATATAGCAGGCAATACGGGACCAAGCGGAAGTGATAGCGCTTTGGTTGATACCACCGCAGACAATGACACTGACGGCAATACTGTAACAATCGAAAGCATCGAAGTCGACACAGGCGCAAGCAGCACCGACTTTATCACCAATGATACCAATATTCTCATTCATGGTACAGTGGATCTGGATGACGGCAATACACTTAGTGTCACATTTAATAGTAATACTTATGTACTGGGTACAGATCCTGAGCTTACTGTAGACGGCAGTGGCAATTGGACACTGGATGTCACAGGCACAACACTAACCGATAATACCTATCCGGTAGTTGCAACCGTAACCGATATTGCAGGCAATACAGACAGTGACACACAAAATGTGGTGATCGATACCACCGCACCTGCAACTACAGTAACTATTGACAGCATCAATGAAGATACTTCGCCTCCTGGAAGTGGAAGCGATTTTGACACATATGACGGTGACGGCTTGGATGTATATGCAACACTTTCACCTGGCGGCCTAGCTCCAGGCGAAAGTCTATGGTATAGCAATGACAACGGTGCAACATGGACTGATATTAGTGGCTATATTAGCTCAACAGTACATGTCATGTTTCATGATACCGATCTAACTGAATCTACAACCATAAAAATGAAAATAGTTGACATAGCAGGCAACGATGGCACTGAAGCAAGTCAGCCTATTACCATCAGTACTATTCCAGGAGCTCCTACGACTACTGTAAATATCGACAGTATTACAGATGATAGCGGAACAATCGGTGATTTCATCACCAATGATAATGACGGACTTACAGTCGGGGCTACACTTTCAGCAACTTTGGTTGCCGGCGAGAGTCTTATGTATAGAACCGATAGCGGCACATGGATAGACATCACAGGTTTTGTCGGCGGAACAACTGTCAGTTATCACGATGCTACCCTAACAAGCACCAACATTGTTCAAATGAAAGTAGTCAATATTACAGGCGATGGACCAACAGACTCTCAATTGATCACAATAGATACAACCGCTCCGCTAGCCCCAGCAGTTGTAATAACCGAAGATAACAACAATGACGGAACAATTAGTGGTAGCGAACTAAGTGGCAATGTGGACGTTAGAATAACTTTACCTGCAGGTACGGTTGCAGGTGATACACTCAATGTAACTGATGGTACAACTCCTCAAACTATCACTATTACTCCAACCAATATAACAAACGGATACATAGACACTTCGTTTGCTTCTCCGGGAGAAGGAAGCACGATCACAGTAACTGCAACCCTGACCGATATAGCAGGCAATACCGGCCCAAGCGGCAGCGATAGTGCTTTGATCGACACAAGTGGCCCGTCTATTGTAAATGCTGCTGCCAATGTCTCAGAAGAAGGTTTGCCTGGAGCAGCGTCGGATATGACAGGCACTCCAACGGATACTACAAATGCGGCTACTGTTTCTGGCATTATGTCTATCACTGATGTATCCAGCATAGCTTCTGTGGCTCTAAGCGGGCCGGCCGGTTTGACTTCCGGCGGGATAGTTGTCACATGGAGCGGCAGTTTTGTCGGGGATACATATACATTAACCGGCACGGCAGGAGCAACAACTGTAGCTACACTGACACTAAATACTGCAGGTGATTACACATTTACATTGCTGGAGCCTTTCGATCATCCAATTGCAGATGTTGAAGATATATTGGCGCTTGGCTTTACTGTCACGGCTACCGATATACATGCCAATACAAGCGCTCCTGGCACATTGACTATAAATGTGGAAGATGATATGCCACTGGCTGCGGCTTCTACAACATTCATTATAGAGACGCAGCCCGATACAGCTGAAGGATCGTTTGTCGTTAGTTTCGGTGCTGACGGTGGTTATGTATCAGAGATCTCTTTTGACGGTGCAACATACACATATGATATTGGCACTGACAATGTTACTGAGAGCGGAAGTTCGTCGCTGGTTGACAGCTGGAGTTTTAATGCTGATAATGATGAGCTGACAACCAATACAACACTTGGTGAAACGCTGGTAGTAGATATGCGCACAGGTGAATACAGCTACGCTGCCTTAGGAGTTGATGAGCAAGTAGGACCTATAGTTAATGTCAACCCTTCTGCAAGCCTGCTGGGAATTGCTAATGCAGAAACACTCGGCCTCATTGATATCGGTACAAATCAAATGCTTACAGCCGTGGATGCCAATAATGATATCGAAGAAGTCATAGTAAGAGCTGACAGTCTAATAAGTATCGGGTTAGGAAATTACTACAACCTTGTTTGGTCAGCAGAAATGGCAGCCGAGTTTGGACTCAATGTCGTAGAGACGAATGATATTTTTACAGTTACTGCTCTTGGGATACCAATATTAACCACCCAAAGCTTTTCGCAACTTGCGATCACGTCCATAGATGGGGGGCCTATTGATAACCTCAGGCTCAATGAGTTTTTAGCGACTGTATATGTAGATCAGACAGGACTGGATCTCCTCTCGCTCGGCCTTTTGCCTGAAATGTCAATTACAGCGACAGATTCATTGGCAAATAGCGATACAGATACCGAGCAAGATGTTCTCGGTCTCAGCCTGCTTGATCCTGCAAGCAGCCCGGCTAATATTATCGAAGGAACCGGTGGCGACAATGGCCTCAATGGCGGCACGGAAGATGATCGCATCTATGGTTATGACGGCAATGATGTACTAAACGGTGATGAAGGCAATGACATATTGCGTGGCGGCGCTGGAAACGATGTCATAATAGGTGCTGCAGGCAATGATATCATCATAGGCGGAAAAGGCAATGATACACTAAGCGGCGGCAGCGGCAATGATACATTCATATGGGAAGAGGAAGATGAAGGCTCTCCGGGCTCGCCGGCTACTGATACCATAATGGATTTCAATAAACTACCAGTGAGCGGCGGTGGTGACATCCTCAAGCTCGGCGGCATGCTGCAAGGTGAAGCTGCAAGAGGAAATACCGTAGGCAACCTGACTGATTATATGCATTTCGCACTCTCTGGCTCAGATACCATACTATATATCAGCACCACAGGCGGGTTCTCGGGTGGCTTTGCTATGGGAGCGGTAGATCAGCAAATTACATTTACAGGGGTGGATCTCATAGGAGAATTCACTACTGACGAGGAAGTTATAGCACAACTGCTTGCAAACGGTAACCTGATCGTTGACCAAGAAACCACAGCTTCCGATCAGCTTGATGGCATTACAACATTTGATGCAGTTATCACCGATAATGACGGTGATACATCCACCACTTCTGTCAGTTTTGATACTAGTGACCCGGCAGCTCCGATCCCAGGAAACGTAGCACCTGTTGTGCAAGACGATGCGACAGCTCTTTTGGGTCTTGTAGGGCTTAATCTCCTTGATCTCATTGACCTAGAAGCACAAGCATTTGCCGCAGCGGATGAGAATGGCAACCTGCGTTCGGTAGTGATCGAATATGTCGGTGTAGTGGATGTCTCGCTTGAAGATCCTGTATTCACTGCTTCACAAAAACTGGCAGAGGAATTGGGATTAAAATTTACAGTAGTTAGCACACCTGGCACACTTGGACTAGTTGCTCCGACCTCTACTATTACCATCACTGCAATTGATGGCGGCAATATAGATAATCAGGCAGTTAACGAACTGCTTGCTACGGTCCGCCTGCAATCAAGCGCGAATCTGCTTGGACTTGTGCCTAGCTTGGATGTCACTGTGCTGGGCTCTTTTGATATTACAGCAACAGACAGTGAAGGGCTTACTGCTACAGAGAGTGTAACAACATTGGCAAATGCAAATGTACTTGAAGGCCTTTTGGGTGATGAAGGCAACCCTGACATCATCGAGGGGACTTCTGAGAATGATACATTAAATAGCAGCGCAGAAGGAACCTCAGATGAGCGTCTCTATGGCCATGAAGGTGATGATACCATAAATGGCGGAGATGGTAATGATCTGATCCGCGGGGGTGCCGGCGATGACACACTCAATGGCGAGGATGGCAACGATATCCTGATCGACGGCAACGGTGCTGATACCTTCAGCGGCGGAGCCGGTGATGACTGGATCGTGATATCAGATACCTCGTCGTTTGTTTCCATTGACGGAGGAACAGGTGTAGATACGCTTTTCCTCTCCGGTAGCAACATGACGCTTGATCTCTCAGGAGTTAGCGGCACTACAATAGTAAGTATTGAAAAAATCGATCTTGCAGGTACCGGAAATAATTCTCTAATTGTAAGTTATAGCGATTTGCTTGCATTAAGTGAAAGCAGCGATATCCTTTATGTCACAGGTGATGGCGGTGATACAGTTACACTCACTGAAGAAACACTTGTGGGAACAGCTGTAGTTGTTGATGGGATTACATACGATACCTACAATATAGGCGGTACAGCTGCGGCTGATATCTGGGTACAGCAAGGCGTTACTGTTTTATAAAGCTTCTTTAAATGGTTGACTCCTGCATATCAGGAGTCAACCATGATCATATATCAAAAGCTCCACTTATCATATATTTTATTACATATGACACAAAAGATTTACTATTTTGAATATTTTATGGCTCCTCAAATTACTCTATCATATTTTTTGATACACAATATAAAATATTTTTAAAACTTACTAGATAATGCTATAATGAAGTGGGACTTTAAAAATAAATCTTTCAAAGGAAAACAATATGGTTAAACGATAGCCATTTTATATTTTACATGGGGGGAAAATGGCAAAAGCAATTCAATTAATAACAAAAGGTGCTGCCAAGCAGGCATTAGCTGTAACTGTGGGGACAGGTAAAACAGGTAATCCATTTATCATCAAAGCACAAGCGGATGTAAAATACGAATTAAAAGATGTTGCGACAAAATTTGCGCCGCAACAGCTATCTTTTATACGTAAAGGTAAGGATCTATGGATCAAAATAAAAGACAAAGAAGATCCGCAAAATACAACCAATTATCCTGATATCATTATCGAAAATTACTACTATTATTCACCTAGTAATTTGATCGGATTGTCTGAGGATGGACAATATTTTAACTATACTGTACCAAAAGGCATAAATGAGCTAATTGCTGGAGATATTCATGATGTCGGATTCTCGTATTATAGCCCAGGAAATCTATTGGGTATGGCTAGCATCATCGCGCTTATATCACTGATCGATGTATCCAAGGTTGCAAAACCTGACAGCAACGCAGAAGAGATAGGTCCGATCGAAATATTCGGGAATATGATGGCTGTGATGATGGATATGCTAAGTAATCGCATGCAAAGTTCAAATGATCCATTTGTTGAAACGGCAAATACTATTGGCTCTATGATGCACTCATTCATGGAAGTGGTGGCAGGCATTACGGGTGGCACATTTGCTCAAGAGTTTGCACTAGCTCTAGGAGAGGAGATGCGCCGACTCATATCTGGTCTAATTGAAGAAGACGAAGACTTTGCGAAAAACCCAGAAGAGATCGCAGAAAGCATAATGCCATGGATGTCCGGGGAGACAAATCTATATAGCTTAATGACGATCATTGGCAACGTTATGGAACAGTCCATGGAGATACTCCTAAGCCAACCACAATCGATCCAAAGCATGGCAGGATTTGATACTTTGCTATGGAATATTACTCAAGCAGCCACCGATATGCAAACAATGAGTGAGTCAATAATCCAAACCGGCCTTCAAATTATTCCAAACAGCTTATACACACTAAGCAGCGATGGCACATTGATAAATATAAGCGAACTTTCTCAAGCAAGCACAGATGGGTCACAGCTAAACATAACAGAGCTTCTAAATGGAAACCAACTGCTAATAGGATATACAATTCCTGAAAATTTGCTATTTACCCTAGATGATATATCGAACATAACGAATATAATCCAACAAGGCTTTTCAATAGAGCAGCTGCCGATATTCAATATCGGCACAACGGATGCATTGATCAGCGATATGGGTGTAATAATGAACTTGATGATGAGCATGTTCATGA